>VOFF01000188.1_pt1 | contig 346918 bp, 375 predicted proteins | sample 5384061 | NCBI WGS metagenome assembly VOFF01 (sample SAMN12384725, study PRJNA508395) | human gut metagenome | isolation source: healthy gut E | host: Homo sapiens | reverse complement strand
TATTATTCCAACTCCGGCATTACTCATACCAATGGTATCTTCCTTGAACATATCTGTCTTACACTTTTCCTTTCACCGTGATTAAACAACCTATCTATGTAGTGTACAACATTACCAATTCATTTTCCATATAAAAAGACTAAACTGCAACAAAAAAGAGACCATTTTCTCAAATGATCTCTTTCCTGTCACCATAAAATATTGCGATGATCTTTACACGCATCAGCGTGACTATTATTTCTTCTTGAGATATACAATAACCTTACGATATGGCTCCTCGCCCTCGCTTCTGGTTGCTACATACTTGTCGTTCTGAAGAGTAGCATGGATTATTCTTCTCTCATAAGGATTCATTGGCTCAAGAGCAAATGATCTCTTTGATCTCTTAACCTTGAATGCTATATTCTTGGCAAGATTCTCAAGTGTCTCTTTTCTTCTTGCTCTGTAGTTCTCTGTATCGAGCTTAACTCTGATACGTGACTCGCTCTTCTTATTGATAGCAAGTGTTATAATATACTGAAGAGCATCTAGAGTCTGTCCACGCTTTCCAATCAAAATTCCCATCTCTGGTCCCTCAAGATTGATAGACAGAACATTCTCTTCCTCATCAAAATCCATCTGGATCTCTGTCTGGATATCCATAGCCTTGAACAGGCTGTCAAGGTACTCCTTAACATCGTCCAGGAATGTCTTCTTTTTTCTTGCCTTTATGATACAAGGCTTTGAACCTATACCAAGAAATCCCTTTGTCTCTTCGCTGATAACTTCATACTCAAGATCTGTACTAGGGACTCCAAGTTCAACACTGGCCTGCATAAGGGCTTCATCTTTGGTCTTACCTTTGAATTCTAAGAATTCCATTATTTATTTCCTCCCTTATCGTTGCTATTGTTCTGGTACTTAAGCATTATATTCGCCTTAGCTCCTATACTGCCTGGTTTATAGTTTACATTTTCTCTGCGGGTTACATCATCACTGTCAACATTCACTGAATGTGCAGGATTAACATAACTCTTAAGTCTTGAAGAAGCCATCTTATTTATATTCTCTGACTGACTGTTCTCTGTTGGAACGTTACCATTCTGAGCATCCATCATTCTCTCATAGAAAGATTTCTTGTCAGGGTTTCTTCTTCTTTGCCTGCTTCTTGGCAGCCTTCTCGGCACACTTTGCAAGCAGCTCATCCTTGTCCTGATGATTATAATAAGCATCAACTATAAGCTGAGATATTATCATAATAACAGAACCAACTATCCAGTAAAGACCGATAGCTATAGGAAGAGTTATACAGAATATAAGTGACATGATAGGCATGTAGTACATCATACCCTTCATCATGTTGTTGGCTGTCTGCTGATTGCTATCCATGTTGTTATTCTGTGATGACTTCATGGATATCTTTGTCTGTAAGAACTGCAGGAGAGCAGAAACGATAGGAACCACCAAAGCTATTGAAAGCTTCCATCCCGGTGCATCTGCAATATTCAGTCCAAACAGGAACTGATTCATGTTGTGGAACTGGTCAACATAGCTTGTGAGAGTAGCATTGCCTGCAAGATCAAGATTACTTATCAATTTATCCCAGTCGCTCTTGGCAAACTTGTCAAGAACATCAATGATCTGGTTTCTTGTAGGATCATCTCCCATCTGCTTAAGAGCCATTGTCACAGTGCTGATCTTTGACTCTCCGGCTACATCACTTATAGCTTTGATATAATCAGTCTTTGTACTCAATATGTCCACGATCTCGCTGTACTTCTTGGTCATTGAAGGAACATACGCAGGTATGTTCTGGATAACCCTGTACAGACCATAGAATATAGGCAGCTGTATAAGCGAAGTCAGACATCCTGATGCCATGCTGACACCATATTTTTTCTGGATCTTCTGAGTTTCCTGCTTTCGCTGCTTCATCATTGAGTCCTGATCAGTCTTGCCTTTATATTTCTTTGTTGCCTTGGCAATTTCAGGCTGGATGAAACTCATGATCTTGGTAGATCTCTGCTGTTTGAAATATAATGGGAACAGTGCACCTCTCAGTACAAATGTGAACAATATAACACACACGCTTAAATTGACATATGTGATTCCCGTATGATTTCCGATAAATCCAACGAACATATATATCCAGTTGAATATCTTACCGAGAACCCAACAAACTGGTCCGAGTATCATTCCATCTTCTCTAGTTAGAAACATAATTTTCTCCTTTATGGAACTGGATCATATCCTCCTTTTGAAAAAGGATTGCATCTAAGTATCCTCCATACTGCAAGGAGACCACCTTTTAAAACTCCATACTTTTCGATAGCCTCAATTGCATACTGCGAACAAGTAGGAAAATACTTGCAGGTAGCATGTCCCTTAAGCGGTGACAAATACTTCCTGTAAAATTTGATTAAACCAATAAATATTTTTTTCATTTTTTTACCCTATGTGGCTTATCTTCTTTAACCCACACAAATGCATCAAAGCACTCTCAATGTCCTGACATTTCTTGTCCTTTGATGACGGTCTGGCTACTATCACTATGTCATAGCCAACATCAATATTTGCTCTGTTTAATCGGTAAGCTTCTCTAATCAATCTGGTTACCCTGTGTCTTACCACACTGTTACCAACTTTCTTACTAACAGAGATTCCGAGTCTGTTGTAATCCAAGCCGTTGCTTCTCAGATACATAACTAAATATTTATTGGCTACCGAATTCTTTGTGCTGTACACACTGCCAAACTCTCTGCTGTTTTTTAATGTAATCATCTTACTCATTGTGTAACCACCGAAACTTTGATTATTAGAAAAACTGTTGCTGTGACCCTATAAAAAAGGTCACAACCATGTGACCTTACGCTGATAATTTCTTTCTTCCCTTAGCTCTTCTAGCGGCCAGTACCTTTCTGCCATTAGCAGTACTCATTCTCTTTCTAAAGCCATGAACCTTAGATCTCTGTCTCTTCTTAGGCTGGAATGTCATCTTCATTACAAAACACCTCCTTCTTTACAAATTTACTTGCCTATTATAAATAAATAGGTAATGTGAGTCAAGCCTTTTTTGCCGTTTTTCCTATATTTTATAAGGATTTCAGCCACTATTTGATAAAGGTGACGAATCGTTCTGGATTAATTAGGTGGATACATTAATATTAATCACAAAATGTTGTGGTTTCATAGATTAATCACATTTTTGTAAGCATTTAATTTTTGTTACCAGTCGCTTTACATAATGTTATCCACAATTTGTTGGTAACTTGTTGATAACTTTTTACTTTTGTGGGTTTAATTCTAAAAAACCCAGTATTTATCGCTGTTTGTGATGTTCACAAATATAAAACAGTCATTTTTTTATATTTACATAAGTTTGAAAATAATAATTATTATGAAACTTATGTAACAAAGTTATCAACATTCCATGTGGATTATACACAAATAAGATTTTTTATTAACTTTTTCATTTTTTGCCCCTTATTCTCGTTTATTTTGATTTTACCCCCAAATACGTGTACCTAACCGTATAGCATGTAAAATCAAAATAAAGGCAATTTATCTTGTTTTTGACCTTAATATGCTTGAAATAGGGGTGCATTTATTATAAAATGTAATAGTGTTATTAATAATAGGAAGAATTATTTTTTTGAGGAAGGTTTTTTACGATGAAGGACTTAATATTAGCCAAGTGGAATGACATTTTGAATATACTTGAAAATGAACATGGAATTTCCCATATCATGATCCATACATGGATCGAACCTCTCAATATATATTCCGTTGAGGATAACAAGGTCTATTTCACTCTGGACGAGGATTACGGACAGAGAGGCGTAGAATTTCTCAAGAGAAAATTATTTGATATATATCTTGAAACAGTTCTCAGAGAGCTCTTTCAGGACGATTCAATTCAGGTTATATTCACACTCGAGAGTCAGATGAGAAAGGATGAAAAGTCCCCTACATATTCAGAGGACTACAACGATGCCATTGCCAAGAGCAATCTCAGACCTGACTACACATTTGAGAACTTTATTGTTGGTGAGAGTAACAAGCACGCTCACGCAACATGTCTGGCAGTTGCCGATTCACCTGGACAGGACAAGTTCAATCCACTTTTCCTGTATGGAGGATCAGGACTGGGCAAGACTCATCTTATGCAGTCCATAGCCCACTATATACTCCAGCACAATAGTAATATGAAGGTTCTCTATGTGCCATCGAACAAATTCACGAATGAGATCATAGAAGCAATCTCCAAGAATAAAACTGAAGAATTCAGAAACAAATACAGAACAGTGGATGTTCTTCTGATTGATGATATCCAGTACCTGATTGGTAAGGCAAGTACTCAGCAGGAATTCTTTGACACCTTCAACGCTCTTCATGACGAAGGTAAGCAGATAATCCTGTCGTCGGATAAGCCACCAAAGGAGATCAAGACTCTGGATGAGAGATTCAGATCAAGATTTGAGTGGGGTGTTCCTATCGACATCCACGCTCCTGATTATGAGACACGTATGGCTATCCTCAAGAACAAGGCTGAGATAAAGGGACTTACCGATATCATCAGCGAGGAGATATTTGAGTATATCGCCAACAATATAACCTACAACGTACGTGAGCTTGAGGGTGCGCTCAACAAGCTCAGCGTATATTCAGAGCTCGGAGATATCAAGATCACTGAGGAACTTGCCAAGAACGTCCTCAAGGATTTCATATCCAAGGATTCCAAGGTTACCATAACACCTGAGCTCATTATCAACACGGTTTCAGAGCATACTAATATATCAGTCAGTGACATCGTATCCACGAAGAGAAGCCAGGATATAGCCACTGCCCGTCAGATATCCATGTACCTGTGCAGGAAGTACACGGACAAGGGTCTGAAGAGTATAGGAGATGCATTTGGAGGAAAGGATCACTCCACCGTGCACAGCAATATACAGAAGGTTGAAGATAAGATTGAGAAGGATCCGGAATTTGCTGAGATGGTTGACGTCATAATCAAGAAGCTTAATCCACAAAAATAGCAAGTTATCCACATTTTTATCTTATAAACTCACTTATTTGTTTATAACCTTACAAACATAACGTGATTGTATATTGTTATTTGATGTTTGTTACATGTTGTTATGTGTTTGAGAATTGTTCTTACTCCTGATGAACAGGATTTTGCCATGTTGGTAAATGGTCAGTTTATGAACAGATTAAAATTGATTAGTAACATGGACACATAATTCTCAAAGCCTTGATTTGTAAGGGCTTGATACACTTTCAACATTATCAAAAGCACTACTACTGATACTACTAATTATCTTAATATATTTATAGTTAAGCGCTCGCATTGTTTGTTGTTATTTGAAGTTATACACACATATCATATTTTGATGATCATTATATTTGGACATGAAAGGAGATCACACTTAAAATGAAAATTTCCATAAGAAAATCTAACTTACTTCAGGGTATAAATATCGTATCAAAGGCTGTCTCCAACAAGACGACCCATCCGATACTGTCTTGTATCCTGGTTGAAGCTGCAGGCGGTGTTATTAAGCTCACAGCTAATGACATGGAGGTAGGAATAGAAAGTTATGTTGACGGTACTGTTATAGAGGAAGGAAAGGTTGCACTCGAGGCAAAGCTTTTCTCAGATTTCATAAGAAAGCTTCCTGACAGCGACATAACTATAGAGAGTGATAAGGACAGCAAGACACTTATCAAGTGTGAGAGACTTGAGTTCAACATACCTGGAAAGTCAGGAGAGGATTTCTCCAATCTTCCTGTTGTATCAAAGGATAAGTTCATAACCATCTCTCAGTTTGCGCTGAGAGATGTTATCAATCAGACAATATTCTCTATATCAGATAATGAGAACAATAAGCTTATGACCGGTGAGTTATTTGAGGTATCAAACAATAAGCTCAGCGTGGTTTCTCTGGATGGACACAGAATATCCATCAGATATATAGAGCTCAAGGGAGATAATTCAGACATTAAGGTTGTAGTTCCAGGAAAATCCCTCAGCGACATAAGTAAGATCATGAACGGTGGAGTTGATGATCCTGTAAATATTTATTTCACTGACAACAATATATTATTTGAGTTTGACAATACAAAGGTTGTTTCAAGACTGATAGAGGGCGAGTATTTCAGAATAAGCCATATGCTCTCAGTTGATTATCAGATCAAGATGAAGATAAACAAGAGAGAGTTCCTTGACAGTTTGGACAGAGCAACTCTTCTTATAAAGGATTCAGACAAGAAGCCTATCAGACTCAGCATTGATGACAGAACTCTCGGTCTCAAGATCAGTTCTCTCATCGGTTCTCTGAATGAGGAGATAGATATCGAGAAGGAAGGTAACAATCTTGTCATTGGATTTAATCCAAAGCTTATAATAGATGCACTCAGAGTAATTGACGATGAGAATGTAACTATTTATTTCAACAATACAAAATCTCCATGTGTTATCAAGGATGATGCAGAGACATATATCTACCTTATCCTTCCTATGGGAATCAACGAAGAGTAAGAAGGGGTGAGAATATGGAGATAATCAAGTTAAGAGATGAGTTCATAAAGCTTGGACAGGCGCTTAAGGCTGCCGGTCTGGTGGAGTCAGGAGTTGACGCAAAGGAGGTCATAGTTCAGGGACTGGTTGTGGTTAACGGTGAGATAGAGACCAGACGTGGAAGAAAGCTTTATGATGGTGATGAAGTAGAATTTGATGGTGATAAGATAAGTATTCAGAAATAATTGTGGTCGCCATCTTGCAGATGGTGAAGGTTATGTATATAGAGTCGATAGAGCTGAGTAATTACAGAAATTACAGTAATGTGAAAGTAGAATTTGGAAAAAATACGAATATCCTGTACGGCGATAACGCCCAGGGCAAGACAAATATACTTGAATCCATATACATGGCAGCGACTACGAAGTCACACAGAAAAAATACGCAGGATAAAGATATCATAAAGATAGGTGAAGACGAGAGTCATATAAGATTATTTGTCAACAAGAAAGACATATCGCACAAGATAGATATGCATCTTCGAAAGAGCAAAAATAAGGGAGTGGCGATCGATGGCATACCCATAAGGAGGGCCACGGAATTATATGGTCTTCTCAATGTCATATTCTTTTCACCTGAAGATCTGACTATCATTAAAAATGGACCAGCCGAGAGGAGAAGGTTCATGGATCTTGAATTGTGTCAGATAAGCAGATTGTATTATCAGAATCTGGCATCATATAACAGGATACTCAATCAGCGAAATAATCTGTTAAAGCAGATTTATCATAACAGAAGTCTCATGGATACACTGGATGTGTGGAATATGCAGCTTGTGGACTATGGGTCGAGGATAATAAAAAAGAGAGAAGAAATTTTATCGACATGATGAATGAGATAATTGGGGAGATCCACAGTCATCTCACATCGGGCAAGGAAAAGCTAGAGATAGTGTATGAGTGCAATGTCGATGAAGATAAATTCGATGAGACACTTCAGGAAAAGACTGAGATGGATATCAGATATTCAAGTACACAGTCTGGTCCACACAGAGATGATATAAGTTTTCTCATAAATGGAATAGACGCCAGAAAATATGGTTCACAGGGACAGCAGAGAACAGTTGCCCTGTCACTCAAGATGGCGGAGATAAAACTTGTAAAAAGGATAATCAATGATAATCCGATATTGCTTCTGGACGATGTCATGAGCGAGCTGGACACCAGCAGACGTGATGCATTGATAGAAGAGATAAAAGATATACAGACTATCATAACCTGTACGGGATATGATGATTTTGTTAAAGAGCAGGTAATAATCAACAATGTTTATAGCGTGGTAGAGGGAACGGCCACCAGAGTAAGAACGGAGGAAGCATGACAATGGAAAATGATAATTATGGAGCTGAACAGATACAGGTTCTGGAGGGACTGGAAGCAGTCAGAAAGAGACCTGGTATGTACATAGGAAGTACATCCTCCACTGGACTTCACCATCTTGTATACGAGATAGTTGATAATTCTGTAGATGAGGCTCTGGCAGGATATTGTACCCACATTCAGGTGTATATAAATGAGGATAACTCCATCACCGTAGTGGATGATGGACGAGGAATTCCTGTTGGAATACATAAAAAGCAGGGAATACCTGCTGTTGAGGTGGTATTTACCATACTTCATGCCGGGGGAAAATTCGGCGGTGGAGGATATAAGGTGTCAGGAGGACTTCACGGTGTTGGTGCATCAGTTGTAAATGCACTTTCAACATGGCTTGAAGTCGAGATTACCAGAGATGGCAAGGTGTACAAGCAGAGATATGAGAAGGGCAAGGTTATGTACAAGCTTCAGGTTATAGGTGAAGCACCTGAGGGAGTATCAGGAACAAAGGTTACATTCCTGCCGGATCATACAATATTTGAAGATAACATATACGATTACGATATACTGAGAAACAGACTTCGTGAGATGGCATTCCTTACAAAGGGCCTGAAGATAAGTCTTACAGATAAGAGACTATTCCTGAGAAGGTAAGATCATTCCACTATGAGGGTGGTATAAAGGAGTTTGTAACATATCTGAACAGACACAGAGATCCTCTGTACAATGAGGTAATCTACTGTGAGGGAGTCAGAGATGGAATAAGTGTTGAGGTGGCACTTCAGCACAATGATTCATACAATGAATCCACATACAGCTTTGTAAATAACATCAACACACCTGAGGGTGGAACACATCTGACAGGATTTAAGTCAGCCATAACAAAGGTGTTCAATGATTATGCAAGAAAGAATAATATTATCAAGGAGAAGGATGACAATCTCTCGGGTGATGATCTGAGAGAGGGACTTGCAGCCATTGTATCTATCAAGATAAGTGATCCTCAGTTCGAGGGTCAGACAAAGCAGAAGCTTGGTAATTCAGAGGCAAGACCTGCAGTTGAGAGTGTTGTAACTGAGCGCTTACATATTATCTTGAGCAGAATCCGCAGATTGCTAAGATAATTGTGAATAAAGCGGCTGTTGCACAGAGAGCCAGAATAGCTGCAAGAAAGGCAAGGGATGTTGCAAGAAAGGCAAATCTTTCAGACAACATGGCACTTCCTGGAAAGCTTGCGGATTGTTCAGACAAGGATCCAAAGAACTGTGAGATCTACATAGTCGAGGGAGATTCCGCCGGTGGTTCAGCTAAGACAGCGAGATCAAGAGCAACACAGGCCATACTTCCACTCAGAGGTAAGATCCTTAATGTTGAGAAGGCAAGAATAGACAGAATCCTTGGAAATGAAGAGATCAAAGCCATGATCACCGCATTTGGAACAGGTATCCATGAGAACTTCAATATAGAGAAGCTTAGATATAACAAGATCATCATCATGACCGATGCCGATGTGGATGGAGCTCATATAGCAACTCTTCTCCTCACATTCTTCTACAGATTCATGCCTGATCTTATTAGAAAGGGACATGTATATCTGGCACAGCCACCACTTTACAAGCTGGAGAAGAACAAGAAGGTATGGTATGCATACAGTGATGATGAGCTGAACAGTATACTTGATGAAGTCGGAAGAGATCAGAACAACAAGATACAGCGATACAAGGGACTTGGAGAGATGGATGCAGAACAGCTCTGGGAGACAACCATGGATCCAGAAAAACGAATTCTTCTCAGAGTGGCAATTGATGATGACGATGAGTCAGAGATCGATATGACATTCAATGTACTCATGGGAGATAAGGTTGAACCACGTCGTGAGTTTATAGAGACAAATGCCAAGTATGTAAAGAATCTCGATATATAGTATATTGATTAAATAAATGTGATAAAACATAACCGATATCGAGAGAAAGGAAATCAAAAAATGGATGACGATAAGATTTTTGATAAAATAGATGAAGTTGGTCTGAAAAAAACAATGGAGCGTTCATATATAGATTATGCCATGAGCGTTATCGCTGCCAGAGCTCTTCCTGATGTAAGAGATGGTCTTAAACCTGTTCAGCGAAGAATACTTCATTCTATGATAGAACTTAACAATGGACCTGATAAGCCACACCGTAAATGTGCCCGTATCGTCGGTGATACAATGGGTAAATATCATCCACATGGAGACAGTTCAATATACGAGGCACTTGTAAAGCTGGCTCAGGAGTGGAATACCAGATATCCACTTGTGGATGGACATGGAAACTTTGGATCGGTCGACGGTGACCATGCCGCTGCCATGCGATATACAGAGGCAAGACTTTCCAAGATATCCATGGAAATGATGGCAGATATAAACAAAGATACAGTTGATTTCACACCTAACTTTGATGGTACAGAGAAAAAGAACCTGTGGTACTACCATCACGTTATCCTAACCTATTGGTAAATGGTACATCAGGTATCGCAGTAGGTATGGCTACCAATATTCCACCACATAATTTAAAGGAAACTATCGATGCAGACCATAAAGATCATCGATAACAGAGTGGAAGAAGGACGTGAGACAGAGATAGATGAGATCATGGACATAGTAAAGGGTCCGGATTTCCCTACAGGCGCACAGATACTGGGCAGACAGGGAATAAACGATGCATATAGAACAGGTCGAGGCAAGATAAAAGTACGTGCAATCACAGAAATCGAAACAATGACCAACGGAAAGCACCGCATTGTTGTAACCGAACTACCATATATGGTAAATAAATCCCTTCTTATAAAGAATATGGTCGATCTTGTCAAGAACAAGAGAATCGATGGAATCACAGATATAAGAGATGAGTCTTCAAGAGAGGGAATGAGAGTTGTCATTGAGCTTAGAAAGGATGTCAATGCCAACGTAATACTCAACCAGCTCTTCAAACACACACAGCTCCAGGATACATTTGGATGTATCATGCTGGCTCTGGTGGATGGAGTACCTAAGATACTCAACATCAAGGACATGCTCACATACTACCTGAAGCATCAGGAGGATGTTGTCACAAGAAGAACAAAGTATGATCTGAACAAGGCTGAGGAAAGAGCACATATTACAGGGTTATCTCATAGCACTGGACAACATAGATGAGGTCATCACGATCATCAGAAATTCAAAGAATGTTGGAGAGGCTAAGGCAAAGCTGATCGAAAGATTTGAACTTTCCGAGGCACAGGCCGGAGCAATCGTTGATATGAGACTCCGTGCTCTGACAGGTCTGGAAAGAGAGAAGATCGAGAACGAGTACAATGAGCTTATTGCGAAGATAGCTGAGTACAAGGAGATACTTGCAGATGAGAATAAGCTTCTCGGAGTTATCAAGACTGAGCTTGCAGCGATAGCTGACAAGTACGGTGATGAGAGAAGAACATCCATAACTGCATATTCAGATGATATAACAGATGAGGAGCTTATCAAGAGAGAAGAGATAGTTATCTCCATGACAAAGCTCGGATATATCAAGAGAATGCCAAAGGATACCTTCAAGGTACAGAACAGAGGCGGCAAGGGTATCAAGGGAATGAACACCATCGACAACGATATAATCGATGAGATATTCCTTACTAATACCCACAACTTCATAATGTTCTTCACCAATATGGGAAGAGTATACAGAATGAAGGGATACGAGATACCTGAGTCGGGACGTAATGCAAGGGGTGTTGCGATAGTCAACCTTCTTCAGCTTCTTCCTGGTGAGAAGGTAACAGCCATAATCCCTATAGCCGGATTTGACAAGAAGTATCTCATGATGGCTACAAAGAATGGTATTGTAAAGAAGACCAAGATAGAGGCATTTGAGAATATAAGAAAGACCGGTCTGGCTGCCATAACACTGAATGAGGGAGATGAACTCATAGAGGTTAAGGCAACGAGCGGTGAGAATGATGTATTCCTTGTAACTGCCAAGGGTATGTGTATCAGATTCAATGAAGAATGTGTCCGTGATACAGGACGTACATCCATGGGTGTACGTGGAATAAGATGCGACAAGGGCGATGAAGTCATAGCAATGCAGCTTGATGTTCAGGGCGATGAGATTCTCTTCGTAACCACAAAGGGTATGGGAAAGAGAACTGAACTGTCAGAATTTGCCCCTCAGATGAGAGGCGGTAAGGGTGTCAAATGTTACAGGATAACCGATAAGACCGGTGACATCGTCAGCGCAAAGGCCGTGACAAATGACCATGACATTATGATGATGACCAATGAGGGAATCATGATCAGAATGCATTGTTCAGATATAACTGTAATAGGAAGAATAACCTCAGGTGTCAAGCTTATGAATATCGGCAAGGATGGCAACACATTTGTGGCATCTGTTGCAAAGCTTGCAAGAAGTGATGAAGATGAAGAGGCAGAGGACTCAGAGAATCCAGAATCAGCAGAAAATGAAGTATCAGAGAATGTAGAGAACGATACGGAGAATGATGCCGAGAGTAATTCAGAGGAGTAATTATAATCACAAATAAAGATAGATGTACTGTGTTGTAATATGCAAGACAGTACATCTTTTTTTATGTCCATGGATGTTTACAGATTGTGTGCAAATAGCCGTTATGATATACTTATCTTGGATTACACATTGGGAGAAAATAATCCTGAACGCAGGATTTTGAAGGTTATTATAAAGAGATTGGAATTATGGGAAAATACAACAAAATTATTGGGGGTAAAAGGCATGACGGCGAATGTGATACAGGTGGTGGCATCGGCGGCTACAACGGCTGCATCTACGGTTACAGAGGCAACAACGGAAGGAAAACTGGACAAGATATTCCAGAGCTCCGAGAAGGCGTCTGAACTTTCTTACAGTATAATGAACATCATATATATATTGGCGGCGATGATCATAGTTGTTGCGATATTTACAGTGGTGTTATACATATACAAATTCATCATGAACAGGAGAGATCCAAACTACAAAAAGAACGATGATACGTTCCTGGATGATTAAAAAAAATTTATAAAATGGCGGTGAAGAGATGAGAGTTATTGCAGCAGAAGAGATTACCAAAAATGTAAGGGAGATGTGCATCGAAGCAAATGTAAATCTGTCTGAGGATATGGAGAAGGCAATCAGGGATTCAGTAGAATCTGAGGACAGTCCGCTCGGAAAACAGATACTTGGACAGTTATGTGAGAATCTGGATATAGCAAAGGAGAATGATATTCCTATCTGTCAGGATACGGGAATGGCTGTTTTCTTTGTGAATGTTGGACAGGATGTACATATAGAAGGAATGAACATAACTGATGCCATAAACGAAGGTGTGAGACAGGGATACACTGACGGATACCTGAGAAAATCAGTGGTAAAGGATCCTCTTATCAGAGAAAATACAAAGGATAATACCCCGGCGATTATACATTATGATATAGTTCCGGGAGATAAAATAGAGATAACTATAGCTCCAAAGGGATTTGGAAGCGAGAATATGAGCAAGGTGTACATGCTCAAGCCGGCAGATGGAGAAGAGGGCGTGAAGGCTGCTGTTCTTCAGGCTGTAAAGGATGCCGGACCAAATGCATGTCCTCCCGTATTCGTAGGTGTGGGTCTTGGAGGAGACTTTGAGCTTGCTGCGAAGCTTGCAAAGAGGGCTCTTACAAGAAAGGTAGGAGTTCACTCAGACAGAGAGCATATAGCAAGGATAGAGAGTGAGCTTCTGGAGATGATCAACAACACTGGAATAGGACCTGGCGGTCTTGGAGGAAAGACCACGGCACTGGCTGTGAACATAGAGACATATGCCACTCACATAGCCGGAATGCCATTGGCAGTTAATATGTGCTGTCATGTGAACAGACACGTTACGAGAGTATTATAGGAGGAGGTTAGGTTCATCATGGATAGACATATAAAGGCACCATTTGACAGAGAAGAGGTAAAGACCCTCAAGGCAGGGGATTATGTATATATAGATGGAATAGTGTACAGTGCCAGGGATGCCGCACACAAGAGAATGTATGATGCCATCATGGAATCAGGATGCGTGGACGCCAGTGGAACTGAGTTATACGAGAAGGGCATAGTTCCTATAGACCTTAACGGCAATGTGATATATTATCTCGGACCGACACCGGCAAAACCTGGACAGGTCATAGGCTCGGCGGGACCGACAACCAGCAAAGAGAGAATGGACAAATACACTCCACTCATTCTCAGCAAGGGTCTGTGTGGAATGATAGGAAAGGGAAAGAGAAGCCAGGAGGTTATACAGGCAATAATAGACAACAAGGCTGTGTATCTGGCAGCCGTTGGCGGTGCAGGAGCGCTTCTCTCCAAATGTATCAAGAAATCCGAGGTGATCGCGTACGATGATCTCGGAACAGAGGCTATAAGGAAGATGACAGTGGAGAATTTCCCAGCTATTGTGGTTATAGATTCAGAGGGACACAACCTGTATGAAACAGCGGTAAAGGATTATCTTGAGCAGAATAAATAATACAGGAATAAAATAAAAAGTATACAGAATCTCAACAATGAATTAGCAAAAATGCACAAAATAATTGTTGAATATTACAGTCACAATAATGTTGACTAAAATATATTAAACTTGTAAAATTTTAATATGAGTTAGTCTCATATTAAATTAATTGTTGTATTAACAAGGGAAAGAAGAAAAAAGGAGAGATTTAATGAGAAGAGAAAAAGTTTTCAACAGATCGTTATTGATCCTTGCAATCATGTCAATCATGCTCTTTGCAATGACAATAACAGCATCGGCAGCATCAGGAAGAGCAGTAACAAATCTTCAGCAGACAGATGATACCAAGACAGGTGTCACAGTTCAGTGGAGCGGTAATTATGGAGAGGAATACTTAGTGTATTTATCCCAGGATAGATCTTCAGGATATCAGGCATTAAGTTCTTATACTTCAACATCAAATAAGAAGTATATCTACAATCTTCAGGCCGGCAGAGCATACTATGTAATAGTTCAGACATATGTCAACAAGCAGCTTGTTGGACAGTCAGATCCTCTTCAGGTCATAACAACTCCTGAGAGCGTAGATTACAAGTCAATAAAGCAGACTTCAGGCACAAAGAATAAGATCGGTTTACAGTGGAACAGAGTTTCAGGTGTAACAGGATATGTAGTTGCCAAGATCAGCGGTTCAAAGGTTGAGGCTCAGTATAATGTTACTACAAACAAGGCAACTGTACCTGCAAAGGCCGGAACACATTATAGTGGATATTATGTATATTCATATAAGAGATCAGAGTCAAACTACATAGCACTTGGTTATGGACAGTCAACAGGTACACTCTACTCAGCACCTGTTAACCCACAGTATGTTGCCGATGCAAAGGCAGGAACTCTTATATGGAGTCCAGCTAAGAGTGGAAATGTAATAACAATCGGATGGAAGGCAAATCCAAACTATGACTATCCTACAGGATATCAGGTTCAGATCTACTCTCTCAACGGAAAGACCAGATTATACACAACAAAGGCTACAACAAAGACCAGAGTTAAGATCAACAACGCAAAGGTTCGTAAGGCAATCAACAACAAGGGATTCAAGGTAAGAATCCGTGCATACAAAGAGGCAAATGGTGGTGCTAAGTGCTGGAGCGATTGGTCAGCATTCAAGACAATCATACCTCAGGCATGTGTAAAGAAGAGTAATGTAACTTCTGTAAGCAGCACTGCTGCAAAGGTTAAATGGAAGAAAGTAGCAAATACAAAGTATTATCTTGTATACTATACAAAGAATCCATACGCTTCAAATGCAAAATGGATAAAGAAAAAGGTAAGTGCTAAGAGCAGCTCTTATACAATAAGAGGTCTTAAGGCATATTCTACATTTGGAGTATATGTTATCCCTGTTGTCAAGGTAAGAGGAAAAGACCTACAGAGGACAGGCTTGTGAGTATATAAGATGCAGTTACTACTATAGATAAGATAGTAAGAAACATCTACAAAACGATAAGAGGGCGGATACAAAAAAGTATCCGCCTTTTTGTCGATTTTTGGCTTATTATTTTCTTGTAAAAACTCCTTGACATTCACTGCCAGGTTTGGTATTATAAACAAGCGTCAAAAATTAAATACTCTTTGGTAGGAGATTTTTATTTAGGCATTTTGCAGAAGTACTCAAGTGGCTGAAGAGGCGCCCCTGCTAAGGGTGTAGGCCGTTTGCGCGGCGCGAGGGTTCAAATCCCTCCTTCTGCGTTTCCTTTTTGGAGATGCTTATGACGTTATTCCTCGATAGCTCAATGGTAGAGCACTCGGCTGTTAACCGAGGGGTTGTAGGTTCGAGCCCTACTCGGGGAGCTTTAATTAAATAATATGGTGCGATAGCCAAGTGGTAAGGCCCCGGTCTGCAACACCGTCATCGCCGGTTCAAATCCGGCTCGCACCTCTCAAGCGGAAGATATATGTAATATATATCTTCCTTTTTTGTAACCTTGAATATGCTTTTTTTGTCTGTTATACTGTAGAGGTATATTGGCTATTGAAATAGTAGGAGGTGGGGTATGACTCAAATTTTAAAAGATTCAATAAAAATTGAATACAAACTTGATCAGGTTACTCCTATTAGCAAATATGAAATGAATGCCTATAATGTGCCTTTTGCAGGCAACACAAGCATGTGCAGGGAAGTGTTTGTTAAGGGGGAAAGAAAACTCGAATTCTCAATAGATGGGGATATGAGTCTTAGTAAGATAATGCAGAAACCGGTTTTCAGGGATGAACTGGTGGAATACATATTCAGCATAAGCAAGCAGCTTGTGTCAGTCATACAGAATGGACTAGCACCCGAGAAGGTAGTGTGGGATACGAATTATATGTATGTGAGATTTAGTGACTTCTCCATACAGCTTCTGTATCTTCCATTTGAAAGCAAATTTGACAAGAAGGACATTGGGGAGTTCGTGAAGAGCATCTTGTCAGGATTTGTCTATGCACACACACCAGCCATAGAATGTGCTAACCAGATAGTTGATTATTTCAACGATCACAGGGAGTTTGATGCATTTCATTTCAATGAATTCGTGTCAGATCTCAGAGCATCAAGTCAGCTCCTTATAATACAGGGTGAAAAGGGCAAGAGTAAGGTACTCACTTCAAATGACAATAATAAAGAGCTTGCAATCCACAAAGCCGAGGAGGCAGCCAGAAAGGCTGAAGAGGCAAGAATGCAGGCCGAGAATGAGGTAAAGAGACAGATAGAGGAAGCAAAGTATCAGGCGGAAGTTGCCAGACAGGCAGAGGAGACCCGTATGAAGGCCGAGGCGGCAAGGGTCGAAGCCGAGATATGGAGACAGAAGGTCACTGCTGAGGCAAAGGATTATGAGCAGACAGCGGTACTCACAGCTCAGGATATGTACTCATATCAGGGCAATTCCGATGACAGTGAGAGGCTTAAGGCTGAAGAAATGTTCAGGAATGCCGAGGAGGAGCGAATCAGGGCAGAGAAGGTTTCATCGCAGTATGCAGATGAGATAAGACGTGCCAGAGAGCAGGAGATGCATGCTGAGGAGGCTAGAATGCAGGCAGAATTTGCGCCCGCAAGAATGCTGAGGAGGCTAAAGACAGGCAGGCCTTGCAAAGCTCAAGGCGGAGGAAGCCAAGAGACTTAGCGAGCAGCCGGATGAGGAGCCACCTACAACACTGTTCAGCAACAGAACACTTGTCACAGGCAGCAAGCCGACCCTCACCAGAAAGACTACGGGTGAGAGCGTTCAGATTAATAAACAGGTATTCTGTATTGGCAAGGCTGATCAGGGTGTTGACTATAAGGTAACAGGAAACAAGTCTATAAGTAGAAGACACGCCTATATCACCAGTATCAATGGAACACATTATCTGAGAGATAACAACTCAACAAACCATACATTCCTGAACGGAACTCAGGTGTACAGCAATGTTGATGTGGCTATCCCTGATAACAGTGTGATAAGGCTTTCAAACGAGGAGTTCATATTCAGGATAAATTCTTAAATATGGAGTTCGATAAATGTAATAAATCAGGTTGATCCGTAAGGATGGAGGAAGAGATATGTATTGTGATAATTGTGGTTGTGAATTGGGGAGAACGTAAGAAAGTGTCCTGTCTGTGGAAAAGAATTTCCTTTGATAGAGCCGGAAGTTGACGACAGCACAACTGTGCTTACAAGTGAGCCGGATGTCGATGAGGACGATGACAGCACAACTGTCCTGACAGGCGGAACACAGGGCATGCCTCAGATGATGCAGCAGCCACAGGGTAATCCTGTGCCACCGCAGCAGCCTCAGATGGGAATGCCACAACCTCAGATAATGCCACAGGAAGGCGCCGATATAATGATAAAGAAAAAGGGCGAGAAGAAGGGTATGAGCAAGGGTGCAAAGGCCGCACTCATAGCTATACCAGTGGTTATCGTCATCGCTATAGGCGTCCTTGCATTTATATTTGTTCCAAAGTTTAGAAAGTATAACGAGGCCAACGACCTCATGGACCAGGGAAAGGTTGAAGAGGCCGTGACACTGTATAAGGATCTTGGAAAATTCAAGGATTCCTATAAAAAGGCAAACGGAGACGCTTATTATGAGTATGCCGAGGGTCTTGAAAAAGAAGGCAAGAACCTTGAGGCGGCTGAATATTATAAGAAGTCAGGCAACAGCAGAAAGGCTGCAGAGAACTACAGCAAGTCATCTGACGGTGACGAGGAGAGTTTCAGCAGCGATGACGCATTTGATAAGGCTTATCAGTGTTATTACAATGCGGGAATGGATCAGATGAATGCGGCATCCTACGATGCAGCCATAGATGCATTCAACAATGCAGGCTCATACAAGGATGCATCGGACAAGGTTATCGAGTGTACATATAAGAAGGCGGAGGCACTTATAACAGCCAAGAAGTACGATGACGCCATCAGTATTCTGTCAACCATAGAGGAGTACAGCGATTCCCAGACTCTTCTTGCAAAGTGCTATTACAACAAGGCATCAGAGCTGCTCGACAGCGGCAAATATGACGATGCGTATGATATGTACATGAAGTCAGAATTTAATGACTACAAGAACAAGGCCAGTGAGTGTACATACAAGAAGGCAGAGCAGTATTACAAGAACAAGGATTACGAGAATGCCATCAAGAGCTATGATAAGGTGGACAAGGATTACAAGGACTGTGTAGCTGAGAAAGACAAGTGTTATCAGGCACTTGGAGCCCAGGCATACAAGGACAAGGAATACAAGAAGTCAGTTGATTACTATGAGAAGGTAGTCAAGACTGATGTGTCCAAGAAGATAGCAAATGGAAAGCTTGCATTTGCAAATGCAAATAAGAACGCAGCCAATGAGACTACAATGACATATCTCGGAGAACTCAGATACGACGGCAACGAGAAGGCTCAGAAGCTGTATTCAGAGCTTGTGAAGTGGAATATAGAATCATTTGTAAACAGCAGTGAAAAAGATCTTGATAAGGGATCTAACAGCATCAAGACAAAGGATGGATCAGATATATATATTCATACGTCATTTGGATTTGACGGTGATGACTCTATGAAGATATCGGGATACGTTGTGTATGCGGATGAAACAAGTCTGACGTCATAACATTCTCAGATCCTGTGGTTGACGGCTGGTCAACATGGGTCAAGATATCAGGTGACAGTGCACCTAAGGGTGTAACATATCTGTATCTTCAGAACGAGACGACCAAGAAGATCATAGAGGTATATCCGTTCACAATAAAGTAAAGAGACAGGGTGATATATGTGATAAACAGACCTGAATTGCTGGCTCTGGAATTCTACAAGTCGCGGCCTTTTAAGGGCAGTGACAAGGGTATCCGTTACATGATACAGAAGGATGTTGTGGAGATTGAGCCGGAGGGTGAAAAAGATCAGACAGAGGAAGATGCACCGAAGGAGACAAAGACTGTACTCACGGCATTTATATGGCCGGAGCCATTCTGTTTTGAGGTCACACCGGATGAACAGAAGGGATCGAAGCAGTTTGATTTTTCCGAGGAAGGATTGTGTGAGGCCATAGCCTGGTTGAATGAAAATCATGATACATATGCACAAAAAAAAAAACAATAGTAAACTACTTAAAAGAATAATTGAATAACAGCGACTGTCATCATTCTGATGGCAGCAGTTGTTGCAATTATTTTTTTTCATCTTATGAGAAAACCTCAGATAAAGCTTGTGGAGGCCATGGTAAATACCATCAATTCTTCCAGAGAGTCGGAGATGAATCAGCAGTATGGCACATTTGACATGGGTATGAACATGATAAATGGCAGTCAGAGCTTTTCATTTGAGGATAATTCTGATCACAGCGTTGACATATCGCTGAAGAGAAGTGCTTCGGATCACAATTTTCTTGCGGAGGCAGGAGTTGATGACAAGACATTCAAGCTCTATGCAAATAAGAGGACTTCTCTCATATATATAGATGATATGGCAATCAGAATACAGTACGCTGACAATCTCATCACGAACATGAGCAATTCTCAGGTGGTATCACTGCTTGGGATAGACAGCGACACAGTGTACTCATTTGGCACTGCCTATGAGAACTGTATGAGGATGGCTGCAAATAATTATGCGGACATCAACGGTGACGATATCCAGACAGATATTATCCAGAAGACACTTAAGTATTTCTTCAATATGGAGGGTACGAGTGAGGGAAAACAGACTGTGGTTACTGGGGATAGTGCACAGGACTGCAAGGTGTACTCGGTCATCTTCAATGTGGATGATTTCTATAGTTATCTGGATGACTGTTTTGGCACACATGATATAGATCTTCAGGAAGTGTATGACATGCTTGACAAATACATACCGGAGATAGATACCATTGACAATACGGCAGAATTGGTACATGATATAAAGCAATTTGTGGATGAAATGTTAGACGGCAGGGATATCACGCTCTATTTTGCTGTGAACAGTAAAAATGAGCTGGTCAAGCTGTATGCGGATCATGTGTCCGACAGGGATATGAGCATGTCGCTGACATTTTACGGAGACAAATATACAGCACAGTCGTATGAGTTCACTGTTACTGACAATTCTGACAACCATCTTGTGATAAAAAAGAGGGATGTGAGCAGTGACGGAGAGACAGGAGTGGTGTTTGATGTGGATATATCGGCAGCCGATCTCATGGATTCCATGAAGCCTGTCAGTATAAGTGCATCGCTGGAGCTTAGATTGTCTGGAAGTGATGCAATTCTTGGTATACAGGTTGGAGATGCCGTGTTCAGAAAAAATGCGGAGATCACCGGATATGATAAGGGTAACAGCATTGATCTTGCGTGGAGCGGGGACAGTGATGGAAGCATGCATATCGGCTGTGATTCAGGAGCGATAGAGAAACCGGAATACAGGGACAGCCTGGATATATTTGACACAGATGTGATAAGTGCGTATAAATTTATAAAAGAGATAATGAACAGATAGATGGAGATTTGTATATGAGTGATACATCAGTTGTGGATAACTCCACGGGCAAAGAAAAAAAAAGCAGATATACATCGGGAACCATATATAAGATGATAATTGCTATAACGTTCCTTCTGGCATTTGGACTGATAATGATATTCAGCGCATCCAGTTACGGCACGGCGCCAGCAATTTCAGAAGCCAGTTGGTGTTTATCGTTTTCGGAGCATTGGCAATATGGGGATTGGCGTTTTTCCCATACGGTCTGTATAAGAAGCTTACATGGCCTGCATATTTTCTGTCATTGATACTGACATTTTTGCTTCTCACGCCATTGGGAGTAAATGTAAATGGTGCGACGAGATGGATCCAGATCCCTCACATACCATTCAGAATCCAGATCGCTGATATAGTGAAGACTCTCATGATCATATTCATAGCTTCATTTATAAGCAGCAAATGGAGAGAGATGCACAAGTGGCAGACTGTCATAATACTGTGGGTGCTTGTGGGACTCCAGGCGGGACTTTTGCTCGTCATATCCACAAACCTGAGTTCGTGTCTGGTCGTTCTTGGAATATGTTACTGTTCAACATTTATAGCCAGCAAGAACTGGAAACTGCATTTGGGAATATTGCTGATAGCTGTGGTGGTGGCGGTGGTCTATGTGAAGGTAGCCACGAGCTACCTGCCTACGGAGGAAGAACTTCTGTCAAATGACAACTTCCGTGCAAAGCGAATCCTGGGATGGCTGTACACAGAAAAATATGAGAAGAGTGCAGGATATCAGGTCATACAGTCGCTGTATGCCATAGGAAGCGGATCTTTCTTCGGCAAGGGACTTGGAAATGGAACACAGAAGCTTTCGGCTATACCGGAGGCCCAGAATGATATGATCTTCGCGATAATCTGCGAGGAGCTTGGTGTGGCAGGAGCAATCATGTTATTTCTTCTGTATGGCTATCTGTTATACCAGATGTATGTTATAGTTAAAGAGTCATCGAACGTATTTGGAAGCATGATGGTCATAGGTGTGATGGTACACCTTGTATGCCAGATAGTGATCAACGTAAGCGTTGCGACAAATGTAATTCCGAATACAGGTGTCACTCTTCCTTTCATAAGCTCGGGAGGTTCCGCACTTCTCATGACCATGGTCGAGTGTGGTATGTGTATAGGAATCAGAAGGCAGCAGACGAGAAGAGTGTATCAGAAGCATTTGAATGAATAAAATCCATGTGAGGAATAAGAGAGGTAGTATATGGTAAAGTTTAGAAAAATTGCGTTTTTGACAATGGCAGCAGTATTGTTGTCAACTTGTGCGACAGGAATCTCAAATCTGTCAGAAAGCAGGGTCGGCGGACAGTACACGGTGTACGCTGCGGAGACTCAGGCTGATGCCGGAGAGAGTGTTGCGACATTGACGGATGCAACTGCCACTGTGAAGAATAAGAAGGACTGGTATACCAAGAACGGTAAGACATATTATTACGATGAGAACGGCAAGGCGTTAAAGAGCAAGTTCCTTACATACAAGGGCGACAAATATTATTTTAACAGATATGGCCGCATGGTGAGAGGTCTTAACAAGATCCAGAATAATTACTATTACTTCAGAACAAATGGCAAGGCACTGGTGAATACCTGGAAGAAAATAAAGGGTAAGAAGTATTACTTTGGTTCTGATGGAAAAGCCTATAAGGGTGCACATAAGGTAAAGAATAGCAAGTATTACTATAATTTCTCAAGTAATGGTTATCTTGCGGAGGGTGTCAGAAAGATAAATGGCGTGACATACAGATTTGGTTCCAATGGAAAGCCATATACAGGATGGTATACTACAAAGCTTGGAAACAGACAGTATTACAGCGCTTCAGGTGTTGCATACAAAGGACCTAAGAAGGTAAATGGCAAGCTGTATCTGTTTGACAAGAATGGTGCACTGGTGAAGGGCAGAGGCTGGAAATATTACAACGGCAAGCGTTACTTCGTAAGCGTCAAGGGAACATTACTCACCGGATACAGATATGTGGATGGAGCATACTATTACTTCAGTAAGAGCGGTGCCATGTATAGAAGCAAGTGGGCATATGCGAATGGATATAAGTTCTATTTCAACAGAGGTGGCAAGAGACTCACAGATGTTGATAAGATCCTCGGAAAACAGGATTCCTATGAGATAAAGGTCAACAAGACCACAAATGTTGTGACTGTATATGCAAAGGATGGCAACAAGGGATATATCATTCCGGTAAAGGCATTTGTATGTTCAGGCGGTGACACAACACCTCTTGGAACATTCTGTACCCCGGCAAAGGGAAGATGGTGGACACTGATGGGGCCATGCTATGGACAGTGGGATACACTTATAACAGGTGATATACTTTTCCACTCTGTGTATTACGGAGAGGAGGATCCTACCACATTATCAGTCAGCGCTTATAACATGCTCGGAACGACATGCTCACACGGATGTATAAGACTTAAGGCAGGAGATGCAAAGTGGATATATGACAACTGCGATCTTGGAACAAAGGTAACTATATTCGAGAGCAATAAGAGCGGCCCGTTCCCTAAGCCTACATCAGTTCAGCTTGATTACAGCCATACATGGGATCCTACAGATCCAACCATGGCATACAAGTGTAGAGAGAACGGATGTCATAAGGGAATAGCATGGTAATATCGTGTTCAATGTGGAGAGAATAGATATATGAAAAAAAAAAGCGTCGTGGATGGACATGGGCAGAAAATATATATTATTTATGATTGCGGTCATCTGTTTTGCAGGTATCTGCATGGGATGCGGGAAGGTGGATGACGGTCAGGAGGAGAGTACCGGTATCCAGATAAAGAGCGGTGATGTTGAATCCGCGGAGAATATGACTCAGATAGGAGTGTATCTCGATGTGGATAAGAACAGTTCCGAAATAACGGATGTGAAGTACAAGATATCCGGTGATATAGGTATCGTGAGTTTCAGGTACAGCGGAGTGAAGGTTGAACTCAGAGGCTCCTGCAAATACGAGATGTACGATCTGGCGGGCGTTGAGAACACCAGCAATGGTGACATGATAACCGGCAACATCCAGGGATACAGTGCTACTTATTACACTCTGACTCCCGGACGTATAGCTTTCTGGAGCGATGGAACAATTAACTATTCGCTATATATATACGTCACAGCCAGTGATGAGGTACTCAATGAAGTGCTGTCACATATAGTATTTGAGAACAGATATACGGACAGAGCTGATGTCCAGCAGCAGATAGAGACGGACAGCAGAGCATTTGCTGAGAAGATCGTGAAGGTGTTCAATGATGAAGATCTTGAGACCATGAAGGATATGGTTTTATATCCTCAGGAGACAAGTGGTGGACAGTCCATAGCAAATGAAAATGAGCTGTTGAATGTTGATAAGAAGGCGCTGTTCACTGACATTCTTATGAAGGCTCTGAACGATGAGAATGCACTGGATAATCTGAGAAAAACCAACGACGGCTCCGAATATGTAATTGGAACAAACTATAAAAATGTACATTTCAGACTGAACGATGATGGACAATTTGTCATCACGAAAATAAATAACTGATATTTATCCCCTGCACATAAGGACAAACTGATATGTGCAGGGGATTTTTCTGTTTAAAAATACTGAAAAAGTTCTATTTGCCACGGATAAGTTCAGAATGTGATAAGTATGGGAGTATAGTGGGAAAATTTAGAGGACGATTCGCGTTGAGACTGTGTATTAAAGTCCTTAGAATTGTATCAGGACAGGAAATAACTTAAGACAGGACCTGATCTGAGACAAGGAGGAGATATACACGATGACAGAGAGAGTTTACAGTATAAGTGAGGCAGCAGCCAAGGTTGAGGTTGAGTCACATGTGCTTAGGTATTGGGAGGAAGAGCTTGAGATCGATATCAAGAGAAATGACATGGGTCACAGGTGCTACAGTGAGAAGGATGTAAAGATACTTCAGAGGGTTAAGACTTTGAAGGATAAGGGGATACAGCTCAAGGCGATAAAGGATATGGTTCACAGAATGTATGAACTTCTTGACGAGGGAGAGAGCACAGAGGAAAAAAAAAATGCGGATGATGCGGTGGCGGAGCTTATCGCAGAGAGAAAAATACAGAGAAGAAGACCATAGAAACCATAAGGGTGAGCAGCGATGTGGGGGATGATTCAAGAATAGTTGATTTCAAGATGGCACAATTCCAGAATATCATGGACAAGATAATCAGCAACTCCATAAAGGACAACCTTAAGGTGATAACACAGTCAGTGTCCGCTGCGGTGTCCGATGACGTGGTAAAACAGATGGATGTGCTGATGAAGGAGAAGGAGGATCAGGAGGAAGCGAGATACAGAAAGCTTGACGCCACCATAAGAGAACTTCAGCAGACCAGACAGGAGGTTGCGGCAACGGAGATAAAGAGAAAGAAAAAGGGCATTTTCAGAAGAAAACAGAGAGAGAGTTTATAAAAACTTCACACACTAACAATAGGGATTAATGCTATAATTAGCGCTAGTAAGATGGGAGTTAACACGAATGAAGATTACTAAGAAAGTTAAGATAGCGATAATTTTTATATGGATAGCAGCGATATTGTCCATGGTTATAGGTACGGCTATCATAGGGCGATATTTTATCACTGGAACTTATGGCCGTAATCACTCACTGCAGCTTTTATATTCGGAGGACGATCCGGTCAATGATGTGTACAAATCTCTGTCCACATTGCGTGAGGAAGTTATAAGCAAGGTGAAGAAGGATCCTTCATACTATACAACCCAGGATAATGCAGATGCCCTGGATGAAAAGAGCTCGGTATTAAATACTCATATAGCAGTTAAGAAGGATGGAGAGTACATATATAGTTCCGTTGATCCTTTTTCTGAGAGCCTGAAGGAGCAGTTAAAGAGAAATGATAACAGTTCGAATATCAATGCGATAGATGGTGATTCGATTGATACCGGAAATAACAGTGATATAAAGGTTCAGGAATATCTCATAACCCAGCCGTCATTCTATCTGTGCAACCAGGTATCATATGTGCTGGATGGAAGTCAGGTAGATATTTACATGCTCACATACTATGGTAATTATATGGCGAAGTTCAGGGGAACCATCATGGGTTATTCCATACTGATGGTTCTAATGATGATGCTCCTGAGCGGTGTCGTGGCATTCCTTGTATACCAGCAGTTTGTGAATCCTCTTGTCAAGCTCAAGGAGGCAGCAGAGCGTATGGGCTCAGGCAACCTTGACGAGAAGATAGACTTTGGCGATAACAGAGTCGATGAGGTTGGTGAGCTCTGTGAGTCATTTGAGGATATGAGACAGAAACTGTCAGACTTTACCAAGGCGAAGATGAGATATGAGGAAGAGAACAGGCAGCTCATAAGCAATATATCACACGATCTCCGTACTCCTATCACGACCATCAAGGGTTATGTGGAGGGAATCATGGATGGAGTTGCAGATACCCCTGAGAAGCAGGAGAGATATCTGAAGATGATATACAGCAAGGCAAATGAGATGGACAGCCTCATCAATGAGCTTTCACTGTATACGAATATCAACAACAACGCCATACCATATGAGTTCCACAGGGTATCGGTGAAGGATTATTTTGATGACTGTATGGAGGAGGTATATACGACGCTCCTTTCCAAGAACATGACGCTCACATACAAGAACTATTGTGATGACGATGTGAAGGTCATAGTTGATCCTGACCAGCTCAAGAGGGTCATCAACAACATAATTACAAATGCTATCAAGTATACCGATAAGGAATATGGACAGATAGATATCAACATATATGACAATGACGCGGAGGTTAAGGTATCCATAAGCGACAATGGCCGTGGAATAGATTCAGAGAGCCTGCCTCATATATTTGACAGAATGTACAGAGCTGACAGCGCAAGACAGTCAAGAGGCGGAAGTGGTCTTGGACTTGCTATATGCAAGAAGATCGTTGAGGAGCACGGCGGCAACATATATGCCACAAGCCAGCTTGGTGTCGGAACAACGATAGTATTTACCCTGAAGAAGTATATTCCAAAGGTTGAGGAGATCGAGGGTGATACTTCTGACGCCAGCGGTGAACAGCAGGCAAATGTAAAAAAGGATACACAGAAAAAAGATGATCAGAGAAAAGACAATCAGAAAAAGGATGGTCAGAGAAAAGGATCATTGCAGATCATAAATTCACTAAAGAAAAGGAGAGATACAGATGAGTAAGATATTGATCATAGAAGATGAGCTTAGTATTGCAGAGCTTGAGAGAGATTATCTGGAGCTCAATGATTTCGAGGTAGAGATAGAGACAAATGGACTTAAGGGTCTTGAGAAGGCATTGGATGAGGAATACAGTCTTATCCTTCTGGATCTCATGCTCCCTGAGGTGGATGGATTTGAGATATGCCGACAGATAAGGGAGAAGAAGGATATTCCGATCATCATGGTAACAGCCAAGAAGAATGATATAGACAAGATCAGAGGTCTTGGTCTGGGAGTTGACGACTATGTCACAAAGCCATTCAGTCCAAGTGAGCTGGTGGCAAGAGTCAAGGCGCACATATCCAGATACGAGAGACTTGTTGGTTCAACGGCACTCAAGAATGACGTCATCGAGATCAGAGGTCTTAAGATAGACAAGACGGACAGAAGAGTGTATGTTGATAACGAGGAGAAGGTATTTACGAATAAGGAGTTCGATATACTGTGCTTCCTTGCCAGCAACCCAAACAAGGTATTTTCTAAGGATGAGCTGTTCAGCAAGATATGGAATATGGACAGCATAGGAGATATAGCCACGGTTACTGTTCATATCAAAAAGATCAGAGAGAAGATTGAATTTGACACATCGAATCCACAGTACATAGAGACTGTGTGGGGGGTTGGCTACAGGTTTAGGATGTGATAAGAAAGCCCCAGACGGCGAACATGCAGCGTTCATGCTTGCATGAAACGCTGTATGTTCATCGGATGGGCAGATATTCATGAGCATGTATGCCGATAGGCAGGAATGCGAATGAATGTGCGATTACGAGAGCCACGAAGTGGCGAAGTAATCGTAAGGCTTTCTTATCACAATTATAATAAGCCCCAGACGGCGAATGAGGAGAAAACAAATGAAATTAAACATTTTACATGAGGATAATGATATAATTGTGGCTGTAAAGCCATGTGGTGTGCCAACTCAGCCAGACAAGACCAATTCAGAGAGCATGGTGAGTATGCTCAAGCTCAGGATATACGAGAAGGAGAACAGAAAAGAGGAGCCATATCTTGTGCCTATACACAGACTGGACAGGCCTGTAGGCGGAGTTATGGTATTTGCCAAGACTCCTGAGGCGGCTGCAAATCTCTCAAAGCAGAGCGAGGATGGTTCTATGATGAAGTATTATCAGGCGATCCTCACAGGCGAGCTTCCAAATGATCAGGGAGTTTTGAAGGATTATCTTCTTCACGATACTAAGGACAATGTGACAAAGGTCGTGGACAAGGACACACCTGGAGCAAAGTATTCCGAGCTGGAATATGAGGTGCTGGATGTCATGGATACGGACGAGGGAGTTCTGTCATATATACTTGTTGAACTCATAACTGGAAGACATCATCAGATCAGGGCTCAGTTTGCGAAGAGAAAGTGCGGAATATGGGGTGACACGAAGTACAACCCTAAGTTCCAGAAGACGAAGAAGAAATATAAAGAGATAGGTCTTCACGCGTCCAGATTGGAATTTGACCATCCGACAACAGGAGAACACATGGTGTTCAAGCATGAGCCGGAGGGCGGAGCATTTGCCATTCTGGATCTGGATGAGTTTTAGTTAAAATGGTATTTACAGGGCGGATGTTGGCATGTTTCGTGTTGACATACGTCCTGAAATTTTGTAGATTAAAGAGTGTATGCATTAGGTAGTTCAGCTATGCAGCAGATATAGAATGTTTTAGAATTAAGGAGATAAATAAGATGGCAAACGATAAGAAGATGGTTGAAGCTATTACTTCCATGGATGAAGATTTTGCACAGTGGTATACTGACGTTGTCCTCAAGGCAGGACTTATCGCATATACCAACGTGAAGGGATGTATGGCTATCAAGCCCGCAGGATATGCAATCTGGGAGCTTATACAGAAGCAGCTTGATGAGAGATTCAAGGCTACAGGTGTGGAGAATGTGTACATGCCAATGCTTATTCCAGAGAGCCTTCTTGAGAAGGAGAAGGATCACGTTGAGGGATTTGCACCGGAGGTAGCATGGGTTACATATGGTGGACTCAATCCTCTTACAGAGCGTATGTGTGTAAGACCTACATCAGAGACTTTGTTCTGCGATTTCTACAAGAATGATATCCAGTCATATCGTGATCTGCCAAGGGTATATAATCAGTGGTGTTCAGTAATGCGTTGGGAGAAGGAGACAAGACCTTTCCTTCGTTCAAGAGAATTCCTGTGGCAGGAGGGTCACACAGCTCATGCAACAGCTGAGGAGGCTGAGGCAAGAACAATACAGATGCTGAATCTGTATGCAGACTTCTGTGAGGATGTACTGGCTATGCCTGTTATCCGTGGACAGAAGACAGAGAAGGAGAAGTTCGCAGGAGCAGAGGCAACATACACAATAGAGGCACTTATGCACGATGGCAAGGCGCTCCAGTCAGGAACAAGCCATAACTTCGGAGACGGATTTGCCAAGGCATTTGGAATACAGTTTACAGACAAGGACAACAAGCTCAAGTATGTTCATCAGACATCATGGGGTATGACAACAAGACTTATCGGAGCCATCATCATGGTTCACGGAGACAATTCAGGTCTTGTACTTCCTCCAAAGGTTGCTCCAACTCAGGTCATGATCATTCCTATCATGCAGAAGAAAGCAGGAGTGCTTGAGAAGGCAAAGAGAGCTCCGTGAGAAGCTTGGAGCATTCAGAGTAAAGGTCGATGACAGCGACAAGAGCCCAGGCTGGAAGTTCTCAGAGCAGGAGATGAGAGGTATTCCTATCAGAGTTGAGATTGGACCAAAGGATATCGAGGCCAATCAGGCAGTTCTGGTACGCCGTGACACAAGAGAGAAGATCACAGTATCACTTGATGAGATAGATACAAAGGTTGGAGAGCTTCTTGAGACTATCCAGAAGGATATGTTCGAGAGAGCAAAGGCTCACAGAGATTCACATACACATGCAGCGCTTAACTGGGATGAGTTCAAGAATATCATCGACAACGAGCAGGGCTTTGTAAAGGCTATGTGGTGTGGCGAGACAGCTTGTGAGGAGGCTATCAAGGATGAGACAGGAGCATCCACAAGATGTATGCCATTTGCACAGGAGCATCTTTCAGATGTATGTGTACACTGCGGAAAGCCGGCAAAGAAGATGGTATACTTCGGACGTGCATACTAGAATATAGATAATAATCATGTATAATAACTTCTTCAGCATTTTGCTGGAGAAGTTATTATTTTACAGATATAAAGATGCGGAGAGAAGATATATGAGAATAGACATTCCAAAGGGAGCAAATAAAGTTATAGAGGGTCTTGAGGCAGCAGGCTATGAGGCCTATATAGTCGGCGGCTGCGTGAGAGACAGCATACTCGGAAGAGAGCCGGGGGACTGGGATATCACCACATCTGCCAGACCTGAGCAGGTCAAGGAGATATTCAGGCGAACCGTAGATACAGGAATAGAGCATGGAACCGTAACAGTCATGATGGGCAAGGAAGGCTATGAGGTCACGACGTACAGGATAGATGGAGAGTACAGTGATCACAGGAGACCGGATCAGGTGGAGTTCACAGCCAGCCTTGAGGAGGATCTGAAGAGAAGAGATTTCACCATAAATGCCATGGCGTACAGCCACAGCAAGGGCATAATAGATATGTTTGGCGGTGTGCAGGATCTGAATGACAAGGTTATAAGAGCTGTCGGTGTGGCAAGGGACAGATTCGATGAGGATGCACTTAGGATACTCAGAGCCATAAGATTTGCGGGACAGCTTGGATTTGACATAGAGAGGGATACCCGAAAGGCCATGATCATCCAGGCACAGTACCTCAAGGATATAAGTGCGGAGAGGATCAGGGTGGAGCTCACAAAGCTCCTTGTATCAGATCACCCGGACAAGCTGCTCGAGGCCTATGTTACAGGGATCACTGCATATATCCTTCCTGAATTTGACAAGATGATGGAGCAGCCACAGAACAACCAGTATCACAGATACAATGTGGGTGTACACTCCATTGAGGCGGTTAAGAATATAAGAGCTGACGTCACCATGAGATGGGCGGCGCTTCTCCACGATATAGGCAAGCCATCCACACACACTGTGGACGAGAATGGAACAGATCACTTTTACGACCACCAGATCGCGGGAGTTCCACTGGCGGAGGCGGTTCTCAGAAGACTGAAGTTTGACAACAATACCATCAAGGACGTGTGCAAGCTGGTGAGATGGCATGACTTTGGCATGGGCTGCGTTCCGAAGAAGAATACCATCAGGAAGCTTCTCGGAGAGGTTGGAAAGGATTTCTTCCCATATATAATCGAGATCAAGAAAGCCGATATGGCTGCCCAGAGCGATTACAAGCTGGAGGAGAGACAGAGCCAGCTTGCGGAGCTTGAGAAGAAATATGAAGAGATCGTGGCAGATGCTGACTGCGTCAGGATCAAGGACCTCAAGGTAAATGGCGGAGATCTCATAAAGCTGGGAATAAAGCCGGGACCTCAGATGGGCGAGATACTTCAGAAACTGCTGGATATGGTTATAGAAGACCCGGAGAAGAACGACAGGGAATATCTTATTGAACAGGTCAAAATGATGTAAGGAGTATGTATTTCCCATATCATATAAAAAAGAATTATTGGATGATGCGATAATAGTCATAAAAAAATCCGGTAAAATATAATAACTTAAGAATGAATCTTAACATCCCCTCATACAATAATTTAGCAGGTTATTATTGCTATAAAGTGAGCGACAGTTGTAGGAGGGGGTTTTTATTTGGCTGAAAAAATGGGTGAAGTGTATGAAGCATACGATATGGAAGTACAGGGAACGGGCAGAGGCAGAGGTGCTGTGATTCTGATGACGGACAAGGGGGTCAGACAGGTGTCATCCCTGAATGGAACTGACGAGAGGCTTCAGCAGGAGAAGGAATTTAAGGATAAGATATATGAAAAGGGCTTCTGTAATATAGACCGGGTCGTGGCCAACAGAGAAGACGAGCTGGTGACCTGCGACAGGTATGGAAATCCATTTGTGTGCAGGGAATATTTCCAAGGGCGGGAGTGTAATGCATCAAGCATAAGGGATCTTGAGAAAGCAGTTATAAATCTGGCGTGGTTTCACAGAGCCGGAAGGGAACTGTACATGGAGGAGAATACGTCATACACAAAAAAAACTCCGGGAAATCTGGATAGAAAGGTAAATGAGCTTCGCAGGATAAGAAATTTTGTCAGCAGGAGAACCCTGAAGAATGACTTTGAGATGCTGTACATAAAGACATTTGATTATTTTTACAGCCAGGCAGAGAAGTGCCTGTCGCTGTTTCAGGATAATTTCACATACAACGACAAATGGCTTGGCTATTGTCACGGCTCGTATAATTATCACAGCGTGATGTTCTGTGATGGATACATAGCAACCATAAATTTTGACCGGTTCCATGTGGGATACCAGCTCATGGATCTGTACCAGTTTCTCCGCAAAGCCATGGAGAAGAACAGGTATGATATCACCATGGCGAAGGACATTCTGAGTGCGTACAGTCAGATCAATTATCTTGAACATGAGGATTATGAATTCATATATCTTATGTACAGTTTCCCGGAGAAGTTCTGGAAGATAAGTAACCGGTATATGAACACCAGAAAGAGCTACATATCCCCGGTTTTGATGGAAAAACTCCAAAAAGTTATCGAAGATGACCAAGAAAAGCTCAAAATTTTGAGTGAAATTAACGATACCTATGGACTTCACAAGCTGACAAATTAAGAGTATAATGTTGGGGCGTGGATAATAATTGAGTTAGACACGTGATACTGAATTGTGATGTATTTTACAGATGGTTTTTTCGTGTGTGTGTTTTCCATTTGTAGGATGCTCTATGGGTAACATAAAGCAATAGATTTCACAGGAGGCAAAATGATGAGCGATTATAATTACAAGGACGTGTATGAGCAGTGGGTGAACAATCCTTTGTTTGGTCAGGAAACCAAGGATGAGCTCTTAGCGATCAAGGACGACGAGAAAGAGATAGAAGAAAGATTCTATTGTGATCTTGTATTTGGAACAGCCGGACTTCGAGGCATCATCGGAGCTGGTACTAACAGAATGAACATATATGTAGTGCGCAAGGCTACACAGGGACTTGCAAACTACATCATCAAGGCGGGCAAGCAGGACAAAGGTGTGGCAATAGCTTATGATTCAAGAAGAATGTCACCTGAGTTCTCTATGGAGGCAGCTCTCTGCCTGGCAGCAAATGGCATAAAGGCTTACAGATTCGAGTCACTTAGACCGACACCTGAGCTTTCATTTGCAGTGAGATATCTGGACTGTGTAGCTGGTATCAATGTAACAGCATCACACAACCCACCAGAGTACAATGGATATAAGGTATACTGGGAGGATGGCGCACAGATCACACCACCTCATGACCAGGGAATCATGGCCGAGGTAAAGGCCATCACAGATTTCGCAGATACAAAGACCATGGACATGGTAGAGGCAAAGAAGAAGGGGCTTCTTGTAACTATCGGTTCAGAGGTTGATGACGCATACATGGGCGAGCTCAAGAAGCTCATCCTCAATCAGGATGCAATTGACAAGTATGGCAAGGATATCAAGATCGTGTACACACCACTTCACGGAACAGGCAACATCCCTGTAAGAAGGATTCTCAAGGAGATCGGATTTGAGAATGTGTACGTGGTTCCTGAGCAGGAGCTTCCGGATGGAGATTTCCCAACAGTTGAGTATCCAAACCCAGAGGCAAAGGAAGCATTTGCACTGGCACTCAAGCTGGCAAAGGAGGTCGATGCAGATCTTGTTCTGGCAACAGACCCTGATGCCGACAGACTCGGATGCTACGCCAAGGATTCCAAGACAGGTGAGTACAAGGTATTCACAGGTAACATGTCAGGAAGCTTACTCTGCGAGTATGAGGTAAGCCAGATGAAGGAAAAGAATGGCAGCCTTCCAGCAGACGGAGCAATCATCAAGACTATCGTTACTACCAACATGGTAGATGCTATAGCAAAGTATTATGGAACAGATCTCATCGAGTGTTTCACAGGTTTCAAGAACATTGGCCGTGAGATCCTCAGATTTGAGCAGACAGGCAAGGGAACATACCTCTTCGGATTCGAGGAGAGCTACGGATGCCTGATCGGAACCCACGCAAGAGACAAGGATGCCGTTGTTGCAACTATGGCTCTCTGCGAGGCAGCAGCCTACTACAGAGGTCAGGGAAAGACTCTTTGGGATGCAATGATGGATATGTACGAGAAGTACGGATATTATGTAGATGATATCAAGACCGTAACACTCAATGGTGTTGAGGGATCAAAGAAGATCGGACACATCATGAATATCCTCCGTGCAAATGCCTGAGGAAGTAGCAGGATACAAGACCAGAGTGGTACGTGATTATCGTCTTGAGTATATAAGGAATATCGAGACAGGTGAGGTTAAGCCTACCGGATTCCCGAATGCCAATGTACTCTACTACGAGCTTGAGAACGATGCATGGCTTGCGGTAAGACCATCAGGAACTGAGCCAAAGATCAAGTTCTACTACGGAATCAAGGGTTCATCATACGATGAGGCACAGAAGGAGTCAGCAGCATTTGGTGACAAGGTCATGGATCTTATCTACGATATACTTGAAAAGTAATAAAGAAAAATAATCATAAACAAACGGATTGTTACAGTGACGTATAATATACGGTCACAATGTAGCAGTCCGTTTTTTATTTTAAAATAAATTAAGTATACAAAGGAGGTAAACTGCTCTTATTATATGGGCAAAGACAGTGGGAGAATAGATTATGACAGAGAGTGTAAAGAAAAATAAAGAAATCAGGACAAATCGGTATTTCAGGATCGCATGCATAGTGCTGGTGTTACTGCAGTATGGACTGTGCATCCACTACGGGCTTAAGAGACAGTATCTGTTTTGCGATGAGGTGTACAGCTATGGCCTTGCAAACTCCACGGACAAGACTTTTCTCCATCCGGGAGAGGACAACACGCCACTTGATGAGTGGGTGACGGGGTCATATTTTGAGAACTATATGAATTATAACGATGATTCATTCAACTACAGTGCGGCATACAGAAATCAGGAAAATGATGTCCACCCGCCGGTATATTATATGCTTTCGCTTTGCATACGGTGTGCTACTTTTTTCAAAGGAGCGGGATACAGTGCAGTTCCGGGAATAGTGCTCAACCTCATACTCCTGATATTTGTGGATATTCTTCTGTTGTATGTGGCGGCATATCTGCTTGGAAACAGATGGTATGGACTGATGGCGGCGCGACTCTGTGGGGCGTATCATCGGTGGGCATAAGCAACTGTATGCTCATACGGATGTATCTTCTTCAGACCTTAATGTATTGCTGCTGACGGCGGTTCATGTATATATACTGAGACATAAAAAGAAGATGACCGTGCCGTATTTTATATTGCTGGCACTGGCGGTCATGTTCGGCGGACTCACACACTATTATTTCTACTTCTATGTTGCCGGACTTGGATTGTGTGTATGTATATACCTGCTGTATATGCGAAAGGTAAAGCAGATGTTTGCGTATGGCTTTAGTCTTGTTGCTGGATTTGGTGCGGCAATAGCGGTATTTCCCGCGACGATAAAGCACATATTTGGTTACAGGGGAAGCTATGCTACCGATAATCTGATAGGACTTTCCGGTCACAAATTCTTATATTATATCAGTTATATAAACAGGTCGTATTTTGCAGGACTGCTTCCGCTGATCGTGCTTGTGGCACTGGTGCTCATCGTGGCAAGGATAGTGCTTTCATTTGTGGATATAAGGATATCCTTGGTCAGGAAAAATGATGGATTATCCTACAGAGTATGTACACACAGGAGAGATATAGATGCGGACAGAGCAGGATGTATAGAGTCACGCTCACTGTTATTGGCGGGGGTTATCGTGGCCGACGCCGTTCTTGCATTTGTGGGAATACAGGGGTCCGAGCTTGTAAATGCAAGATATATCTACTCGGCACTTCCTATAGTGGCTGTGTTTATGATATGGTGTATGATGAAGCTGGTTCCAGTAATAACCAGGAAGAGATGTGCAGTTGTAACCGCTGTCATATGCCTTGCATTATGTGCAGGCAGTATAGCTGTAAAGGGTGTAGACTGGCAGTACAGGGGATACAGCGACTGGAGCACAGCCTTGGAGGAGATGAAGGGACAGGACTGTATCATACTGTGTCACGGAGATGGCAAATGGAACAACGTGTACGCGGGAATGAACGTATTTTCCCAGATGGGAAGATGCCGGTATGTGTACGAGGATGATATAGACAGCATCGCTGATCTGGTGAAGGACTGCGGCGATGAGATATATGTGGCAGTCATCAATGATCCAAAATTTGAAGAGAAAAAGATACACAAGATGACTGAGAAAATAGCAGAGATAACAAAGTATACAAAGAAATCTATAGAATACAGATTTTCAGGAATACGAATTTATAAATTTAAAGCAGGTGAAACAAAATGAAAAAAGTTAGTTTGATAATTCCATGCTATAACGAAGAGCAGGCTCTTCCGATATTTGCAGGGGAGCTGGACAAGGTGAGACAGGAACTCAGACAGTATGATTTTGAGGTTCTTATGGTAAATGATGGTTCGTCGGATAAGACTCTTGAGACCATGAAAAAGATCTCAGAGGAATACGATTATTTCAAGTATTTGTCATTTTCCAGAAACTTTGGTAAGGAGGCTGCAATGTATGCGGGCTTCTGCAATGCAGATGGGGATTACGTGGCGGTGATGGATGCCGACATGCAGGATCCGCCAAGTCTGCTCCCGGAGATGCTCGGTATACTTGAGCAGGGAGAATATGACAGTGTGGCGACCAGAAGAGTCACCAGAAAGGGCGAGCCGCCGATAAGATCTTGGTTTGCGCGGATGTTCTACAAGATCATCAACAAGATATCCGACGCCGATGTCGTGGATGGCGCCAGGGATTTCAGGCTTATGAAGGCAGAGATGAAGGATGCCATCGTGTCGATGTGCGAGTACAACAGATTTTCCAAGGGAATATTTGGCTGGATCGGGTTCAGGACAAAATGGCTGGAATACGAGAATGTGGAGAGAGTTGCGGGCGAGACGAAGTGGAACTTCTGGAAGCTTTTCAAATACGCACTGGACGGAATAATCAACTTCTCCGAGGCGCCGATGAGTATAGCTTCAGGATTTGGAATATTTTGTACATTTGTCGCATTCGTCATGATGCTGTTCTTCTTCATAAGAAAGCTGGTGTGGGGAGACCCTGTTGCGGGATGGCCGTCACTTGTGTGCATCATACTGTTTGTATCAGGACTCCAGTTCCTGTGCATAGGAATAATGGGAATATATCGCCAAGACATATATGGAGACCAAGGGAAGACCACATTATATAATTTCCGACACCAATAAAGACGACGTGAATAAGATAAATTGATAACATTATGAAGCTGTATTGTGATGGAATGGTTATGATACAGCTTTATTTGGATGATAAGACGTTTTATGTAATATTTACATCCGTTACAGGTACATATAGTTGTAATTTGACTACTTGATAGCTTATAATTTAGATGATACTGTTTTAGTCAAATGGGGCTTATGTTTGGTAGACATGGGGGTAACATGCAATGAATCTTACAGTAAAATGTCCATCCTGCGGCGGTGTTGTGGTACTGAATCCTAAGACGAGGCAGCTTGCAGTGTACGCAGTGTGATTCGGTGATCAGCAGAGGCATAGGAGAAGAAAACTCTGCCATGGTCAGGAATGAGGATGGAGAGCTTGTAGATAAGAGAAGCTATAAGGCAATTCAGAAGATTGCCAGAATAAAAAGATACATAACTGATGCCACGGATACGATATACACATTGGATGAGATCAATATTGGAAAGGATGATGAATCACCAAGGTATATGGATATGAATCTATATGAATGTACATCCTGTGGTGCAAGACTTATGGTGAAATCCACGGAAACTTCCAGTTTCTGTGCGTATTGCGGGCAGCCGATGATATTGGTTGACAGAGTTAAGGATGAACTGGAGCCGGACCTTATTATTCCATTTGGAATTTCTCAGAAGAGAGCAGAACAGCTTATACGTGACAGGTTCTGTAAGGGGTGGTTTGTTCCGGATGAGATAAAGAAATTTGAGATTGATAAGATACGAGGAATATATATACCATATTGGCTGGCATCTTATCATGTTAGAAAAAAGCTCAAGTATGTATTTCAGGAGAATGAAAAAGGCGAGCGCGTTAGTAATTATGAAAAATGCTTTGGTTCTATAGCAGCAGTTGCACAGAAAACTGCAGACAAAACAGTCACACACAATTGTATGAGAGATTGTGAGTGTACAGTTCCAAGGGTACCTGGTGATGCAACAAGAAGATTGAATGATCACATTTCGGCAAGACTGGAGCCTTATGATTTAGAGAAGGCTTTGACGTTTTCTCCAGAATATCTGTCCGGATTTTACACGGACAGGTACGATGTACCAGCTGCCGAGATCGCAGCCGTTGCAAAGAGAAAGAGCAATGATGCGGTGAAGGAAGAGATGATGAGCGATGTTCCGAAAAACGCCCGGATTACTGAGGAAAAAACGGATATAAAGATGACAGATATCGAGTATGCATTGCTGCCAGCGTGGTTCATGACTTTTCGTTATCAGGGAATACTCTATACCGTGGCAGTGAATGGGCAGACCGGCAAGGTCGTGGGAAATGTCCCATCCAACAGATTTAAGGTTGGGGCATCCATAGCGATACTTATGACAGTGATGGTTGTGCTTTGTACATATGTATCTGTATTTGTTGGGGGACTTATGACGGATCTGTATAGGATAAGTGCAGGTGTGGGTGATTCAGGTGGAGCTTTTATGGTATTTTCCGTGTATGTGGCCGGAGTTATATATAGTTTGGTGAGTTTCTGGCGTGCGATCAACAAGCTTCACAGATCTAGAATAGATATTCACAGATTCAGAAGCTATGGCACTATAGAATACGTTAAGGAAAGGCAGGATAAGACATGGGTTCGATAGTATTTTTGTATGTTGCAGTAGGTATCGTGTGCGGGATATGCTTAACGGTATCCATAGTGATTTCTGCTCTTGTAAGATCCAACAATATTGGACAGAATGAGGAGAAAAAAGCGGAATATGTTGATTATGCCACATTTGTGTATCATGCAAAGTATGACAGCCACAGCCCGATTAACTATTTCGATGGCTATTATAAGGATTGAGTCAGATCCTTCAATATCGCACAGAAGTTTATAGAGCAATGATATGATGACAAAACCAGGGGAATTTGGTATCATATTTTTGATATATTTTCACACAGGGAAAGGAATTGGAGGTAACAGGAATGAACGAGAATCAGGATCAGCAGTTTGGTCAGCCACAGGGAGAACAGCAGGTGGCAGATCAGGCACAGACAAATCAGCAGGCGGCGGAGAACAGCCAGCCACAGGCAGATCAGCAGGCAGCGGCTTACAGCCAGCCGCAGATGAGTCAGTAGGGAGTGTACAATCAGCAAGGCTATGGCCAGCAGATGAACCAGCAGGGTGCATACAATCAACAGGGTTACGGCCAGCAGATGAACCAGCAGGGTGCATACAACCAGCAGGGCTACGGTCAGCAGATGAACCAGCAGATGTATAATCAGCAGGGTTATGGCCAGCAGATGAACCAGGGAGCATACAATCAGCAGGGCTACGGTCAGCAGATGAACCAGCAGATGTATGGTCAGCAGGGCTACGGCCAGCCACAGATGAACCAGCAGATGTACGGCCAGCAGGGCTATGTACAGCCACAGCCGAAGAAGCCATCAGCAGCGGGCAATATGATAAATGATCTTCTCAAGAATGTGATAGGTCTTTTCAAGAGCCCTGCAGATACAGCGGGTGAGATGGTTCAGAGTGACAACATGGTTCCTGGCGGAATACTTGCAGGAGTAAATGCCATCCTCTCACTTATATTTGTAACTGTCGGATTCCTCATAATGGGATTTGACTTTGGCGATTCAATAGCAAAGGGCTTCTACATGTTCTTCTTCACTATAATCGCAGCAGTCATCATGACAGCAGCGGTATTTATCGCCGGAGGAATTATATTCAAGGGTGGAATCACATTTGGAAAAGCACTTAACGCCGTTGGTGTATTTGCACTTTATGAGGCAATAGCAATGGTTGCAGGAATCATATTTGAGATCATCTCAGCACTCTTCCACAAGGTTGATTTCCTCAGCGGAATCATCGGAGGCTTTGGATACATCCTCTTCCTCGGAATAAGCCTTTGCGGAATCGTGATCGCAGCTCATGCGTTATTCGATAACCTTGAGACAAATGACAACTCAAAGATATTTGCAGTTATCGCTGCTATAGTTATCTCAGTATTCCTCATCACTGTTATAGATAACATCGCAGAAAAAGATATTCAGTGACAGCGCAACATGTGCAGAGCAGGTACTCAGCTACTTCAAGAACGCTGCAACAGTATTTGGTTACCGTCACTGGTAAGACATAATTTATAGATATTTTACAGGAAGCAGACAGATCTGAAAATTGACAGGTTTGTCTGCTTTTGTTAAAATATAAAGGTGTTTTGGTGTTAACTTATATAAAAGGGTGGAAGTTTGGTCCATACGTCAGAGAATCATATGTTATCCATATGGTAAAGAAGGGCAAGGGTACATTTACAATTGCAGGGAAGACTTATGAACTGGGACCTAGACAGGCGTTTATCATCAGACCTGGTGAGGAGACTACTTACAGGGCTGACGATGATGATCCATGGAGCTACATGTGGGTTGGATTTCATGGCTACAGAGCTGAAGATTTTATTGAGGCGATGGGGTATGTAAAGGGCTCACCTATCATCAAGATAGAGCAGATGGATACGTGTGCAGAATGTATCAACAAGATGCTCGAATATTCCCAGATCACACGTATAAACGAGGTGAAGAGAATGAGTGCACTGATGCTTCTCTTCGCAACCATTATGGAGGATAATGCCTCCGATGCGCAGGAAGATGATAACATTGAGTATCCAAGTAAGATATATGTAAAGGCTGCTGTCGACTTCATAACAGAGAAGTACATGAACAAGATCAAGATCGATGACATTGCGGATTTCATAGGAAGCAGCAGAAGTCATCTGACAGGAAGCTTCAAGAAGGAGATGGGTGTATCTCCTCAGGAGTATCTTATCAACTTCAGATTGGAGAAAAGCTGCAAGTCTTCTCCGGTCATCAAAGGAACAGATCAATATAATCGCATATCAGTGTGGTTATGAGGATTCTCTTTCTTTCTCCAAAGCATTCAAGCAGAAGTTTGGAATGAGTCCTAAGTCATTCAGGAATCTTGAGGTTGAGCTTGAGACGAAGGATGCCAAGTTTGGACATGAGGCTTCGAAGCTGTAAGATATAATTGAATCAAAAATTTGAATTAAGCAAAAGGCGGGTGTGCGATTTGTCGCACATCCGCCTTTGCTGTATTTACGATATACGGTAAAAACTACTGTCTGCCATGATATGAATTGTCAACGATAAGCTTCTTGGTCACCTTTGTGGATTCGGGATTATCCTCATCTGATTCAGATGTCTGGTCATCGCTGTGCATCCATGAAGCAGGATCGTCGTCCGTGTACTTCTTTGTGACCTCATCCAGATATGGGGTGAATGCCTTCAAAAACATGAATGATGATACATATGCTATAAGGCCAAAGCCACATACTATGAACACGAATATACCTACCATGAATACCTGAGTGCTGGATAGCAGAACATATGCAGGCAGAGTGTAGAGAACCATGATCACTATTGTAAATATGAAGTTCTTGGCCGCCAGGTAAATGGACTGCAAGAGAAGGTTCTTCAATGTGTTCTTAAATGCACTTATGACAGGGAACAGGTAAATTGCGATGAAGCATGTCAATATCATAAGCACGACACTGGTGTAGTACATGAGCTTGTTCTCCTGTGGACCACCCTTGCCAAAAAAGGTTGAAATCCAGAGTGAATATAAATGATATAAGAAGGAATAGCAGCCATGAAATCGTTGACTGTTTGAAATTATCCTTGAAGCCTTTGAAGAATAATTTCACTACACCTCCATTTTCGCCTGTCCTCTGCTTCTTTAACAGAGTGAAATACATTGCGCTCATGGAAGCTCCCATGGTGACTATGGGAATACTACACAATATAAATAGAATGTTCACTATTATAATATCGCCGAGCGTTCCAAAAAATCTGGAAAACCAGCCGTCACTGTTGAAAATGTTCATAAAATTCCTCCTGATGTAAAAAGTGATAATATCGTTTGTTTAACTATAGCACAAAAAAGGTATGCCAATATATAGCGAATTTTACAATTTACCATATGTATTCTACAATTTACCATAAAATAGCACAAAAACAGCGAACTTAACTACTTAAAAATATACATTTGTGACAAAAACCCATGATATTTTGACATTTTTCCATGTGAAAATGTTCACCAAAATTTTATAATTCAATCATAGAAAGCACACAGAACGCCGTAAGGCGAACCGGCAGAACAGGACGCAGAATTCAGGGTATGAAAGAGAATGTGGGTGTCGTAAATCCTGCCGGTGATGTAAAAAGGAGGAAGGTTTTATGAGAAGAACATTAAAGAAAACAGTAGCAGTTGGACTTGCAGCGCAAAGAACAGCATTTTCACTTTGCGCATGTGGCGGAAGCGGCGACGGAAGCAAGAGCGGCAGCGAAAGGATTCACTTGAGGTAGTTATCTGGGATAACAACCAGCAGAAGGGTCTGCAGCAGATATGTGATCTCTTCACAGAAGAGACAGGCATCAAGGTTGATGTACAGGTTAAGGAGTGGGATTCATACTGGACACTTCTTGAGGCTGGAGCATCAGGTGGAGATATGCCGGATGTATTCTGGATGCACTCCAACAACTCACAGATGTACATGAAGAACAACAAGCTCTTAAAGCTCGATGACTACATTGAGAAGAGCGATAAGGTTGATATGAGCAACTACATGTCAGAGATCACAGAGCTCTACACATATGATGGCTCATATTACGCAGTACCAAAGGATTACGATACAATCGCTCTCTGGTACAACAAGAAGATGTTCGATGATGCAGGACTTGAGTATCCAAATGAGAACTGGACATGGGATGACCTCTATGAGGCAGCTAAGAAGCTCACAACTGGCGACAAGTACGGTTTCTGTATGAACACATCAAACGATCAGGACACATACTACAACATGGTTTACTCAATGGGCGGTTACATCGTAAATGATGATCACACAAAGTCAGGATATGACGATGCCAACACTATCAAGGCTATGGATTATGTAGGAAGGCTCCTCAAGGATTGCTGCCCACCGGCAACAACAATGTCAGAGACAGGTACAGACGTTTTGTTCCAGTCAGGTACAGTAGCAATGATCACACAGGGTTCATGGATGACAGCAGGATTCCTTCACAACGAGTATCTCGTTGAGAACTGTGACGTAGCAATTCTTCCATACGACAAGACAACAGGTAAGAGAACTTCTATCTGTAACGGACTTGGATGGGCTGCATCAGCAGACACAAAGAGACCAGATGACTGCTGGAAGCTTATCGAGTGGTTAGGTTCAAAGGAGATGCAGGAGAAGCAGGCTGAGCTCGGTGTAACAATGTCAGCTTACAACAACACATCAGACAAGTGGGTTAACTGCACAGACAAGTTCAACCTCAACGCTTACCTTGACATCACAAAGGATTCAACAGTTTCAGGTGTTACAAATGAGCTCGTGCTCAGACCTTACACATACAATTCAACAGTATGGTCACAGGCAAAGCACAGACATTTTCGCAGATGCATGGGCAGATCCATCAAAGATGGAGCAGTCATGTAAGGACTTCGCAGTTCAGATGAACCAGTACATCGATGAGGAAGACAAGTAATCCTACAGAGCATTTATAAGATAACATAACAGTGGGTAGGATGAAGGTCCTGCCCATTGCTTACCAGAAACAATGGGGTGTTAATTACAGTATAAATGATAAGAGGAGGGATTTTATGTCAGATAACAACAAGAAAGTTGAAGAAAAAGCGGCTGAGATAATTCAGGCTACAGAGACACAGACAGTTAAGCCGGCAGCAGCAGAGAAAAATAAAGAGTTCAAGAAAAAGAAGTCAACAACATGGGAAAGAAACCAGCGCAAATGGGGCTGGGCATTCATCCTCCCAACAATGATAGGAATCATCGTACTTAACTTATGGCCTATAGTACAGACAATATATCAGTCATTCTGTAAGGTTGGATCATTCGGAGATTCATCATTTGCAGGATTTGCAAATTACAAGAAGATGTTTGCTGACCCTGAGGTATGGCAGTCACTTCTCAATACATTCAAGTATGCGATCATCGAGGTTCCATTCTCAATTGCAATTGCACTTATACTTGCAGTATTCCTGAATCGTAAGATGCATGGAAGAACAATATACAGAGCAATATTTTTCCTGCCAATGGTAGTTGCACCAGCAGCCGTAGCCATGGTATGGAGATGGTTATACAATTCACAGTTCGGTCTGTTAAACCACATCCTTGGTGCAAAGATCGAGTGGATATCCAATCCAAAGATCGCATGGATTTCAGTTGCAATCATCGGTGTATGGTCGATCATTGGTTACAACATGGTTCTGTTCCTTGCAGGACTTCAGGAGATACCTAAGGATTACTACGAGGCAGCAGATATTGACGGAGCATCAGGAGTAAGATCATTCTTCAAGATCACTCTTCCACTTCTCTCCCCTACAGTATTCTTCGTACTCGTAACAAGAGTAATCGGAGCACTTCAGGTATTCGACCTTGTATACATGGTAATGGATATTTCCAATCCGGCCCTCAAGAAGACAGAATCCATCGTATATCTGTTCTACCAGTACTCATTCCAGAATGGTAACAAGGGTTATGGATCAGCAATAGTAGTTCTTCTTCTCGCAGTCATCATGGTACTTACAGTATTCCAGATGATCGGTCAGAAGAAGTGGGTTCATTATAACTAGGAAGGGGGAATCGATATGACAAGAGGCGTACAGTTTAAGAGAAGAATGCAGAGATTATTGATTCACCTCATTCTGATCATATTCTCAATCATTATGATAGTGCCATTTGTATGGATGACACTCACAGCATTTAAGACAGTAACAGAGGCAACTTCGGTAAGTCCATTCGTAATATTCCCATCACAGTGGCGTACAGACGCGTTCACTACTGTTTGGAATAATATGAACTTCCTTGTTCTCTACAAGAACACATTACTGCTCATATTCTTTAGAGTTGTGTGTGCATGTCTCACAGCAACACTCGCAGGATATGCATTTGCAAGACTTAAGTTCAAGGGCAGAGACTTTATGTTCTCCCTGATACTTTTCCAGATGATGATTCCTTCACAGATATTCATCATCCCACAGTTCCTGATGATCAGTAAGATGGGACTGACAAATACAATGTTCGCCCTGGTATTCCCAGGTATCGTAACAGCGTTTGGTACTTTCCTGCTCAAGCAGGCTTACATGGGACTCCCTGGAGATCTCGAGGAGGCAGCAAGACTTGACGGATGTAACATTCCAAAGACATTCGTGTTCGTTATGGCTCCACTTGCAAGATCATCGATGGTTGCCCTCGGTATATTCACAGCAGTGTTCGCATTCAAGGATCTGATGTGGCCACTGGTTGTAAACAGCAGTGCAAACAAGATGCCGCTCTCAGCAGCTCTTGCAACAATGCAGGGACAGTATCAGTCCAATTATCCACAGCTGATGGCTGCATCTCTTATATCATGTATACCAATGATCGTTATATACCTGATATTCCAGAAGCAGTTCGTAGAAGGTATTGCAACATCAGGTGGAAAGCTCTAAAGAAGGTTAAAGAAGATATTATATATGACCACAGGGTGACGTCGGTTACTGACGCCACCCTTGTGAAATATATCGTAAATACGAAGTATTTACGATGCTTTGCAGACGCCGCGCGAAGCGCCTCTCATGCGTCTGTTTCAAAATATATCGTAAATACGAAGTATTTACGATGCCGTGGACGCCGCGCGGAGCGCCTCTCATGCGTCCACTCCAAAATATATCGTAAGTGCGAAACAAAAAGGAGGACGTCTATGAAAAAGCCGATAATCACGGAAGAAGAAAAACAGAAGATAAAAGAGATGGACTCCACCCGCAAAAAAATAGGATATATCTGGGATTATTACAAGCTTTGGATAATCGGTGCGGTCGTTCTCGTGGGACTTGTAGTGTATTTCACTGTTGTGTTTGCAACGAGGGAGGACAAGCCGATACTGGATGTTGTCTTGTGAACAACTACGATGATGTTTCAGAGGACTGCAGGCTGACACAGGGGTTTGTGTCGTATGTAGGGGAAGAAAATCTCCCGGGAAGGGTTACATTTGACAACAATGCATTTTTTAATCTGGCAAATAACTCAGATTATAAGAACAGTTACTATATGAAGGTGCTGGCATACCTTGAGGCGGACACTGCTCAGGCAGTCTTGTGCCAGTATGACAATCTCATAGGTCTGGCGAAGAGCGGCAGACTTGCAGACCTGTCGGATGAGAAGGTCGGCGATATATATGATAGGTATAAGGATAGGATAATTTATTACGAGGATGAAGAGGGGAAGAAGATACCTGTCGGAATAGATGTATCTGAAGGATACAAGGCGGCAGGACTTACTGAGTACACAGATGGCAAGGCATATATTGGATTGTCAGCATATGCGGCGGATTATGGATATGTGGAGAAATTTGTGGACTACATGGTGGAACTTGGAATACAATCCGGCGGAGCCGGTTGTAGATAAATTATGAGGAAAGATCAGTCAAATGAAATTTGGCTGTAGAGAAACTGGAGATCACGAAAAAGGAGGACTTGGGCATGGCAATATTGATAAATGAAGAGAAAAAGCTTTTCACATTGAACACCAAAAATACTACATATCAGATGAAGGTGATCGACTATGGGTATCTGGCTCATCTGTATTATGGCAAGAAAATGGACGGGGATATGTCATATGTCATAACTCATTACGATAGAGGATTCTCAGGCAATCCTTATGAAGCACAGGAGCACAGAGAATTCTCTCTAGACAACATTCCACTGGAATATAGCTCGCTACGGCAACGGAGATTTCAGGACTCCGGCATTCAACATAAAGGACATAGAGGGAATACATGGATGTGATCTCAGATATGTTTCATATGAGGTGATGGACAGTAAGTATAGTCTCAAGGGACTTCCTGCTGCTTACACAAATGACGGCGAGAAGGGTGAGACCCTTAAGATCGTTCTTCAGGATCCTCAGGTGGGAGTGGAGGTTGATCTTCTGTATGGAATTATAGAGGATAAGGATCTGATCACAAGATCAGCTATAGTCAGAAATATAAGCGATGCGGATATATTTGTGGCAAAGGCATCAAGTATGAGCCTGGATTTTGTGACAGGTGATTATGATCTCATCCACTTCCACGGAAGACATGCTATGGAGCGCATGTATGAGAGAGAAGCTATAAATCATGGTGTGAAGAAGATCGGAAGCACAAAGGGGTACATCAAGCCATCAGCACAGCCCATTTGTGGTTATAGCAGGCAAGGATGCGAATGAGGATGCAGGTGACTGCTATGGAATCTCATTTCTCTACAGCGGAAGCTTCAACTGTGAGGTTGAGAAGGATCAGACAGATCAGGTGAGACTCAATATGGGTGTTCAGGATGAGATGTTTGAGTATGTGCTCTATCCTGAGAGCGAGTTTGTGGCACCTGAGGTAGTTATGGTTTATTCACCTGATGGATTTGCTGACATGTCACATAAGATGCATGACGTTGTGAGATACAATATCTGCCGCGGTGAGTACAAGACAAAGAGGAGACCTATTCTCATCAACAGTTGGGAGGCAGTATACTTCGATTTCAATGGTGATGATATAGTTAATATAGCAAAGCAGGCTTCAGAGCTCGGCGTTGAGATGCTGGTTCTGGATGATGGCTGGTTCGGTGTGAGAAATGACGACAAGTCAGGTCTCGGCGACTGGTTTGTAAATGAGGATAAGATGGGCGGCCCTATGGCTGATGTTGTCAAGAGGGTTAAGGATCTCGGCATGAAGTTCGGTATCTGGATCGAGCCTGAGATGGTATCCGAGAAGAGCGAGCTGTTCAAGGAGCATCCGGATTATGCATTTGTGATCCCTGGAAGAAAGCCTGTCATGGGAAGAAGCCAGCTCAATCTGGATTTCTCAAGAAAAGAGGTCGTAAACTGCATATTTGACCAGATGACAGCAGTGCTGGACAAGATAGATGTTGATTATATAAAGATGGATATGAACAGAAGCATCTTAAATGTATACTCCATGACTGAGGGAATCCAGAACAATGGAACTATCCTCTACAAGTATGTACTCGGTGTATATGACTTTATGGAGAGGCTTCAGGCGAGATATCCAAAGATGTTCATCGAGGGTTGCAGCGGTGGCGGCGGAAGATTTGATGCCGGAATGATGTATTACACACCACAGATCTGGTGCAGTGATGATACAGATGCCATCTGCAGACTTGACATACAGTATGGAACTTCATTTGGCTATCCTATATCGGTGGTTGGTTCACACGTATCAGCGGTTCCAAATCATCAGACAGGCAGGACAACTCCATTCAATACAAGAGCCGTTGTTGCCATGGCAGGAAGCTTTGGCTACGAGCTTGATCTGAACAAGGTCAGCGATGAGGAGAAGGAAGAGGTAAAGGCTCAGGTAGAAAACTACAAGAAGTACTGGGATCTTCTTCATAATGGACTTTACTACAGACTGACGGATGCGGATAAGAGCAAAGGTGTAGCTGCATGGTCATTTGTCGCAAGGGACAAGTCAGAGACCCTTGTCAATATCGTGACGGTGGAGAGCTTCTGCAATGCCCCTGTACCTTTTGTCAGAGTAAAGGGACTTGATGTGGATGCCACATATGTTGACGAGGAGACCGGCGCAGAGTACAGCGGACAGGGACTTGACCAGATAGGACTTCCTGTACCACTCAAGTTCGGCGAGTACAATGCTTACCAGATCCATCTGGTTAGAAAGTAAAATTGCATAAGTGATATTGTGTTATTTATACATAATTATTAATTATATTGTATTAAATTACAGCTTCATGATAATATGAGGCTGTAATTTTTTGTGCTTATATATTCGGCATAAATGTGCTGAATATGTATGGGAGAAAAAGGGAGGTTACATATGAAATTGAAGGGGATAATGGCTGCGGCTGTAACTGTAGCCATGGTGTCGTCGTGCATTCATATACCGATGACGACTGCACAGGCACAGACTTTACTGTCAAATATGACAGCGTATGCCGTACAGATGAATGAAGCTGAGATATCAGCAGCTACAGAGGATATTTCAGAGCTTGAGGGTGACTATGGGGTTGTGAACATAGTTAATGGCAAGGAGAGTAAAATATCATTTGTCACGGATGAGACAGGATATTATGAGATAATATTGCAGGGAAGCCAGTCACGGCTGATGCTTCAGGAGACCTTGTATAACAGTAAGAGTAAGCGCCTTGCTACAGGTAAAAAGGATGGCAGTGGATGCTGCAGGCTGGTATACAAGTGCACTGCGGGGGGAGAAATACATTCTTGGGTCTAAGTATGCCCGTTCTTATACAGTTTCCGAAAGTGCAAATATAAGCGTGAGAAAGCTTCCGGATGTGGCGGCAATAAAAATGGTGCCGGATAATACAACGATACTGGAGGGAACACCAGACTCCATAACATCGGCGTACGCAACGGTAACCTATTCCGGTGGAAAGGTGCGCAGTTCAGGTATCAGCGGCTCAGACTGTAAGATAGATGGAGTTACATACAGTCTGTGGGTGAAGGATTCCAAGGGAAGTTATTATTATGAGGGCGATGAAGGGGATATGGTATCGTATGCGGATGCGGAAAAACTTCCGGCCGGTACGTATACTGTTCAGCTTACAGATAAAATGGATAGTGAGCCGAACCAGTCGACCAAGATATACGATTCGTACACTGCAAAGGTGCAGACTCCTGCTGAATATTTTGTAGGAAAAAGGAATATCAGTGAGACGGATACCTACGCATATGATACCAGGGTGGACGGTTACGAGTATTACAGGTTTATACCATCTGCAACTGCTGACTTTGTGTTTGAAGTAGATAAATCATCAACTGCATTTATAGATGTATATGATTCGGATATGGCGGTGGTTGAGACCGATAATGACAGGTATTCATTTGTCAAGGGAAAGACCTATTATGTCAGACTTTCAGGAGCAACGGATGATGACAATGAAACATTGAATGAGGTCAGGCTCAAGGCAAAGAAGTATGCGGCACCTTCAGGGGTGACATTGAAGCTGGCAAAGATCGAATGGGCAGCCGGAACGCCGATAAGCTTCATGAATGGTGCGAGCAGTACAATAAAGTATAATGATAAGTCCACGGAAAGCATAGATCTGACCGGTGGAAGTGGATACAGTAATGGAAACAGATATACAGTATATTATTCGTCATCTGATGATAACTGGAAAGAGTACGAATATGAAAAAGGTGTAAATCTTTCAGAGGGCGAGTACAAAGTAGCTGTGGGATATGATGCGGCTGAGGAAGATCAGGAGCTGCTCGGCACGGCAGTGCTTAAGGTAGTGTCCATAGACAAGCTGAGCGCAGGACAGCTCTCCGAAGGTGACAACAATGTGAGTGTCGGAACGGATGAGTATGACAAGGCCTATTACAGTTTTGTCATGCCATTTGACGGAAGTGTGGTAATAGAAAGCGACAGTCCTTATTGTGTATATGAGTCCGGTGATGAGGGCCCGGTAGAGGTTACAGGAAAACTTACTGGAGGCAGCACTTATTACGTAGGCCTGTATAATGAGTTATCTACTTCCAAGACAAATGTGAGACTGAGCTTTATTCCGAAAGTGACAGATATGATTGCTGTTCCCGAGAACACAGATTTCATCAGAATGGGCAGCTACGATAAGGATATCAGCAGTTATGTAGATGGAACCAGAGTAAAGATCTCGTATGCTGATGGAAAAACAGAGGAGCTGGTGTTTGACGATTCGGACAGTGTGGAAACCTCCAGAGGAGACGAGGTACGTGCTGAGATAGTTACAGATATGGAAAATGAGTGCCCTGTCGGAGCGGCACAGATTAGGATATACACACTGTATAGTGAGGACTCTTATGCATATGACATAGAGATAAAGGATATAGAGGATGTTGCTGCCGGAAGTCTTGCGGAGGGATCTAACCAGGTAAGTCTGTCGGAGAATGGCAGTGCATATTATACGTTTATGCCTTCGACATCCGCTAGGTATACATTTGCCCCAGTGGGCGGTATGGAGATCTACAGCAAAATTGACGCTGATGATGAGACAATGTATGATCTGAAGAAACTTAGTGTATCGGATGGCGAGGCTGTACTTGAGAGCGGTAATACATACTATATCTGTCTCGATGGCGGAGTAGAGGACAAGTGGGGAGATACGCAGACCAGTTGGAGCATGAATGTGACAAGGGGAGAAACTTTGTCAAATTCAAAGATCAGTTCATGGAAGCTGAGAGATAACAGAACCTATGAATTCCTTCCAGATATGAAATTATCAGGTATCAAAAACCTTCTGGATAGAGAGACTCTCCAGTTTGTATATGATGATGGCAGTGTAAAAGAGGCCAGTGTCGGTGACAGCGAGGATAATGAGCTGATCACGAGTACATGGTACAGATATAACGAGAAAACTGGAAAGAATGTCGAGATCGCAGGCTTTGGCAGCAGGGTTGATACTGGCAGATACATGGTTGAACTTGCAATCGCTGGTGCGGATGGCATGGATACGGTTGAGATACCATTTGCAGTGAAGACTGCACAGAGCATGAGCCTTGGAACATGGAACAGCTCAAAGACGCTTGATATTTCAGGCGACAGATATGTGTATGTATATAAGGTAAGTGCCCAGGCGGGTTCGTATGTGGTATCCGCTGATGAGAAGATCGATGGCATCAGGATTTTAGATGCAAATGGAACAGAGATAACGACTAACAACGTGGCTTATTCATCTGATGGATTTGGCAGTGCGGGATTTGACACAGCAGGCGGGGATCTGTATGTATGTGTGTATCCGGGAAAAAATGTAAATAAATGCGGCGTGACAATGAAGGAGATCGTCAAGGCTGTAAGTGTAAGCACAACCGTTTCTAAGACTGAATATCTGAGGGAATTTGATGAGATCAAGGGCAGCATAAAAAAAACCGTTGTCACATATTCTGATGGAAGTACCAGAACATCTGGCGCGGATGACGATGATATAAGCTTTACGATCAAGAAAAACGGCAGGGTGAGCGCTATTTAAGCATCGACACGATAACAGAACAGACCGGATTATATGAGATAATACCTTCCATATGGGGAATGGCTGACGATTGTGAAGTTCAGGGAGCATCATTTGACGTCGTAGATCTGAATGTGGATGAGCTGGAGTACCTGATATCAGGTGAGCCTGCGGTGCTTTCAGGTGTTGAGAACACTGGGGATGTAAAGCTGTACAGATTTGATATTGCGTCAGATGGAGTGGTATCCCTTCAGAGACAGGGCTTTGAGCTTAAGGGTATATATACCATTGAGGATGATGGCAGCTTTTCAGATACATATAGCAGTGGAGATGCTTTCTCTCTGAAAAAGGGAAGCTATATTATAGCACTCTATGCGAGAGAGAAAGATGATCAGATAACATTTACATATCACGATTCGTATGTGACAGGTAATGGAAAAATAACACCGGGTCAGAAGACAACAGCGGATATAAGCTATGACGGAGAGGGCATCGAGTATGAATTTATCCCAACGGAGACCGGAGAGTACAGATTTACGGTGGACTGCGGAGATAATACAGTATACACCAGAATCTATGCTGATGGGGTTCTGGAAAAGACATACTCACGGAACGGCGGACAACTCATTATAGACAGGACATTTGAGGCGAACCGCAGTTATACATTCAGGATCAGCCTTGCGTCGCAGCAGACAGGAAGCGTGACGATCACTCCTGAGAAGGTGGAGGCAGAGGTAGAGAACGAGTACGATATCTCCGCTGTGAGCATATCAGGATGCAAGGTGAAGAAGACAGAGGACGGATACAGTGTAACCGGAGATATAGAGATAACATATGCAAATAATGAGAGCCAGAAGACACCATTTGTCAGCGGAAGATGGACTGATGCATATGGAAATATCATTCAGGGAATCATGTCTGTTGTGGAAAATGACACATACACAGATGTGACTCTGGATCTCAGATATAAGAATACGGGTTCATCAGAATGGGTGTATGCCGAGTCAAAGACCCAGAAGTTTGGGGATGGAGATGACGAGGGATGGATCATAACCAAGATTCCGACATGTACTGAGAACGGAGAGAAGACAAGGTATATTGAGGATGAGGATATATATGAGACCGAGGTGATCCCTGCTACAGGACACAGTTTCACAAAGTATGAGTCAGATGGAAATGCCACATGTTCGCAGAAGGGAACCAAGACGGCAAAATGTGACAATAACTGCGGAGAAAAGGATACTATCATAGACGATGAGACCACAGTTCCTCACGATTATCAGACGGTGTGGACGGTTAAGAAAAAAGGCATCACAGACCAGTGACGGATATAAGGCGCATGTGTGCAAAAACTGCAAGTCAGCCAGCAAGGAAACTCAGAGTATATACAGGATAAAGAGTATCAGGCTTGCATACAGCGCTGTTGAGTATGATGGTACAGCTAAGAAGCCTGCGGTAGAGGTAAAAGACTCAAAGGGCAGAAAGGTTGCCGCAGGAAATTACAGCGTTTCATATTCAAATAACAAGAATATCGGCAAGGCCAAAGTTGTCATCAAATTCAAGGGTGACTATGAAGGGGAGAAGACACTCACATTTGACATCAAGATGGGTGTGAGAAAAGTTGAGTCCATTGACAACACAGCAAATGGAATAAAGTTGAGCTGGAAGAAGTATAAAGCGGCATCGGGATATGTTGTTTACAGAGGAGTAAATGGAAAAGCATATACGATAGCAGGTGTTGTTCAGAATCCGGAGACAACATCGTTCGTGGACGTCACAGCTAAAAATGTGGGTGTAAAGTATACATATAAGATAAGAACTTATAAGACATTTGGCGATGTGACATACAATTCGGCATTTGGCGGCGAGAAGACAGGAAGTTATGTACCTGCCGTGAAGCTGAAGAAATTCACAAGTGCATCGGCCGGAACAGCCAAGGTTACATATAATAAGGCAGCCAAGGCCACCGGATATCAGATACAGTATGCAGACAATGCATCGTTTAAATCTGCAAAGACGGCCAATGTAAACGGAGGTTCAGTTACAAGTAAGACCATCAAACGACTTACTAAGGGCAAGAGATATTATGTCAGAGTACGAAGCTTTAAGAAGATTGATGGTAAGGTTTACTATTCCGCATGGAGTGGAAAGAAATCGGTTGTAATAAAGAAGAGATAATATCAAAAGAAATAGAAGAATCCGCCATGGATACAATCTGTATCCGTGGCGGATTGTTTTTTTTATTCTGTGTGTTCATCATCATAACGCCTTTTATTACATAATAGCGAAAGAAAACAGGTAATAAAGTGTAAAATTTGAGGTAATGTGATGTTTTTGGTTGGACATGGCAGACATAAAAATGCTACCATGATTCTATGGGAATATTATTGTTCCAGAGCAGCAAAAGGGATGAGCAGAATAAGGAGAGAAAGATGGACGAGAATAACGTAAATGGATTTAATGATATGGACGACGATGAGGACGAGGGAACTACTGTCCTCACGACTCCGGGAGTGAGCGCATTTTCTCCGGTGCAGAACAGTGCACAAGGGGGCAGCCGAACCCGGGTCAGCCACAGCAGAATCAGCAGCCGGGAGGATTTGGACAGCCGATGGGCGGACAGTATGGAGGATTTGGACAGCCACAGTATGGACAGCCGCAGTACGGTCAGGGTCAGCAGTTTGGTGGAAATGTCCAGTCGACAGGTGGACAGTATGGAGGATTTGGACAGCCACAGTATGGTCAGCCGCAGTACGGTCAGGGTCAGCAGTTTGGTGGAAATGTCCAGCCGACAGGTGGACAGTATGGAGGATTTGGACAGCCACAGTATGGTCAGCCACAGTACAGCCAGCAGCCGGGCATGACTCCGGGTGTTATGGAGCCGGGTAAAAAGGTGAACAAGAAGCTTATAGCAATAATAGGCGGAATCGCAGCGGCAGTCCTGATCGCGATAATAGTCGTTGTTCTGATCCTGGCGGGTGGTTCCGGTGAGAGAAGTGCTAAGAAGGTCGGAGACAAGCTGGTGACAGCCTATGAAAAAGGCGATGCCGATGCCATGGTTGATCTGATGGACAAGGAATATTACAAGCTGTATAACAGGATAAGAAGCTATACAGGCAGTGATGACTATGTCAAGGATACATTCAACGAGCAGGTCAGCGACATGGTAGATGAGGTAGGCAAGGTCAAGAGTATCAAGGTCGAGGACCGATCAGAGAAGGAATATGACGAGGATAAGCTTAAGGATGTAAATGATACATTTGACATGCTGGATGTCGACATGACGGTTGACAAGTGCTACGAGGTGGACCTTGATGTCAAGATAAAAGGATCTACTGACGAATCAGATGGCGAGATCATATACACAGTTATAAAGACTGGCGGTAAGTGGTATCTTGTAGACTATGATCTCTACGTATATTAGAAAATAAATCTCATGGATTGAGGATTGATTTCTCAGTTCATGAGATTTTTGTATATATTAGATAAATACGAACGTGTTTTTGTAGTAAATATGCATAAAAAACAAATTGTATTTGTATATGCATGGTGATAATATAAAAAACGTAAGAAATTTTTATATGTATCTTAATAATGGAGCTGGTGGATATATCGTATACAGAAAGGCTGGAAAGGGAAAGTACAGCAAGCTGGCCAATATAAACAAAAAAACACAATACTGAGCTATACAGATAAGTCAGCTAAAAATGGAACGGTATACACATATAAGATTGTTGCGTGCAAGACGGCAGGCAAGACAAGTTACAATGCGGCTGACAGCAATCAGAAAACCATTATGAGAATCACTTCGTCAAAGGTTACCAAGACCACGAACAAGGCAGGAAAGAAGATGACTGTTAAGTGGTCGGTAAATTCCAAGGTAGGAGGATATCAGATACAGTATTCTGTAAAGAGCAATTTTGCCAAGGCAAAGACTGTAAAAGTGACCGGAGCTAAAAAGTCAAATGTCACAATAGCAAAATTGGCTAAGAAGAAATATTATGTGAGAGTCAGAAGCTTCAAGAAGGTAGGAAAAACAACTTACTATTCTGCATGGAGCACAACAAAGAATGTGGTTATAAAGAAGTAGAATAGTAAATTATTTGCGCATATTGCGATTGACAAACCACAAATACTTGCTATACTAATGAATGGATAGGTTCAGAAATGGCTTATACAGGCGGGTTTCTGGATCATATAAGTTAAAAACGATGACAGAGACAGTACGGAGTCTGCGAGATCAGCAGCGAGCCGGGGGCGGTGCGAGCCCGGTGACAGTAGAGACTTTCGGAATATCACTCTGGAGTTGCAGACCAAAAGAGATTTGCTCAAGTAGGCTCTGACGTATTTCCTGCGTTAAGGGGAGCGCATATGTTAGTATGTAAGTAATAGGTGGTATAACGAACTCAAAGCCCTTCGTCCTGATTACGACGAAGGGCTTTTTTATATTTATCACAGAAAGGAAAGACGACATGTACGACAAGGTTTCGACTAAACTGGAATTCGTAAACAGAGAGCAGAAGGTATTGGACTTCTGGAAAGAAAATCAGGTATTTGAGAAGAGTGTTGAAGAGACAAAGGATCTGCCAACATACACATTCTATGATGGCCCTCCAACAGCAAATGGTAAGCCACATATCGGACACGTTCTCACACGTGTAATCAAGGATATGATCCCTAGATATCAGACAATGAAGGGACATAACGTAGTCAGAAAGGCCGGATGGGATACACACGGTCTGCCTGTTGAGCTCGAGGTTGAGAAGCTCTTGGGAATCGACGGCAAGGAGCAGATAGAGGAGTACGGACTGGAGCCATTTATCCAGAAATGTAAGGAGTCCGTATGGAAATATAAAGGCATGTGGGAAGAGTTCTCAGGCAAGGTTGGTTTCTGGGCTGATATGGACAACCCATATGTAACATACCATGATGACTTCATCGAGTCAGAGTGGTGGGCACTGAAGAAGATCTGGGATCAGGGACTTCTGTACAAAGGCTTCAAGATCGTGCCTTACTGCCCAAGATGTGGTACACCTCTTTCAAGCCATGAGGTTGCACAGGGATATAAGACAGTCAAGGAGCGTTCAGCAGTAGTAAGATTCAAGGTTATCGGAGAGGATGCATATTTCCTCGCATGGACAACAACACCTTGGACACTTCCTTCAAACGTAGCACTCTGTGTAAATCCAGATGAGACATACGTGAAGGTTAAGGCAGCAGACGGCTACACATATTATCTTGCACAGGCACTTGCAGACAAGGTTCTCGGCGGTCTTGCAAAGGAAGCAGCAGACGATCAGGCAGCAGTTCCTGCATACGAGGTTCTTGAGACATATGTCGGTAAGGATCTTGAGTACAAGGAGTATGAGCCACTCTATGAGTGCGTAAAGCCTGTATGTGAGAAGCAGCACAAGAAGGGCCACTTCATCACATGTGACACTTATGTAACTATGACAGATGGTACCGGTATCGTTCATATCGCACCTGCATTTGGTGAGGACGATGCAAATGTCGGAAGAAACTACGATCTTCCATTTGTACAGTTTGTAGATGGCAAGAGTGACCTCACTGAGGAGACTCCATTTGCCGGAATGTTCGTAAAGGATGCAGATCCTGAGGTACTCAAGGATCTGGACGCAAGAGGACTTCTCTTCGATGCGCCTAAGTTCGAGCATGAGTATCCACACTGCTGGAGATGTGACACACCACTTATCTATTACGCAAGAGATACATGGTTCATCAAGATGACAGCAGTCAGAGACAAGCTGGTTAAGAATAATGACACTGTAAACTGGATCCCGGAGAGCATCGGTAAGGGACGTTTTGGCGACTGGCTGAAGAATGTTCAGGACTGGGGACTTTCAAGAAATCGTTACTGGGGTACTCCGCTGAACATCTGGGAGTGTGAGTGCGGCTGCAGACATGCCATCGGATCAAAGGAAGAGCTCCGCTCAATGAGTGACAACTGCCCTGAGGACATCGAGCTTCACCGTCCGTTCATCGACGCTGTAACTATCAAGTGTCCTGAGTGTGGCAAGCAGATGCACAGAGTCACAGAGGTTATCGACTGCTGGTTCGATTCAGGATCAATGCCATTTGCACAGTGGCACTATCCATTTGAGAATCAGGATATATTTGAGAAGCACTTCCCTGCTGATTTCATCAGTGAGGCTGTTGACCAGACAAGAGGATGGTTCTACTCACTTATGGCGATCTCAACGCTGCTGTTCGACAAGGCTCCGTTTAAGAACGTAATCGTTCTCGGACATGTCCAGGATAAGGACGGACAGAAGATGAGTAAGTCCAAGGGAAATGCTGTAGATCCTATGGATGCTCTGAACAAGTACGGTGCAGATGCCATCAGATGGTACTTCTACAGCAATTCAGCACCATGGCTTCCTAACAGATTCCATGAGGATGCAGTTGTTGAGTGTCAGAGAAAGTTCATGGGTACACTGTGGAACACATATGCGTTCTATGTACTCTATGCAAATATAGACAACTTCAATCCACTTGAGCATGAGCTAGAGTACGACAAGCTGTCACTTATGGATAAGTGGCTTCTGTCCAAGCTGAACTCAACAGTCAAGGCAGTTGACGCAAACCTTGGCGCATACAAGATTCCTGAGACAACAAGAGTTCTCGAGGAGTTCGTGGATGACATGAGTAACTGGTATGTCCGTCGTGGACGTGAGAGATACTGGGCAAAGGGCATGGAGCAGGACAAGGTAAATGCTTACATGACACTTTACACAGCGCTCGTTACGATCGCACAGACAGTAGCTCCTATGCTCCCATTCATGGCAGAGGATATTTACCAGAATCTGGTTAGAAATATAGACAAGGATGCACCTCTCTCAGTTCATCTGTGCTCATTCCCTGAGGTGGATGAGAAGATGATCGATCCAGAGCTCGAGGTAGCTATGGACGAGATCCTGAAGATCGTAGTTCTGGGACGTGCAGCAAGAAATACAGCAAATATCAAGAACAGACAGCCAATCGGCAAGATGTATGTCAAGGCTGACAAGAAGCTTTTCGGCGAGGAGAAGGCTATCATCGAGGATGAGCTGAACGTGAAGAATGTTGAGTTCGATGATGATGTAAGCGCTTACACAACATACAGCTTCAAGCCACAGCTTCGTACAGTCGGACCTAAGTACGGCAAGCACCTTGGCAAGATCAAGGAGCATCTGTCAGCACTGGATGGCAACGCAGCCATGGCAGAGCTCAAGGCAGAGGGCGCTCTGAAGTTTGAGGCAGACGGAGAGGAGATCGTACTCACTGAGGCTGATCTTCTGATCGACATGGCTCAGATGGACGGTTTCGTATCTGAGGCAGACGGCGGTGTGACAGTAGTCATCGACACAAATCTGTCAGAGGAGCTTCTTGAGGAAGGATTTGTCCGTGAGATAGTATCCAAGGTTCAGACTATGAGAAAAGAGGCTGGATTCGAGGTTATGGACAAGATCACTGTATACGCAGACGGAAGCCAGAAGGCAAAAGACATCATTTCATCAAATGCAGATGCCATCATCGGCGACGTTATGGCAACAGAGATCATCACCGGTTCAGTTGATGGTTACTCTAAGGAGTGGAACATCAACGGCGAGAAGGTAACTCTCGGAGTGAAGAAGAACGACTAAGGGATATAATATTAGGGTTTAAAACAGGCATTTTGGAAAAAATTATCCCTGATCAAGAGAATACGGCCCGAAAGGTACAAATCTTAAAGATTTTGTATCTTTCGGGCTATTTTTATGTGATTTAGGAAAATTTTGTACTTTCTTTAAATATATTTGGATATTAGGGGATGACGGTGGAATTACGATTTATTAAGTTTGTGTATGTGTGGTGTTGGGAGTATATTATTGTATGAATAAATCGTACAAAGGACTGCCGTCAATATGTATATTGGCCAGTCAGAAAAACAAAGGAGAAAAAAGATGATAGCAATTTTTATTGCGCCTTTTTACATAGCGTTAAATATATATTTGTTCTGGAGAATAAAGGGTTGGGTACAGGCATATTTCCCGAAACTCAAAGGCAAGAAGGGCTGGATAGTCCCGATAGTGCTATACGCATTTCTGGCGTCGGCGCTGGTGATCGCATTCTTCCTGCCACAGGGAAGGTTCAGACGTGGCATGAAGCTGGTGGGCAATTACTGGCTGGGCGTTCTGCTGTATATGATATTTTTCATAGTGATAGCTGAGCTTGGAAGATTCCTTCTGCTTCATGTATTCAGAGTGAGCAAAGATAAGATATGCGTGCCGAGGGTACGCAGGATAGTGGGCTGTGCGTGCGCAACACTTATCATGTGTATATCATTCTGGGGAGTGGTAAATGCGAGACTTGTGCGGGTGACGCCTTATGATGTGACCATCAATAAGGAAGCACAGGATGAGAATGGTCAGAAGATGGATTCCATGAAGATAGTGCTGGTCGCAGATCTTCATCTTGGATACAACATAGGCGTCAGGCAGGTTCAAAGAATAGTGAATTCCATAAATAAGCAGGACGCAGATCTGGTGCTGATAGCGGGTGATATATTTGACAACGAATGGGAAGCCGTTGACCAGCCGGAGGAGCTTGAGAAAATACTCCGGGGGATCAAATCAAAGTATGGAGTGTATGCCTGCTATGGCAACCACGATATACAGGAGCAGGTGCTTGCCGGATTTACATTTGGCGGACAGAAGGAGAAGACCAGCAGCCCGGAGATGGACGAGTTTATGGAGAAGGCGGGAATCACACTTCTTCGCGACGAGGGAGTGCTGATAAACGATTCCATATACATCTATGGCCGCCGCGATGCCCATAGACCGGGAAATGGAGTTACAGAAAGAGCATCCGCGGACGAGATCACGGAAAATATGGACAAATCAAAACCTATCATAGTCCTTGATCATGAGCCAAAGGAGCTGGAGGAGCTGTCGTCGGCAGGTGTGGATATGGATCTGTGTGGACACACCCATGATGGACAAATGTTCCCAGGCAACATACTTGTGGCGATGATGTGGGAAAATTCCTGCGGTTACCTGAATGTTGACGGCATGCATAACATAGTGACATCCGGAGTCGGTGTGTTTGGCCCCGATATGAGAGTTGGAACCAAGGCGGAGATATGCCCGATAACGGTGAACTTTAAATGACCACCACACCGCATAATATTTCGCCAACCGCCCACATAACTTAATTAATAAAGGAAAATAACCATAATGCCACAATGCTCTGGACTTTGTGGCAAAAATAAAGTAAATTTACGGGTATATAAACTGATTCGGACCAAAAAATGAGGGGAGTGCCGGGTCGGATAATATGGATAACCTGGAAAGAGGAGGCGGTTGTATGGAAAAGTTAAATGAGATCGTGTCGGCGGTGGATGGATTTGTCTGGGGACCGGTCATGCTGGTGCTTCTGGTTGGAACGGGAATATTTCTGACGATCAGAACAGGATTTCTTCCTTGGAGGAACCTCGGCTATGCGCTGAAGAGTACACTTAGCAAGGAGGCAAGGACAAAGAGCAGAGGAACCGGAGACGTGTCACCATTTTCGGCACTGACCACTGCGCTTGCTGCAACCATAGGAACGGGAAATATCGTTGGTGTTGCAACGGCCATGGTATCGGGAGGTCCAGGAGCACTGGTGTGGATGTGGATATCCGCAGCATTTGGTCTGACATCCAAGTTCTCAGAGTGTATGCTTGCTATCAAGTATCGTGAGGTGAATGCCAAGGGCGAGATGAGCGGCGGTCCTATGTACACTATGAAGAAGGCATTCAAGCATAAGAAGTTTGGTGCAGTGCTGGGCTGGCTGTTCGCACTCTTTGCAGTCATCGCTTCATTTGGAATAGGAAATATGACACAGGCCAATTCCATATCTGAATCTCTTAGCAGTACATTCAGCGTGCCTACATATGTTACAGGAATCATACTTACGGTTTTTGCCCTTCTTATAATAGTTGGAGGAATCAAGACCATATCTAAGGTGTCATCAGTTGTTGTTCCTTTGATGGCGATATTCTATGTTGTAGCCGGACTTATTGTAATAATCGTCAATATCCAGAATCTTCCGGCAGGAGTTGTTATGATATTCAAGATGGCATTCTCAGTCAAGGCAGTCGGTGGCGGTCTGTGTGGTACGATCACAGCAGCTATGATGAACGCCATGAGATTCGGTGTTGCCAGAGGAGTATTCTCAAATGAAGCTGGAATGGGCTCTGCGGCCATCACAGCGGCAGCTGCCACAACAGACAATCCTGTCCGTCAGGGTTATATCAATATGACAGGTACATTCTGGGATACCATAGTAGTATGTACCATCACAGGTCTCTGTATTGCATCATCGGGTGTGCTTGGAATTACGGAGAACAGTACAAAGGGCAGCTATCAGGTGAGCGGAACTGAGGTTACTGTGGAGGCTGTTGATTCCGATAACAAGACTACCACGACGGATTATACATATGAATTCACAGATGACCAGCTCATTTTGACAGATACATCCAATTCGTCAAATACCCTGACGCTTTCGGTTCTTTCATCCGATGAACTCAACAAGGATGAGAATACAAAGCTTGCAAGTGAGCTTGTGGTGGAGGAGAGTCAGGCGGCCATAGGAAGTCTTACCGGTACATGGACCGATGCAGCCGGAAACCATTATACATTTGCTGAGGATGGAACATTTGCCTGCTCAACTGTTATAAAAGGTGCAGCTCTCACGATCCTGTCATTTGGCTCTGCACTTGGCAAGGTGGGAGGCTGGCTCGTAACTATAGGAATTGTGCTCTTCGCATTCTCCACGATCCTTGGATGGGAGTATCACGGAGAGAAGGCATTTGAGTATCTGTTCAAGTCACACAAGTACAATATGATATACAGGATAGTGTTCTCGCTCGTTGTATACGTAGGCGCGACGATATCACTGGATCTTGTATGGAACTTCTCAGATATAGCGAATGCGCTCATGGCGATTCCGAACCTTATCTGCCTGCTGGCATTAAGCGGAGAGATCGCAAAGGATATAAAGGAATTCCAGGCGGTTATCAAGGCAGAGAAAGCATCAAAGTAGAATATTAAGTCCGGGGACGGAAGGGTCAGAAACCTCCGTCCTCTTTTTTTATACTCTCTTAACTGAACTTTATACTTACTTTATTTTTTGTCCAAATTATGTTCATAAGTGATGGTTATTATATACAATATATGGGGACGGAGGTGCCTGACCCCTCCGTCCCCATGAGTAGATTAGAATACCATTACAGAGAGGTTGACATATATGAGCAGAGTAGTAGGAATAGACCTGGGAACAACAAACAGCTGTGTGGCAGTGCTTGAGGGCGATCAGCCAACTGTCATACCGAATTCGGAGGGCGGCAGGACCACACCTTCCATAGTAGCCATCACAAAGAATGGAGAGAGACTGGTGGGTGAGTCTGCCAGGAGGCAGATGACTGTGAATGTGGACAGAACTATCACATCCATCAAGAGAGCGATGGGAACAACATACAGAAAGAGGATAGACGGCAAGGACTATTCGCCGCAGGAGATATCCGCCATCATACTTGCAAAGCTGAAGAGCGATGCTGAGAGTTATCTGGGCGGACCGGTATCTGATGCAGTCATAACAGTTCCGGCTTACTTTGACGACAGCCAGAGACAGGCCACAAAGGACGCCGGAAGAATAGCGGGACTGAATGTGCTTCGAATCATAAATGAGCCTACATCGGCGGCTCTCGCCTATGGTCTTGACAATGGACAGGCGCAGAAGATACTTGTATACGATCTGGGCGGAGGAACATTTGACGTGTCTGTTATAGAGATAGGGGACAGCGTCATAGAGGTTCTTGCCACCGCGGGAGACAATCATCTAGGCGGAGATGATTTTGATGAGAGGCTGCTGGACTACGTCATCAAGACCTTTAAAAAGGAGACAAAGGTCAATCTGGCGAAGGATATCACGGCATCCCAGAGAGTGAGGGAAGCCTGTGAGAATGCCAAGAAGGAGCTCTCATTTGCGCAGACTGCACACATCAATCTGCCATTTATATCGACAGTGAAGAATCAGCCGGTGCATCTAGACATGACGATAACCAGGGAGCAGTTCAACGAGCTCACCTATGACCTGGTGGAGAGAACGGCGGGACCTGTAAACCAGGCATTATCCGATGCGGGCATAACGAGAAATCAGATAGACAAAGTGCTGCTGGTGGGTGGCTCCACCCGTATACCGGCGGTTGTGGATAAGGTTCGTGCCATAACCGGCAGGGAGCCATCCAAGAATATGAACCCGGACGAGTGCGTTGCCATGGGTGCGGCGGTCCAGGGAAGCAAGCTCAGCGGCGAGCTCACCGTGTCGAACAAGGTGAATGACATTCTCCTCATGGATGTGACACCTCTTTCGCTGTCCATTGAGACCCTTGGAGGCGTGGCAAATGTCATCATTCCGAGAAATTCTGCCATTCCGACCAGGGCATCAAAGATATTTACCACGGCGGGCAATTTCCAGAGGGATGTCGAGATCAAGGTATACCAGGGCGAGCGGCATTTCACAAGGGACAACAAGCTGCTAGGCAACTTCAGACTCAGTGGTATCAAGAGAGCCATGGCGGGCGTTCCTCAGATCGAGGTCACATTTGACATGGATGCAAATGGTATCCTCAAGGTCTCAGCTAAGGATCTGGGCAGGGGTGTGGAACAGCAGATAGTGATCACATCCAGCACCAACCTTTCGGAGGAGGAGATCCGCAGAGCCAGGGAGGATGCGAAGAAGTACGAGGATGATGTGGCTGGAGCCAGAGAGTTCAAAGACATTATGAACGAGGCCGAGGCGTATGTATATAAGGTAGAGAATCTTCTTGAGACCAAGGGCGCACAGCTCGACAAGAAGGAGATGAAACGGATCAAGAGCGACTGCGAGTATCTGAGGAAGCTTGTGACACGAACAGACATGAATCATGTAGATGACGTGGAGATGGGCAGGATGAAGGAAGCCTACAGACAGCTCCAGGAATCCGCAGAGAAACTGGAGACAATGTAAGAATTTGCGAGGAGAATGGTGAATTATGAAAGACAAATTTATAAGATTTATGAGATCCAGGTACGGCAACGATCAGTTGTCATCATTCCTTACCTGGGGCGGATTGATATTTATGGTGCTGGATGCATTTATCAAGACAGGGATATTTTATTTCCTTGGACTTCTCATGTTCATATATGGATATGTCAGGATCATGTCCAAGAACTATGACAAGCGCGCGGCTCAGAACAGATGGTTTATGGAGCACACCGCAGGCGTGAGAAATATATTCAAGCGTGCGAAGAAACAGAAGGAAGCCGGCAAGGAATACAAGATATTTGTCTGCAGCAAATGCCAGCAGATGATCAGAGTTCCAAGGGGAAAGGGCAAGATAGAGATCAGATGCCCTAAGTGCGGCAACAGATTTGTGAAGAAGTCTTAGTAACAGCGCAGACGGATAAAGTCTTATGTTGGAATATAGTGTGGAGATTGAGAGATGTTTGGATATATAGTGGTGAACCAGCCTGAGCTTAAGATGAAAGAATATGATGAATACCGTAAGTATTATTGCGGCCTGTGCAAATCGCTGAAGGACAGATATGGTGCCAGAGGACAGATAAGTCTCAGCTATGATATGACATTTCTGGTCCTTCTTCTGACGGGACTGTACGAACCGGAGAAGCACTCGGGCAGCAAAGAGAAGATGTATCGCACACCCGACATCGAAGCATACTTATGTACAGAACGAGTACACAGATTATGTTGCTGATATGAACGTGATCCTTACCTATTATAAATGTATAGATGACTGGGATGATGAGCATATGCTTACCCGAAAGCTGTATGCGGATGTACTGCTCGCAGGACAAAATGGCAGGAGGCTCAAGGAAGATTATCAACAGAAGATCCAGGTTATTGCGGAGAACCTCAAGGCGATAAGTGAGCTTGAGGAGGTGGGATCCGATGACATGGATGCATTGTCAGGGCATTTCGGCAATATAATGGCAGAGATATGTGCCCCGAAACATGATGAGTGGGAATCATATCTCCGCACCATAGGCTATTATCTGGGCAAATTTGTCTACATAATGGACGCGTATGACGATATAGAGAAGGATATAGGTGCCGGAAATTACAATCCATTCGTGTGCAGGCTTGCGCATGAGCTGGGTGTTGAGGTACAATCAGTGGGTGTGGATAAAACCATAGAACAGGACAAATGGCAGGAGCTTGCAGAGTGGACGAAGGATGTTCTGATGATGATGGTGGCACCACTTGCAAAAAAAGAGTATGAGATGCTTCCTATTATTGAAAATGTAGGTATACTCAGGAACATAATATACTCAGGAATATGGGAAGCATATTATTCGACTACAAATAGAAGATGCGGCGATGAGGAATAAATTATGAAAGATCCTTACGAGGTGCTGGGACTCAAAAGAGGTGCCAGCGAAGAAGAAGTAAAAAAAAAAAAAGCATATAGAAGGCTGAGCCGGAAGTATCATCCGGATGCGAATATCAACAATCCTCACAAGGATGAGGCTGAGGAAAAGTTCAAGGAGATACAGCAGGCTTACAAGTCCATAGTGAGCGGCGAGGCTGACCGTGCAAGTTATGGTGGTGCTGGTGGGTATGGAACTGGAAGCTCGCAGGGCTACGGCGGCGGTTATGGATCTGGCGGTTCATATGGTCCGTATGGTGGAAGTTCTTACGGCGGTTCGTCAGGAGGCTACGGACAGTATGATGATCCATTTGGCGGTTTCGGAGGATTTGGCCCATTTGGTTTCGGTGGCTATCAGAGACAGAATGACTACGATCCGAATGATAAAGATTCCAGATATTTTCAGGCCGCGAAGAACTATATGAACAGCGGAAGCTATGAGGAGGCGAAGAACGTCCTCAATCAGATAGAGAATCACGATGCCAAGTGGCACTATTACAGTGGCGTGTGCAACGCCGGACTTGGCAATCAGATAAGAGCCATGGAGATGCTGAAGCGTGCAATGGAGCTTGAGCCGGGCAATCAGGAATACCGTCAGGCATATGAGTCCATCAAGAGCGGCCGTCAGTGGTACATGGACAGAGGTGCCGGGTATGGAATGGATATGCCGACCGGCGGAAAGTTTTGCAACAACCTTTGTACCATATGTGCTCTCATGTCGTGCTGCATGGGCGGTATGCCTTGCGTGTGCTGCATGCCGAGTGGATACGGACGAAGTTAGATATAAAACCCCTGGGAGTTGCCTCTCCCAGGGGTTTTATATCGTATACGTGGTGCATTTACAATATTCTGGTAATCATTGAAAACGCTAGAACCCCCGATTAATCTCGATATTATCAGACATTTATCGCCTTTTATGTAAAAAAACTGCAAATTCTATTTGACCATAGTCTAATTTTATAGTGTTATTTAACAAATTTTTTTTCTCATGTATTGTTAAAAAAAAAGTTGATGATAGAATGAAACAGTGAAAATGGAAAAAATTATATCTATTTATCCAAGGAGGGAATGAATCAGATGAAGATGTTAGCAGATTTCGATAAGGAAGGCTTCAAGAAGGAAGTCATTACTAACGTAAAGACCCTTTTCCGCAAGCCTATCGAGGAGGCTACTCCACAGCAGGTATTCCAGGCAGTCAGCTACGCAGTAAAGGACGACATCATTGACAGATGGATTGCTACACACAAGGAGTATGAGAAGAAGAACGTCAAGACAGTTTATTATCTGTCTATGGAGTTCCTTATGGGTAGAGCACTCGGTAACAATCTTATCAACTTGACTTACTACGATGCAGTTAAGGAAGCACTTGACGAGTTAGGATTTGACCTGAACTTTATAGAGGATCAGGAGCCTGATGCCGCTCTGGGTAATGGCGGTCTCGGACGTCTTGCAGCTTGTTTCCTTGATTCATTGGCAACACTTGGTTATCCTGCATACGGTTGTGGTATCAGATACAAGTATGGTATGTTCAAGCAGGGTATCAAGGATGGATATCAGGTTGAGATGCCGGATGACTGGCTCAAGGATGGCAACCCATTCGAGGTTAAGCGTTCAGAGTACGCTGTTGAAGTTAAGTTCGGTGGATATGTCAGAGTTGAGAACAAGAATGGCAGAAACTACTTTATACAGGATGGATATCAGTCAGTTCGTGCCGTACCTTATGACCTTCCAGTCATCGGTTATGGCAACAACGTTGTAAATACACTTAGAATCTGGGATGCTGAGGCAATCCAGGAGTTCTGCCTTGACTCATTTGACAAGGGTGAGTATGAGAAGGCAGTAGAGCAGCAGAACCTTGCAAAGACTATCGTTGAGGTTCTCTATCCAAATGACAATCACTACGCAGGTAAGGAGCTCAGACTGAGACAGCAGTATTTCTTCATCTCAGCTTCAGTTCAGAGAGCAATTCTCAAGTTCAAGGAGCTCAACAAGGACATCCACAAGCTGCCAGAGAAGGTAACATTCCAGATGAATGATACACATCCAACAGTAGCAGTTGCCGAGCTCATGAGAATCCTCATGGATGAGGAAGGCCTTGAGTGGGATGACGCATGGGATATTACAACAAGAACATGTGCATACACCAACCATACGATCATGGCAGAGGCACTTGAGAAGTGGCCTATCGAGCTGTTCTCAAGACTGCTTCCACGTATCTACCAGATCGTTGAGGAGATCAACAGAAGATTCGTTCTCAAGATCCAGGAGATGTATCCAGGCAACCAGGATAAGGTTAAGAATATGGCAGTTCTGTACGATGGCCAGGTTAAGATGGCTCATCTTGCAATTGCAGGTTCTTACTCAGTAAACGGTGTTGCAGCTCTTCATACCAAGATCCTTGAGGAGAGAGAGCTTAAGGACTTCTATGAGATGAGACCAGAGCAGTTCAACAACAAGACAAATGGTATCACTCAGAGACGTTTCCTGCTTCATGCTAACCCACTTCTTGCAAACTGGATCACAGACAAGATCGGTGACGAGTGGATAACCAATCTTTCACACCTTAAGAAGCTTAAGGTATATGTGAACGATGAGAAGTGCCAGCATGAGTTTATGAACATCAAGTACCAGAACAAGATCCGTCTTGCAAAGTACATCAAGGAGCACAACAATGTGGATGTAGATCCTCGTTCAATCTTCGATGTACAGGTTAAGAGACTTCATGAGTACAAGAGACAGCTTCTGAACATCCTTCATGTTATGCATCTGTATAACAGACTGAAGACAGAGCCAGAATTCGATATGTACCCAAGAACATTCATCTTTGGAGCAAAGGCATCAGCAGGATATAAGAGAGCTAAGCTTATCATCAAGCTCATCAACTCAGTTGCAGATGTTGTCAACAACGATGCTTCAATCGAAGGCAAGATAAAGGTTGTATTTATAGAGAACTACAGAGTATCCAATGCCGAGATTATCTTTGCAGAGCGAAGAGATGTATCAGAGCAGATCTCAACAGCTTCAAGAGAGGCTTCAGGTACAGGTAACATGAAGTTCATGCTGAACGGTGCACCTACACTTGGAACCATGGATGGAGCAAATGTAGAGATCGTTGAGGAAGTTGGCATCGAGAACGCATTTATCTTCGGACTTTCAGCAGAAGAGGTTATGAAGTATGAGCGCGAGGGCGGCTACAACCCAATGGATATCTACAATAACAACCAGGCTGTAAGAAGAGTTCTCACACAGCTTATCGATGGTACTTATGCACCGAATGATCCGGACAGATTCAGAGATCTCTATGGTTCTCTTACAAAGGAAGATGTATACTTCATCCTTAAGGACTTCGATTCATATGCAGAGGCTCAGCAGAAGGTTGATAAGGCATACCAGGATGAGAAGGGCTGGGCAAAGATGGCTATGCTCAACACAGCATGTGCTGGAAAGTTCTCATCAGACAGAACTATAGAGGAGTATGCAAAGGAGATCTGGAAGCTTAAGAAGGTTAAGGTTTCCCTTGATAAGTAATTATCAGATAGAATGAAATAACAAAATAAAGGACGGACATCATATGGTAAGGATCGTATGGTGTCCGTTTTTATTTTTTGCATCTGTTAATGCCTCTGCGCCTATGTTATGATAGATATATATGTTACGTTGTGATGAAAAGGGGGTATAAACATATGAAAGGTAGAAAAATGAGACACAGACTCACGGCTCTGCTTTGCTCGCATTTGCAATGATATTTACAGCGGTCGCCGTACAGCCGAACTGTGATGCATTTGCAGCTACGAAGGTAAAGACGCCGGTTGCGACACATGGAAGACTGTCTGTGAAGGGGGCAGATCTGGTGGGTGCCAAAGGCAAGAAATTCCAGCTCAGGGGAATCAGCACACACGGTATCAACTGGGATGTGGGATATCCTTATGTGAACAAGGCGGCGTTCAAGACTCTGAGAGACGACTGGGGAGTTAATGCGGTAAGACTTGCCATGTATACATCTGAATACAACGGCTATTGCGCGGGCGGCAGCAAAGCGGCACTTCGAAATCAGATATACAAGGGCGTGAAATATGCGACCGACCTCGGCATGTATGTGATCATCGACTGGCACATACTCAACGACGGGAATCCTATGACACAGGTTGCAGAGGCAAGAAGATTCTTTGCAACTATGGCGAAGAAGTATAAGAAACAGAAAAATATCATTTATGAGATATGCAATGAGCCAAATGGCTGCGACTGGAAGACTGTCAAGCGATATGCGTCCCAGGTCATAAAGGTCATAAGAAAGTATGACAAGAAGGCGATCATCGTAGTGGGAACGCCGACATGGTCCCAGCTCGGTTCGGATGGCACACACAATGAGGTTGCGGATAACCCTATCAAGGGCTACAAGAATATAATGTACTCACTCCATTTCTATGCAAATGAGTGGAGCCACAACCGGTATCTTCCTGCGAAGCTTGCATACGCAAGGAAGAAGGGGATAGCGGTCATAGTCACAGAGTTCGGAATGTCCGCGGCAAGCGGCGATGGAGGCATAAGCAAAGCCTACACCGGCAAATGGCTGACCAGACTCAACAAGGCGAATGTCAGCTATTTCTGCTGGAGTCTCAGCAACAAGAATGAATCGGCATCCCTCCTGGCGTCGTGGACGAGCAAGACGAGCCGGTGGAAGACGAGTGAACTGTCTGAGGCAGGCCGTTATATCAGAGCGAAATACAGAGCCCGCAAGAAGGCTCTCGGAAGCAGGGCGTAACGGGAAGCCGTGAGGAAACCGTGATATTAACAAGCAATAAAAAACAGGCGCTATATAGATCAAAGATCTGTATAGCGCCTGTTCTTGTGTTAATGGTTATATGTGAATTAAGCTACAACTGTTACGTTAGTTGCTCTCTCCTTAGAAGCGTCCTTAGGATCAGCCTCTACGTCAAATGTAACCTTCTGTCCTTCGTTAAGAGTCTTATATCCATCAGAGTTGATTGCTGAAAAATGAACAAATACGTCCTTTCCTGTCTCATCATCTGAGATGAATCCATAACCCTTTTCTCCGTTGAACCACTTAACTGTACCGTTCTTCATCACGAGTACCTCCTAAAAATGAAAATTTGTACTCAATGAAAACACTACAATATACCTTATAGAGAATACTCCAAAGAAAAGCTTACCTTATATAGCAATCGAACCGTTAATCTTGAATACGCTATTATCATATTATGTCATGTTGCATTTGTCAATAAACGATACGACTAAAATTTGCGTTAAGATTTCTCAGTAAAAAGGGTATATGAGCAGTGTAAAAACGATATATATATAAGAGGTATAAAAATGCGGGAGGGTGAAATGAGGAATGCAAAGACGATCATTATAGGGATTGCGTGTGCTATGGCACTTGCTTACATAATATCAGGAATATACGACAAGGCGGTTGGGGGAGATAACACTGACGGATCGGCAAAAAGCGGACGCAATGTGTGTATTTATGATAATGGGGAGTATTCCCTCGTGGATGTGGAAGAGTATACAGCATCGACGCTGGCGGGAATGATGAGTGACAAATGGAGCGATGAAATGCTCAAGGCGGTCGCAGTTGTGGTTAGGACCGGAATCTATTACCAGATGGATGAAAATGACAGAAATTCCGCCACACAGGGGCAGACAAAGAATCTTATAAATGAGTCCCAGCTCCGGGAGATAAGATATACGGAATCGCAGCTCAAGAAGAAATGGGGAGGCGAGTGCTCCGGGATAATGAGAAGGGCGGAGAAGGCGGTGTATGCGACCGGTGGACAGGTTATGAAATACGGTGGAGAGGTAATACTTCCGGCGTATCATATGATAAGTACAGGGCATACTGTGAGTGCACAGGAAATATATGGGCATGACATACCGTATCTCAGGCAGGTGGCAAGTGATGTGGATCAGATGGCGGAGGACTTTTCGACCACTGAGATATACAGCGGGGACAGGCTTCAGAAGATATTCAGAAAATGGATAGACGCTGACAATATGACGGATGAGGTCAAGGTTATGACAGCCACAGAATCTGGATTTGCACAGATCATAAATGTATTTGGGAGCGAGCTGGAGGCTGATGTTTTCAAAGAACAACTGGGACTTGCCTCGACGAATATACACATAGATAAGGTTAAGGATGGATACAGGATTATAACGGTGGGCGTTGGAGATTCTCTGGGAATGTCACTGTATGGGGCGTCTGTATTGGCGGAAAATGGAGAGAAGTATGATCAGATCCTCAGGTATTATTATACTGGAATAGAGATTGCAAAATAAAGGTTGATAAAAAATATTTACACATTCAAATCATCTGTATATAAGTGCCAATAAGTGGACATGATACAGATGAGGTGATGAATATGAAGAAATTTTTGGGCGGCATAAAGAAGAATATATTTTATATCTCGCTCATCACAGGCATGGCAGTGCTTGTGACAGTGCTCGGACTTTATAACGCACAGACCAATTCAAATGAGAAGACCATAACAATAGGACAGAATACGCCGAATGACAGTACGACGGAAGCCGATGCGAAGGAAGCTTTGAACGATAAGAAAAATGATAAGAACAGCGGAGTGTCGGATGAAGGTACATCAGAGCAGAAAGATATTGAGACGGATAATACCATAGAGAATTCCACTGCATCCACAGCGGAGAGTGAGAGTGCTGAGACTGGAGCTTCAGGAGTTTCAAATGACAGCCTGCATTACGATCCAAAGGATAGCATATCATGGCCTATAAATGGCAATGTGATAATTCCTTACAGCATGGATACGACAGTGTATTTTGAGACACTCAAGGAATACAAGTGCAGCCCTGCAATGGTAATTGAGGCGCAGACGGGCGATGAGGTCAAGGCTGTATATGAGAGTAAGGTAGCGGAGGTCTCAAGCAACCCAGAGCTGGGCAATTACGTCAAGCTTGAGCTTGGAGACGGCTACACCGTGACACTTGGAGCTTCAGGATGTGAAGGTTGCACTTGGCGAGCATCTGGATGCCGGCCAGGTAGTGGGAACCGTTGGCGAGCCAAGCAGATTCTACAGCGAGGAAGGAAGCAATCTCTATTTTGCAGTCGAGAAGGACGGCAATCCTGTGGATCCGATGCCTTTGCTTATACAGTAGGGGTAGGGTTGGACAGGTTGCTAATTTGTATCTTTTACGAGGACAACACAGTGTTTGGCGACAATCCCGTGGCGGGATGAAGAAGATAGGCCATATAAACAAAAAAGCCCCACAATATCTAAAATAGATATTGTGGGGCTTTTGCACTATATACTTACGTATATTTTCTTAAATGTGCTTTATAATCCACGGTCTATATTAGCCCATTACAACCTCTACTGAGTGAGTCTTGCCATCGCCAAATGCTGGGATAACGTTGCCCTCGATAGCGTTGCCATCAACGAGTACGCTCTTAACGCCCTTGTTGATGTGATCTGGGTTAGAAACCTTGATGTCGTATGTAGCACCACGGAACTGACGTGTAGCTGTCATTCCATCCCATGCAGCAGGAATTGATGGATCGATCTTCAGACCATCGAAGTCTGCTGAGATACCAAGGATGTACTGTGATATAGCTACCATGTTCCAAGCAAAGCAGTACCAGTCAGCCATGAGTTCTTACCCTGACCGAAGTGGTTGCCCGGCTTGCCGATATCAGATCCGGCATCCTTACCACCGATCATCTGGCCGTATACATATGGCTCAGTCTTGTGTATATCTGATGTCTCCTCAGTGAAAGCTGGAGCTATCTCTGAGTAGTACTTAAATGCCTGATCACCGGCACCTGCGTAAGCAGCAGCACAGATGATCCATGCATTGTTATGTGTGAAGATTCCGGCATTCTCCTTGTATCCACCTGGGTATGTAGAAATCTCACCATACTGGATGTAATACTTTGTAAATGCTGGGTTGTTGAGTACAAGTCCGTGCTGCGTATTAAGTCTCTCATCGATTGCAGCAAGAGTCTTCTTGTCGCAGCCCTGATCCTTACCGATGTCTGACATGATAGCGAATCCCTGTGGCTCGATGAAGATCTGACCTTCCTCGCACTCCTTAGATCCCATCTTCTCACCGTTTGCATCGTAAGCTCTGAGGAACCAGTCGCCGTCCCATGCTGACTCCATGATGTTGGCCTTCATCTTGTCGATCTCAGCCTGAGCAAAGATCAGCCTCAGCGTCCATTCCAAGGTGCTTAAGGATAGCAACGTAGTTAGGACCTGCATATGTGAAGAGTGTAGCAACCATAACTGACTCAGCAACCTTTGAGTATCCACCCTCAGCAGCGAACTTAGGGTTGGTGTATGTCTGGAAGCTCTCACCTGGTGTATCTGAGAAGCATGAAAGGTTGATACAATCGTTCCAGTCAGCTCTCATTGCAAGTGGAAGTCCGTGTGGTCCAAGGTTGTTCACGATCTTGTAGAATGAAACCTTGAGGTGGTCAAGCATAGGCTTTGCAATTGACATATCGTTGTCATATGGAACCATCTCGTCAAGGATGCCCCAGTCGCCAGTCTCCTTGATATAAGCTGAAACTGAAAGGATCAGCCATAATGGATCATCTGAGAAGTCTCCACCGATATCTGCGTTACCCTTCTTGGTAAGTGGCTGGTACTGATGGTAGCATCCACCGTCTGGGAACTGTGTTGAAGCTATATCGATGATTCTCTCTCTTGCACGATCAGGGATCTGATGAACAAATCCAAGAACATCCTGGTTGGAATCACGGAATCCCATACCACGGCCGATACCTGACTCGAAGTATGAAGCTGAACGTGAAAGGTTGAATGTAACCATACACTGATACTGATTCCAGATGTTGACCATACGGTTAACCTTGTCATCAGGTGTGTTAACGTTGAGAATGCTCAACAGTCTGTTCCAGTGCTCCTTGAGCTCCTCAAGACCTGCAGCAACCTTCTCAGGAGTGTTGTACTTCTCGATCATCTCGAGAGCCTTTACCTTATTGATAGTCTTGCCGTCTGCCTCGAACTTCTGGTCAACAGGCATCTCAACATATCCAAGTATAAATACAAGAGTCTTTGTCTCGCCTGGAGCAAGAGTGATCTTCTTGTAGTGTGAAGCGATAGGCGACCATCCATCAGCAAATGAATCATTTGACTTGCCAGCCTCAACAGCCTGTGGGTTGTGGAAGCCGTTGTAAAGTCCGATGAATGAATCTCTGTCTGTATCGTAACCATCGATCTCGTCATTCACTGTGTAGAATGCGAAGTGGTCACGTCTGTCTCTGTACTCTGTCTTGTGGTAGATAGTTGATCCGACAACCTCTACACGACCTGTACTGAAGTTTCTCTGGAAGTTGGTGCAGTCATCCTGTGCATCCCAGAGACACCACTCCTCAAATGAGAAGAATGAGAATGTCTTCTCCTCTGAGCCTTCATTTGTAAGAACGACCTGCTGAACCTCTCCAGCGTAGTTCTGAGGAACAAAGAAAGTAACCTCAGCCTTAAGGTCATTCTTCTTACCTGTGATGATTGTATATCCCATACCATGACGGCACTGATACTCGTCAAGCTCTGTCTTTACCGGTGACCATCCCGGATTCCATATTGTACCATTGTCGTTGATATAGAAATAACGTCCGCCCATATCTATAGGCACGTTGTTATAACGATATCTTGTGATTCTACGAAGACGAGCGTCCTTGTAGAAGCTGTAACCTCCTGCAGTGTTGGAGATCAGTGAAAAGAAATCCTGTGTTCCAAGGTAGTTGATCCAAGGATAAGGAGTTCTAGGAGATGTGATGACATACTCCTTGTTGGCATCATCAAAATAACCAAATTTCATGTAGCATATACCTTCCTTCCAATGTTTTGTGAAGGCTTCCAGATGGCTATGCCAGCCCCCTGAAGCCGCTTTTGTATCGACTTGTGCTAAATTCTCCCTTAAAGTCAGCCATACACTCTGATTATATAATAAAAGACTTTAAAACACAACAAAGTTATAGTGAAAATTGCACAATTACTAAATGTATTAATTCCTGTATTTGAGTAATTAATTGATGCATATGCTGTGTTATACTGTGTAATATCAAAACAGTATAGGAGTTATTTACTATGGGAAAAAATGAAACTAAGAATTATGTAGGCGGAAGCGGAATGGATGATATGGAGCTGGACGAGCGTGATATACAGCTTATGGAGGAGAGCAGAAAAGAAGGCAAAAAAGAAGCTGTTTATAGCACTTGGTGCGATCGTGTTAGCAGTGATAGTAGTGGTGATATACATAGTTGTCAGAAAAAATATGACCGGAAAATCAGAGAGCGAGGATCTGATAAAGACCTACATGGAGGGCCTTGAGGAAGCGGATCTTGACAAGGTGGAGAGTGTTATGGATCCTGATACCATAGACAGCGATTCGTCAAAGAATCTGGTCACTGTGTTCCAGACTTATAAGGAAAATAATATAGAATATACAGTCAGCTATACCATGGGTGATGGGCATGTGGCAGAGTCCAGCGATCTGGCGGCAGTCAGCAAAGACTGTATATGGAAAGACCCAGAAGGAAACAGGTATATCAAAGGGTTATGTCATTCCAGTTACCGGAAAGATAATGATGACATTCCAGGGTCAGACTTCACCGTATGATCTGGACATGGATATCATTTGTTATGAGAAGGATGGAGAGTGGTATCTCGGCGGAACAGTTATGACTACGGGAGATACGACTACAAATGATACGACAGAGTAGTCACGAGAAGGATAATTGCTGGATACAGATATTGAATACAGAAACTGAATATATGGACATGGATACATGAACAGACGACAAATGGTGCGGATATTAAATGTAATATTCGCACCATTTGCTGTCTTCTGCCAGTGTGCAGCTATCTCTCTTGATGAGCTTGCACTGGAGCTCAATTCTTGTGACTCCCTTGTGACCGCCCTTGAGTCTGTCCATTAGAAGCTGCAGGGCGAAGTGCCCCATGTCCGTCTTGGATATCTCCACGGTGGTCAGCATCGGAGTTGTGTACTGGGCTTCCTCGATACCGTCGCTGGATATGATGGAAGGAGTGTAATACCTGTTCTTGCATTTGGCAAGGTACTTCAGCATCCCTATGGCCGTTATGTCATTGGCACAGTATATTCCGGTTGGGCTCTTGTCGGACTTCATGAAGTGTTCCATGGCCTCAAATCCTTCAACCTCGCTGAGCTTTGTGTTGATGACGTAGTCCGTGTCGATATCAAGTCCATGATCGTGAAGAGTTTCAAGATATCCTTTGTAGCGGGCCTCGTTATTGCAGTTTCCCACATATCCGATATTCTCATGTCCAAGAGATATGAGGTATTCAACCGCTGTTCTGGCAATCTGGCTACCGTTGCAGATGACCTCATCCACCTCGCCGTTTGCAGAATCCCTGTTGACATACACTGTGCTTTGCGATAGCACTGGCTGAGCTTCTTCAGGGCTGCGCGGTTGCATTTTCCGATGACAATAAGTCCGTCGTTGTGGCCATCCGCTTCCTCGCACATCCTGCGGATTACAGAATCCACGTTCTCATACCTGCATCTCCTGTCGTCGGAGAAGATGGACCGATACCATACCTTGGACAGGATGCATCCGTTCTTGTGGATCTCACTCTCTATGACATGCAGCAGTTCTGTAAAGAATGGGTCCGACGTGGCAGAGTCCATTCTGGTCATGAGCACATTTATATAGTAGGTTTTCTCCACAGTCGCGCCTTTTCCATTCTTGAGCTGGCGGGCAGACTGGTTTGGCGTGTAGTTGAGCTTCATAGCTGCGTTCCAGATCTTATCCCTGAGCCATGCGCGGAGCTCCTTTCTGACCTTTGCATCTATAGCGGCAAATGGCTCATCGAGAAGCAGGAGCTGTGGCTGGGTGGCAAGAGCTCTGGCAAATGCGACCCTCTGACGCTGGCCTCCCGACAACTGCCTTGGGTATCGTTTCTCAAGGCCCTTCAGTCCAACCAGTTCTATCAGCTCCGTCACTCTGTCGCGGATCTCTGACTTTGGGTATTTCTGTATCTTCATTCCAAATGCGATATTGTCATAAACTGTCTTGTATCTGAACAGCGCGTAATTCTGGAATACGAAGCCAATCTCCCTCTTGCTGGCGGGAATGCCATTTACTTTTTTGCCATCTATGTATATGTCCCCTGAGTCCGCGGTCTCGAGTCCTGCAAGTATGCGGAGGATAGTGGTCTTGCCGCTTCCACTTGGACCCAGAAGTCCGATGAGCTTTCCTTTCTCAATGGAGAAGCTGACATCATCGGATGCCCTGTAATCTCCAAATGTTTTATTGATGTTTCTGAGCTCTACGTATGAATGTGTATCTGTAGGTGTATTCATATCATATACCTCCCTTTTATTTCCTCTGTGTTCAAGTATGTTTCTAAGTATCAGTATGATGACTGCCATGATGACCAGTATGGACGACATGGCAAAGGCTCCTGTGAAGTCAAATGCCTGGTATAGCAGCTCGATATAGAGTGGCATGGTGTTGGTGAGTCCTCTGAGATGTCCCGAGAGAACTGACACAGCTCCAAATTCACCCATGGCCCTTGCGGAGCACAGTACAATTCCGTACAGCAGAGCCCAGCGTATGTGGGGGAGTGTGATCTGTGAGAATATCTGGAATCCGTTTGCTCCCATGAGGGCTGCAGCTTCCTCCTCATCGTTGCCCGCCGCTGTGAGAACCGGTATGATCTCCCTTGATATGAAAGGAAATGTTACAAATATAGTAGCCAGGACGATCCCCGGAACCGCGAATATGATCTGTATCCCGAGCTTTTCAAGGTATGGATACAGGAAGCTCTGCCTGCCAAATGTAAGTACGAATATAAGGCCCGCGATGATCGGGGATATGGTAAGCGGCAGATCGATGAGCGTTGATATGATCTTTTTGCCCCGGAAGGTGAATTTGGTTATGAGCCACGCGGCATAAAGTCCGAAAATTGTGTTGACCACCACCGTGATGACCACGACCTTCAAGGTGAGAAGTATTGACTTCACTGCGTAGCTGGACAGAACTCTCGGTCTGGTGATGGTCTGCCAGAATTCGGATAGTGACAGTCTGGCTGAGAATACCACCAGAGAGCACAGGGGGATCACCACTATAATTCCGAGGATTGCCATTACTATTCCAAATGACAAACCGAATCCCGGTATGATGCTTTTACTTTTCTTTTTTGCGTGTGTGTGCTGATGTGTCATGTCTCAGTCATTCCTTTCCTGTATGTATTATCTGTATTTCCCCGCAAGACTGCCGTATCAAATTAATTCTTTTCCTCGTATATGGAGTCAAAGAGCCCTCCGTCCGCGAAATGCTTTTTGCTGGCCTCTGTCCATCCTCCGAAGTGTGATATGTCTGTGAGGTCAACATTTGTTATGATCCATTTGCCGTCCTGTGGCAGCTCCGATATGGTGTTGCTCTGTCCCTGATATTCGAACTGCTTCAGGATATCCTGATCTGATGGTCTGTAGTACCACTCTGCCTCAAGCTTCTGTGCCTCGTCGGAATATAGGTAGTTCAGATATTCGGTCGCGACATCCCTTGTGCCTCTCTTGTCAACCACCTCGTCGACTACTGAGACTGTAGGCTGGCACAGTATAGATACGGAAGGAACCACGATCTCGTACTCACCAGGATGCTCATCCAGTGAGAGGAACGCCTCGTTCTCCCATGCGAGAAGCACATCGGCCTGAAGTCCATTTGCCACCTCAAGCGCCTGCTTTCCTGAACCACCGTGTGACTGAACAACTGATACGTCCTGTCCCTTTTCCTCTTTCCAGTGCTTTGCAAATAAATCGTTGTACGCTGCGTATAGCTCTCTGGTTGGGTCGTAGGATACGTTCGTTATCTCAATAGCGCCCGCTGAGTCAGATGAGCTGCCGGTTGAGTTAGATGCTTTGCGCTCACACCGCATCCTGACAGAACTCCAATTCCAAGTGCTGTGACTGCGAGTAATGTTGCCAATTGTTTCTTCATAATCTTCTTCCTCTCTTTCTTTAATTTCCCGTTTTCATATCGGGTATGTATGCAATATATGCTTGTAAATGCTGGAAATCAAAAGAAAAGAGTGAAAACGTTGTCACATGCACAATCTATGCATAAAAATGAAACTATATATGGCTGGATTGAGTGTGGGATGTGGGTAAAAACAGATGAAAACGTTATTTTAAGTGAAAACGTTGTCACATGGAAAAACATAGAAAAACAGCACGTCAGGTTGTCCTGGCGTGCTGCCTTTATTGAACTTTTCGGTATTATTTCTTCTTCATACCTGAAATTATGATTATCACAAACGAGATTAGAATGGTCGCAAGCACTGTTATAAGGATTATGAGCTGAAGGTTATGTACCTTACTCTTACTCTTATCAGTGGAAGCGTAGCTGCCCACGGTGAGTGTGCTCTTTTCTGTTGTGACCTCAGTGGTCGTCTCGGTTGTGGTACGCTCTATCGTGGATATCTCAGTTGTGGTCGCCTCGGTCGTCACAGGGGTAAATGTATTTCTATACTCTGTGGTGACCTCGGTCGTACTTGCCGTTGTCGCCTCGGTTGTGGCTCTGGTAGTTGTCTGTGTGGTTGTGGAAGTCTCCTTCTTGGACACTGTAAATGTTGTCACAGCATCTCCGGTCTTGGATCTGATGGTTATGGTGTGGCTTCCGACCGAGAGGGATTCAAGATAGCTCGTCTTGAGCTCGATTATGATGCTTCCCTCTTTCTTGTTGTAATATGAAGGGTCAAGTTCCTTGTCATCTATGAGGACACAGACAAAGTCAGCGTACTCAGCGTTCGATCTGAACTTGATAGTGTTCTTGCTGGCCTTGCTCCATTTGCTTCCCTTGCCGCCGATGATCTCGGGTGCTGCCTTGTCGATGACTGTGTCAGCCTTGCTTATCTCCTTTGTACAGCCCTTGTTGCTGAAATATTTCTTGCAGGCTGAGCAATACCAGTATTCTATATTGCCCTTGCTGGAGGTGGTTGCTGCTACATAATCAGTTTTCTTAAGGTCTGTGTGGTTCGTTGTGCTGAGTTTGCCGTAGCTCTTGCCGCACACAGAGCACACTGCCTTCTTCTGGCAGGTTGCGGTTCCGCCGGAGCAGTCCTGGATGACCTTATATCCACAGCCCTTGTTCTTGCACTTGCGGGAGTGGGTTTTGCCGTTGCCATCACTTGTCCAGTTACCGAGGTCGTGGCTGCTCTTGCCCTCCACGACGATCTCACCGCAGTAGCGGCATTTCTGAGGTGTCGTGCAGTCCCCATCGTCGGTTTCTGCGGTGTGTTTCTTGTTTACTGTTACAGTCAATTTGGTTTCATTTCCCGCCTTGTCGGATACGATGATGGTCTGCTCACCATCTGTGGCTTCCAGAGCAAGTGAGTGATCGTCGTCAAGGGATTTCTCCTCGCCGTTCACTGTGACCTTTGCCAGATGGGATTCCTTCACGGTCATCACGGCTGACAGGCAGTAAGTCTCTCCGTCGGCGATTCCTGTGACCTTTGGCGCGTGTGTGTCGATGATGAAGCCATCTGTGGATAAGTATGTTGTTTTGCCGTCCTCTGATGAAAGCTTTGCGTATACAACATATTTGCCCTCGTCCTTTATGGAAAATGCTTTCTTATACTCGGTAAATGTTGCTGCACCCAGATCGTCCGATGACAGAACTGAGTCGCTTATCAGGTAGCCGACTGTGATGGAAGGGTCGGAGTTGTTGTCACAGGTGATGGTAACCTTCTGGGTCTTGTTGTAATACTGCTCAAATGATGATACATCCTGGAGACCGTTCCAGCTCTTATCGCCCATGCTGATGGTGCCTGTAGGAGCAGAGTCTGATTTCCACATCGCATAAAATACTAGGTTTCTTTTAGCCGATGAGTCATCAGTATCGGAATACTCATATCCGTTATCTGCCGCCTTCTCAAAGGAAGAGGTGTATATGATGTTCACGGTCTTGCCTGATCCGTCGGACTTCGTGTTCCAGCCCTTGAACTCATAGCCCTCACGGGTCGGTGGGTAGTCGTTCAGTGCCACGCCATATCCTGATCCTGCTACATCAAAGTCATATGTTCCGCTGTCCGCATCTCCGAGCTTGCCTCCATTTGCATTCAGTGTGAAGGTGAGCCCTGAACCGGAGAAGCTGTCCTTGGTGTACATCGCTGTCAGCTTTATACGGTTTGTAGACTGGAAGTATGATGTGTCAATGCTGGTGACCTTTGTCTTGTCATTGTACCATCCTGTGAATGTAAAGCCGTCTTTCTCCGGCTTGTACTTTGACAGGTCAACAGTCGTAAATTCTGCTGATGGGCTGCTTATCACAGTGGAAGTCTCCCCTGATAATTGTCCTCCTGCTGCATCCAACTCCAGATAGTATGTGTCTGGATCGTCGGTATCTTCTGCAAATGCTGTGAAGCATGTCATACAGAACATTGCCGCGAAAACCAGTAAAAATCTAAGTATTTTTTTTCATAGAAACCCTCCTTGCATATGGTATTATAATAATTTTATTATACCGGGGGGAGAAAACAACGAGACAGGGGAAAAATTAATAATATGAAAGAACGGCCTCCGCCGGGAGACCGTTCCATAGAAAATGTCATGTTTTATGCCATTGTGAATATTCTTTCTTTTACTGTCTTGGACTCGCCTGGAGCAAGCTCTGTGTAGCCTGTGATCTCCGGTGCTCCTGAGAGATTTGGAGCGTCAATATTCCAGCTCATTGGCTCAGGACAGAAGTAACCCTTGTCGCCGTGATCGTTCCACATGATCCAGAACTTCATTGTGTCGTCAACCTCATAGCAGACCTTCTTGCCTGTGGCAACATCAGTTGCGTATACTCCGTAGAAAGGCTTGCCGTCCAGCTCGTTCATCTCCGCTGTGTAGAGATCGTTGTCGATGTCCTTCAGAACAGGTACCATGGTTCCGTTCTTGTACTGGAGATCGTAATCTGTTATAGGAAGGTTCTTCTCTGTAGGGATAGCGTGCTCATCAAGCTCCCATTTGTCTCCAACAGGTACACAGAGACGTACATCCTCGCCCTTTCCTGTGCTTGTGAAAGGCCCCTTGAATGCAACGTGGTTACATACGCCGTATGGCATCTGCTTGTCGGAGAGGTTGGTGAGTGTGAACTCGTAGTGCATACCGTCCGGAGCAAGAGTGAATGTGAAGTCTGCTCTAAAGCTCACAGGGTATGTAGTGAAAAACTCATCCTTCTCATCATATACATATGAAGTCTTGCCGATGGCCTTGTCTCCATCCACTGACACGCTCTCTATGCTGTGGTTTCTGAGATGAAGGAAACCGTGGAGATGGTTGCCGAGAGGATCATTGCATGGGAAATGATACATGGCATCGGAGGTTCTTAAGTTGCCGTGTGACAGTCTGTTAGGGAGATACAGGGTAGGCATTCCGTAGATCTCTGCTTGCTTTGAGCTGTGCAGGAGTCAGGGAAGGATCGTTCCTGAATATATCAATATCCAGAGCTGTGTTCTCCATCTTCATAATGTTGCTCCCGTTAAATGGTGCGATCAGTGCACGGTAATCGCCTGATATAAGTTCAATACAAGTCTCGCCCTTGTAGTCTATTGTACGTGCTGTAGTGTTCATCGTGTTCTCCTCTTCTATAAATATGTTGTGTTTGAGTTGTATGCTGAAATCCGCAAAAACATTGAACTTTCCTATGTGAAATAGTAACACGGAAAAAATTGTATGGCAACAATGAGGTTCACAAAACGCGGCGTTCTTGATTATTTTATCATTAATTGCTATACTATCATAGGATATTTTGCGAAAGACATGAAAGTTAGTTAATTCGGAGGTCGAAGGTGACTAAGAATAATAACACTGATTATAGAAAAAAGATATACAGACAGCGGCATCACCGCAGAATGAAACTCGTCGAGAGCGGAATAGGAGTGGTCGTCGCAGTCATAATGATATTTGCGCTTGGACAGGGCAACCTGAAAAAGAATGTGAACGGCCAGGAGGAGTTCCAGCCTGAGAGCGGAACATCGGCAGATATAAGTGAGAGCAGCACTCAGGATATGTCATACAGTGACACGGAGGGGGCTGCACAGCAGTATCTGGCAACTGCGGAGGATGCGGCCATTCCGGATCAGCGAAATGGTCAGTATGTACAATTTGTCAATTACACCAACCCTGATGTGAGCGGCAAGGGAGCGGACAAATATGACAGCAATATATACATGCCGGCGAATGCCACGGATGACCAGTATTTCTCGACATCTCTGCTCATAGGTGATTCCAGAGCCGAGGCGCTGGGACTGTACAGCGGTGTAGACAACTGGGATATGTGTGTGGCGAAGAATCTGGACATAGAGAAGGTCGCTAATACCAAGATGTTCACCTGCGATTCAGGAGAACAGTGTACGGTTGTCGAGATGCTTGGCATGAAGAGCTATGAGAATATATACATTTCATTTGGGCTTGAGGAGCTTTCGTGGTATAACGAGCGGTACATGTTGGCCTACAAGACTTTACTGGATCAGATCTCCCAGTTACAGCCTGCGGCAAATGTATATGTGATGTCAGTACTTCCTGTATCGGCGGAGCTTTCATCAAAAGACCAGGTGTATAACAACCCGGGTGTGGACAAGCTCAATTCTCTCATGCAGGAGATGTGTGGCAGCTACGACCAGGTGATCTATCTCGATGTGGCTCACAGCGTGTCTGTGGATGGTGTTCTGCCGGAGGATGCGGGAATAGATGGCAAACATTGTAATAAGAAATATTGTCTCAAGATGATGGACTACATCAGAAAGAACGTGTATGTCAGAAGATAGTGGAGACGGAGGCATATGATAAAAAAAGAATAATATATTTGTTTGCATGCTGTCTGGTGATCTGTTCGCTTGCGGGATGCGCAGGAAATGGAGACGACGAGGCAGATACGCCGGATGTGCACTCTCTGGCTGATATGCTCATGCAGAACGTGAAGTTTGAGGATTCCGTGGAGGAGGTCTCCTCTGAGACGGCGCTCAGATATTATGGTATAGACAGCGTTCAGGTGCAGGACAGTGCAGTGTACATGTCAACGGGAGCCACCGCCGAGGAGCTCGCAGTATTTCAGGCGTCGTCAACGGTCGATGCCCAGGGCATACTGGCGGATATGAAGAAAAGACGCGACTCACAGTTGCAGATGTACCTTGATTACAAATCGTCGGAGGCCGCCAGACTTGATGATGCGGTTCTGTATGTGCATGATACATTTGTGGTATACATGGTGTCCGATGACAGCGAAACGGCACAGGGAATAATAAGTGATTATCTGGAATGATCTTCCGGGTGATCATTTTTTTTGTCTGCATTTCCTTGTGTAACACTGGGACAGATCATTCATATTATAGTAATAAATCCGCTGTCAATAAAATAAGATAAATAAAGAGCGCTGTATGCGGTTGTAATTTTATGCACTGGCATGTATTATTATGTATAATGTATACAATATACAAAATACGAACAATTGACAGCTTGAGATATCAGCACTGTGGTGCGTTGCGCCACAGTGACTGAAAGATGGCTGAAAATGAGTTGAAGGTCAATAGAGAAAGAGGTATAGACATGGCAAAACAGAATTGGAAACCAGGAAATATGTTGTATCCGGTTCCGGCAGTTATGGTGAGCTGCCAGAGACCAGGAGAGAAGCCAAACATAGTGACGATAGCGTGGGCCGGTACCATATGCGCGATCCTGCAATGGTGTCCATATCGGTGCGTCCGGAGAGATATTCCTACGACATAATCAAGGAGACAGGAGAATTTACCATAAATCTCGTCACCGAGAAACTGGCATTTGCAACTGATTATTGTGGTGTGAAGTCAGGAAGAGACGTGGATAAATTCAAGGAGATGAACCTCCATGCATGTGACGGCGTGAATGTGTCATGCCCGGCTATAGAGGAGAGTCCGGTGAACGTAGAGTGCAAGGTAAAGCAGGTAGTTGAGCTTGGATCCCACCACATGTTTATCGCTGAGGTGGTCGGAGTCCAGATAAGTGATGAATACATGGATAAGACCGGCAAATTCAACCTCAACAGCACGGGACTTGTCGCATATTCACATGGAGAGTATTTTGCACTTGGCGACAAACTCGGCAAATTTGGATATTCTGTTAGAAAAAAGTGATCGCAGGCTGAAAAGCTGCAGGGGAAATGTCACGGACAGGAGAGAAAATGGAAATATCATTAAAGGCATATGGAAAGATAAACCTCGGTCTCGACGTGGTCAGGAGACGTGAGGATGGATATCATGAGGTGAAAATGATCATGCAGACGGTCGATTTGTGGGATGAACTGACATTTTGCGATGTCACCACAGACGAGATCGTTATAACATCGGATTCGTCGGAGCTGCCGGATGTGAAGGATAACATCATATACAAGGCGTGCCGGATGATGAAGGATATATATGGAATAGACAAGGGTGTTCATGTAACCGTGGATAAACACATACCGGTTGCAGCCGGAATGGCAGGGGGAAGCGCTGATGCAGCGGCAGCCCTCAAGGCGATGAATATGCTGTTTGGACTGAACCTTTCCGATGAACAGCTCATGGAACATGGAGTGAAGCTCGGCGCAGATGTGCCTTACTGTATCATGCAGGGTACGGCACTCTCGGAGGGAATAGGAGAGATCCTTACACCACTTCCATCTATGCCGGACTGCCTGATCGTCATAGCGAAGCCAGCGATCGGAGTGTCCACAAAATGGGTATACCAGAACCTGAAGGTGGATCTGCTGGAGGAGCATCCAGATATCGATGGCATGGTGGATGCACTCAAGACCGGAGATCTGAAGGGAATAACAGACAGAATGGCAAATGTGCTCGAGACGGTTACGATACCTGCAAATCCTGTGATAGATTCAGTCAAGAAGCTCATAGCGGAGAACGACTCCATGGGAGTGCTCATGAGTGGCAGTGGGCCGACAGTGTTCGGAATATATGACAACAGGGATAAAGAACTGGCACAAAGGGTAGTAGATATGCTTTGCGTGAAAAGGACGAGATACAGGCTGCGTATGCCGTCACCCCGTATAACATAAGAAGAGGTATGTGATGGATCTTAGATTGAATATGGATGAGTACCTGCCTCTTCGAGAGGTAGTGTTTAAGACTTTGAGGAATGCTATAGTTCACGGTGAGTTTGAGCCGGGGGAGAGACTTATGGAGGTCACTCTTGCGAAGAGGCTTGGCGTAAGCCGTACCCCCTGTCAGGGAGGCCATGAGAATGCTTGAGCTTGAAGGGCTTGTGGTCATGATCCCGAGAAGGGGAGCAGAGGTTGCCAGGATAACGACAAAGGATCTGAGCGATGCGCTTGAGATCAGGATGGCGCTTGAGGATCTTGCGGCAGGGCTTGCCTGCAAAAGGATAGACGACGAGGGAAAAGAGCGGTTGAAGCAGTCCTATGCCGACTTCAAGAAAGCGGTAAGCTCCAAGATAATCCCGGAGATAGTAGATGCGGATGTTGCATTTCACAATACTATAATGGACATGACGAACAATCCGAGACTGATTAGCATGTCCCAGAGTCTTCGTGAGCAGGTGTACAGATACCGCGTGGAGTATGTAAAGGATTTCAGCTATCACGACAAGCTTATAGCGGAGCATGAGGCTCTCATGAATGCGATAATAGCCAGGGATGAAGAGAAAGCCAAGGAGATAACCCGTATACATATATACGATCAGGAACAGATCGTGATCACAAATGTTGTCAAAGCACAGAAATAACAATATGCATAATAATAAATACCTGTATAAGAGGCGGAATGCGTGAAAACGTGTTCCGCCTTTTTACGTGTATGTCTGAATAAAAACTCATCCGTTGGACAAGATAGATTACAGAAGATAAACGGTATGTTGGAGGTGTTTACGGCGGACGATGGCTTCAATCAGTAAAAAAATAGACGAAAACATCACACAAATTGAGACAATGTTCGGTAACTGGAGCGATATCGTGGAGCGAAGGTTTGATCTGGACCGCTGTGCCTGGGGAGATGATCCGGCAATATACGTGGTGTATATAGATGGACTGTGCGATCATGAGTTGATTGAGAACACATTAATAAAACCAATAACCTGGGAATGGCGGAATAAAGACACGGCAGATCTGTGGGAGCATATAATCTCTTGCGAGGGTCAGACGGCGGATTATACCCAGGAAAGTGACATGGACAATGTTGTCAGGGCGGTTCTCAGGGGGATACGGCCATATTTGTATCCGGGAGCGATCAGGCAATAGTAGTGTCATCGAAACATTTCCCTGTGAGAGGTATAGAGGAAAGTTCCACCGAGGGAGGAATGAGAGGGCCGAGGGACAGCTTCAATGAGAACTTTAGGACATCCACAGCTCTGATAAGGAGAAGGATCAAGGACGTACATCTGAAGCTGGAACAGGGGACAATGGGCGTCAGATCCAGAACAGAGTACGGGATATTCTATATGGAAGATATAGCGGAGCCTGAGCTGGTACAGCAGATAAGGGACACCATCGATAAGTATGAGATAGATGCGGTGTTTGACAGCGGTATGGCTGAACATCTGATGGAGAAGAAATGGCAGGAGATATTTCCGATATACCAGGCGACCACAAGACCTGACAAGGCGGCCGCGGCTCTGGTGGAGGGCAGGGTTGTCGTTGTGTTTGACAATTCCCCTGAGGTCATAATTGCTCCAGCCACCATCAACACTCTGTTTCAGACGGCGGACGATTATTATAACAGATGGCCGGTGGCGACATTTGCCAGAATGATAAGGTATGTGGCAGCGTTCATTGCGGTGGGACTGCCGGGACTTTATATTGCGATCACCTGTTATCACAGGGAGCTGATACCCGACAAGCTTCTGTATGCGATAGCCGATGCGAGAAGCCAGCTATCGTTCCCCGTTGTAGTTGAAGTGCTGATAATGGAGCTTTTGTTTGAATTGCTCCGGGAGGCCGGGATACGACTGCCGAGCCAGCTTGGAAATACGATAGGAGTGGTTGGCGGTCTGATAGTTGGTCAGTCGGCCGTGGAGGCGGGGATAGTCAGCACCATGGTTGTGATAGTTGTGGCACTCACGGCTATAGCTTCATTTGCCATTCCGAATGAGGCGTTTGCGTCTGTTTTCAGATTGCTTAAGTTCGTAATTATAATCACCAGCGCACTTTATGGAATACTTGGATTTATCCTTGCGATGCTGGTTCTCGTGTTTCATCTTGCATCCCTGGACAGCTTTGGCGTGCCGTATATGTCCCCTGTCGTGACCTGTGGATACACTGGCGAGGGATATAAGGACTTTGTTGTCCGCGCGCCTATAAAGAAAATGATCAACAGACCTAAATGGAGCAATCCTGATGAGCGGCGCAGGTTGGTCAGAAAGAGAAAATAGATATGAATGATAAATATAATGTGACGTTTTCTGCCTTTTTTAAGATGGCTTTGCTTGTTTTGCCGGGGATGATAACTTTTGTAGCTACATTAATACCCTCATATTTTGGAAGAAATTGCCTGATTTTGTCACTTTTTTTGATGCTATGCATGGCTTTTTGCTTACGTGATAGCACTATATATTGTATACATGAAGATTGATGAGAGAGGGAACAGCGAAAGCGGTAAAGTCAAAAATAGGACTATTGCATTGATTTATGGGGCGAGAACTGCCGTTAGGATGGGCTTGCTGCTGTTTGTCCTTGCCGAGTGTTCCAGGCAGTTGATGTTGAAAAGAAATATACACGGTAATTGCTATCTCAATCCCCTTGTTGTTTGCATGTCTGTATATGGGTAGCCGTGGCACAAGGGGGATGGTCAGGTTTGCGGAGTCCGTGTTCTGGTTCGCTGTCGCGGCGGGGGCTGTGGTCATTCTGTCTTCTGTGAGTAACCTTGATCTGTCAGTGCTTAAGACTGTGACTGAGATAGGAGACGAGGGCGGGGCGAATCTCACCATAAGCCGTCATGGCTAGGGGAGGACTGCTTTTTTCTTGGATTCTCGGCTATGGAGACGGTGGTGCTGGTGTATATACACGTCATTCGGAGGCGAAGAGGAATGTTGTGTGCAGCCGTAGGCACAAGTACCATAATAGGCATTATGTGTTCGATAATTGTGATATGTACACTGGGCACGGGTGCGCTCATGGCTAAGGAGAAAAATATACTATATATAGTGGGAGCCATGGAACTGCCTGGCGGAGTGAAGCTCAGGCCGCTCATGCTGGTGTGTTACCTTGTCATCGTGTTCGGTGTGATGGCACTGGTTCCAAATGTCATAGGTGGATGGGGCGCTGTGGACAGACTGGGTGTTCGGCACAGATGGCTGTGGAAGACATTGTGGGCAGTCCTTGCATTTGCCGTATGCCTGTGGGCCGGGATGCTGCCCGGACAGCAGGACCGTATAAAGATCATCTCCGGATATCTTATTCTGGTGGATGTACCCCTATCGATAATATTGCCGGCGGCATCACTTGCCGGGAAATGGCCTGTAAAAAAATCTGCCGGACTGGCGGCGGTGTTATTGACGGCGTGTATATTGAGTGGGTGTGAATACAAGCCGGTGGAGGATGTGGACTATGTGAATGCGGTCATCATAGAGCGCAGCACGGAGGAGCCTGCCGGCGGCGGGCTGAGATACAGTCTGGTCATAACAGGACTGGACGACGATGAGGATTCCCCTGACCGAGGAGGGGGTGTACCAGGTGGACGCCGGTTCATTTGCCGATGCTTGCAGAAGTTATAATGAGAGTCATGCGAAGTCCCTCGATACGAGTCATGTGGAGTATATAGTAGCGGAGGATACCCAGGTAATGAACGAGGCTGCAGCCGAACTTGAGAAGGAATTTGCTACAAGCTATGTGACTGTGGTGATAGAACAGAATATACTGGAGAAATCCGGGGATAACAATACAAATGAATATCTTAAGACACACTATGAAGGCCAGTGTCTGGCGACATACGCGAGAGATGGGATAGGTGAATAGAGACTTAGATGATCAGGAGGTATTGTTTATGTGGAGAATGTTCAGGGCGGCCATACTGGGTGTCCTCATAGGAATTGTCGGCGGTGTGATATTTGGACAGGTTTCTTATGTAAAGAAATATAAGGATAAGGTGTCGAGGGAGATAATGGCGGATGCGGTCATGTACAACAATTCACTGGATGACAGTGGAAGGGTCATAAGGCTTAAGGTCGATTATGATGGCGATATGAAGTCTGAGGATGAGAGAGATGAGCTTGAGAGCTATGTGGGCAACACAGTCATGAAGCAGATCGGCATGTGGCTTGGGGACGACTACAATGAGAATCTGAGTTATATACAGATGCGCCACAATCTTGTCATGGCGATGGAGGATATAAATGACATTGCCCAGAGCGCGGCAAATGCGTGGGGCGTGGATGCCGATGCAAACTCCGGATTTTCTTATGAGTATTTTGGCGATTCCGGGTAGGACTGTCCGCCCGGAATGTATGAGACATTATGTATAGATCTGGGGGATAAGTGACGTTGAAAAGTTGATTCCCAGGTGTTATACTTTGACCTGTGGTGTGCCCCGGGTGCACCGCGGATTAAAGTATAAGGAGCACATGTCATGGCTAAGGAAAATTTGGTTGTAATATTTGGAGGAAGATCATCAGAGCATGAGGTTTCATGTATATCGGTACAGACAGTTGCCAAGGGGGTTGATCTTGAAAAGTATAATATGACATTGGTTGGCATTACCAAGGATGGAAGATGGTTAAAGGCAGATAATATAGAGAGTATAGCGGATGGAAGCTGGTATGACAGCAAGGTCACAGCAGTGATCTCACCGGACACCAGAAGAGAGCTTATAGTTTTCTCCGATGCAGGTGTGGAGCGCCAGAAGGTGGACGTCATATTCCCTGTACTTCACGGTATGTATGGCGAGGATGGAACTATACAGGGATTGTTCGAGATGGCAGATATTCCATATGTTGGATGTGGCGTTCTGGCATCGGCAGCATCCATGGATAAATTCTATACGAAGATAATCGTTGATCACATCGGTGTTTCACAGGCGAGATTTGTACCTGTGCTTGCAGAGGATTTCAGCGACATAGACAGTGCTATGGACAGAGTTGAGGCTGAGCTTGATTACCCTGTATTTGTAAAGCCTTCAAAGGCCGGATCATCAAAGGGTGTAAATAAGGCGACTGACAGAGCAAGCCTTCTGTATGCGCTGAATGAGGCCGTAAAGCACGACAACAAGATCCTCGTTGAGGAGACGATAGTTGGACGTGAGCTTGAATGCGGAGTCCTCGGTTACAAGGACAATACCAAGGCTTCGGGAGTTGGCGAGATACTTGCCGCTGCTGAGTTCTACGATTTCGATGCAAAGTACAACAATGCTGAGTCGAGAACGGTTATCGGCGCCGACATCCCTAAGAAAGCAGAGAACGAGATAAGGGAAGACGCTGTGAAGATATTCAAAGCACTTGACGGCTTCGGACTCTCCAGAGTGGATTTCTTCCTTGAGAATGGAACAAACAGAGTTGTATTCAATGAGATCAACACACTTCCTGGATTTACAGGAATAAGCATGTATCCAATGCTGTGGAATGCTCAGGGATACGATATAAAGACTCTCGTCACAACGCTTATTGAGATGGCAAAAGAGAGATAAATTTATAAAATTACATAGATTGGAAGTTTATATGGTAAAGAATGTTACTGTGACAGTAGTTGGAGAGCAGAGGACGAGCAGGGAAGAGAACAATGTTGAACCCATAGAGCTTGTTACCAGGGGAAGCCTTCATGAGAAGGACGGGGTATTTTACCTGAAATACGATGAGTATTATGAGGATCTTGAGAAACCGGCGAGAAATCTGCTGAAGTTTGACAAATTAGGACTCGACCTGACAAAGAAGGGCGAAGTCAGTGCTTTGCCATGTCATTCAGACCGGGAGAGACCAGAGAGGCATTTTATTCTACTCCGGTTGGTATGATGAATATAAGCATACTCACTGAAGGCTATCAGCTCGTGGAGACGGAAAAGGGGTTTGGTCTGGTAGTGGTGTATGTGATGGATTATGGCAATGAATGTGTATCGTTTAACGTACTCAGGATAACCGTGGAGTGAGGATAGCTATATGGATGACGAGAAGGCGTTTGATGATTTTTTGTCTATAGATACGACGCTGTGTATAGGTGCGGAGCAGCCCACCGAGGAGAATAATATATATCAGGCGACTTACTACAGGGATCTTGTGACCCTGTTCAATGCCGTGTCCATGGAGCCGGAGGATACACTTGTTGATTTTGGCTGCGGACTGGGGCGTGTGTTGTTTTATGGCAACTCAAGGCATTACTGCCGCGCCACGGGTATAGAGGCAGATGCTGACATATACGAGAAGCTTCTGGAAAATGCCGCGGGTTATCAGAGCAGATTTTATGATCAGGAAGACAGGATGAACTTCTATAACATTCCGGCGCAGGAGTATGAGGTTGCAGATGAAGATAATTATTTCTATTTCTTCAATCCATTTTCCCCGGAGGTGTTCAAGAAGGTCATAGACAATATAATAGATTCCGTGCGCAGGGCACCAAGAAATATATATCTGATGCTGTACTACCCGACATTTGAATATCAGAGAGTCATGAGGGACAGCAGGTATTTTGTGTTGAAGAATATCATCAAGTTGTCAGGATACGAAGAGGATCCCGATGAAAAAGTGTATGTGTATCACATGTCAAGATACTTTGTGTGATTTGCCACTTCGGCGCAGCAGCAGATATAGGGCGATGAAACCTGCGGTTGACGTGATACCAGTTGCAAGTATACAGCCTGTATGTGGCAGTGCAAATGGCAGCATCCCGGTGAAATAAGAAGATACGTTGATCGTTATGTGAAGAAGGATCGATGGCAGCAGGGAAGACGTCCATGTGGCGAGCAGCGCGAGAAGGATTCCCATGGGAAGGGCGTAGCAGAACTGGACTAAATTGCCGTGATAAAGGGCGAACAGCAGCGCTGACAGCAGGATGGCGATGGCATCTGAATGTCTGCATGTAAATGCACGTCTGGAAGAACTCAGAGAGATCCCTCTGAACACAAGCTCCTCACAGACCGGTGCAAGCAACATGACTGTTGTAACTCTGAAGATACCGTTGTTTAGAGAGAATGATGAACGAACCATGTCTCTGTAACTGCCGAGAAGCTCTGGACGATGGAGCTCAATGGCGTTCAGTATTCCGGTCGAAAATAACTGCAGGCTGAGGCCTGTTATGACAATAAGTATAAAAATACAAAAATAGAACAGGAATGAGAGTGATCTCGTTCCTGTTCTGTTTTTATTGTTACGGTTATCTCCTGTGGTGAATACCCAAGGATATACATGGTGTATACATCCGCAGAGAATAATTATTATAACACATGATACCAGAGATGATGGAATAAGCCCATGGACAAAAGTTATGCATATCGGTGCGAGTAAAGCTATTCCAAGTTCGCGGAGGTTAATATGACATTTCTTCATATTGGGAATCTCCTTTCAAGCTGTTACATCTTCTGGATCTTTTTAGCTCTCTCTTTTTCTTCCTTGGCCTTAGCCTTGGCTGCGGCCTTCTGATCCTTGCTGAGCTTTGACTCGGCTACATCCTTGTCGTACATATCCTGATACTTTCTCTGCTTTGCACGAAGCTTCTCACCAAAGGTCTTCTTGCCCTTCTTCTCCTCGATCTTACCACGAACATTCTTGACGCTCATGATATAGATACCGCTGACCATAGCCTTTACCTCTCCGCGGACAGGCATCTGATCATATATACCGTCATCACAGATAAGATTCATGATCTGAGGTCCGATCTTGGCCTTTACTATAGGCATCTTGGCCTTCTGGTAACGCTTTGGTGTCTGCTCCATTACCATCTTAGGCAATCCGGCATCCTTCATAGGGAGCATCTTCTTGTCGATGACAAGCATCGTCACAGGCTGTGCCTGTTCCTTCATCATTTCCTTCTGTGCAGACTGCTTTTTCTGAAGCTTATTGCCCACTATGTATAATGCAATAAGACCTCCGATAAGTATAACTGCAACTATTATCAACCATACCCACCATGCCATGTTTAGTTCCTCCTGATTATATTTAGTTATTGGTGGTTTGTCTTGCCGTGATCAGATTATTATAGTCTGATCACTTTTTTGTTGCAAGGGGAAGATTCTTAACCCTTGCTTCCTGAATGAGCCCTGGAATGGTTTCAAGAACCTCCTTGCGCTCCTTTGGCTTCAAGCCATTTATGTCGATAGGGTCAAGAAATTCGATGACCACCTTGTGACTTCTGATAAAGTTGTGCTTGTTGGCCTCCATGATATTGTCCGTTCCACATATGGATACAGGCACTATAGGACATCCGGCCTTCTGGGCAATCTTGTATGCGCCGTCCTTGAAAGGAAGAAGCTCCTCGCCGTCATTTCTGTGACCCTCAGGAAATACCATCATGGAGTGTCCTGACTTCACAATGTCGGCCGACTGAAGGATGGTCTCAAGACCCTTCTTCAGGTCAGATCTGTCAAGGAATGTACATCCGATATCCTTCATATACCATGGAAGGATAGGAACCTTCAGGATTCCGTCCTTGGACATAAATCCCAGAGGTCTGTCCAGTGCGTTGTGACAGCACAGTATATCGAAGAAGCTTCTGTGGTTGCCGACAAACAGAATAGGCTGATCATTCGGCACGCGTTCCAGACCTATGACTGTGCGCTTTGCACCGCAGATGAACAGGACTATTCCAAAGAAGCCTTTGACCAGCTTCTGGGCATGGCGGTACGCCTTTTCCTGATTCTTCTTAGCCAGAAGGTACAGATACAGGTGATATGGAGTACACAGGATGATGCCCAGAAAGGCAAATAAATATGCAAATATTGTTCTCAATATTATAATTCTCCTTATGCTATTTTAAATGTTCCAGCATTGATTTGACTTGTCGTATGATTACTTCTCCTCAGAATCCTTCTTTTCCGGTATTGGAGTATATCTTCCATAGAGCTTTGATGTCTCAAGAAGCCTGTCTGACAACTGATTGCCCAGGTCTGAGGCTTTGAATCTCCATGCCCAGTTGCCCTCTCCAACGCCTGGCGTGTTCATACGTGCCCATGAGTCGAGCTTTAGCACGTCCTGCATAGGAACGATGGCCATGTTGGCAACAGAAGAGAAGCATGCTCTTATCATTACCCAGCAGATATCACTTGCATCAGTGCTGTAGTATCTTCTGAGCTTATCCTTTGAAGCCTCATAAGCCTGCGTATACCATCCAAGGGTGGTGTCGTTGTCGTGTGTTCCTGTATAGCATACACAATTAGGTGTATAGTTATGTGGAAGGAAGTTGTTCTCGTTTGGATTTTCAAATGCAAACTGAAGGATCTTCATTCCAGGAAGTCCGAATTTGTCTCTGAGTTCTATGACTGAATCATCTATCTCGCCGAGATCCTCGGCGATGATAGGAAGATGGTAGCCGAGATTAGCTTCGAGCTGTGTGAAGAAGTTCAGCCCTGGGGCTGGCTTCCACTCGCCGTTGATGGCGGTCTCCTCACCGTAAGGCACTGCCCAGTAACGGTCAAATCCTCTGAAGTGATCTATCCTGAGGAAATCTGTTACTGTGAGCTGATATTTGATTCTCTCTATCCACCATGCATAGCCTGTCTCGGTATGCTTTTTCCAGTTGTACAGAGGGTTGCCCCAGAGCTGACCGGTAGCTGAGAAATAATCTGGTGGAACACCTGCAACCTCGATAGGGTATCCCTTTGAATCCAGCAGAAACAGTTCCTGATTGGACCATACGTCTGCGCTGTCCCATGCGAGGAATATAGGTGTGTCACCTACTATACTGATTCCGAGATCATTTGCATATGTCTTGAGGGCCTGCCACTGCTCTGTAAAAAGGAACTGGAGGAAGTTGTAGTAGCCGATGCCGTCTGCAAGCTTCTTCTTCCATGCGGTCTTCTGTCTTGCGGTAGGCTTCTTCAGTGAATCTTCCCACATGTACCAAGGCATTCCCTCGTGTGCGTCCTTGCCTGCCATGAACAGAGAGTAGTCAGCAAGCCATGATGTATTCTTGACAAATGCATCGAACTTTGCCATGAGATCCTCGTCTCCTGACAAATCATCTGCATAGTCAGCGTCGATAAATCTCTCGTACGCTTTCTTCAGAAGGCCAGTCTTGAATTCTATAAGTGTTCCATAGTCGATCTTCTCAGGATCCCAGTCAGGCATAGCTGAGAAGTCCTCGTCCAGAAGTAACTTCTTTTTTCTGAGGTAGTCGATATCGATGATAAGTGGTTGTCCTGCAAATGCTGAAAATGGTTGATAAGGTGAATCACCAAAGCCTGTGTGACCGAGTGGAAGCACCTGCCACAGATTTAATCCTGAAGCTGCAAGAAAGTCGATAAACTGATAGGCGCCCGGACCCAGATCTCCGATTCCATAAGGACTTGGGAATGATGTCGGGTGAGCCAGAATACCAGCGTACTTCTTAGGCTTTTTTCCGTTGTTCTGCTCTAACATAATCTATCCTCTTTTCATAATGTATACACAGAGCCATGCCACCTCACAGTCTCTTCGAGCCTGTTCGAAGTGTACGACTCCGCTGTGTTCAGAGCCATGCCACCTCACAGTCTCTTCGAGCCTGTTCGGCTGGTGTGCCCTGCGGCATTCAGAGCCATGCCACCTCACAGTCTCTTACGAGCCTGTTCGGTGCGGCGTATCCGCCGTATAGCACAATATAAGAAATGCCTTGTTCATGCAAGCATGACAAGCCACTTCTTATATTGTGCTGCATGGCTCTGAACGGTAACATTATACAATACTATGTGTGATAGTTGCAAGGTAATAGTGCTTGACAGCGGGCTGTGTGCTAACTTATTATAAGTGGAAGTATTTGAACTTGCGTATACTTCCGTATTTCCGTGATATATGGCGGTTAAGTCGTATGTGTGGAGTGGATAAAAAGAGAAAGAAGAGTATAAAAATGGAAAGAATAATCACAAGCCTGCTTGAAACGGATATGTACAAGTTTAGTATGGGACAGGCGATTTACCATCAGTTCAGTGACTATAAGACAACATGGTCATTCAAGTGCAGGAATACTGACGTGTTCTTCACAAAGGAGATGGTTGATGAAATCAAGAGACAGATACAGCTCTACTGTGATCTGAGATTTACAGAGGAGGAGCTTGAGTATCTGCACAATATCAAGTGGATAAAGGGTTCTTATGTTGATTTCCTGAGACTCTGGAAGGCAAGATATGAGGACTTTGAGATATCAGATGACGCTGAGTGTGGACTGAAGATAGAGGCGAGAGGCACTTGGCTCAATACTTCCATGTATGAGATACCTACTCTGGCTATAGTGAATGAGGTCTACTTCAGAATGAACGATGACTATGATAAGCTGCTTGCATCATTCAGGGAGAAGCTTGATGAGAAGGTCCGAAAAGTCGAGACCGGAGAGTATAACCTTGGAGCTTTCAGTGAGTTTGGACTTAGAAGAAGACTTTCGGCTGAAGCTCAGGAGCTTGCAGTCAAGGAACTTAGCAAGCGCAAGTATCCGGGTTCAACATTTGTCGGAACAAGTAATGTATATCTGGCAAGGAAGTATAATCTGGTTCCGGTTGGAACTATGGCGCATGAGTGGATCATGTGTGTTGGACAGGGTAATCATAAGCACAATCCTGCATATTCCAACTGGTATGCATTGGATGCATGGGTTAAGGAATATGGAGTGCTGAACGGAACAGCTCTCACTGATGCCATCACAACAGATTGCTTCCTGAAGGATTTCCAGCTCACATATGCGACACTTTTCAGTGGGGTGAGACACGACAGTGGCGATCCTTATGAGTGGGGCGACAAGATGGTTCATCATTATGAGAAGCTTGGACTTGATCCAAAGACCAAGACACTTCTGTTCAGCGACAGCCTTGATTTCGAGAAAGCAGACAAACTCAACAGCTATTTTAAGGACAAGATCAAGGTTGCATTTGGAATAGGAACATATATATCCAACGATACGTGCGATGAACCGCTCAACATAGTTATGAAGACTACAGCATGTAACGGCATGGATGTTGCCAAGATATCTGATGATAAGGGCAAGGGTATGTGCAAGAACCCTGATTATGTTCATTATCTCAACAGATGTATCAAGTGGCGTATGGAGAATGATAAGTAAATTTTCGTAAGGAGGTGGCGCACTGGGTGCGCCGTCACTAAGCTGGGCTTAGTGACATCTTGCGAAGCACGCAGACGCCGCGCGCAGCGCATTTCATGCGTCTGCTCATTAGCAAAAAATGGAGTTTTGTGAATTATGGGAAAAATTATTATAATGACAGATTCTGCCAGTGATATTTCGGAGAAGGAGGAGAAGGAGCTCGGCATCAAGATCCTTCCTTTCCCGGTCGTAATAGGTGGCAAGTCTTATCTGAGCAGAGTCGATTTTGACAATGAGGGCTTCTACAAGCTCATGGCAGAGAATGATGATCTTCCAAAGACATCACAGATCACAGCGTACCAGTTCGGCGAGGTGTATAAGGAGCTGGTGGAGCAGGGTTACACGGATATTATATATGTAAGCATCAACAAGGATGGTTCTGCCTCATATGCAAATGCGCAGATGGCCGCAGATCAGTTCGAGGAGGAATATCCTGAGTGCGCCGGAAAGTGCAATATATATATATTTGACGGAATAGGCTACAGTGGACAGTATGGCTATCCGGTGGTTGTGGCAGCTAGAATGGTTCAGGAGGGCAGGGATGCCAAGGATATCGTGTGGTATCTGAAGGAAGAGCTTCCAAAGAGAAGGATATACTTCGGAATATATGGCCTCAAGTATGCAGCCAAGTCAGGAAGAATTCCAAGTGCGGCAGCTCTGGTTGGTGACGCACTCGGCGTGAAGCCTATCATGAAGATCTGGGCAAATGAGATCGTGACAGCTATCAAGTGCCGCGGTGAGAAGAAACTCATGGCAAAGATGGTGGATGTCACAGTGGAAGAGATGGAGCCAGGTTCAGAGTACCAGGTAGTATACGGAAATGATGAGACCGTAAGAGACGAGCTGACAGCCCGTATGACGGAGAAGGTTGGCTATGGCCCTTCAGATTACTTCCAGATCGGGGCAGCAGTTGCATCAAATGCGGGCCCGAAGGTCGTTGGAACTATCTTCAATGTGAAGAAAGAGCTTATGTAAGGATTCGTGTAGGAATTATTTCTTATGGCACGATGGCGGATAAAAGTCTTCGTGCTGTTTATCGTGGAATTTAATAATATGTGCATAAAATTATCCCTTTTCAAGGAAATTTAGTTGAAAAGATACAAAATCTCAGATTTTGTGCCTTTTTCAAGATCTTTTTCCTCAAAAAGGGATAATTTAGTGTCGTAAAAAATAAATATAATTGCCATTTAGAGAAAATATTTCCAAACCATTCAAATCAAATCATCAAGCTCGTGATACACCCTTGCGAGTGGCAGCCGACAACATTGTTGTAGTCGCCATCAATTCCCTTGACGAACAGACCGCCCTTGCCCTGAATTCCATAGCTTCCGGCTTTGTCAAACGGCTCATTTGTGGCGAGGTACTGGATTATCTCGTCGTGGGATACAGGATAGAAGGTGACATCCGTCTTCTCATAGAATGAGCTGGATGACTTGGCTCTTCCGTTCACATATATCAGACACACGCCGGTGTACACCTGATGCGTCTGGTCGGACAGACTGTTCAAGGTGTTGTATGCATCGTCGTAGTCGTAAGGCTTACCAAGAATCCTTCCGTTCAGCGATACAACAGTGTCTGCGCCGAGGACAACGAAGCGTTCAGGAAGCTTTTTAACCCGTCTTACAACATCCTGGGAGATGATCCTGTTGCACACTTCATCTGCCTTCTTCTTAGCCAGAAGCATTACATATTCAGATGGAGCCATCGGTTCAAGATCTTCATCAGAAAGACTTGGACACACATCGAAGTCGTATCCCGCCTGGGCCAGAAGTTCCTTTCTTCTAGGCGATCCCGAGGCGAGAATTATCTTTATGTTAGTCATATGCTATATCTCTATACTTTCCTAAAATAATTTTGTACAAACAAGATCTGTTATTGTCGTACACACAGATCATTATTTACACATCTTAATAGCCTTCTCAAACAGTGGCAGAGAGCGCTCAACCATATCTGTTGTAGTACAGTAAGCCAGTCTCATATGTCCCGGACACATAAAGCTGTCGCCGGGAACAAGGATCAGATCAAGCTCATGGGCAGTCATGTTACAGAACTCATTTGCATCTGCGATAGGAGTCTTAGGGAACATATAGAAGGTTCCGCCTGGCTCAACACACTCATATCCCATAGCTGTGAGCTCCTTGTACAGGATGTTCTTGTTCTTCTCATAGATTGACAGATCAGATGTCTCATCAAGCACCTTTGCAACTCCGAGCTGTATCAGAGATGAAGGACAGTTGTGTCCTGTGAAACGTGATACCTGTCCGCACATATTGATGATGAGTTCAGCGTCCTTGCACTTAGGATTTACAGCCACATATCCGATACGCTCTCCAGGCAGTGACAGTGACTTGCTGAATGAGTAGCAGCAGATGGTGTTGTCGTAGAACTTAGAGATGAACGGCGAATCAGTTCCCTCAAATACGATCTCTCTGTAAGGCTCATCTGATATAAGGTAAATGTCATGTCCGTACTCCTCCTGTTTCTCTGTGAGGATCTGGGCAAGACGTGTTATGGTCTCTGTTGAGTAGACGATTCCGGATGGGTTGTTAGGCGAGTTGATGAGGATCGCCTGGACATTTGGGTTCATCATCTCGAGGAATGCGTCAAAGTTGATCTGGAATGAAGTTATGTCCGCGGGAACGACCTTGAGAACAGCACCGGTTCCGTCAACGTATGGTACATACTCAGGGAAGTAAGGGGCAAATGTGATAACCTCGTCGCCCGGCTCCGTGACACATCTGATGGCGTGGGCCAGGGCTCCGGCAGCACCTGATGTCATGAAAATGTCCTCAGGAACATACTCCATGCCGAAACGGCGGTTCAGTGATTCTGCGACAGCCTTTCTTACAGAGTAGATGGTAAGTGTAGGGCTGTAGCCGTGAAGTGCCAGTGAATCCTCATTCTGGATAAGGTCGATAAGTCCCTTGTTGAAGTCGTCTGTGGTAGGCACAGATGGATTGCCTATAGTATAGTTGAACACATTCTCAGCACCGATCTCAGCGGCACGCTTTGAAGCATACTGTGCAAATTCCCTGATGATGGAAGTGTTGTTTAACATTGATGAATATTTCTTTGAAATCATGAAAGTCCTCCTGTTATGTAAAATGTTATGATAAATATACAGTTTTGGACACAAAAAAACAAGAGGTAACAGAACGGGGAAGATCTGCTTTGCCTCTTGCAAAAAAAAATGAGGGGAGAGAGGATTCAAATAAATGAAAAACTCTTTACGATTGTTAGTATATCCAGGATTTGTGAAAAAAATGTGTTTAAAGATTAATCTATTTATAAAGATTAATAACTAATCATAAACAAATAATTAAACGTTCACAAAGTGCGGGTATTTCTGTATAATACAGCGTGACGGATACGATATTGCGGTACTATAAACAATGCATTAGTACCATAAGAGAGGTTTGAGATATGATATTTGAGACACATGGTCATTATGACGATACTCAGTTTGATGAGGACAGAGAACAGTTAATTGCAGAATTCCTTGAGAAAGATATAGACAAGGTCATGAACGTCGGAGCGGATATGCAGTCGTCGAGGAATTCGGTGGAGCTTGCCGAAAAATATCCGCATTTTTATGCGGCAGTCGGCGTACATCCGAGTGAGGTCGGTGAGCTGACGGAGACGGATATACAGGAGCTTAAGAGCATGGTGCTGGATAATCCAAAGGTGAGAGCCATAGGAGAGATAGGTCTTGATTATCATTTCGACGATGATCCTCCGAGGGATGTTCAGAAGAAATGGTTTCTCAGGCAGCTTGAGCTTGCGCAGGAGCTCACCATGCCGATCATTATACACAGCCGTGATGCGGCATCAGACACTATGGAGATGCTTAAAAGAATGGATGGCGGCAGAAATGGCGGTGTGATACACTGTTATTCATACAGCGTAGAACAGGCAAGAGAATATATTAAGATGGGATTTAACATAGGGGTTGGCGGAGTAGTCACCTTCAAGAACAGCCGGAAGCTTCAGGAGGTCGTGGAGGATATCCCTCTGGAAAAGATAGTTCTCGAAACAGACTCCCCATACATGGCTCCGGTTCCATTCCGGGGAACAAGGAACTCTGCCCTCAACATACCTTATATAGCTGAGAAGATAGCCGAGATCAAGGGCGTTCCGGTTCAGAAAGTGTATGACCAGACATACGCGAATGCCCTGAAAATGTACAAGATGTAATAAAAACGTAGATTACAGGCAATGGAGGTTTCGTAATGTGAATTGAGACCAGGACTTTGTGGTATGCCCCAGACAGGCATACCACAAAGTCCTGGTCGTGACACAAATCTTGATGAAACCGCCATTGTCTGGACGCAGGAAAGGACAAAGCATGGAGAAATTAAGCAATCCACAGGTTACGATAGAGACGATAAAGAAATACGAATTTGCATTTCAGAAGAAGTTCGGTCAGAATTTCCTCATAGATGCCCATGTCATAAATAAGATAATCAGCGCGCGACATCACGAAGGACGACTGCGTGCTGGAGATAGGTCCGGGAATAGGAACCATGACCCAGTATCTTGCGGAGAGTGCCGGACAGGTTGTGGCGGTGGAGATAGACAAGAATCTTCTCCCTATTCTGGACGAGACCCTTGCGGAGTACGACAATGTGACCATCATCAACGATGACATACTGAAGGTGGATATCAACAAGATCGTGGAGGAGAGAAATGGCGGCAGGCCTATCAAGGTGGTTGCGAATCTTCCATACTATATAACCACACCGATCATCATGGGACTTTTCGAGAAGCATGTGCCGCTTCTCTCGGTGACGGTCATGGTGCAGAAGGAGGTTGCGGACCGCATGCAGGTGGGCCCGGGAACCAAGGATTACGGAGCACTGTCCCTGGCAGTTCAGTATTATGCCGAGCCGTATATAGTGGCAAATGTTCCGCCAAACTGCTTTATACCGAGACCGGGTGTGGGCTCAGCGGTCATCAGACTGAACAGATACCAGGAGCCGCCGGTCAAGGTGAAGGACGAGCAGCTCATGTTCCGGCTGATAAGAGCATCATTTAACCAGAGAAGAAAGACTCTCCAGAATGGTATAGCCAACAGCGGAGAGCTGTCATTTGCCAAGGAGCAGATCGCAAAGGCTTTGGAATCCCTTGGAATATCAGCAAATATCCGTGGAGAAAGTTTGAGCCTGGCGGAATTTGCAGCTTTGAGCGACATTCTCACGGACAAATAATGTCATAGGTTGTGAGACAGAATCATAGATAATTGATAAAGCCCCCGGAAAAGGACGCAGAATTCCGGAAGGGAGAGGAGGATTATCTATGGTGTACTGGAACCGATTTATATCGTATATTTACAGGTATCACGACGGACACAAATGTGAAAATTCAGGATTTGCCAAGGTGGCAAAGGTGGGGAGAACGGGAAGACTCACGGTTGGACTGAGAAACGGAATGAACAGCAGAGAGGAAATCTATGGCGTGTTCATTTACAGGGAGACGCTGGCCGACGAAGGCGCAGTGGGCGGTGAACAGACAAATGACCCCGTGATGATCCCTCTGCCGGTGCTCGTCGGTAAGATGAGACTCAGAAATGGACACGGTGAGGAGTGCTTCTCATTCTGCTGGGATGATGTCATGGAGAGCGGACGGCCTGTGACTGCATTTGCCGGTATCGTCATAAGGCGTATACAGCCGGATGGAAATATGGGGCAGGAGTATTACGACAGCGATATATTCTGTTCGTCCTGGACGGACAGTGTGATAGATTATTCCAGAATGTGGGATGCGAAACGTGCGGGCCGCGATGCTGAGGAACTGAGCGAGGCGGTGAGAGAGGCCTCCATAACAGATACGGTCACGGCAGAGTTGGAGCTTGAGAGCTGTGCTGCACCGGCGGAGCCTGTATGTTCTGATGAGGTCGAGACCTCCGAGACCGGAACGGCGATAGACAAAATGTTTGAGAACTATGAACGTCTGCCACTTCTTCCGGGAAGCTCCCTGGATGACGGGCTGGACAGCGTCATAGAGAGCGTGAAGATATCCCCGAATGACATAGGTCTGCTGGACATGTGCAACTGGAAGCTCGGGGTGAACAGCTTCCTGACACACGGGTATTACAGCTACAAATACCTGATGTTTGGCAAAGTCATATTTTCCCCAGATGATGACCGCGTCAGTTACATACTTGGAGTTCCGGGGGTGTATTCCTCGAGGGAGAAATACCTTGCCGGGATATTTGGATTTGATAGATTCGTGCCGGAGAAGGAGACACATATCAAGACCGGCAGCTTCGGCTACTGGATAGTGGATATAAGATAGGAAGAAGAGGATAAAGAGAATGGAAGATACCAATATAGATGAGCTGACGCCGGAGGAGCGGCGTATCCATGAGAAGTATATGGATAAAGCCATAGCCCAGGCAAAGAGGGCTTATGCAAATGGCGATGTTCCGATAGGCTGTGTCATAGTCCACGATGACAGGATAATCGCAAGGGGCTTCAACAAGAGAAATCTGAAAAAGACCACACTTGCACATGCGGAGATACTGGCCATAGAACAGGCGTCAAAGAAGCTCGGCGACTGGCGGCTGGAGGAGTGCACAATGTATGTGACCCTTGAACCGTGCCAGATGTGTGCCGGGGCCATAGTGCAGGCCCGTATCCCAAATGTGGTGATAGGATGCATGAATCCCAAGGCCGGATGTGCGGGCTCCATAATAAACCTGCTGGACATGAAACAGTTCAATCATCAGGTTGAGGTTATACGTGGTGTGCGGCAGGATGAATGCAGTGAGATGATGAAGAGCTTTTTTCGCGACCTGAGACAGGGAAAAGCGAAGAATGCTTGACGGCGGGCGGCATGTCAGATATAATGTAGCCTGCGGTGCATCTTGTGCACAGCCAATTAAATATGTTTTAAAGTTTCCATGCAACCGGGGAGGTAGCGGCGCCCTGTACCTGCAATCCGCTATAGCAGGGGTGATGGTCTTCCTGAGGGGTGGCCGCTGTAGGGCTGCCCTCAGTAAGTGATGTTGATGTCTGGGTCTCGCGCAACAGGAATCTTCGAACCGTGTCAGGTCGGAGACGAAGCAGCACTAAGGGGAATCTTCTGTGTGCCGTGAGGGTGCCTGGGCTGAGTTAACTGCTGAGGTAACGTCTATGGTGACGCTTCGAAGGAAGATCGCATGGATTTTTTATTTTTAACATTATTTATTAAAAATTTAAAAAAATATAGCAAAATCCCACAAAAGATGTTATCATCAAGTATGATACTTTTGCAGTGTTATTATGCGCCGCAGAATAGTGATTTCCAAGGGGCGAAACGGATATGAATTACGCTGAAGTAATTGATTTTGTAAAGGAACAGACAGCCGTTAATGGTAGGCCGCCTAATTATCCATTCAGGAGCAGATTTGAACATACTATGCGGGTGTATAGATGGGCGATAAAGCTTCAGTCGAAGTTAGGTGGAGATCTGGATATAATAGTTCTCGCGGCACTTCTTCATGATGTGGGCTGGGATGACGAGAGACCACATGGGGAGGTCGGAGCAGAGATAGCTGTCAATTATCTTGACAGTCTGGGAGTCGATCCACAGAAGATAGCCAAGATAGGCGAGATAATCATGATCCATGAGGAGAAGGATACTGATGCAGATCTGTCACTTGAGTGCAGGATAGTTATGGATGCAGACCTGCTGGATGAAGTGGGAGCGATCAGTGTTCTGTGGGATTCCATGGCTACGGCTATAGAGGACGAGGCAAGCTATAAGCGCGCATATTACAGAATCAAGAATTTTTATAAGATCAATAAACCAAAGATCAAGAGATGTAAGACGGAGGCTGGACGACTTGAGTACAGCAAACGCATGCAGCTCCTTGAGGATTTCATATTCCAGCTTGAGAAAGAACTGTTCTAGTATCGATTGATGAATTTGATTGTGGATAGGAGAGATAATTATGAAGACATTTGTTAAGATCCTTGTAGCCATTATTGTGGTAGCAGCTATCTGTGGCGGTGTGTATCTGGTTCTTCCTGAGACAGCTCAGATATTTGTAAAGGGTAATATTCAGTATCGTACTAACGATGAGGCAAAGGACAAGATAGACAGCCTTAAGAAGAATGAGATCGTCTATACAGATGTACAGAGCAACGGAACAGAGAAGAAGGTTCCTACAGGTGTTACATATGGAGACGCTCTTGATAAGAAGGCCAAGACAACAGTATGGTATTATGAGGACACAACAAACGGTGGATTCAGAATCACATATTATGGAACAAAGGTCAGCATGGATCTTGCAAAGTATGGTTCAGATGGAACATATATAGACAAGACACTGAAGGCAGTATTTGATTTCCCTGCAGGCGGAAAGAGTACAGTTACATTGTACATAGGAGATGAGCAGTGTGACGATGCGATGAAGGCTGCTGTACTTCAGGCTCTGGCTAACTAATAATAGTTAATATACAATAAAACTCCACACCGACTTGATATGTACCCTCTTTACTGGACAACCAGTAAGGAGGGTATTTTTTATGCGTTATAGTTATGAGTTTAAAATGATGTGTGTTGAATTGTATCATTCGGGTTCGTATCCTGACATCCCAGAGGGGCTGAATCCCAATACTCTCAAAAAGGCATATACGAGAATGGTCCAGATTGGTTGATTTACATGGTCCAGAAGTTTTAAAATATAAGGTGTTTAATAAGGTATGGACACACGAAGAAAAACTTGAACTGATTTCAAAGGTTATTGCAGGCACACCAAGAACGAAAGTTGCCATAGAAGCAGGCATTAATGCAGGACTGCTTTATCAATGGGTACACAAATATAAATTACAAGGATATAATGGATTGGTAGAAAGTAAAAAAAAAGGACGACCAACAAAGGAACCGAGAATGAAAAAATCAACAAATACATTACCTTTAACAGAATCGGAACGAGAAGAACTGATACGCTTGAGAACTGAAAATGAATATATCAAAGCCGAGAATGAAGTAATAAAAAAACGGATCGCCTTGAGGCAAGAAAAATGGGTTGCGCAACTCAAGGCGAAAAAAGCAAGAATCATCAAAGAACTCAGAGAAAAAGGATATCAACTAAAGTATCTCCTAAAAGCAATGCATATGGCTAAATCTACTTACTATTTTGAGATTAACAGAAACGATATTGTTGCCGAACGCAATCAAGAAGTACTAGAAGAAATAAAAAATATTTTTGAGGAGAACAAACGCAGATATGGGTAAGAAGGGTTCACCAGGAACTTATTAATCGCGGGTATCAGGTGAACCATAAGAGAGTTCAGCGTCTTATGCATGAATCAGGATTAGCCGGCAAACGACCAAAGGAGAAATATCATTCCTATAAGGGACAAGTTGGTAAGATTGCTGATAATATAATAGGCAGAGATTTCAGCACAACTTCGCCTTTACAAAAATGGACCACAGATGTGTCTCAATTCAATTTTTCATGGGGAAAGTGTTATATATCGCCAGTGTTAGATATGAATACAAACGAAATCATTTCATATGATTTATCTAGGACTCTAATCTTGGCCAGATAGAAAGAATGCTAAATAAAGCTTTTTGAAAAATTTCCTTCTGTCGAAGGATTAATATTTCATTCTGATCAGGGGTGGCAGTATCAGCATGTCAATTTTAGAAATGCCTTACAAGAACATGGCATTGTACAATCCATGTCACGGAAAGGTAATTGCTATGACAATTGTATTATGGAGACATTCTTTGGAAGATTGAAAAATGAGATGTATTATGGTTATGAGAAAGACTATTCTTCCTTCGAAGAATTCTCACAAGCGGTTGAAGAATATATAGATTATTATCATAACAAAAGAATTCAGGCAAAAAACAAAATGGATGCCACCTGTACAATACAGGATAGCATCCATGTGTTCAGCCTAGTTCATAAATATGTGTCCAGGATTCTGGGTACATATCAACTATGATTTAGACGGTGTGGAGTTTTATTTTGCCTTTTTATAATTGCTTTTGCAGATCTTATGCAGATCAGTCGTGGCCGTTTACGAGATCCTCTATCATGTTGATGATGATTCCCGTTGAGTCGGTCAGGTTGCTGGACTCCATAGCCTGGATATATTTCTCTTTGTTGTTGTACACTTCATTTATTCCGGCGAACAGGGAATCTGTGTTCAGCTCTTCCTCCTGGATCACATAGCTGTATCCGCTCTTCTCAAATGACTGGGCGTTGAGAATCTGATCACCTCTTGATGCAGCCTTTGACAGAGGAATGAGGATGTTCGGTTTTCTGAGTGCGAGAAGCTCACAGATGGCATTGGCTCCTGCACGTGAGATGATGATATCGCACAGTGCAAGCATGCTTGCAAGTTCCTTCTTTACATATTCGTACTGGACATAGCCCTTCTTATCCTTGAGGGATTCATCCAGATTGTCCTTGCCGCACAGGTGGATGACGTTGAAGGTCTCCAGAAGACGGTCGATATTGTCTCTTATTGCGTTGTTGATTATGACGCTTCCTGAACTTCCGCCCACGATAAGGAGAACAGGCTTGTTGTCAGTGAAACCGCAGTAGTTATATGCAAATGCGGAATCGCCGCGGAAAAGTTCCTCTCTGATAGGGGTTCCGGTTACGACTGCCTTGCCCTCAGGGAAGAGATCCTTTGTCTCAGGGAAGTTACAGCATACCTTTGTCGCCTTTGGAAGGGCGAGCTTATTTGCAAGGCCGGGAGTCATATCTGATTCGTGTATCACCACAGGGATACCTGCTGAGTGTGCGGCAAATACCACAGGGACTGTGACAAATCCTCCCTTTGAGAATACTACATCAGGCTTGAGCTCTTTCATGAGCTTCTTTGCTTCAGATATTCCTTTAAGTACCTTGAACGGATCTGAGAAGTTCTTCATTGAGAAGTATCTTCTGAGCTTTCCTGAAGCTATGCCGTGATAAGGGATGCCCATATCTTCTATAAGCTTTTTCTCCATGCCGTCATATGAACCGATGTACTGGATGTCATATCCGTGCTTCTTCAGCTCCGGCATAAGTGCCATGTTTGGTGTGACATGACCTGCTGTACCGCCGCCTGTCAATATAATTCTCTTCATAATGATTGTTAATCCTCCTGTTACTGTGCTGAAGCCAGATACTGCTTGAGTGCCTGAGCCAGTTGATCCGGGCATGAAGTCGGCTTGAAACCGCAGGTTGTGCCCTCAAGTCTGGCGATGACGTCCTCTGGCTTCATGCCTTCTACGAGAGCTCCGATACCCTTGAGGTTACCATTGCATCCTCCGGTGAACTTTACATCATGCAGCCTGCCATCGATGACGTCAAAGTTGATCTCGACAGAGCAGGTTCCTTTAGTCTTATAAACCATAACAATACCTCTTTTCTATTGTACTTAACCAATCATTTTAATATTCGCTGATACATTCTAAGATGTATGTATCCTGCTTTTTTCATCTTGAAGTATATCAAAAGAGCATGCAAAAGACAAACATTTGTCGAGCGAAAATAATTGTATACCCCGGAATGTCGTTCATATAATACTACCATCCGGACCGGCCAAACGGATGTGGGGTTAAGCCCTGACAGGATATGATCGAATAATTGAAAAGAGAGGGAAAACTATGTTTGAAATTTTGTTGAATCAGAATGTGTGTATGTATGTGATGATAGTGTGTGGGTGTATAGGGCTGACAGGACGGGCTGTGATGAGCAGTTATCTTGCAAGACTGGCAAAGGCGGCTGAGCGCATGGGAACGACGCGGAAAAAACAATTGATGGAGATGCGCAGGCGGTATGAGGATATAACATCGCTGGATGTGAACATACATGACACTGCCGCATTTGTGGACAAGTACATAGACAGGCTGAAGATAGGTTTTATACCGATAAATGTGTGGAATGGATTTGTGAAAAATATGGGAGTGGCCGCAGCTGGGACAGGCATATTTGCAGCGGCGTATCAATATTATGTAGTAGGCGATGGCGTGGAGACATTGAAGATGCTGGGGTGTGGACTGGCAGCCTGCATAGTGCTGGTGGTCTGCTCATAACCAGTGGAATTGTGAATGGCATATGAGGACTCTGCGTGACAGCGCCAGAAATTATCTGGGCAACAGCCTGGCAAACAGATTGAAAAAGGAAGAAGAGAAACAGACAACGAAGCAGGATACTGTTGAGGCCATGGCAGCATGCAGTGAGACAGATGAAAATGACAGGATAAAAAGAAAGGCGAAGCCTGCGCGGAAAGCACAGCGGAGTGATAAGTCAGATTATGATGCTCTGCTTGACGGGATCATGAAGAAGATGCTGGCGGATGGATAACCGGCGAGTGGGCATGTGCAGGTGGGCTGCAGATGAAATGCGGGTGAAAACAGCCTGTATGAGCCAATAAATTCAGGATGGTAGATAGTGAGAAAGCTGTACTTGATAGCAGGACTGTATGCTGCCTGCGTGATCGGAGCCGTGCTCAGCGGATGCTCCATATATGACAAGGAGGATCTGTCCAAGATGGTGGCGACTCCGGGGGACGCAGAGTGTCAGGCAGACGGTGCGAAGAATGGGGAAGGTGATGCGGAAGGAAAAGAAAAATCGGGAGACAAGACGGAAGATGCGGAGAGTAACACGGACACAGACGGGGAGAGTCAGGGTGAGGATATGACCAGACTCAGGGATTACAGCCAGATATCGACAAAGAAATATTCATGGTACATAGTGCGGGACAAAAATCATGGAATGAGTGGCTGTGACAACAGCTTTCCGCTGGAGCAGTACGATGCGTTCTACGTTGACAGAGTGTGTGCTGAGAAGAATGAAAAGGTGATGTATCTGACATTTGACTGTGGGTACGAGAACGGATATACAGAGCAGATGCTGGATGTGCTCAAAAAGCACAATGCAAAGGGCTGCTTCTTCGTGACGATGACTTACATAAGGGACAATCCGGATATAGTAAAGAGGATGAAGGAGGAGGGACATCAGGTGGGAAACCACACGGTGCATCATCCGTGCATGCCGGAGAAGAGTGTGGAGGAGCAGAAAAGTGAGTTAAAGGAGTGCTCAGACTTTATGAGGAATGAAACTGGGTATGAAATGGATATGTATTTCAGACCGCCGAGCGGTGAGTACAGTGAACAGGTTCTGCAGCTGGCTAAGGATATGGGGTATAAGACCATATTCTGGAGTATGGCTTACCTTGATTATGATGTGAACAATCAGCCGGGGACGGACTATGTCATTGATCATTTTGCGAAATATCATCATCCGGGAGCCATTCCTCTAATACACAATGTGTCGTCGTCAAATGCGCAGGCACTTGATACGGTTCTCACAAACCTGGAGAAGGAGGGATATGAGTTCAGGTCTTTGAATGAGATGAAAATTGAATAGTAGTATCAGAAACAGAAGCTCTCTGTGCGGATCATGCCGATCCGAACGGAGAGCTTTTGTGTATTGGCAGTGCGATCTGTGTGATATAAGCATCTTTATTTGCTCCGTGGGTTGGAGGACCCTCCATAAATGAATTGCGAAAATAACCACAGGTCGCAAGATTGTTTTCTTTTGCATAGTCCAATAGTTTTTTCTGGACAGTGTCGAAATTTTCATATGGACCACGATAGTATATACAGATAGCTGCAGTCTGTGGAAGTTTTTTTATGTGTTCGTCATTGGTGTCAGGATCTGCTGCGACAGGTATGACATATCTTCCTTCGGATGTTGATTCGACAAAAACCTCTGTACACATTTTGCCTGTGGTGTCCAGTTGATATTTTTTTGTTGCCTCGATAAAGGTCTTGCGCAGATCTTCAGTTTTTCTGGCCAGATCAGAGTCTTTGAACTCCTGACAAAATGCAGTGAATGAGGGAAGAGTGGTAAAATGGATCTCCGGTTCTGATGTCTGGGACTGACGCAGCTGAAGCTGGGCTATGCACAGATCCAGCTGGGAACGGAGCGCAGTCATACGTTCAATGACATCCTCAAGCTTTTCGGTATTATTGAAGTACTTGTTAATCTCGGATAACGATAATCCTAGTCCCTGAAGAACTTTTATAATTCGTATATGTACGATGTTATCGGCAGAGTAGTAGCGGAAACCGCTGCTCTCATTTTTGTATGCGGGTGTCAGAAGCCCCAGGCCTTCGTAGTTTAACAGCATTCTTCTTGTCACTCCAAGCATTTTAGTGACTTCCCCAATTTGATATAGATTTTTATTTGCGTGATTCATATGATTTCCCTCCCCTTAAAAATAGACAAAAAAAATTGTGAATATTGCATAAATACCGCAAAAATATTGTTGACTTGAACATTGATGTACGAATTATAATTATCATAAATTGTTAAAGGGAAAGAGTCAAGAATTAACAGGAGGTAATGGTTGCAGAGAGAAAAACATTAACGGACACACGAAAAAGAGGTTTTATTGAGAAAGAGAGGGAAGTGTATGAAAGAAAGAATTCTATGCAGAAAAGTTATGGCATGGCTCATGACAGCTTTCATGGTCATAACGTGTTTGATTTCGATAGGTGGTAAGAATACTGCCTACGCAGCGGCTATGGAGAACATCAAGGTAACAGACGTGGATATAAGCACAGATGGACATATGAGAGGTCTCAAGTGGGGGTGGACAACCAGCGGTTATGCCAGCGCGAGCTGCAAGCTTGGCATTCAGTCTGAGAAGTTCACGACTGGAGATCTCACAAACTTTGGTGATTATCTGAGCAGCCATAGGTACAGTGGATGGGCGAGTGCCGAGTCACCTGAAGGCTGCGGATTTAAAGGCTGGATAACAGAGAACTCGTTCTCAAGGAGTTCAGGTACATATGACAGAACGGATACCATTTCCGGAGAGGGAATAGATATGGGTACCACGGGTGTGTATTATCTGTATACGTGGACATATTACAATGGTTATGTATTCCCTGATATTTACATAGGAAGTATTGATCTGAATGCTGGCAAGATCGTGGACGCCAGCGGCAATGAAATAACATTTCAGATCGGTGGCTTTTCAGGCGGAGGCAATACAGATCCTTCGGAGGAAGAAGTTGTATTCATGAACAATGGATATCCATATGGCAAGAATATGACGAATAGTTCAATCACTCTCGTTATGGACGTGACAGGGGAAGCTGCAACATATCAGTGGCAGAGCGCAACCAGTAAGCGTGGACCATTTACAGATATTGAAGGTGCAAATGGAAGTACATATACGTTCACCCCGACTCATGGATACTGGTACAGATGCGTGGTGGATGGTACAGCCAGCAGAGCGGTAAAGGCAGTTATCCCTACCAGTGACAATGGAAATACGTGGACAAAGCCAAATACTTGCTGGTATATAAGCAATGGAGTTATGGCTTACATGGCCAATGACAAAGGGGTTGATATTGTTGGCTTGTATACCAAGGACGGAAAGAACTATATGCTTGGAACAAGCTACGACAAAGTATGGAGATTGTACAGCAGAAGCGATTCAGAGCCTTCAGCTGAAACGGCTACATCACAAGTATCTGTGGCTTCGCTTGCAGCTCTAAGATTGTCGTTTGATCCTATGAATACTCACGATCTGATTTTTGATGCTGAACTTGGTGAGGGACAGCATTCGTTTGCAATAGGAGCGGATGCGAACATTGGAAATAGTATTACAAGCTCTGACAGTGCAGATGAAGCGGTGCTTGCTGCCACTGTCAAGAATGGTGAATTACAGCAGATAGCGATGATGGGAGTTGCTAAAGCGGCGGATGCGGCAGATGATACTCCATCATTTGTTCTTGCCCCTATAACACAGGCAAGTTATTACTGGATCGGGGGCTATGATTCCAGAAGAATATTTGAGTACAATACAGGTTCATCAAGCTACATAAAGGAAACTGCTGAAATAAATGGTCAGAATGCTGCATCCCTGGTTGAAGGAATAGATTCGGGATTGACAATGTCATGGACAAATGTTGAAGATGGCGGACATATAGGTTTCAAATTCAGCGTTGGAGCGGTGGCTGATGTAGGAGCAGTTACAGGACAGGTTGATTATATAACAGAAAATCTGACAGAGCTTGATGGCGATACATCATATATCATCACTGTTGATGGCGAGTCATATGACATTGTGAGTGATATGTATGGTGATATAGCTCTTGAGGGAACAGATGATAACGACGTATCATATAGTTTGTTTGGTAAAAATATAAGTATCCGCAAGAAAGACAGTCAGGATACACCTGCTGATATAACTGTTGCAGCAAGACCGGAGGCACCATCTGCACCGAAGACTCTTGCAGACATACAGAATCCAACACCAGCCGATATGGAAAGTGCTGCAGACGGCGAAGGCATTGAGATAGTAAGCGTGACTGGCGATTCTGTGACAGTAAGCCCGCTTGGCGGACAGCAGTATCAGTATTCGATGGATGGAGCGACATGGACAGTTCTCGATGATCTGAATGTGTCAGATAATTATGTTATCTCAGGACTTGAAGAGAATCAGAGGGTATATGTTCGCACAAGATACGTGGCTAATACGACAAAACCAGCTTCATTGTGGTCGGATGCCAAGACAGTCTCACGTGATCTGATCGCCGGAGTAACTGCGGAAGATACAACCTGCACTTACGATGGATTGATACATAGCCCATCTGTTACAATTGCAGATGGCCTGGATGGAGCTTCTATCAGTTATTCATTGGCAGCAGATGAGCCGTACACACAGACGGTTCCAGAACTTAAAAATGCCGGAACATATAAGGTGTATTACCTTGTTACAGCAGATGAGTGTTCACCGGTATTTGGCGATGTGACTGTGACTATCGAAAAGAAAACGATCACAGCGGATAAGGTAATCGTTGATGAAAATGCATATATACAGGGAATCCAGTTCTCAGGATTGCTGGATGGAGAAGAACTGGTATATGACGAGGATTATACTGTAGTACTGTGGGACGTTACACCAGGAATAGAGAAGGTTGTAACTACATACAGATTTGGGCTTGCAACTACGGGAAATGCAGCCAATTACATGCTTCAGAACAAGTCATGGGATATGGTTCATTATCATGACTGGACGTATGAGATAAAAGAAGGCCACAGTAACAAGATAATTGCATATTGCAATGAAACTGAGAATCCGGCACACTGCGCATATCAGGGCAGAAACGAGGCGGTCAGCTGTACTGTGACAGCAGAAAGCAGAGCGTATGACGGCACAGAATATGCAGGTGCAGTTGTTAATAACTGGATAACAGAGAAGACCGGAGAGGCTGCTGTTACATATTATGAGGGAACAGGTGATACCGATTATCCGGAAAATGAGAATGCGCCGGTAAATGCAGGTACTTATAAGTTTGTTGTGAAGATAGCTGATGTTACGGCTTATGCAGAATTTGAAATACAGAGACTTGATCAGAATGTTGAATTTGATGTAATCGATTACACATTTGGCGACAGTGTAGAGGCTCTAGCGGTTACAGGAGCACAAGAGGATCCTGTTATAGAGTATTACTACACAACAGAGAACAGCAACACGGATGGAACATTGTGGGAGAACTCCAGATCGGCAGATCCGGGCACATATTATATGTATGCCAAGGTTTGTGCTACAACCAATTACAATGAGTATGTAACACAACCGGTTCAGTTCACAGTTGCAAAGAGAGAAGCTCCGACAGACATAACAGCGGCAGATATTGTAAAGACATATGACGGCAAGTCATATGGAATAACAGTTACAGGTGATATTCCAGAGGATGCGGTTGTGACGTATGGAACTTCTGAGGATGCATGCGATAAGACTGTAAGTCCGAAGTACAGTCAGGCTTCAGATGAACCGTACACTGTATATTATAAGGTTGTAGCAAGGGGATATGACACGATATCCGGACATGCAACTATCACCATCAACAGAAGACCACTTGCTGTATCGGGAATCAAAGCTACATCAAAGGCTTACGATGGACAGACAGAGGCAAAGCTTGACTATTCAGGCGTTGTTCTGAATGGTAAGGTCAGCGCAGATGTGATTGCAGTTACAGCTACAGGAACATTTGACAGTGCAGATGTGGGAACAGGCAAAACTGTAAGCATCACAGATATAAAGATCAGCGGAAAGACCGCTTCAAACTATATACTTACAGAAGATGCCCAGCAGCAGACAGCAAAGGCAGATATCACTCCTGCGGGAACAACTCTTACTGTAGGAAAGGTTGGAGCTAAGACATATGGAGGTGCAAAGTTTGCCCTCAATGTAAGTGCAGTAGAAATGACAAGAAAACATTTACAAGCAGCAATACAAAGGTTGTCAAGGTGGATGGCACAGGCAAGGTAACTATAGTTGGTGCAGGCAAGGCGGTTGTGACAGTATCCGTTGCGGCAAATCAGAACTATAAGGCAGCTGCTTTGCAAAGGTTGCGATCACGGTAAACAAAAAAAGCCATCAGAGTAACTGCAAATGACGCATCTAAGTATGAAGGCAAGGCGGATCCGAAGTTTACATTTACAGCGGAGGGACTTGTTGGCAAGGATAAGCTTACAGGAATTGTTCTCAAGAGAGCTGCTGGTGAGAAGTCCGGAACATACACGATCACAGCAAGCCAGAAGAAGGGTGCAAATCCAAACTACAATATAACATTTGCCATTGGCCGTCTTGTTATAAAGAAATCTCCAAATGTTGAACCTAGTGGAACAGAACTCTATAAGAAGACACTTCCGTTCTTCCTTATGAAAGGAAAGGGAACAGGAACAAGAATAGATCTGACATGGGATAAGGTCAAAGGTGCAACAGGATATGATGTATACTGGTCATATTGTAATGGAAAGAACAACTTCAATAAGCTTGCTAATGTACCGAAGTCCCAGAAATATGCCGATAAGAACCTCAATAATAAGAGAGAATACAAGTATTTTACAGTCGCATACAAGATGTCGGGTGGCAAGAAGGTATATCTCGGCAGGACAAATACAGTCCATGTTGCAATGCCTCAAGCATCAAAGACAAATGTCCTGAAAGTTACTGTGAACAAGACCAAGGTTAACCTTGCAAAAGGTAAAACATTTAAGATCACCAAGAAGGTTAAGCTTGAGAATCCAAAGAAGAAGGCGTTAAACCATCTTACGAAGAAGGAAAGGTTCATAACATCCAATGCAAAGGTGGCAACTGTTTCATCTGCAGGAGTTATAAAGGCAGTGCGTAAGGGCACATGTACGGTTTATGTAATGTCTGAAAATGGTGTTTGTGCAAAGATCAAAGTGACGGTTAAGTAGTGCTTTAGACATGGTTATAATTGAAAACTCCTCCAAACCGGTTGTGGTTTTGGGGGAGTTTTTTGAGATTAATAGTTGATTATGGTATACCTATTTGCTAAAATTGATTCAATGTGAAAAATTTAATACAAGTAAGGAGAGAAAAACAAATGGCACAGACAGTAAGTTTCGATTTTAAGAATGCAAAAGCCATGGCTACAGACGCTGATATCGCAGCAATCAAGGATCAGGTAGTAGCTGCAAAGGCAACACTTGTAAACAAGACCGGTGAGGGAAATGATTTCCTTGGATGGATCGACCTTCCAGTAGACTATGACAAGGAAGAGTTTGCGAGAATCAAGAAGGCAGCAGCTAAGATCCAGGCAGATTCAGACGTGCTTGTAGTAATCGGTATCGGTGGTTCTTACCTGGGTGCAAGAGCAGCCATCGAAGCTTTAAGACACAGCTTTTATAATTCAGTTGACAAGTCAATCCGTAAGACTCCTGAGATCTACTATGCAGGATCAAACATCAGCAGCACATACATGGCTCATCTGCTTCAGGTGATCGGTGACAGAGATTTCTCTATCAACATCATCTCCAAGTCGGGTACAACAACAGAGCCTGGTATCGCTTCAAGAATCTTCAAGAAGAAGCTTGTTGAGAAGTATGGCAAGGAGGGCGCAAAGCAAAGAGAATCTACGCCACAACGGACAAGGCAAAGGGAGCTCTCAAGACACTTGCAACAGAGGAAGGCTATGAGACATTTGTAGTTCCTGATGATGTAGGAGGACGTTTTTCAGTTCTCACAGCAGTTGGTCTTCTGCCAATAGCAGTAAGCGGTGCTGATATAGATAAGCTTATGGAAGGCGCAGCTTCAGCAAGAAAGGATTGTCTTGCACAGGACTTCGACGATTCAGATGCTATGAAGTACGCAGCAGTAAGAAATGTACTGTACAACAAGGGTAAGTCAATCGAGATCCTTGCTAACTTTGAGCCAGCACTTCACTATGTATCAGAGTGGTGGAAGCAGCTCTACGGCGAGAGCGAGGGTAAGGATGGCAAGGGACTTTTCCCAACAGCTACGGACTTTACAACAGACCTTCATTCACTTGGACAGTTCATCCAGCAGGGTTCACAGAACCATTTCGAGACAGTTATCAATGTTGTTAACCCAACATGTGAGATTGTTATGGAGGAAGAGGACTCAGATCTTGATGGACTTAACTATCTTGCAGGCAAGACAGTTGATTTTGCAAATAAGAGTGCTATGAACGGAACTATCCTTGCACACGCAGATGGTGGAATTCCTATCATCCAGATCAACATCGACAAGATTGATGAGTTCACTCTCGGTGAGCTGTTCTACACATTTGAGTTTGCATGTGGTGTGAGTGGATACACACTTGGTGTAAATCCATTCAATCAGCCAGGTGTTGAGAGCTACAAGAAGAACATGTTCGCTCTTCTCGGCAAGCCGGGCAACGAGGAGCTTGGCAAGAAGCTTCTTGCAAGAATCAACGGTTAATAGATCTTTACAGATTAATATATAAGAGATGCAGGTGTGTTTTGCCACACCTGCATTTTTTTGCAATTCTATATTTCTTGTAATCAGAATCGCACAATGTTATACTTATGAAGTGTATAGGCTCAGAATTGAGCCTGATCATTTGCATTGTGAATGGAAGGATAAGAAGGGCAGTGACATATGAATGAAAAGAGAGATGTAGAGGGGCTGTACAACCGATATAGACAGGTTCCATTGTATCTGATAGGAATGTTCTGTCTGATGACAGTGTTCATGTATTTTGTCGGAATAGGAGCCGGCGTTATAGCCACCATTTTTACGGCAGTATACGGAGCGGTGAGCATTGTTGTTTTCCTGAGGATGAATGCTTTGTCCCGCGACAGATATGTGGAATTTGCCATGGAGCACGGCAAGATGCAGAAGGAGCTCATAAAGGAGTTCCCGGTTCCGTACGCATTGCTTGACGAGGATGGAAAAGTTGTGTGGGTGAACGACGAGTTCTCAGGTATAACGGAGACCAGTAAGAGAAAGCTCATGAAGCTGAATATAGTTCAGGTATTTGAGGAGGTTACCGAGGAGAGTCTTCCTTATCAGGAGGATGTCACCGAGGGAGAGATAGCATTTAACGGAAGAGAATACCGTTATGAGATCAGACGTGTACAGGTGAATAAGGTTGAGCCTGCTATGGAAGAGACGGATGCCCAGCCGGGTGAGGCCGGCACAGACGGAGATGGGGCTGATGAGCAGAAGAAAGAGACGAAGTCTTCGCACGGTGGTTCAAGACACCACGGCAAGACGGACACCTTCCTTGCGTTCTACATGTTTGATGTGACAGTGGTGAATCAGCTCGCTCAGGAGAACCATGACCAGAAGCTGGTTGCGGGTCTCATATATATTGATAACTACGATGAGATATTTGAGTCGCTTGAGGAAGTACGACACTCTCTTCTTGTTGCCCTGGTCGACAGAAAGATTAACAAATACATGGCAAATGTCGACGCCATAGTCAAGAGCCTTGAGAAGGACAAGTACATGTTCGTGATGCCACAGAAGTATCTGGATCAGCTCAAGGAGAACAAATTTGCCCTGCTCGATGAGGTCAAGGCTATAAATATCGGAAATGATCTTCCGCTTACACTCAGTATAAGTCTTGGTACTGATTACAAGAGCTTTATAGAAAACTTTGAGGCAGCGCGTTCCGCCATGGAGCTTGCTCTGGGCCGAGGCGGCGATCAGGCGGTTATCAAGTCCGCCGACAGGATCACCTACTTTGGTGGTAAGAGTCAGGGAACGGAGAAGTCCACGAGAGTTAAGGCGAGGGTTAAGACTCTTGCGTTCAAGGAGCTTCTTGAGACCAAGGAGAAGGTTATAATCATGGCCCACAAGAATCCGGACATGGATGCTTTTGGTTCAGGTATAGGAATATACAAGATGGTGACTGCGCTGGGCAAGACGGCGCATATAGTTGTAAATGAGGTGTCATCGGCCATAAGTCCGATATACGGCAATTTCACTTCGAGCAATTCCTACCCGGCAGATATGATAATCAACAACGATCAGGCGCTCAGTCTGGTCGATGACGACACGGTCGTAGTTGTGACGGATGTGAATAATCCTACGCTCACGGAGTGTGAGGAACTGCTGGCATATGCGAAGAGCATAGTGGTATTCGATCACCACAGGCAGACAAAGGATGTCATTGCAAATGCGACACTGTCGTATATAGAGCCATTTGCGTCATCTGCATGTGAGATGATCGCAGAGATGCTCCAGTACATGGATGAGAAGATAAAGCTCAGGCCTACAGAGGCGGACGCCATGTATGCCGGAATACTCATTGACACCGACAACTTCCTGAGCAAGACCGGTGTCAGAACCTTTGAGGCAGCCGCGTTCCTGAAGAGAAGCGGTGCGGATGTCATGCGAGTAAGGAAGATGTTCAGAACTGACATAGAGACCTACAGACAGAAGGCGGAGGGTGTCAGCCACGCAGAGATGGTGCTTGATGCATTTGCCATATCAATCATTACACCTGGGGATGGCCCTGAGTCGCCGGTGGTACTCACCGCCAAGATTGCAAATGAGATGCTGAACATCGCAGGTGTCAGAGCTTCATTTGTAATAGCGCAGATGGGTGCGGATGTCAAGATAAGTGCAAGAGCCATTGACGATGTCAATGTCCAGATAATCATGGAGAGAATGGGTGGCGGCGGTCATGCAAATATCGCGGCAGCTCAGTTTGAAAATGCGAAAGCAGAGGATATAAAGAAGGAGCTTGTTGGGCTCCTGAATGAGATGTATAAGGAAGGAGATATTTAGGATATGAAGGTCATATTATTACAGGATGTTAAAAGCCTTGAAAAGAAAGGCGCAATGGTAGAGGTAAATGAGGGTTACGCAAGAAATTTCATCATTCCTAAGAAGCTCGGCATGGAGGCAACTCCAAAGAATATGAATGATTTCAAGCTCCGCAAGGCTCATGAGGAAAAGGTGGCAACGAGAGAATCTTGCTGATGCCAAGGCACTTGCGGCAGAGCTTGAGAAGGCTTCAGTAACTGTTAAGATTAAGGTTGGAGAGGGCGGAAGAACATTTGGCTCAGTATCCACAAAGGAGATCTCAGATGCCATCAAGAGCCAGCTCGGCAAGGATATAGACAAGAAGAAGATCGTTATGAAGGACTCCATCAAGGCGTTAGGAAGCTTTTCAGTGAAGGTCAAGCTTCACCCTGAGGTTCAGGCAGAGCTTGCTGTAAAGGTCGAGGAAGCATAAGGAGTATAGATAAAACATGGAAGATGCATTTGCAAGAAAAAAAAGCTTCCCTACAATCTGGATGCCGAGAAGTCTGTTATTGGTTCCATGCTCATGGACAGAGACGCCATAGTGGAGGCGTCCGATATGCTGACCAAGGAGGATTTCTACTACGGTCAGTATGGAATATTGTTCGAGAATATGGTAGAGCTGTTCAAGGAGGGTAAGGCGGTCGATTTGGTAACCCTGAAGAACAAGCTTGAGGAGAACAATGTACCTGATGAGGTCATAAGCACCAAATCCATAGCGGAGATATTGGAGACGGTTCCGACATCGGTGAATGCCAAGCATTACGCAGAGATCGTGGCGGACAAATCCATACTCAGGAAGATGATAAAGCTGTGCGAGGAAGTGGAGAAGGACTGTTATCTGGATTCTGAGGGAGTTGAACAGCTTCTTGAACAGGCCGAGAGCGGTGTGTTCAATCTGATAAAGGAGAGGAACGGCTCCAGCAAATTTGTGGGGGATCGACAGGATCGTCATGAACGTTATCGAGCAGATAGAGGAGGCTTCCAGAAAGAACACAAGAGTAACAGGTATCCCTACGGGATTCATAGATCTGGACAATATGCTCACCGGTCTCCATGGATCGGAGTTTATACTGGTGGCTGCTAGACCTGCCATGGGTAAGACGGCATTTGTCCTTAATATTGCCCACCATGTTGCCGTGCGCAAGGGAATTGCCACTGCGATATTCAACCTGGAGATGAGCAAGGAGCAGCTTGTAACGCGTATGATAGCCATGGATTCCCTGGTTGATTCCCAGAAGGTACAGACGGGACAGTTGGCTGAGGACGACTGGGATCAGGTGCTTGCCAGTGCGGAGAGTATAGCTGCCGCACCGCTGTACATAGAGGATAGTTCAGCACTCACCATATCCGAGCTGAGATCAAAATGCAGACAGCTCAAGAGCAAGAACAATCTTGGACTCATCATCATCGACTACCTGCAGCTTATGAGCACGACGGGACGAGTTGAGTCGCGACAGCAGTTCGTATCTGATATGTCGAGATCGTTGAAGATGCTTGCCAGGGAGCTGGATGTGCCTATCATAGCGCTGTCACAGCTTAACCGAGAGGTTGATAAGAGACCGGATCACAAGCCTGTGCTTGCGGATCTCCGAGAGTCGGGATCTATCGAGCAGGATGCCGATGTGGTTATGTTCATATACAGAGATGATTATTACAATCCTGATACCGACAAGAAGGGTATCTCGGAGATAATCATAGCTAAACAGAGAAAAGGTGCCACCGGATCTGTGGATCTGGTATGGTCTGCAGGAATACACGAAGTTTGCCAACAAAGAGCACTAAATATATTATGTTTTATAAGGAGAATTGAAAATGGTAGTTGAACCAAGAGTTAAAGATTTTATTTGTACAACAGCTCACCCGGTGGGATGCGCACAGAATGTAAAGAATCAGATCGAGTATGTCAAGTCAAAGGGAACAGTTAAGAGCGATAACGCACCTAAGAAGGTTCTGGTGATCGGAGCGTCAACAGGATACGGACTTGCATCACGTATCGCAGTTGCATTTGGCTATGGCGCAGATACCCTCGGCGTTATGTTTGAGAAGGAGTCAAATGGACGCCGTACAGCAACCGCTGGCTTCTACAACAACAGAGCATTTGAGGAGGAGGCTCACAAGGCCGGACTCTATGCAAAGTCCATCAATGGCGACGCGTTCTCAGTCGAGATCAAGGAGCAGGTCATCGAGACCATCAAGGCAGACATGGGCAAGATAGACATGATCGTATACAGCCTGGCAGCGCCTAGAAGAACAACTCCAGATGGAACAAAGTACACATCAGTACTCAAGACGGTTGGTGAGGAGTACACCAACAAGACACTTGTACTCAAGGACAACACCATCACAGATGCACATATAACAGCGGCAAATGATGACGAGATCAATGCCACCATCAAGGTAATGGGCGGTGAGGACTGGATCGACTGGATGCAGGCACTCTCAGATGCCGGAGTTCTGGCAGATAACGTGATCACAGTTGCATACTCATACATAGGACCAAAGATCACATTCCCTATCTACGCTGAGGGATCGATCGGACAGGCAAAGAAGGATCTGTACAAGTCAGCAGACATTATAAATGAAAAGTTCCCTAACATAAAGGCGAAGATAGCCATCAACAAGGCTCTTGTCACACAGTCAAGTGCAGCTATCCCTATCGTACCTCTGTATATCACACTTCTCTACAAAGTTATGAAAGAGAAGGGACTCCACGAGGGATGCATAGAGCAGATGCAGAGACTGTTCATGGATAAGATCCTGGATGACACCCAGGTGGACGACAACGGATTCATCCGTATGGACGACTGGGAGATGAGAGATGATGTTCAGGAAGTTGTTGCTGAGCACTGGGATACAGTCAACAATGACAATGTCAAGGATATAGCAGACATCGATGGATACTGGGAGGATTTCTACAACATGTTCGGTTTCAAGATCGACGGTGTGGATTACTCAGCAGATGTTGATATCATGTAATATTCATGGGTAGTTTCAATATATAAATACTACAAATGCCCCACAGATTCATAGAATTTGCGGGGCATTTCGGTAAGCGCTTTTTGGTGTGCCTGACCCATTATTTTCGCAAGGAGGAAGACGGTATATGTACAAATATTTATTATTTGATCTTGATGGAACCATCACCAAGTCTGAGGAAGGAATATTCAACTGTATAAAATACGCTCTGGACTGGGCTGGAATTCCATATCCTGAATACAGAGTATTCAGAAGCTTTATAGGACCATCACTTTATGATTCTTTCGTGAGGGAATTCGGCATGGACGACGCAAAAGCGAAAGAGATGGTGGCCAAGTACAGGGGGAGAGATACAACGTGGTAGGTCTCTTCGAGGCTGAGGTGTACGACGGAGTGGCAGACACCCTGTGTGCCCTTAAGGAGAAGGGCCGCATACTCTCAGTTGCAACCAGCAAGCCGACAGAGCCGACACTCCGTATCCTTGAGAAGTTCGGTGTGGGAAAATATTTTGACGTTGTAGTTGGAAGTAATCCCGACGGAACAGGATCAGACAAGAAGCACATCATATCCCAGGTCCTTGAAAGCCTCAAGAAAAATCACGGACTGACAGAAGATATGATAAAATCAAACCAGGTTGTGATGATAGGCGACAGACGCTACGACATAGAAGGTGGCAAAGCCTGCGGCCTCCAGACCATAGGAGTCCTCTACGGCTACGGCAGCAGGGAAGAATTCGAGGCAGCCGGCGCCGACAACATAGTAGAGACACCGGAGGAAATCCTGAATCTGTAGATAGAAAGGTAGCTTATAGTTTATAGATGTCTGTGTTGATATATATTTTTTTATTAAATATCTATGATTATTTTTTGTGGGATGACACTCTGGGGAACTGAATAAAAGAAAAACAGGTAAGAGTCGATATCTATAATATAGTGTGGTGTATAAAATATATTTTTCAGCGAAATATGTCAGGAACATGATCTGAAAAGTATATATCCAACAAGACCAGGATGCCATACTCCCTGGGAATATAAAATTGGGTCTCTATATATGTAATCGGTAGCGAAGACGCCTGAACTTTTGCTTTGCTTACTGCCAAGGCGGAGCTCGCAACGCTCTTATAGCGAGCGGGAGCCGCGTGCAGATATAAGCAAAGCAAAGTGAGGTAAGTCGAGCGTGATTACATATATAGAGACCCAATTTCTGCCCCTGGAGAGTATGTCATCCGTCCGTTCGTCATATCATCTCCTGACATTTGAGATATACCCGAAGAACGCTCCGATGATCCCCCCGATAATGTGGGTGAGATTCGACACATTGTCCTTCACAAACACTCCGTCAGCCACCTGTCCGCCGATATAAAGCACTGCAACAAGTATGAAGGTGAGCGGTATGGAGCCGTCCTTTATACATGCAAAAGAAGACAGAAGAATGTATGCGAATACCACTCCGCTGGCGCCGAGCAATGCTGTACCAGGGAAGAATATAAAATGCACGATTCCTGTCACCAGTGCGGTGGTGATGGTTACGATGAGCAGATCCTTTGAGCCGTATTTTTCCTCAAGTAGTGGGCCGATCACAAGCAGCAGCGTCATGTTGTTGATAAGGTGACTCCAGCTTGCGTGACCAAACACATGGGCAAACATGCGGATGTAGGTTAAAGGATCGGTGAGGGGGCTCTGTATACTTCAAATAGAAGAAAGTTACTTTTGCCGCCTGTGAGGATATTCAGGAGATAAGCTCCCAGACAAATGAGTGCAAATGTAAGTACCACAGGTGAGTTAAAAGATATTCTTAATATGGTTTTGGATTTTGTCTTTGACATGGATCGGTTCCCCTCTTATTCATATAGTATAGAAAAATATTACCAGCGGTCATCCGCTGGTAATATTTTTTTAAGCGTCATAATCTGGCATATCGTTAAAGTACATCTTGTAGAAGTTGGTACTCTGTTCGAGAACCCTCATGGTTGATGGAAGCGGTACGGCGATGAGGTCGTTGAACTCATACTCTCCGGCTGCTGAATCAATCACATGTCCCATCTGAGTCTCATTATGTGTGTAATCGGCGTTGAAACCGCCGTATTTATTGCCACGGGCATCAAGACGTATCCACTTCTTGAGATCTGGGTGATATACCGCATTAAGTGCATGCATAGCCATAAGTCCGCCCTTTGTGCTTGATACGGATATAGCAGAATCCTGTATATAAGTTGTTGGCACGAAGCAGTGCTGCCAGCAAATTGGCCTTTGAATGGCTGATGCCCGTGCTGGCTTCCAGTACATCGGAAGCGCTGATAGTTATTACTGAAAAGTTGCTGTCATATGTGTGAGAAATCCTATCCCGGACAAAATAGTAACATGCCTGTATGATCTCATCACTGCTCTTGCAATCTGCAGCAAGTTCCTTTGCCTTTGCAGCGACGATAGGATTGTCATAATTTACATACTTGTCGTATTGCAAATATGCTGAATCCTTATTTCTCTGAATTAGTTGCATTGTGTCATCTCTCCTTTATTACTTGGAATATGTAGAACTTCAGATAATAAGATTCATCTGCAGCCCATAATATTGGGTGATCAGGAGCCTGTGTGCGGAACTCTACCTGGCGAAGTCTTACATGTGAATTCATGGCGGCCTGTTTTATGGTCTTGGTAAATAACTCGAAATCCATAAAATGTGAACATGAACAAGTTGCAAGGAATCCACCATCCCTTACGAGTTTCATAGCACGCAGATTAATCTCGCGATAGCCTTTGACTGCGTTCTTTATTGAATTTCTTGATTTTGTGAATGCCGGCGGGTCAAGTATGACAACGTCAAACTGTTCGCCTTTTGATTCCAGTTCAGGAAGAAGATCAAATACATCTCTGCACTCAAAAGAGACAGTGCTCTCCAATCCGTTGAGCGCTGTATTTTCTCTGGCCTGGGCAATAGCAAGTTCTGAAGCGTCTACTCCCAAAACGCTGGAAGCACCGGCTATGCCTGCGTTTAGAGCAAAGGAGCCTGTGTGTGTAAAGCAATCAAGAACCTTTGCATCTTTACATATTCTCTGAATAGCAAGACGATTATACTTCTGATCCAGAAAGAATCCGGTCTTCTGACCGTCTTTCACATCAACAATATATCGAACGCCATTTTCATTTATATGAACCTTTGTGTTAAATTCGTCACCAATAAACCCTTTGTAGGTATCCATCCCCTCGTGTTTTCTGACTTTTGCATCGCTTCGTTCATAAACACCCTCGATTATTATACCATCATTTTTAAGTATATTTTTTAAAATATTTATTAACAAATTTTTAACTTTGTCGATGCCGAGTGCCAGTGATTCGACAACAAGCACGTTTTCAAACTTGTCAATGACGATTCCCGGCAGAAAATCAGCCTCGCCAAATACGACACGGCAGCTACTGGTGTCGACGGTTTTCTTGCGGTAATCCCATGCATCCTGAAGTCTCTTTGTGAAGAATGCCTCGTCGATCTCGGTGTCCACATGTCTTGTGAGCATGCGGATGAAGATCTTGGAGTTGGTATTTATGAATCCTTTGCCGAGTGGATAACCGTCGAAGTCCTTTACTATGACGATGTCGCCGTTCTCAAAGCTGCCGACTATGGTGTCGACCTCATTGTCAAATATCCATGCTCCGCCGGACTTCAGAAGTCGTCCCTCTCCCTTTTTTAATGTAACAATAGCTCCCATAATATATGTATCCTTTCTCTGTACTGCCGTTGGCAGACATTTTTCGTTGTCTGTTTTTGAATTTTGCGGATTTATTTTACCATATGTAGACAAATAATCCAAGATGGGGCAGCTTAACACATTTGTAACAAAAAAAAACTTGTAAAAAAGTTATACTTGTAAAAAATATGTAACACGTGTATACTACGAGCGTAGCAGAATGCACACAAACATCAGATTCCCTGCGGAAACTGATGCTTAATAAAAAAGGAGGACAGTAAAGATGTCTACAATGAAGACTAATATTGCAAAGAGAGAAAAGAGCCTGATGGCGGCAAAAGTTATAGGCAGTCTTATGGCGATTGCTGTATTGGCTATTGTGATTTTTTCTACAAATGTGGTGACACAGGCAGATGAGATGGGAGCTGACGGCACGGCAGTTCTGGCCACAGCATCAGATGTAGTTCAGAGTGGAGTGATACAGGATGAGGATGGTTACTTCAGATATTATGTTAATGGTGAAGTGCAGAAAACTGCAGGCTGGATAGATGCCGATGATGGCACCAGATATCTTATAGATGAAAATGGCGTGGCAGCTATGAAGTTTACACGTTCTGGCGATACCATCAAGATATACAGATTCAGCGCTGATTCAAAGGACTGGACGATCTGCAAGAACGAGTGGCAGACAGTGGATAACGTTCTCTATTATCTGAACAATTCCGGACTGTGTGAAAAGATATACGATAATAGCAGCAAGAAGGCAAAGTCACTGAGCAGCGGCAAGCTTGTCCAGGTGAAGAACCAGATGCTTATTCTCAACGATGGCAGAACATATTATTTCAATTCAAATGGTGACAAGGTCACAAAGGGCGGTTGGTATCATATAAATTATGACAATATGGTATTTGTAACAGGCGGTGGATCCCACTATGTAAAGGAGAGGATCTACAAGGCATCAGGCATTTTCAGAAAGTATATTTAACGATTCAAAGAAGAGCTGGGATATGAACAAGAACCTGTGGAAGAATACAGGCAGAAAGCTGATGTATTTTGATGGATCAGGCACATGTACCATTCTGTATGATCAGGCATCGAATATATTGTACAGATACATATCAAGCAGCAAGTCATACAAGAGAGTCTCAAATGTGATCGACAAGCTCAACGGAAGCAGATACTACTTCTATGATACAAATGGAAACAGACGTACATCATCAGGATGGAAGAAGGTAAATGGAAGTACCGCTTACTACGTATGTGACGGCGGATATGTTACCTCAAGATATACAGATCAGAAGGGTACAAAGAAGGTATACGACTTTGATTACTCGAAGAACACATGGGTGCAGAAGAAAAATATGTGGAAGACTGTCTACCGCAGCAGATATTATTTCGGCTCTAAAGGCGTAGCCACAATGAGCTATAACAACAGCACCAAGAAGGCATACAAGTTTACAGGCAGAAAGTGGAAGCCTGCAAAGAAGCTCATAATGAAGATCGGAAATGCCAATTACTATTTCAACAGCGCTGCAAAGCGAGTTGTAAAGGCTGGAAAGTATAAGACAGCCGATGGTTACATAGCATATGTCAACAGAAGAGGCGTTGTATATAAGAGAGAGTACGATCTCTCGGTCAAGAGATATTACACTATCGATCTTGGTAAGGGCAGAAAGACAAGAGTATATGGATATTATGATATAGGCGCGGCAAACAGGCTGAGTAAGATGGTCAACCAGCATCGTGCAGAAAATGGACTTTCAAGCCTTAAGGTGTCAACATCTCTGACAGAGACCGCTACCACAAGAGCAAAGGAGATAAGCAACAAGTACAGCCATTACAGACCAAATGGAACACTGTGTCTCAACTCCATGTACGAGTTGTACGGAGAGAATCTTGCATGTGGTTTCAGTGGTGGAGATCTCGTATTCAGAGCATGGTCCAAGTCGACCGCACATGACAGCAATATGCTGAATACTACATACAAGACCATGGGCGTTGCAGTATTTGTGGCTCTCAAAAATGATAAACAGGGATATAAGAGATATTATGTCCTTACATTTGGCAAGTAATTTTAATTAGGAAATTAGTGGAAAATAAGACTGTTAAATCCCTCAAATTAAATTGAATTATATGGAGAAATAGAGTACCATACATAGTATAAGGCAAATAGTCGGATATAGAATTTGGCTAGTTTGGGAATGGAGATTGTGTGTGGGTTTCATATATTCGTCTTTAAATAGAGGTGCCGGCGAGAGTGTGGCACTATTTGACAATAGAATAGCCAGGATGCTTCCTTTTGTCACGGGAAAGGCATATTTTGACCTCAGAAATTATGATGCCCAGACTGGAGAATTCGGAGTATATATTGAATGGGATGGTGAGCTTGAGGCAGTGCTTGGATATTCACTGCCGGCGGGAGGATATTTCGTCAAAGCAACCACACCGCAGGCGTACAGATTCCACAGGCTCGACAGTGGATTGCCGGTATATATGAAGTTGATAGCGCAGAATGGCAGACTGTATCCTTACAGGACATATGTCATGATGGACGGCAGACCTTTCAGTGTGGAATTCGGCGGTGGAGTTCTGATCCCTTTTGAGGACAGATACGAAGAGCTTGGATGCGAAGCTGCGAAACAGACTGTGGATACTGGAAGCCAGAAGCTTTTGATGGGAAGTCAGAGTGGAATGACAGGAAGCCAGCGTTTTCAGTGGAATGGCAGCCGGATGAGACAGTTATTCGGTAGTCAGGGAGGCTTCAGATACTTGGCGGGTAGCCAGTATAGAATGATAGGAAGTCAGCGGTTCCGGTGGAATGGCAGTCAGATGAGACTGCTGTTTGGAAGTCAGGGAGGCTTCAGATACCTGGCGGGAAGCCAGTACAGAGTGTTTGGCAGCCAGCGTATGTTGTTGGGTAGCCAGAGAATATTGTCAGGAAGCCAATATAGAATATTTGGAAGCCAGCGGATAAAAAATATGCTGATGGTGCTTGAAAGTGACACACAGCAGCCACAGGACAGTATGGATTCAATCAGAACAAGCCAGGAGCTGATGGCTGAGTTCCCTCAGGAGTGGCAGCTTATCAACAGAAGCAGAAGACCGACCAGCCGGATTGGTGGCAATGCTAAGTTTGGATATGGACTGGATCTAATCTAGTACATGACCGGATCTTGGAGGATATATGAAGGATATAGAGGGATTCCACATATTGTGGACTGCTCCTTATTTTGAGAAAAGTAAAGATGACACTTACAGCATGCAGGATTATGAGCTTTTGACCATGATCCTGTCTGCTCTTATGTGGAGAAAAATGAATGGCCCTATCACACTTTACGGTGATGCAAGGGCCATTGATTATGTTGAGGGACAGGGATTGTCGCATATATGGAATGGCGGCATAAAAGAGATACAGGTTCCTGACAGCATATCCCCGGGAGTGTTCTGGGCTGGCGGGCAAGCTGTATGCGCTTAAGGCGGCGCATATGCCGGCGGTCATGGTGGATCTGGACCTTATAGTGTGGAAGAATATAGGGGAATACATAGCGGGGACGGATATTTGTGCAATACACAGAGAAGGAATATATCCGGATGTATATCCCGGCAGGGACTTCTTCAATATGGACAGTTCGTACAGCTTTGATCCCCTGTGGAGCTGGGATGTTCCGCCGGTAAATACCTGTATGCTATATATGGCTAAGGAGCAATTTAAGAACTATTATGTGGACAGCTCCATACAGTTTATGGAGAATTGTAGGGAGACTGAGGAAAATCTGTGCCACATGGTATTTGCGGAGCAGAGACTGCTTGCGATGTGTCTTTGCGAGAAAGGGAAAGATCATTGCTTCATTTTTTTTTCCTGAGGCGGCGGATATAGAGAGACAGGATGTGTTCACACATTTGTGGGGATATAAGAATATTCTGAAGTTTAACTATGGGAAAAGGGTTGAGTTTAACGGGCGTCTCTGCGAGCGGATAGAGCGGGAGTTTCCGGAAGAGGCGGATGTTATAAGGGAGTTACATGTTTGCAGATAAAGTGCTGAAGAAGATACCCAGGGAGATATACATATATATACTGTGGGGAATTGTCGTGGGAGCGGTAAATCTTGGCTCCGCCTGGATATTTATGTACAAATGCGGGATAGAACCTGTCAGGGCCAACTTCCTGGCATGGATACTGTACAATTTTGTGTCATTCATAACAAATAGAAAATCGGTGTTCCACACTGTCGCAGAGACTGCGTGGGAGTTCATAAAAGAACTGGTGTCATTCTACGTGAGCAGGGTGTTCACACTGGTGGTGGAGGAGGGCCTGATTTATATACTGGTTGACAGGCTTCACCTGTGGGCGATGGGCATAAAGACGTTCACATCAGTGCTGGTGATATTCCTCAATTATTATATAAGCAAGAAGTTTATATTCAGAAAGATAAAGGAAAAACTGTAAGAGATATGTATAAATGCGAATGTTTATCGAAATTTTATAGAAAAACATGGACACAATTACTTCCAAACATTTGACAGTTGGAGTATAATTGAATGGTTAAATATGTATAAAAAAGCAGAATAAGTAATGCAAGGAGATAAGTATGAAGAAGAGAGTAGTAATAACAGGCATAGGAGCCATAACTCCAGTCGGCAATACAGTTGACGAGTATTGGGATTCACTTAAGGAAGGAAAGCATGGCTTCGGACCTATTACACAGTTTGACGCTTCAGCATACAAGTGCAAGCTTGTCGGCGAGGTTAAGAACTTTGTAGCAAAGGACTACATTGATCCAAAGTCTGCAAGACGTATGGCTAGATTCACACAGTTTGCTGTGAAGGCAACCCAGGAGGCTATGGCAGATTCAGGACTTGATATGACAAAGGAAGATGCTTACAGAGTTGGTACATGTATTGGTTCAGGTGTTGGTTCACTTCAGGAGCTTGAGAACGCATATGGAACCATACTTACAAAGGGACCACTTCGTGTAAGTCCATTCGTAGTTCCTATGATGATCAGCAACATCGCAGAGGTAACGTTGCGATCCAGTTTGGTCTCAAGGGCAAGAGTATAGATGTTGTAACAGCATGTGCTTCAGGAACAAACAGTATCGGTGAGGCATTCAGAACGATCCAGTACGGAGACGCTGATGTCATGGTAGCCGGCGGATGTGAGGCAGCAGTTACACCTATCGGTATATCAACATTTGATTCACTTACAGCACTTACATCATCAACAGATCCAGACAGATGTTCTATTCCATTTGATAAGGACAGAAGCGGATTCGTTCTCGGTGAGGGTGCAGGTATTGTTATTCTTGAGGAGCTTGAGCACGCAAAGGCAAGAGGTGCAAAGATCTACGCAGAGCTTTCAGGTTACGGATGTTCAAGTGATGCACACCACATCACAGCACCTGAGGAGTCAGGTGAGGGACCAGCAGTTGCCATGACCAATGCGGTTAAGGATGCAGGACTTCCACTTGATGCGGTTCAGCATCAATGCTCATGGTACAAGCACACATCTGAACGATCTTGTTGAGACACGTGCTATCAAGAAGGCATTTGGCGATCACGCAAAGGACATCAAGATCAATTCAACAAAGTCTATGACAGGACATCTTCTCGGTGCAGCAGGGAGCCATCGAGTGTATTGCCTGTGTCAAGAGTATAGAGGAAGGTTATATCCACAGAACAAGAGGCCTTGTGGAGAGCGAGGAGGAGCTTGATCTGGATTATTGTAAGGAGCCATGCGAGATGGACGTTGATGTTGCGATCAGCAACTCACTTGGATTTGGCGGACACAATGCATGTATCGTCTTACAGAAGTATAAGGAGCAGTAAATATCATGTTATTTATCAAAAAAAAGGCAAAGGATGCCGAGATAATTGCGACAAAGAAAGGCGCAGAGGAGGCAAAGGCTGCTGAGGGAATTCAGGAAGCACCAAAGGTGGAGCTTGTAAAGTGCCCTAAGTGCGGAAGAGAAGTTGAGAAGGAAAGAGTGAAGAACGCAAAGTACATTTGTTATGAGTGCGGTTCTTACTTCAGAGTTAAGACCAAGAACAGAATAAGAATGGTCACAGATCCAAAGTCATTTGAGCCATGGTTTGAGGATATGCCAAGCTCAAATCCTCTTGGAACAGAGGGCTATGAGGATAAGGTTGCGGCTGCACAGGCCAAGACAAACCTCAAGGAGGCTGTTACTATAGGAAAGGCAACCATCAACGGTGAGCCTGCTGTAGTTGGTGTATGTGATGCAAGATTCCTCATGAGCAGACATGGGATATGTTGTGGGTGAGAAGATTGCCAGAGCTGTCGAGAAGGCTACAGAGGAGAAGCTTCCGGTATTCATGTTCTGCTGTTCAGGCGGTGCACGTATGCAGGAGGGAATCATTTCTCTGATGCAGATGGCCAAGACATCCGCTGCATTCAAGAAACATTCTGATGCAGGACTTCTGTATGTATCTATTCTTACAGATCCTACAACAGGTGGTGTTACAGCCAGCTTTGCAATGCTTGGAGATATTATCCTTGGAGAGCCAGGTGCGCTCGTAGGATTTGCAGGACCACGAGTTATCAAGCAGACTATTGGTCAGGAGCTTCCAGAGGGCTTCCAGAGATCAGAGTTCCTTGTTGAGCATGGTATCATAGATGGCATAATCACAAGAGACAAGATGAAGGACACAATGTATGATCTCATCGTCACACATAAGCAGAGACAGGGCTATGCTAACTTTGACAGTGCTGTTGAAGATGAGAAATTTGACATAAGCGAGATCCTCAAGGAGAGACTCAAGGATGACGAGCCTAAGACTCCGTGGGAGAAGCTCAGAGGTGCTCGTCAGATGAGCAGACCTTCAGGTTTCGACTATGTGAAGTATATATGCGATGATTTCCGTGAGATCCACGGAGACAGAACCATGAATGATGACAGAGCCATTGTGGGTGGTATCGGTCATATAGATGGACAGCCTGTAACAGTTATATCACAGGTCAAGGAGCTTCCATGGCAGAGTGCATGGAGAGAAACTTTGGTATGCCTCTTCCTGATGGCTACAGAAAGGCTCTTCGTCTGATGAAGCAGGCTGAGAAGTTCGGCAGACCTATCATTACATTTGTAAATACACCGGGTGCGTTCTGTGGACTTGAGGCTGAGGAGCGAGGAATGGGTGAAGCCATAGCGAGAAATCTCTATGAGATGTCATCACTCAAGGTTCCTGTACTCTGTATCCTTATCGGAGAAGGCGGAAGCGGTGGAGCACTTGCCCTTGCAGTCGGCAATGAGGTATGGATGCTTGAGAATGCGACATACTCAATCCTTTCACCTGAGGGATATGCGTCTATCCTCTGGAAGGACAGCAACAGAGCTGAGGAGGCTGCAGAAGTTATGCAGATTACAGCGCAGGATCTCAAGAGACTGAACGTTATCGAGCAGGTCGTACCTGAGTACGGCGGAGCAGATGAGCAGTCAGTTCCATATATAGGCAAGTACCTTAAGATGAACATTAAGGAATTCCTCAAGAAGTATTCAGACAAGACTCCTGAGGAGATCGCACAGGACAGATACGACAGATTCAGAAATCTGTAGATCACAGATATACTATAGATGAAAGGCATTTCTCAAGTGAGAAATTTATCTCGCGGGGAATGCCTTTTATTCATGCATATGTTGAAGTGATGGTGTTTTTTTGGTAAACTTTATGTATATGGCTGAAGATACAGCTTGAATTGGAGGAGCGTTTATGAAGAAACAGATAAAGGTTACTTTGATAGTTATCGTGGCCGCCATCATTGCGGCAGCAATCATATGGTACGTGATGTACCTGCGGGGCAAGGAGCAGGATCTGCTGACACCTGTGGGAACACGTGCAGAATTTATCGGTGATACAGACAAATATCCTACCATGCTTACAGCGAAGGGGACTCAGATCCTGAATGCAGACGGAGAACAGGTTGTTCTCAAGGGTGTGATGGTTCCAGAGTCGCGCAGTCTGTATGAGGAGAAGAAGTTTAATGAGGATTTCTACAAGGATGTATTTGCCAAGGGTGGTAATGCCATAAGGGTGCCAATAAGCCCTGTGGAGTACAAGAATGACGATTACTATATGTGGAGATATCTTGACCGCATAGTTACCTGGGCCGGAGAGAACGATAACTATGTTATTCTCGACTGGGATTATACAGGTAACCCGATAGATGGTTCCGGGGATGAGATGCCGGATCTCGACGAGAATCCGCTGGATTATTCTGCTGAATTCTGGAAGAACATTGCGGATTATTTCAAGAACACTCCAAATGTTATATTTGAGATATACAATGAGCCGGTTGGCATGAGTGATTCAGAGTGGAAGAGATGCGCGGAGAGCCTTATAGGAGTTATAAGGGATGCCGGCGCAAAGCAGCTTATAATCGTTGGAAGTCCGGATTACTGTTATGATCTCGGATGGCTTGACGAGCTCGGCGTGAAGAATGACAATACTGCGTTCTCTGTTCATGTTTACCCGGACAAGGTGTTCTGGCAGAAGTTCCTGTCGGGCTATGTGACAAGTTATCCTCTTATAGTGACAGAGTGGGGATATGCAGACGCTGATGTCGAGGTCAAGAATGAGAAGCTGAAGGGCACCAGAAATGTATTTGGAATAAAATTTACCAGATATCTGGAAAAGCATGATATAGGATGGATTGCAGTTGGATATGACGATACGGTGGAGCCATCCATGTTTACTAAGGGATATAAGAAACTCACAAAATGGGGCGAGTATGTGACTGAGCTGCTTGGAGACAAGGAAGAATAAAGAGAATAACGGATAAAAGGGAGAAAATATATAATGGCAATCAGAATATTAGGAACAGGAAGCTACCTTGCGGAGAAAGAGGTATCAAATGATGAGCTTGCAAAGTATGTTGATACATCTGATGAGTGGATATCTTCAAGAACAGGTATAAAGAACAGAAGAATAGCTGTTAAGGAGACAACGACGAGCATGGCTGCTGAGGCTGCTGAGAGAGCACTTGAGATGGCAGGGAAGTCCGCAGAGAATGTGGAGCTTATAGTGCTTGCCACAGTCACTCCGGATTATTACACACCAAGCGGGGCGTGTCAGGTTCAGGCGGCTATAGGTGCGGATAAGGCGATTGCGTTTGATGTGAATGCGGCATGCTCGGGCTTTGTATTTGCCCTCAATGTTGCAAAGATGTATATAGAGACAGGGTTTGTGAAGAATGCTCTTGTAATAGGTTCGGAGACGCTGTCAAAGATACTTGACTGGAATGACAGAGGTACATGCGTATTGTTTGGAGATGGCGCAGGTGCCGCTTATATAGAGGAGTCTGACAAGGGAATCATAAGCATTGTCCAGGGTTCAATCGGCAAGAAGGGTATGGTGCTAAACTGCGAGAGCAGAAAGACCAACAATATATTTGTAAAAGATGAGATCAATCATGACTATCTGTATATGGATGGACAGGAGGTGTACAAGTTTGCGGTGAGACAGTGTCCTAAGTGCCTCCAGGAGGCTCTTGACAAGGCTGGAATGACCGTCGACGATGTGGATTACTTCGTACTCCACCAGGCAAATGTAAGAATTATTGAATCTGTTGCCAAGAGACTTAAGGCACCGCTTGAGAAGTTCCCTACGACTCTCGACTACACAGGAAATATGTCTGCGGCGAGTGTACCTGTACTTCTCGACCAGCTCGTGAGGGAGCACGGCCTGAAGCGCGGCGACAAGATCGCCATGTCGGCATTCGGCGCAGGGCTCACATACGGCGCTGTGGTTATGGAGTGGTAGAGGCTTTAACACCTGTAATTTTTGAGGGCGGAACGGAGCTCCTTGTAGTTTGGGAGTATTTTTTCTACCTCGGCCCAGAAAAGTGCGGAGTGGTTCATCTGCTTTCTGTGACACAGCTCGTGGACTACCACGTAGTCTATGATTTCGGGAGTGGTGTTCATCAGTGCACAGTTGAAATTCAGGTTACCGGAGGAGCTGCAGCTTCAGCGGGTCTTCTGATGCCTGATGGTGATCCTTCCGTAGGTCACGCCTATTATCTGAGCAAAATGTTCTACACGTGAAGGAATATATATCCGAGCCTGTTCTGACAGTGCCTTTATATCGGCATCTGTCAGGGCAGTGCTTGGATTTTTTTCGTCTGACATATTGGAAATTCTTTTCTGCATGATTTCCAGATGGCTGCGGATCCAGTTTTGTCTGGAATCCACAAAGCTTTGGATCTGACTGTCGGTCATTCTGAGGGGCGCACGAACCTTTATGTTGAGGTCTCTGTCTATCTCGATACAGATAGATTTGCGCCTGCTCCTGACGACAGAATATTCGAATTTATCAGAATTGTTCATGGCATATTACCTGTCTTTGATAGGTACGTAGTCCTTAGGCTCTACAAGACTTGGATAAGCCGGACGCATTATCTTGTAGCTGTTGATCAGCTCCTCCATACGATGCGCACTCCATCCAACCACTCGGCCAATGGCAAATAGTGGTGTGTAGAGGGCGTAAGGGATCTTGAGCATCTTGTATAACAATCCGCAATAGTAATCTATGTTGATGCACACACCCTTGTAGATCTTGCGCTCCTCGGCAATGACCTCAGGTGCGATGCGCTCTATGAGCTCGTATAATTTGAATTCGTCCTTCTCGTGCTTCTCCTCGGCGAGCTTTTCTACATACTCCTTGATAATGACAGCTCTTGGATCTGACAGAGAGTATACAGGCTGGCCCATTCCGTATACCACGCCCGATTTGTCAAATGCTTCGCCGCGCACGATCTTCCTGATGTACTCACGGATCTGCTCCTCGTCCGTAATATCCTCGACATTGCAGTGTATGTTCTTCATCATCTCCATGACCTTGAGGTCTCCACCGCCGTTGAGCGGTCCTTTGAGTGAGCAGAGTGCTGCTGCGACTGTGGCGTATGTATCTGAGCCAGATGATGTAACAACACGTGTTGTAAACGTAGAGTTGCTTCCGCCTCCGTGTTCCATGTGGAGAACAAGGGCAAGATCGAGAACCTTTGCCTCAAGCTGTGTGTACTTTCTGTCTGAACGGAGCATGCTCAGGATATTCTCTGCAAATGAAAGCTCAGGATCCGGCTTGTGTATATAACAGCTCTTGCCAAGCTCATAATGTCTGTATCCCTGGAAAGAATATACAGCGAGTCTTGGGAATACACTTATTATCATAAGACACTGCTGAAGAACGTTGTCCAGAGATATATCCGTCTCAGACTTATCGTATGATCCGAGGGCAAGGATACTCTTGGTCATATTTGAAATGATATCCTTGGTAGGGTTCTTCATTATGACATCTTGTATAAAGTTGTGTGGAAGGTCGTATGCAAGGTTGAGGACCTGTTTGAACTTGGCAAGCTCATTCTCGTCCGGAAGCTTTCCAAACAGTAACAGATATGTACACTCCTCGAAACCGAATCGTCCTTCCTTTGTAAATCCGTCTATCAACTGGCGGATCTCGTAACCTCTGTAATATAATTCACCGTCAGCAGGAGTATGCTTTCCGTCCTCCATTGTATACGCCCGGCTTAGTGAAATGTTGGTGATGCCGGCATTTATTCCTATTCCATTCAGATCACGAAGTCCACGCTTTACGCCGTATTCCTCGTAGAGGTTGTTATCTATGGTATCGTTCTCAATACAGAGACCAAGACGCTCCTTCGTAAATGAACTAAGATTATTGATTGACATATATAATACTCCTTTCAGGTAAGTCTTCATTGAATTATCTCACTTATTTACAACTATTGCAATCCGAAATGATTGTATGGGTGTAAAATATTATGTATAATGTACTGAGAATAAAGTTAAGACAAATGTTTTAGGAGGTAATATAAATTGGCAGACAGACAGGATATGGGGCAGAATAAAGGGAGCGCAGGAGCTCATAAGGCAACTGTGAGCCGTGCAACAACGAGCAGTGTGAAAAAGACACAGCCGGGCAAGGGAGTAGCGTCAGGCAGTCGGTCAGCATCAGGCAGCCGTCCTGTGTCGGGAAATCGTCCGGCATCGGGCAGCCACTTATCATCGGCGAGTCGTCCGAAAAGTGCAACTGCGCAGGACAAAAGGCGCACAAGTACGGGACGTCCACTTGAAAAGTCGGTGAAGTCCGTGTCTTCAGGAAGCAAGACCAGGAGACCGGCGAATAGCAGATCGTCAACAGGTTCCGGTAAAAAATCCGCGCAGAGCAGAAATAAAAAGAAGCGATATGAGCTGAATACGAAAATGATGGTCGTGGCGGCTCTGGTGGTTGGAATAGTGCTTGCACTTGTGATCACGATGATCATGAGATCCAGCATGCTCAGGGTCAAGCAGATCCAGACGGATTATAATATGGGTGATATATTTGATATAACAAACTATATTGAGCCGGACAGCAATGATGCCAGGCTGGAATATGACAACTCAGAATTTGCACCGGATAAGCTTGGTAAGTACACCATCAAATATAAGATCAGACGTGGAAAGTTAAGCAAGACAAAAAAGGCTGTGATAAATGTTGTTGACGAGGTAAATCCATACATAGACGGCCCGGACGAGATAGACGTTTCTATGGGAACGGATATAAACTGGAGTGATTATTACAATGTCACAGATGAGGATCCGGATGTGCAGGATTCGCTTAAAGCTTCTCAGGATGTGGACACAAGCAAGGAGAGAACCGTAACAGTGACTCTCACAGCGGAGGACTGGGCAGGCAACAAGGCGTCCAGACAGATCACCGTAAATGTACTCAAGAGTAACTTTGATGAGTAGGGTGTGAACGAAATAAAATATCTTGAAAAATGACAGAAAAAAGCTCAATGCTGACGGGGATGAAATCCGAAAGCATTGAGCTTTTTGATTTTAGTATTTTATGAGATAGGCGGCTTTCTCAGCTCTGCATCCAGCTCTGAGTTGTCAACCACTGTTGTCTTGGTCTTTTTAACCTTTTCCTTTTTCTTCTTCGATCTGCTCTTGTGTATGTTCTTGATGAGCATTACCACCAGAAGCAGGATAAGACCTATGCTTATGAGGACTACGGATAAACCGTATTTGTCCAGTATCTTGTCGATTATGTTGTAGCTTGACTTCTCCCACAGTCCATCCGCTTCAAGATCTGCCTGAACCTTTGAGAGGCAGTACTTTGTTCCGGTACACTTTGGTATACCCGGAAGTCTTGATGTGATGGCTGTAAGGTTGCTTGCCTGTTCGTCGGTTACATTGAAGTATGTATATGACAATGCCTCCTTACCTGTTGTGGTTATAGGATCGTCCAGACCGAGATTGATGAGATACCACTCTCCGCCGAGATAAACGGCATTCCATGCACAGTTGTTGATGTAACTCTCTTCTTTGAGCTGCTTCTGTGTGTCCATCGAGTCGTCCAGAAGATCTGAATTCTGTCCCTCAATGTACAGACATGGCACACCAACGTAATCCATAATGGCCTTGAAAGCCTTTGCATATCCGTAGGTGACTGCCGACTGATACTTGGAGTTGAACACGCCGTCTGCGGTGTATGCGTATATGTTGTCCTTGCTCTTAGATGTTGCATCTGAGGCATAATAAACTTTGTTGATGATCGAATTATGTATAAGATATACCTTCTCGTAATCCTTTGCGCTCTCATCCAGAGAAGCTGCATAATTCTTGACGGTCAGGTCAAAGTTGTTCTTGTATATGGAACGTGTATCTCCGTTGGCATACAGTGAATAGCACTCGATGGTGAGAGCTGTATATCTGAGTTCTCCCGAGGATTCCTGCTTGCACTGATAGCTGTCGGACATCCAGAAATACTCAGGATGATCGGCGAGCACAGCGTTGACGATCTGATCCATTCCATCGTTGCCGATAACTTCCCAGTCTTTGTTGCTGACCGACAATGTAAATGCTGTGTAATATCCGCCGTCCTGATAAGAAGCATTGGATGTCGACTCGTTGAATTTCTGAGCTGCATCGTTGATCTGCTTGTAGACGGTTCTGTACGCACTGTTGTCAAACTGGTCATAGAAATAAGTTCTGCCATCTATGGTATCGGTTTTGTTACTGCTGTCCTTATCATCTGTATCCGCCGCCTTTGCGACATATGGAGAAGATGATAATATCATGGTAAGCGTAAGCAGCAGTACAAGAAATTTTTTCTTCATAACTGGAACACACTCCTTCTTTTGCTTATGCAAAGCCCCTTTATATACTTCCTTCAATAATAACACATTATGGTTATTATTGCCAGAGAAAATGGGTTAAAGCGGTTGGATTTTGCTTCGCATATGTGTATAATAGTAAAAACCTGATGGTTAACGGATGGAAGGAGGAAACACATGGCTTCCAGTTGCGATATGTGTGCACACTATGTGTACGATGAAGAAGATGATTTTTATGAGTGCCTGGTGAATATGGATGAGGATGACTTTGCCAGATTTGTGGCAAGAGGCTACGACAATTGTCCGTATTTTCAGTTGGATGATGAATACAGGATAGTGAGACATCAGATGTGACGATTGAAGAAAAAACGGGAGATGTGCAGCAGCGCGTCTCCCGTTTTTCTGGCAAATGATCAATGTGATCAGTTCTTTTCAAATGACTCCGCCAGCTCCGTGAGATACACATACCTCTCCAGAAGCTGATCCAGCTCTGATTCAAGCTGTTCCTTTTTCTGCGTGAGTTCGTTAAGCTTCACGAAATCTGACACAGAGTTGTTGATATCGGTCTCCGTCTGCTCTATCTCAGCTTCTTTCTGGGCGATGGTGTCCTCTATGGTGTCATATTCCCTCTGCTCATTGAAGGAGAACTTTTTCTTCACGGATGGATTCTGCGTTTTCTTTTTCTGGGCAGGTTCCTTGTCCGCTGTGCTGACACGCTCCGGCTTTGTCTGGGTATTTGCCCCTGCCGATGTGCTGTTGGCAAATGAACCGTGGGTCAGATAATAATCGGTATAACCGCCCTCAAACTGTGAGATTCCGCCGCAGCCGTCAAACACCAGAAGCTTTCTTATGACTCTGTCCAGAAAATATCTGTCGTGTGATACGACTATCAATATGCCCTGGAAGGAATCGAGATAGTCCTCAAGTATACACAGTGTGGAAATGTCCAGATCGTTGGTCGGCTCGTCAAGGATCAGTACATTTGGAGATGATACGAGAACCTTCAACAAATACAGTCTTCGCTTCTCGCCTCCTGAGAGCTTCTCTATGCGCTGGTGCTGCAGAGTGCCGTCAAATAAAAATCTCTCACACATTGTGGATGCTGACATGAGACCTTCGGTGGTCTGGATATACTCTGCGGTTTCTTTGACGTAGTCGAGTACCTTCATGTTGGGATCCAAGGCTTCATTTTCCTGAGAGAAATATCCTATCCTTACGGTGTCTCCGATCTCTATGGTTCCGCTGTCCGGCTTGGTGACACCGGTTATGAGCTTCATGAGCGTTGTCTTGCCACAGCCGTTTGGGCCAACAACACCTATCCTGTCAGTCCTCAGGAAGTTGTATGAGAAGTCCGTTATGACCGGACTTGGTCTGCCCGGCCAGGTCTTGGCTATATGGGAGAGCTCTATTGTTTTGTTTCCCAGCCGGCTCGCGATTGAGCTCATGGTAACAGACTGAGTTTCCTTTATAAGCTCCTCACTTGCAAGCTTCTCATATCTCTGGATATGGGCTTTCTGCTTTGTGCTTCTGGCTCTAGCACCTCTCTGCATCCATGCGATCTCCTTGCGCAGGATATTCTGATGTTTGTTCTGAGTGGCAAGTGCGATGTTCTCACGCTCTGCCTTCAGCATGAGATAGCCTTCGTAGTTGGTATTGTAGCTGTAGGTTTTGCCTTTGTCGATCTCTACTATGCGGTTGCACACCTTGTCAAGAAAGTATCTGTCGTGGGTGACCATGACCAGAGCGCCCTTGTAGTTGTTAAGGTAATCCTCCAGATATTCTGTCATATCGTTGTCGAGGTGGTTGGTGGGCTCGTCCAGAACAAGAATGTCACATCTTGACAGCAGTGCCGCAGCCAGAGCGACCTTTTTTCGCTGACCTCCTGAAAGTGTGCTCACCATGAGGCTGGTGTCGTCAAATCCGAGACGGTGAAGAAATGCCTTGGCATCACCCTCTATGCTCCATTTGTTCTCCTCGTCGACATTTGCAGTGATGACATAGTCGTATATGCTGACCTTCTCTGCGAAGTCGGGGGTCTGTGGAAGATATTTTATGACCACGTTGTTTCCCTTTGACAACTGTCCTGAATCACATTCGTCTATGCCGGCTATGATCTTGAGGAGTGTTGATTTACCCGTGCCGTTTACGCCTATGACACCGATCTTTTCTCCTGAATTTACTGAAAAGTCTGCGTCATCGAACAGAATCTTGTCAGTGTATGCTTTTGAAAATCCTTTTTATTGTAAGTAGGTTCATATATGTTCTTATGGGGCTTTGTGCCCGCCCTTTCGTCAAAATGAGCCGTGAAAACGGCTTTGCATGTAAGTATTATTGTAATTGGGGAGAATTGACGAGTCAAGAAGCATATCATAATAGAAATACCATTTGAGAATAATTAAAAATAGACGAAAAATATATAAGACAATGATCTCCACCCGACAGTATATTTGTAAAAAAACATTCCTGAATTTATACAACATGACTAAAAAATAACCTGAAAAGGCGCTTTAGGTTAATAAAAACAAGCCATTTGCACAAATTGGTTTACAAAATTACAATTTTGTAATTTGCAAATTATTCCAAAAAGTAGTATAAATTGAACATTGATTACGGACAGGAATGGAGGTAATTATCATGGAATCAACAAATATCAGGGTTAAGCTCAATTCAGTAGAGCAGGTAAGACAGTTTGTAGAGACAATGAGAAAATATGATGGAGACGTTGATGTATATTCATCCAACAGGAATTATCTTGTAGATGGCAAATCAATACTGGGAGTTTTTAGTCTTGGACTTGATCAGGAACTCACAGTAAAGTTCTATAACGGAGCGACAGAGTCGTTTATAAATACATTACAGCCATTTATGCTGGCTGCATAAGGAGTATTTATTACAATAATTTTCATAGCTAATTCGTGGTCTGTATGCATTGACACATTCGTTGATGGAGTGTTAGAATGTCCTTATAAATATTAAGAGATATTAGGGGGCGCAGCCAATGCAGATTACAGAGATGAAAGCTAAAGTTAACACTATGGATGACATCAAGAAGTTTGTTGCATACCTGAATCAGTTTCCAAATGATGTTGACGTTTCATCAGCTCAGTACGTCGTAGATGGAAAGTCAATCTTAGGTGTGTTCAGTTTAAATCTTGAGAAGCCACTTACAGTGAAATTTCATGGAGAAGTTGCACCAGAGCTTCAGGCAAAGCTTGATGAGTTTAAGTGCTAATTCTATAGGATACATAAGAAAGCTTAGAAAAGCAGGCTGCAGATTTTCTGCAAGCCTGCTTTTCCTATGCTGTGAGACAAGTGTCAGGAGGGATGATTATGATATACGAAGCGGATCAGGGGTTGGAATACCATATAAAGGTAAATGAGGATATGATAGGCCAGTATGTTATCATGCCGGGGGATCCTAAGAGATGTAAGGCGATAGCAGCGTATCTCGAAGATGCGGAGCTGGTGGCGGACAGCAGGGAATTTGTCACGTATACAGGCTATCTGGATGGAGAGAAGGTCAGTGTCACGTCCACAGGTATAGGCGGCCCGTCGGCGGCCATAGCCATGCAGGAGCTGGTGCACGCCGGTGCCCACACTTTTATCAGGGTTGGAACCTGTGGCGGTATGCAGACTGAGATCGTAGGCGGAGACGTGGTGATCGCCACGGGAGCTGTCAGGATGGAGGGCACGTCAAGAGAGTATGCGCCTATAGAGTACCCTGCGGTTGCGGATATAGATGTGGTGAATGCGCTCAGAGAGTCAGCAGGAGCACTTGGAGTGACGGCACACACAGGTGTGGTTCAGAGCAAGGACTCATTTTATGGACAGCATTCGCCGGGAATCATGCCGGTTGGATATGAGCTTATGAACAAATGGGAAGCGTGGAAGAAGATGGGCTGCAAGGCCTCTGAGATGGAATCTGCTGCATTGTTCATAGTTGGAGCGTTCCTGCGGGTCAGGGTCGGTGCGTGCTTCCTTGTGGTGGCGAATCAGGAGAGGGCTGCAGCCGGTCTTCCGAATCCTGAGGTACACGACACCGATAAAGCCATACGTGTGGCTATTGAAGCTGTGAAGAAGCTTATCAGAACTTGAATACACGACCTATGTCTGTCTTGTAGCTTTCAAGATAGTCAAGGATCTCATCTGAATTATCCATGACGGTATATATCTCGTTGGTCGCAGGCGTCATAAAGCCTTTGTCCGACGTCTCTTTGAGCATGGACAGAAGATGATCGTAGAATCCGTTCTGATTGAAAATTACGATTGCTTTGCCGTGACGTCCGAGCTGCTTGAGCGTGAGGATCTCAAAGAATTCCTCGAGAGTGCCAATTCCACCGGGCGTTACGATGAAAGCGTCTGCCTTATCTTCCATGATCTGTTTGCGCTCTCTCATGGTCTCAGTGGTTATCAGCTCGGAGACATTCTCAAACAGTATTCCGTCAACATTAAAGAATGAGGGAGTGACGCCTATTATGGTGCCATTTTCCTCGTATACACCCCTTGCCACTGCGCCCATGAGCCCATTTGCTCCAGCGCCGTACACAAGAGTGTGGCCTCTTTTTTGGCGATTTCCCTTCCTAAATATTCTGTTTCTTCTATATAAGATCTGTCAATGTCGTTGCTTGACGCGCCGTATACACATATATTCATAAAAACCTCCGATGTGACAATGCCAGGTATTCCTGAACTGCCGAAAAATCATTTATTAAACAGTATATAGAAGTAAATGATAATTTGGAAGAAATTATTTATAAAATAATGTAAAATCGCAAAAAAAATGCGGAGCAGCCATAGGACTGCCCCGCAAAGGGAAAAAACATGAAAAGAATGATATAAGATTACAGAAGCTCAACAACTTTGTTGAGAACTGCGATCTCTTTTTCTTTTGCACCCATAAGGTACTTCTCAAATCTGTCCATACAGTCAACCTTGCCTGTGATGGAAGTCTTGATGAGAAGGTTTCTGGCGGTGAGCATGGTGTTCTCAACCTCCATATAATCATTCAGGATATCACCGTTGAATTCAATATATCCGTGATCCATCATGTACTTGAGTCTCTCCATCATGAGAACCTTGTGGTCATACAGGATGTGAAGAGCACGTATATCAAAGTCTGGATCCTCTGCTGAAAGCTGCTTGCCGATCTGCTTCAGAACCGCATCGTAGACATCAACCCCAAATACTGTGTCCTTAAAACGATTCCTCATCATACGGAAGTGATTCTTGGTATCCTTTGACTCAAGGTACTCGATGATGGTATCCTTGATATACTGTGTGTCGAGTTCGTAGTATGTATCAGCCAGATTCTTCTGGATCACGTATATTCCACGGCGTCCCTTGTAGTCGTCCTTGAAAATATGATCCTCCTGGGCTGTGATTGTGTCGTAGCCGTTTCTCACATCTGAGTATGATACTTTTGAGTAGGAATAATGCTCGCCAAATGTGAAATCTCCAACATAGAACTGCTGCTCCTCGTCGTCATATCCGTAGATGAAGAGCTCGTGTGGGAATTTGTAGTCGGCACCGGAATCGCAGAGGATCTTAGCCTCGTCAAATACTCCGTATACATATCCGCCCAGATTGATGGTCTTCTTGATGAAAGTGAGAATATCTCCGCAGTAGCTCTCTACCTGCTCCTTTGTCATGAGAGAGAAGAGAAGATAAGGGCATTCCTTAAGTGAACTGCTTCCCGGCATCATATCTGCAAGAAGCATCTCATCTCCTGTGAAGATCTCTTCGATGTTGTAACATCTTAACTGTATATAATTGCTGAATATCCAATTCTTGGCTTTCTCGTCGTCCCCTATGATCGAGAAAAGTGTGGCATGCCACTGCCAGGATGTTATCATTGGATAGCTTATTGGCAAAATCTTTTGCTCATGTGCTTATTACCTCCATTTCATATTAAGATTACGTGATGTTAGCTGACCTTGGCTGCTACAGCCTTGACTACATCGTTCATGTCATAGTAGAGGCCAAGTGCAAGCTCAGAATCATCAAATTCAATGTTAAAAGCCTGCTCAAGTCCGACGATGAACTGAATGATGGAAACGGAATTCACGCCATATTCGGTGGTGAGTTCTGCAGTCATGTCCAGCTTGCCCGCATCTATGTCTGGAAGAATATCAGAAAAAACCTCCAATACTTTTTTTGTTAATGTGTCTTTGTCCATTTCAAACCTCCCATTCGTTTTGATATGTTACCAATGCACGTTACTTATATTTTAATGTGTTTGACAGTATTTTTCAATAAAATTATTCAATCCGTACAGAAATATTTGTGCATTTTTGTGTTAAATGTTAAAATTACCGTGAAGTATATGGTGTAAAATATGGTATAGTTGAATAAAATATTATAATTTTTTTAAAAAAATCAGACAGTTGATGTAAAATATAGAACAACAATATACGATAAGGCAGGGTGATGGACATGAAGATAGTTGTTCTGGATGGATGTGCGGCGAATTCCGGCGATATTAGCTGGGACAGTATTGGCAAGTATGGCGAGCTGACGGTGTATGACAGAACCGACAGGTCAGAGGTGGTCTCAAGGATAGGCGATGCGGAGATCATAACAACGAACAAGACGGTGATAGACAGGGCTGTGATCGAGGCCTGTCCGAACCTCAGATATATAGGTGTGCTTGCCACCGGCTACAATGTGGTCGATGTGGAGGCGGCACATGAGCACGGCATAGTGGTTACAAATGTTCCGGGATACAGTACGGATGCTGTGGCGCAGTTTACATTTGCACTGCTTCTGGAACTGGCAAACAGGGTCGGGGCGCATGATGCGTCAGTGAAGGACGGTGGCTGGGTGAGAAGTAAGGATTTCTCACAGTGTGATGCCGACCATGGAGCTTGCGGGCAAGACTATGGGTATCATAGGCTATGGCAGTATAGGTATGAAGGTGGCAGAGATCGCACATGCATTTGGCATGAGGGTGCTGGTGAACAGCCGGACGAGGAAAGCCCTGCCGGATGGCGATTGGATAAGCTGGGCTGAGAGGGATGAACTGTTCGCACAGTCGGATGTGATAAGCATACACTGTCCTCTGTTCCCTGAGACGGAGGGAATGATAGACAGGAGTGCGATAGGCCGGATGAAGAAGACTACATTCATCATAAACACTGCCAGAGGCGGCTGCATAGTGGAGAAGGATCTGGCAGATGCCCTGAACGAGGAACGTATAGCTGGAGCCGCGGTGGATGTCATAGCACAGGAGCCTATGGCGGCGGACAATCCGCTTCTCACGGCAAAGAATGTGATCATAACACCACATATCGCCTGGGCACCGAAGGAGGTCAGGGAGAGACTTCTCAATATAGCGGGTGGCAATATAGAGGCGTTTCTCAATGGAAAGCCTGTAAATACAGTATAAAAAGAATAAGATTAGCCATTGAGCAGAAATTTAGCTGTAAGAAGAAAGGATAGATCAGGAAGATGGAGAGCAGTTCTTTTGAAGATGTGAACAGACTGGTTAGGTCTGAACTGTATGAGCACATGGATCCGGAATTTGGCAAATATCTGGCCATGAACCTTCCGGGCTGTGGCAATATAATAGGTGTGAGGCTGGATGATCTGAAGGAGATAGCCAGACAGATAGCCGACATAAACTGGAAGGAGTATCTGAAGCATGCGCCGGATGATACGCTGGAGGATGTGGTCATTCAGGGGCTTGTCCTTGGATTCGCACAGGGCAAGCTGGAGGAGATACTTGCATATGCCGATGAATTTGTTCCCAAGATAGACAACTGGTGGGTGTGTGACTCGTTCTGCAGTACATTTGTGGCGGCATCCATGTACCCGGAGATAGTGTGGGAATTCATCATGAAGTATATGGGAGATTCCGAGCTGAATCCTGCGTGGAGAAAGAAGGAGGAGGCAGAGATTCCAGAGGGACAGGGAGGCATCGCAGTAGGAACCTGGCAGGATATGTCCGATGACTTCAGACTCAGGTTCGTGGCTATCATGCTGAAGTGCTACTTTGTGAATGACAAGTATATCGACAAATGCCTTTATGCATTTGAACATATGCAGGATGGCGGCTACTATGCAAAGGACGGTGTAGCCTTTGGCCTGGCGGAGAGCTATTTCGTGTTCCCGGACAAGACGATTGAGTACATAAAAGGTGCACAGTTTGACAGGCAGATTCTGGAGATGACTAAGAACAAGATAGAGAAGATATACAGGCTGCCGGAAGCGGATGTGAACAGGTTTGCGGAAGTTATAAATGAATATTAAAATTAAGAGAAGGACATTATATTTGCAGGAGGAATTCTTATGAGAAATTTGAATGCGGATATGGATGTCCTTTTTGCTTTGACTGGGATCAATAATATTGAAAATGAGTTTATGGTGGCAATGGTGCTGGTGATTGTCTGTTTGGCGGCTGCGGTATGTCTGACCGTATGGATAAGAAAATACGTCAGGGGAAATGCCTCAGGCAGTCTGGAAGATAGTCAGGATGAGCGGGAGGACAGGGAGTATTCAGCGGAGGATAACTACATTGATGGTGATGCTGTAGCCATTGCCATTGCTGGAGCTTTGGGAGGAACAGCAAATATTTACAGTCTGAGGAGCAGTGATACAAGACTTAGAGTTACGGTGAACAACGGGGCGCTGGTAGACAGGAGAAAACTGAAAGCCACAGGAGCTCTGGGAATACTGGCAAAGGGCAGGCAGGTGCAGGTATTCTATGAGGATCAGGTGGAAAGGATATGCCGAGAGCTTGGAAGATATATAGATGGACACAGGAAAGATAATATTGAACAGGAGGCTGAGATTGATTATGAAAGAGTGCTTAAGAAGGTGTATGTGCCTGTTGAAGGTGATGTTGTGCGCGTATCTGATATACATTGCCTACAGAACCTGGGAGACGGGAGTGTCGGCTTGTGTGCGATTCGAGCCACACGGGGAGAGATCAGAGCGCCGTTTGACTGCAAGGCTGGATATAGTAAAGCCGGAGAAGGTCAGATAGAGTGTACATCTGAGGAAGGATACGTGGTCAGGATATATCTGATATCAGAGATCGACACCGGATGGCAGAGGACACAGAGCTATGTAGATATAAGACTTACATGTGGTGATGGTGAGAAGGTGCGAAAAGGAAGGCTGCTTGCAGAGTATCCATATGAGACGCTTGCTGGCAGAGGCGAAACTGTATATGCTGTGCTGGAGGTACATTCCGATGAAAATGCTGATACAGGTCATTCTGGTGGTATAGATAAAGGATATCAGCTTAAGATAAACAGGAGAGAGAAAGTGAATTATGAATATGTGGCATGCGAGCTTGTCGTCTGAAAAGCTCACATGCCATTTATTTACGCTCTGGTTGCCCTGTCTATGATTCCAGCAAGGGTATCTATGACCATAGCGGCATCCTGATCTTTGTATTTCAGGAAAGTATAAGCACAGCCTTGTACGAACATTGACACCTCAACATTCTTGGCAAGGTCATCTCTGAACTCGGGACGGACGTCATATATCTTTTCCTTGATGAGGGCGTCGAGCTTGTTGGTCAGGACTCCGTAGCTTCTATTGTCATCAGGAAAGAGTATGGAGAACAAATGTCCCTGGTTGATAAATGCGTTGCATAACTGCCTGCTTGCTTCTGCAGGATTGGTAAGCATATATTCTGGATTTGGAATGTCACCGATGAGGGACAGAAGAGCATCATTTTCGAGGTATTCCGACAGATCATATATATCCTGAAAATGCAGATAGAAAGTCTGCTTGCTGATATTGGCCTTTTCTGTGAGTTCCTTCACTGTGATCTTCTCCACAGGTTTGGTGGCACGCAGTTCGATAAATGCGCTGAATAAGCTGTTGCGTGTACGCTGAATCCTTCTGTCCATAAAAGCTCCTTTCTGATCATACAAAAGCTGTACGCGGGTAATGATTATAAATGGCTGTAAGCGCCCTGATGATGCTCTATGCATTATAATATAGAATACAACAAAAGAAAAGATATAGTCAAAAAAACGTATATACATATTAAATCTAATTGTCAATAATTGTCTGGAGTAAATTATTTTACTTTTATCAAAAAACGAATATTCATATAGCGGATATGCAACGGTATACTGAAGGTAATTTACTACAGTCAAGAAATGACTGAGAGGGCTTGGATGATGGAACTTGAATACTAACTTTGTATGGAGGAAAAGTTATGGATTTGTATGAGTTTTATTCGGGAAGGTGCTTTGATGCCTACAATGAGCTCGGCGCACACGTTGTGAAGGAGAACGTGGGCAAGAGCAGGAGGAAAGCAGTGACAGGAGTGGACTTTGTGACGTATGCACCGAATGCGGAGTCGGTGACGGTTACAGGTGAGTTCAATTCATGGGGAGAGACTGCCATGGAGAGGTGTTACGATGGCAGCTTTTTCAAGTGTTTTGTGCCGGGGGCAAAGGCCGGACAGATGTATAAATATAAGATATACCAGAGAGATGGATATTGTGTGGATCACTGTGATCCGTATGGATTCGGCATGGAGCTGAGACCGGCATTTGCATCTATAATAAGAGATATGGATGAGTATACATTTGGCGATGCAAGATGGATGAGGACACGGAATGAGTGCAAGGGTGGTCCGCTCAATGTGTATGAGATGCACATGGGCTCATGGCACTGCAAGCCGGTGTATGATGAGAATGGAAAACAGCTGACACCGGAAGAAGTCATTGAGACTGACCGAGTTGCTGAGGGCTGGTATACATACAGAGAGATAGCACCGATGCTTGTGGAATATCTGAAAGAGCAGGGCTACAATTATGTGGAGTTTATGCCGCTTTCGGAGCATCCATGTGATGAGTCATGGGGCTACCAGAATACCGGATTCTTCAGTCCGACGGCTAGATACGGAACGGCGGATGACCTGAAGTTCCTCATCGACACGCTTCACAAGAACGGCATAGGTGCCATCATGGACTATGTGCCTGTGCATTTTGCACTGGATGGATATGGACTTGCAAAGTATGACGGAACCAATCTGTATGAGCATCCGACCGATGATGTGGGCTACAGCGAGTGGGGTAGTAAGAATTTCATCCATTCCAAGGGAGAAGTTCAGACATTTCTCAAGAGTGCGGCGAATTACTGGCTCACAGAGTATCATTTTGATGGCCTAAGAATGGATGCCATCAGCAGGATAATCTACTGGATGGGCGACGAGTCTAGAGGTGTAAATGACAGGGCGGTTGAGTTTATAAAGGGGCTTAACCAGGGACTTAAGGACAGACACCCGTCATGTATTCTCTGCGCCGAGGATTCCACGGACTACAAGGGAACCACCAAGGAAGTCGGATACGGCGGACTGGGATTTGACTACAAATGGGATATGGGTTGGATGAATGACACATTGAATTTCTTCAGAACTCTGCCGTTTTGCAGAGGCGACCAGTATCACAAGCTGACATTCTCCATGATGTATTTTTATAATGAGAGATACATGCTGCCACTCTCGCATGACGAGGTTGTACATGGCAAGGCAACCATAGCCCAGAAGATGGCGGGATCATATGAAGAGAAATTCCCAAATGCAAAGGCGCTCTACGCCTACATGTATGCGCATCCGGGCAAGAAGCTTAACTTCATGGGTAACGAGATAGCCCAGCTAAGAGAGTGGGACGAGAAGCGTGAGCAGGACTGGGATATACTGAAATACCCGAACCACGATTCATTTAACAGATTTATAAAAGATTTGAATAAGCTCTATCTGAAAGAGCCTGCGCTGTCAGGGTGGGACGACGACCCACACGGCTTTGACTGGATACTCTGTGGCAAAGAGCAGGATGTTGTATATATATTCCAGAGAGTTATTGAGGAAAATAAGATAGTAGTAGTCATGAACCTATCAGGAAATACATACAGGGATTATCATTTCAGATACGGCGAGGGCAATTCCATGAAAGTTCTCATGAACACGGACTGGAATAAATACGGTGGAAACACTAAAGACACTGTGAAGAGTATCAAGGGCGTATGCGGTGACTTCGGCTTTGATCTTCCGGCTCTGTCTGTAATGTATTTAAAGCCGGTGGATTAGTAAAAAGGAGAGATTATGATATTAGATGTAAGCAACCTTAGCCATGGATTTGGTGACAGGGCAATATTTGAAAATGTGTCATTCAGACTTCTGGCAGGTGAGCATATAGGGCTTGTCGGCGCAAATGGTGAAGGTAAATCAACCTTCATGAATATAGTGACGGGCAGTCTCATGCCGGATGAGGGTACAGTGACCTGGGCGAAGAATGTGAAGGTCGGATATCTGGATCAGCACACGGTCCTTGAGCCGGGCATGACCATAGGCGGAGTGCTGAGGGATGCGTTCTCCAGACTTTTCGATATGGAGAAGAGGATAAATGAGATATGTGACAAGCTGGCGGAGGTCACTGACGAGGATGAGATGAACACTCTTCTTGAGGAGATGGGACTTCTTCAGGATCTTCTGGACAGCCATGACTTCTATATAATAGACTCGAAGGTTGAGGAGGTTGCCAGAGCATTTGACCTGCTGCAGCTGGGACTGGACAAGGATGTAACTGAGCTGTCGGGCGGACAGAGAACCAAGGTTCTGCTGGCGAAGCTTCTTCTTGAGAAGCCGGAGATACTTCTGCTCGACGAGCCTACGAATTATCTTGATGCACACCATATAGAGTGGCTCAAGAGATACCTTCAGGAATACGAGAATGCGTTTATTCTTATATCCCATGACATTCCATTCCTGAATTCAGTTGTAAATATCATATACCATATGGAGAATTGTCAGCTGGGCAGATATGTCGGCGATTATGACAAGTTCCAGGAGGTGTATGCGGTAAAGAAACCCAGCTTGAGGTCGCGTACTGCGTACAGAAAGCAGCAGCAGGAGATATCTGAGCTGAAGGATTTTGTGGCGAGAAATAAAGCCCGGGTTGCCACAAGAAATATGGCTATGTCCAGACAGAAGAAACTTGACAAGATGGATGTCATTCAGCTTGAGCGTGAGAAACCGAAGCCTGAGTTCAACTTCAAGGAAGCGAGAACCTCTGGTAAGGTCATATTCGAGACCGATGATCTGGTGATAGGTTACAGCAAGGACAAGCCGCTTTCCAAACCGATGAATCTCCGCATGGAGCGCGGTGACAAGATAGCCATCACAGGAACGAATGGTATAGGAAAGACGACATTCCTGAAGAGTGTGCTTGGACTTATCCCGGCTATATCCGGCAAGGCGCAGCTTGGCGACTATCTGCACATTGGATACTTTGAGCAGGAGGTCAAGCCGAGTGAGAATACATGCCTGCAGGAAATCTGGGAGGAATTCCCGGGATATACCCAGTATGAGGTACGTGCGGCTCTTGCCAAATGCGGACTTACCACCAAGCATATCGAGAGCAAGGTGAAGGTCCTCTCGGGCGGCGAGCAGGCGAAGGTGAGACTTTGCAAGTTAATCAACACTGATACAAATGTGCTTCTGCTTGACGAGCCGACAAACCATCTTGACGTTGATGCCAAGGATGAATTGAAGCGTGCTCTTTCCGAGTATAAGGGGTCTATACTTCTGGTATGTCATGAGCCTGAATTTTATGATGGTCTTGTGACAGACGTGTGGAATCTGGAGCAGTACACGCTGCTCCAGTGATCAGATATTATAAAATTGTCAGGTTCAAATAGATTTTTTGAACCTGGCAATTTTTTAGCGTAAATTTGACTAATCGCAATTCCTATATTATTCTATATAGGACAGTTTAATATGGTAAAGTGCTAAAGATAAATGCGCACTCAGCGCAGAAATAGATACATCTGCTCAAAAAGTACTGTATAATCGTACGGATATAGACGCATGTGAAAAATAATATTAGGATGGAGATGTTAGATGAATATACTTGAGAGTTTAAAGGATAAATTACTTGTTGCAGACGGGGCATTTGGAACCTGTTATGTGGGAATGTACGGAGAGCAGGGAACTGTCCCTCCTGAGCTTGCAAACATGCGCCACCCGGAGCGGGTACTTGAAATCCATAAAGAGTATGTGAAGGCGGGAGCCGGGCTTATAAGGACAAATACATTTGCGGCAAATACAGCGAGCCTTGATGCTGACACGGATTATGTCATTTCAAATGTGCGTGCGGCGGTAAAGCTTGCGAAGCAGGCTGCGGAAGAAGATGTGGAAGCAGCAGATTGTGTCAGGACGAGTGATGCAGTTGTGACAGAAGCCGATGAATCTGGAACATATCGAAAAAAGGTGTCCGTTGCTGGAGATATAGGTCCGATACCTGCGGATGCTGGTCTCACACTGAATGAAAGGGTGTCACAGTACAAGCTGCTGGGTGAGGCGATGCAGGACATGGGAGTGGATATCATCTGGTTTGAGACATTTCCTGAGTTCAATGTGCTCGAGCCTGTGGTGAAGCACCTGAAGGCAAGAAAGGACACGCCGGTCATGGTGTCGTTCTGCGTGAACCAGTTTGGGTACAGCAACTGTGGATTTTCGGCAAGGGCATTGCTCTCCCAGGTGGCAGGAAATCAGGACGTGGACTGTGTTGGATTCAACTGCGGAGTTGGTCCGTACCATATGCTTCAGCTTCTGAAAAAGCTGGATATAGACTGCGGAAAGCCTGTATCAGTCATGCCGAATGCGGGATACCCGAAGTTTACACAGAGCAGACTGGTGTTCAATGACAACAAAGAGGGATTCATAGATAAGATCCAGGACATAGCGGCGCTTGGTGCAGATATCATAGGAGGATGCTGCGGAACAAATCCTGAATACATACATCAGATCATGGAACGGGTGAAAACCGGAGATATTGCAAAGGCTGCCAAGATTCATGTGGAAAAGGTACAGGCTGACAGTGCTGTAAAGGACAATTTCCTCAAAGGACGTCTGGAGCGTGGCGGGGCAGCCACAAAAAATGCCGACGGACACAAGCACAAGCTGATTGCTGTGGAGCTGGCACCTCCGGTGGATGTCAACGATCAGAAGCTGCTTGATGCAGCCCATATACTTAAGCAGTCACATGTGGATGTGGTGACATTCCCTGATTCGCCATCGGGAAGAACCAGAGCGGATTCCATACTCATGGCGGAGAAAGTGCATAAGGAGACAGGACTCAGGGTCATGCCGCATCTGTCTTTGCCGTGATAAGAATGCCATAGCCATAAGGGGAAGCGTGCTCGGTGCACAGCTTAATGGCATAAAGGATTTCCTTGTCATAACAGGTGATCCGGTTCCGGTCATGTTCAGACAGACGACCAGGAGCGTGTTCAACTTTGATTCAGTCGGAATGATGAAGCTGCTGCAGTCTATGAACGAAGAGGTGTTCAGCGGGGATAAGATCACCTACGGCGGAGCGATCAACCAGAACAGACTTAACGCAAAGTTTGAGATAGACAGAATAAAAAAGAAAGATGGAAGCCGGGGCTGAATTCTTTCTGACACAGCCGGTGTTCTCCAGAGAGCAGGCACAGATCCTCAGAGACATGAAGGCTGAGACCGGCGCGACAATACTTGTGGGAATCATGCCGCTTGTCAGCAGGAGAAATGCCTTGTTCATGAAAAATGAGATGGCGGGCATAGAGATCCCGGACGAGATTATAGAGAGATACAGTGGAAATGCCACAAGGCAGGAAGGCGAGGAGTGCGGCATACAGATCGCCAGAGATATACTTGAGTACACTTCGGATTTTGCAGATGGATATTACTTCTCGTTCCCATTCAACAGAGTACATATGCTGGCACATATCGTTGACTAAAATGTGAGTCAAGGTTATTATGGAATAAGCGGTGTTGCCGGGGAAAACAGGGATTCTGGAGCAGCGCTATATAGGAGAGGCGCTGTTATATATACAGTAGATAAAATACAGGATGCGCGGGTGCGCAGAAAGGAACAGACATGGATTACAATAGTTTAAGTCTTAAGATGCATGAGGAGCACAAGGGTAAGGTAGAGGTAGTGTCCAAGGTGGCAGTGAAGAACAGAGACGATCTGAGCACGGCTTACACACCGGGCGTTGCAGAGCCTTGCAGAAAGATCCGTGACAATAAGGCTGACGTATACAAATATACATGCAAGGGCAACATGGTTGCCGTGGTATCAGACGGAACAGCGGTTCTCGGCCTGGGAGATATAGGACCTGAGGCAGCTATACCTGTAATGGAAGGAAAGTCCATACTCTTCAAGGAGTTCGGCGGAGTTGACGCATTCCCTATCTGCCTTGACACAAAGGATGTGGATGAGATCGTTGAGACAGTAAAGCGCATTGCACCTGTATTTGGCGGAATCAATCTGGAGGATATATCAGCTCCAAGATGCTTCGAGATAGAGAAAAGACTTAAGGAAGAACTTGACATTCCTGTATTCCATGACGATCAGCATGGTACAGCTATCGTTGTGTCAGCAGGACTCATCAATGCGTTAAAGCTTGTCGGCAAGCCGTTTGACGAGGCAAATGTGGTTATCAACGGAGCAGGTTCTGCAGGTATATCAATATGTAAGCTTCTGCTTCAGCTCGGTATAGGCAATGTGGTTCTCGTGGACAGGCAGGGTGCTCTGTGTCCTGGACAGGACTGGATGAATCCGGCACAGGCAGAGATGGCAGAGATTACAAACAAGGACAGACAGACAGGTTCTCTTGCCGAGATAATGAAGGGTAAGGATGTATTTGTCGGAGTTTCAGCTCCAAATATCGTGACAGCAGAGATGGTTGCATCTATGGCAGCAGATCCTATAGTATTTGCCATGGCAAACCCTACACCTGAGATCATGCCTGAGGAAGCGGCAAAGGGCGGAGTAAGAGTAATGGCGACGGGCCGTTCGGATTATCCAAACCAGATCAATAACGTTCTAGTATTCCCGGGAATATTCAGAGGTGCCCTGGACGCCAAGGCAACAGGCATAACTGAAGAGATGAAGATGGCAGCAGCCAAGGCTATCGCATCCATTGTAACAGATGATGAGCTCAAGGAGGATTACATCATTCCTGGAGCATTTGACGAGAGAGTTGCTAAGGTGGTTGCCAAGGCTGTAGCTGACGAGGCAATAAAGCTTGGAATTACAAAATAAGAATAAAAATAAAGTTTTTCGAAATATTTAGTAAATAAGTGTACTAAAAATCGCATCTTATGTGGAAAGTCCGCATGGGATGCGGTTTTTTATTTTGCGATTTTATTGTAAAGTAATATTGTTGTCCGCGGGGACGGATAGGGAGGAGAAAAAATTGAACAGTGTTATTATTGGGCAGAGAATAAAGGATGCCCGCAAGTCTATGAACCTCACACAGAAGGAGCTGGGGTATCTTATCTATGCAGATGGCAAATATATAAGCCGTCTTGAAAATGGCGGAAGTCTGCCGAGCCTGAAGCGGCTGGTGCTGTTGTCGAGGGTGCTTAACCGCACATGTGATTATTTCATATGGGATATCGATGTGATGGAGGAGGATGTGACTCCGAGGGAGGAAATCGTTATCCGGGATGAACAGGAGCGGAAGCTTCTGCAGCTTTGGAGGGAGATATGCTGAAGATTGCTGTGTACAGTGAGGAGAAAGTAATGAGCCCGTTGTTGCAGGAGTACATGGGTATATGGCAGAGAGATGCGGGATGTGTGTGCGCTGTGAGATATTATGACAATGTGCATGCGATCATGGTCGACATGGATCTTGAAGGAATTTACGATGTAGTGGTGGTGTATCGTTCCTGGGATGTGGCCGATGTCTTGAAAAAAGACCGCAGGGTAGGTAGTCTCGTGATGATAGCAAAGCAGGAATAAACCGGAGATTGTATGATATCCAACCGTGTTATATTCTGTATGAATCTGTTAATGCGGCAAATTTCAAAAAGGTGATGACGATGGCGGTTGAGGGGAGCCGGGATGAGAGAAGATTCACATTTGTATCCGGAAGGGTGAGATACAGTGTAGATACCCGGAGCATAATGTATTTTGAAAGCGAACTGCGTCGCATAAATCTGGTCACAACGGAACAAAAATATGTTTTTTATGGAAGTATTGGCGAGATGGAAAAGCGCATGAAGGTGGGCTACGGGGGATTTATCAGACCACATGAATCCTATCTTGTAAATCCGGATCATGTGAGCAGATGCACGGCTCATGAAATGATACTGACAAATGGTAAAAGTATACACATCAGCGCAACAAGACGCGCTGATGTGAAAAGATACTACAGTGAACTGATCAATTGCTAGTTGTTAGAAGATCAAATATATCTGAGTAATTCTATGTTCAGTCTGCCCTTCCGGGTTGCGCTGCCTGTCTCGACAAATTCATATTTGCCATATCCACGTATTGAAAATACGTCGCCCGGTTTTAACTGGTAGCTGCTGTTTTTTCGTACAACCTGTTGTTTAGTGAAAATTTCTTTTCCCTGAACAACAGGGATGTGCTGCTTCTTGAAAGGCCTGTTATTGTGGCGGTCACTGCGTCCGCTCTTGCAGATGCCGCGATTATGTGCAGAGGTTCCTTTTTTATCTGTATCTCATCAGTATCCTGGGTGCTTTGCAAAAAGTACATTTTACATTTGTGTGCCTTATCTTTGTCAGATTTTCTGCGATATAATCGGCAACAGTGTCCACACAGAATATATAGGCATTGTTGTGCTTGCCAGAATGAGTGGATTCGGTGACCAGTATATCGCCCACCATCTCCCTCTCAATGCCAAGATTCATAAGTGCCCCAAGGAAATCCCTATGGTTCAGATCATCTGAGAATTTGTCCGAAACAGCGGAAACCTTCATGGTGCAGATGGGAAAAGCCGGTGCGTAGCCGCAGTCGGCTTCATTTCCAAAGGCGATCATAACGCGGTCGCAGGATTCCCTGCCTCCAAAGATGGTATATCCTGCAAATGACAACTGTTCAAGATTGCTGTAAAATACTTCCATGTCTGCAGCACTCAGAAAATTAGTATATGTATATCTGTTCTGGCGGAAGGCGGCATTTGCCAGATCCTTTAACCGCCCCTTTAGAATATCGTTTTCATTCATAGCATGTCCTCCGAGATGATTGACTTCTTACTATTATATTACAACACTCCGATCTTCGCCAACAGTCAAACGAATTTGACAGCTTTGCACGATAATCTGAAATTTATTGTTGCGAAAAGTGATCATAATGAACAATAAACCGTTCAAACGTGAAAAAAACAATCATTTTGCATTCAAAAATCTTCTAAAAACTATTGAAATGCGCAACTGTTGATAAATTACCACAAAAAAAAGCCTTCGTTTTATAAATTTTTGCGTATTTACAATTTCAAAGTGTTTTGATAGTATATGGGCATAACAAGGAGATGAGTTGTGATCAACAAGCCTTCTGGTTATAAAAAAGACAATCACTTATATTTTGATAGACGGAGGGTTCCCTTAGCACGAAATTCGTAGAAATCCCTTTATACGATGTAATGTAACCCCATAACCCCAAACCCCAAAACATAGGAATCCTCCACTCCCCCTTCTTAACAGCCTGTCGCATAAGCGACGGGCTGTTTTTATGTTCTGAAAAACAGGGGGATTTAGAGTTTCATATTGGATGCGCTTATGGCGTTACCGAGTTCTGTGAGACTTTCCACGAAGGCTGCGTATTTGCATATGTCAGTCATCTTAGATTTTCTTTTGCTATTTCCGAGAATGCTATAGATATAATCTCTTGACTGTTCGATTATATATGTTGGCGTTGTGTCGTGCTCGTTGTTGAATAACATGGATTTGAAGTTCTGAAAAAAAGAATAAATTTCATAATCTATAGAATTGTCATTCCGCTGCATGTATTCGAGAAGCATATCGATATAGCGCAAAGCTGAGTGTACGTACAGGATAGAGTTTTCGTTTATGTACAGTACGGTTTCCGGCACAAAGAAAGATGGATGTGCGAAACCTTTTATGCTGTGCAGGGCTTCCATTTTCTGGGTGGCTGACTGGTTGAACGAGTAACGGTTTTTGTATTGTTCAATGATAGAGAGCGTGTCCGCTGAATTATTTTTTGCTATTACGCGCCGTCTCTCGTTGATGTACAGTTTTAACTCCAATAGAAGAAAATATATATCCGGGGATGAAAAACGCTGCGAGTTTTTGATATACGGAAATGAACCTGTCATTCTTCTGAAAAATGAGTCTGCTGTGGCATAATTGTTTATTATGCTGATGGCTGCATCTACATTGAAATTCTGGACAAATTCCCTGGTTGCGGGCTGATACACTGTCTCGTTGTCAATGCGGGATACATAGGAACTAAGAAAGATTATCTTCTCTTCTGCGGTGAGTTCGTATCCGTTGAGGTTACAATAATTGATGGCGGAACAGGGGGCATCGGTTTGTGTTTCGGCATTGTTTAAGTCTGTCATAATGATCTCCTTTGTTTTTGTATGGATAAAAATGTAGCACTTTAACGCGATAAGTGGTAGGATATTTATGGATACAAAATTGTACAATATGTATAAATGTATACAATGGAGGAGAGAGATGAATAGAAGGAGAACAAAAAAGGGGGCGTCGGATTCTACAGAAATGGTAGATACGATAGGCTTCAATATGCGGGATATCCGCAAAAACAGCAGATCTTCGAAGTATACGGTAAAGTATATGGTTGCGGAGATAAATGAGCTCCTGCCGGAGAATCATAAGATAACAGAAGGGATATATTACAAGTGGGAGAATGAGGAGAGGCTTCCGACAGCGCGGCACATTCCGGCTATAGCTAGTGTTCTCGGTGTGTCTGAGACTGCACTTTTTCACTGGCAGGGTATGAAGAATGGAACTGTCAACAGTAAATATAGTCAACTGGTTGAGAGCGTTAAAGCACTTGGAGATGACAAGACGGCTGATATAGCCTGGCTTGCATCGGGTTGGTCAGGTGACCTTAAAGCTCTGGTTGAATTTGACATGCTGTATGCAAGTCTGCCTGCGGATGACAGACGGGATGTGGCATCTCTTGGAATAAGATTATATGATGTGTGCAGGAAAGAGGGCAGACTGAATCAGGATGTGCCATCTGTGGATTTCTCTTATTTGCAGCAGGCTCTCAGGGATCTGTGGGCATCAAAGTAAGATATAATTGCACAAATAAAAAAAATATCTTTGTCCTTTTTGACAAAATATCCAACTTGACATGGTAAAAATCAAAAAAATCTTGACTTGTGCACAAAAAAAGCTATGATAATATCAAGGGCAACCGATTGCGCATGGAGTGTTGCGCAAATGCGGTGATATGTGCTGAACAAAAAAGGAGACTTGAACATGGAGACAAAAGAGTCAGGCCAGAAGATGACCATTTCTGATGTGGCTGAGGCGTTAAATATATCTAAGACTACAGTATCGAGAGCGATTTCCGGAAAGGGAAGGATCGGTGCCGAGACAAGGCGGAGAGTTCTCGAGTATATAGAGGAGCATAATTATAAGCCAAGCGTTATAGCGAAGGGGCTGGCACAGTCAAAATCCTATAATATAGGATGGGTCATGCCGAGCGACTACAGCGTGGTGGATCTGCCGTTCTTTCAGAAGTGCCTGATGGGATTGCTGGAGATGGCTGCGCCAGTGGATTATGATGTGCTTGTGTGTACAGTGTCACCGGATGATATGAGCCAGCTGGAGAGAATTGTTGAGAATCATAAGGTGGATGGGGTTGTACTTGGAAGAACTCTTGTGAATGATGCCCCGGCAGAATATCTCAAGGAAAAAAAGATACCATTTGTTGTGGTTGGAAGTATGGATGATGACAATGTTGTCCAGGTTGATCATGATCACAGAAGTGCATGCCGTGAGCTTACATCTATACTGCTTGCCAAAGGAATGACTAAGGTAGCCCTCATGGGTGGCAATAAGAATCATGTGGTAACCCTCAACAGGTATAGAGGATATCTTGATGCGATGGAGGATATGGAGGTACCGGTAGATAACAGCCTGGTATACTTTGATATAGATAATTCCGTATTATGTGAACATGCCATTGAAGAGATAATGAAGCAGAAAGCAGAATGCATACTGTGTATGGATGATGGAATATGCCAGAATGTACTTAATATACTGGATAAGAAGGGCATAAAGGTGCCAACTGATGTGAGAGTTGCGTCATTCTACAACAGCTCACTTCTGAACAATTACCAGCCTGCGATCACATCGCTCCAGTTTGATCCGCGTGAGCTTGGAATGGTGGCATGTAAACTGCTGGTGGATTTTATAGAGGGCAACGAAGTTAAGAAGAAGACACATCTGGGTTATGAACTCAGATTAAAAGAGTCAACGAAGTAATTCATAGTTATATATCCTTCCTAGAGGGGCGTCAGTGTTTGGCTGACGCCCTGTTTTTATGTGAAAAGGGCCAGAATATGCGCAATATGCGCAAAAAATGATGCGCGACGGGCATGAAAATACACCATAGAATATTGCTGTTATAGCAATATTCTATGGTGTAACAAAGAGGAAAGTAATGAAAAAATGGCCTAAATGAGTGTAATAATGGCTAGAAAAGGAAATGAAACATGAAAATCTCACATATGGGATTGCGGATGATTAACAAATATTACCATATATAGTGTGCAACGCAAACGGGTGCGCAAAATATAACGAACATGGAAACGTTTCCGAATGAAGCGGCTTGTGCAAAATGTATATTTTTTTATTTTAAAAGTTATATGAATTAGTAGTTGACAACAATAAACAGAACTGATAATATATAACCATAAAGAACAACCGATTGCGCACGGGAAACAATAAGGGCAACTAATTTTCTTATTATTTATTTAAAGAGGAGGACATAAGAATGAGAAAGAAAGTTTTATCATTAACACTTGTTGCTTTGCGATGATGGCAGGATGCCTTGCGGGATGTGGCAACGCAGATTCAAAGGACGAAGGAACAACAGCAGCTGCCGGCGACAGCACAACACAGGCTGCAAAGCATCAGATGATGCAATTCAGAACTTAATTGATGCAACAACAGGAACTGTAGATCTTTCGGTATGGGCTTCTGAGGAAGATCAGGATCTCACAACACAGGTTATTGAAGAATTCAAGAAAAAAGTATTCAGATGTTGACTTCAACATCACACTCGGAGCCGAGTCAGAGTCAAAGGCAAAGGATGATATCCTGGTAGACGTTGAGGCTGCTCCTGATGTATTCGCATTTGCTGATGACCAGATCAATGAGCTGGTTAAGGCTGGTGCACTTCAGCCGGTACAGGCTACATATACTTTTGATGTTGCAAACGAGAATGTGGCAGCTTCTGTTGAGGCAGCTTCTGTTGATGGAACATTATATGCATATCCAATGACAGCAGATAACGGATACTTCATGTTCTATGATTCATCAGTATTCACAGAGGATGATGTTCAGTCACTGGATGCTATGATCGAGGCAGCAAAGAAGGCAAATAAGAAGATTGCTATGAACGTATCAGATGCCTGGTATGTATACTCATTCTTCCAGGGTGCAGGTCTTGACCTTACACTTAACGATGATGGACTTACAAATACATGTACTTGGAATCAGGCAGGCGGTACAGACGTAGCTCAGGCAATTCTTGATCTCTTTAAGACTGGCGCATTTGTAGATATGGATGATCCTACACAGGCAACAGCAATCGCTGAGGGTACGATCTGTGCAGCAGTTAACGGAACATGGAGAGCAGCAGACGCTGAGGCAGCATGGGGCGAGAACTATGCAGCAGCCTAAGCTTCCTACATACACAGTTGCAGGCAAGCAGGTTCAGATGGCTTCATTCTCAGGATGCAAGCTTATAGGTGTAAACCCACATTCAAAGAACGTAGGCTGGTCAATGCTTCTTGCTGAGTATCTTACATCAGAGGATACACAGGTTACAAGATTTAAGCAGAGAGGTCTTGGCCCTTCAAACATCAACGCTTCAGAGTCAGATGAAGTTAAGGCTGATCCAGCTATATCAGCTCTTGCAGCTCAGGCAGCATATGCAACACCACAGCGTGTAGGCGGCAACTACTGGACACCAGCTGAGACACTTGGTTCAATCCTTGCCCAGGGCAATCCAGACGGAACAGATCTTCAGAAGCTTCTCGACAACGCTGTAGAAGGAATTGAGGCACCTGTATCACAGGAGTAATTTTAAATAAGAAGTACTTTGAATAATATTTATAAGTTATAATGAGAATGCCTCATATGTCATTCGTGGCATATGGGGCATTTTAAAAAGAGAGGAGCTTTTTCATGAAGAAAATATCAGGATTCTTTAAAGCCATAGGAAGATACTTCAAGAATTTTGGTGTTGCTTTTGCAAAAGGTGATATATGGGTTAAGCTCTCAGCGGTTATCATGGGTGCAGGTTACTTCGCAAGAAAGCAGATCGTCAATGGTTTGATCATGCTCATCGTTGAGGCTGCGTTTGTGTTGATGTGCGTAGGCTATGCGGCACCAAACCTTGCCAAATTTGGAACTCTTGGAACTGTAAAGTTTGAGCAGGTATTTGATCCACTCACCATGCAGACAACCACTAATAATTACGACAATTCTTTCCAGATCCTTCTCAATTCGGTGGTTGCGTTGTTCATCATTCTTATATTCGTGCTTTTCTACATTCACAATATCAAGACAGTGTACAAGCTTCAGCAGATGAAGGAAAATGGAGAACATATAAATACATTCAAGGAAGATATGAAGTCACTCTTCAACGAGAAGTTCCACATAACACTTCTCACACTTCCGACAATTGGTGTAGTCATAATGAATATTCTGCCGATACTTATTCTTATAGCGGTGGCATTTACCAATTATGACCAGCAGCACCTTCCACCAAACTCACTGTTTACATGGGTGGGCTTCAAGAACTTCGCAAGCCTGTTCTCAAACAGCATGACAGTCACATTTGGATATTCATTCAGAAAGGTTCTTGGCTGGACACTTGTATGGGCGGTCATGGCAACATTTACCACATTCATAGGCGGTATCCTTCTTGCCAAGGCGATCAATTCCAAGACAACCAAGCTGCCAAAGATGTGGAGAACACTTTTCATCATATCAATAGCAGTTCCGCAGTTCGTAACACTGCTTTTGGTTAGAAACTTCTTCGCTGATTCCGGTATTGTGAACACTATCTGCTCAAATATTGGTATCACAGACATGCTTAAGCATGTAGGACTTGTCGGTGAACATCTTACATATATACCGTTCCTGACCGATCCTCACTGGGCAAAGGTAATGATCATTCTCATCAATATCTGGGTCGGTGTTCCATACCAGATGCTGATCGCAACAGGTGTTCTGATGAATATACCTACAGATCAGATCGAGAGTGCAAAGATTGATGGAGCAACAAATTTCCAGGTGTTCTGGAAGATCACAATGCCAATATCCTGTTCATTCAGGGCCCGGCACTTATAACAGACTTTGTAAAGAATATCAACAACTTCAACGTAATCTACCTGCTCACACAGGATGTATTCGTCACACAGAATCAGGCGCTTGCCAATTCGCATGCAAAGGAAGTTGACCTTCTTGTTACATGGTTGTTCAGACTTACAAATGAATACTACGACTACAAGATGGCATCTGTTATCGGTATCATAGTATTTATCATATGTGCAAAGATTTACACTTATATCATTCTCAAGAATGATCTCAGGAGATAAAGAGGAGGAGTACCAGTAATGAAGAAAACAATAGGTTCAATCGTTAAACATATCGTATTACTTGTCCTCGCGGTTATCTGGCTGGTTCCGATCATCTGGCTGGTTGTCACCTCATTCAGCGGATATAAGGGAATCAACACAGCGCATTTCTTCCCAACTAGCTGGTCTATGGACAACTTTGTTCAGCTGCTCACAAGACCTGATTCGGTTGTGCAGTATGTGTCATGGTTCAAGAATACACTTATCATTGCAGTATTTACATGTATCATCTCTACTATATTTGTAATTATGGTCAGCTATGCGATGAGTTGTATGAGATTCAACGGCAGAAAACAGATCATGAGTGCGTCGCTGATACTCAATATGTTCCCTGGCCCACTTCTCATGATAGCAATTTACTTTATCCTGAAGATGCTGGGACTTACAAACAGCCATTTCGGTATGATCATAGTTTACTCAGCGGGATCGGGACTTGATTCCTCATCATGAAGGGATTCATGGACACAATACCAATGTCACTTAAGGAGGCTGCCAGACTTGAGGGCGCTTCGGAGGCAAAGATATTTACGAAGGTAATTCTTCCTCTGTGTAAGCCAATAGTAGTGTATCAGGTAATCAGTTCTTTCCTTATACCTTGGGGCGATTTTGTATTCGCAAAGCTTATGCTCAACTCAGGAGTTTCGAAGGACTGGACAGTAGCTATAGGTCTTTACAATATGCTTGAAAAATCACTGGTCAACAAATACTTCTCAGTATTCTGCGCCGGCGGTATCGTGGTAGCTATCCCTATCTCAATACTGTTCGTCATCATGCAGAAGTACTATGTAGAGGGTGTAACTGGCGGTTCTGTAAAGGGTTAAGGCGGACGGTCTGAGAGAAATTAGAAAATTTATTTTGGGCAGGTGTCTGCGTACCGGATGGACCACATATGGATGGTGGTGTGGATGCCTGCTATAATTAGCCCTAAAATAGGGCAGACAGGATGAAAAATGAGGATATTGTCGCTTATTTGGGGACAATTATCTTTAGATCAAAAGGTTACAACATATACGAAATAGGAGATTTAAGATATGGAGAATACATTTATTGTAAACATTATCCATCGTCCTGAGATGGTTCCTGAGTATGCCGAGAAGGTTACAGGCCATGGTCAGGCAGAGGATATCGGAAGAAAAGCTCTCCTCACAGAGTCACTGGACATATTCAAGTTCCAGCAGGAGACAGCTCACAAGAACGGACTCAAGACTACTATTCAGATGACATATGCCAGTCTTTTCAATGAGGAGGCTGTATCACTCGCCAAGGAGCATCATGAGAAGTATGGAGATGAGATAGCGCTCTCACTTCTCGGACTTCCTTGCACAGAGTTCAGAGAGAAGTACAAGACCAAGGACTTCTGTATCTGGATGTTCTCAATGGAGGACAAGAAGAATATCGTCGATGACGTATTTGGAAAGTTCCATGATATATTTGGCTTTTATCCAGTGTCTACAGGTTCATACTACATGGACGCAGAGCTCACAAACTACATTAAGGAGAAGTACCCATCAGTCAAGTGTGCAGTTGCAACATGCTGGGAGGAGGGCCCTAAGGCTTACCACACATGTAACAACTCATGGTACACACTGTTTGATGGCGGCCCATGGAATCCATGGATACCTTCAAAGCAGAACACACATGCACCTGCAGCAAATGAGGCTGAGGACAGCGGAATCGTCGCTATCCCTCATCTTTCAAGAGATCTGCTGGCATGTTACGATGGAAATGGTTCTAACTTTGGTACACATCCACAGAACGTTCTCCGTGGAATGATCTATGACAGCAAGACATGGGAGTACCCATATCTGTACAACCTTATCGACCAGTATCGTCATCTGGCTAAGTTCAACAATGGATATTCATACAACATGATGTTCGTTGGACCGGGCTGGCTGAATAAGATGGGACGCTGGGAGGCTCCATACGAGCTGCTCAAGAAGAGCTACGAGGATGGAATGAAGTATTATGGCGACCTGAAGAAGGAAGGCAAATGTATCGACATGACAATGGCTGAATTTGCTGACTTCTACAGAGAGAACAAGACATACGAGGAGCCTGAGTGTGCTCTTTGGAAGGATATACTGTACGGATCAGACAAGCAGATATTCTGGTACTGCGATCCATACATGAGAGCCCAGATCAACATGGATCAGGGCGGTGCGATCGTTGACCTCAGACCATACGCTGCAAAGCTCAACTGGCCTGTAGGTATCGGAACTCCACATGTTCAGGATGCTTCATATCCATTCCTGATCCAGGAGAAGTACAGAGCAGGATATTTCACACACTATGCTGGAGAGGGTACTGTAAGAAGTGCCAAGATCAGCTACAAGGGTGAGGAGGTCGACCTCTGTCTGTGCAGAACAAAGGCAACATTCTCGCAGGAGGGAAGCACAAGAATCCTTACACTTGACCCGGTTGACATCGAGTTCTACGATCTGACAGTTAAACTTCAGACAAAGATATATTTTTGAGGAGGGTTCATCCAAGATAAGACATGAGAGAACTATCCTCGAGATGAGCAACCCTGATGCAGAGGTTGAGATCAATGAGTACATGGTGGCATGCTACGGTACAACAGAGTACCCAGAGGACATGACAGGAATCACTCTCACAGCAAAGAATGCTTCAGAGAGCAAGTCACTCACATATGAGTACAAGTGCAGAGAAGAGGATCTCGCAAGCGCCGATGAGGTGTCAGCAGTTATACCTGCGATCGAGACAAAGGCTGCCATGGGAGCATCTGGCAGCGATGCAACAGGATATTTCAAAGAGGGATATGCGTTCTCGCCAATGTTCACTCTCGGGTTTACAAAGACACTTAAGGATAAGGAGGTATTTTCAACATGGCTCAGTCTGGAAAAGGCAAATTAAATTACAGATGTCCAATGTGTTTTATGAGAGATCTGGATATAGATATGTTCTATGATAAGGACAAGAAGGAATACTACTGTATCCGTTGTCAGTATGTTGGACCAGAGGAGGACGTTCTGGCAAAGAACGAGCTCATCAGAATAAAATATGGAAGAATGTATGACAGGATTACATTTGACGACTAGGTGACAGATGTCATCTTGATAGAAGGCCGCCGACAGATGAAGATGAACTGGTACATCAGGGGTATGCAGAACATTTTTCTTCGGCGGCTGTTCTTGGTTATAACAGGCAGTAAAATAAATGCAGGTGAAGGAGACAAAAATATGGCAGATTATATAAAGGGCGTGGATCTCTCCGCTGTTGCCGAGGTTGAAGAGCTGGGTGCGAAATATTATGACAATGGTGTGCAGGGAGATATATTTGACATACTTAAGAACTATGGTGTGAATTCTGTGAGACTTCGTCTGTGGAATGATCCGTACACGGAGGACGGCGTACCTTATGGTGCGGGCACAAATGACCTTGAGGTATACAAGAAACTCGCGAAGCGCGCTATGGATCATGGAATGAGCATTCTGCTTGATTATCACTACAGTGATTTCTGGGCTGACCCGGGCAAGCAGAGGGTGCCCAAGGCGTGGAGAGGCATGGATGCGGATCAGCTTGAGCAGGCTGTGTACGACTACACAAGGGAGACTCTTTTAGAGATGAAAGATGCGGGCGTTCTCCCTCAGCTTGTTCAGGTTGGAAACGAGCTTACAAACGGACTGATGTGGCCGCTTGGGCAGAAACCAGAATATGACAATATCGCGAAGTTTGTGAGCGCAGGAATAAGGGCGGTCAGATCGGTTGGCTCTGATATTCCGGTCATGATACATCTCGACAATGGTGGCAACAATCCTATGTATGTGGACTGGTTTGACCACTACATGGAAAGAGGAGAAAATTTTGATATAATTGGAATGTCGTATTATCCGTTCTGGCATGGAACCATGAAGGAGCTAGAGGCAAATATGCGGGATATGGCGGATAGATATGGCAAAAAGATAGTTATTGCTGAGGTTTCCATGGGATTTACCATGGAGGACTATGCTGACTATGAGAAACTGGGGCCTGACGATAGAAAGGGCTATGCCACAAAACCTTCACTGGTGGAGAATCTTGACTACCCTATGACACCTGAGGGACAGGCGGAATTTATGAACGACATAATGAAACTGATAGATGATGTTCCTGGTGGTGATGGCTTTTATTATTGGGAGGCAGGCTGGATACCAGTACCGGGAAGCGGCTGGGCTACGGAAGGTGCTCTGTCATATATAGAGGAGTCTGGACCATGCGGAAATGAATGGGCAAATCAGGCACTTTTTGATTATGACGGACATGCTCTGCCGGCACTTAAGACTATACGTGATTACAAGCCGCTACACAGCGACTATCTACTTAAGTGAATTATGGGGACGGAGGTGTCTGTCCCCTCCGTCCCCGTGGTTTCTGATAGTAAAGTACATATTTTTGATACATTTGGATATGTTTTGGTTGGGCGGGTCTGTGTATAATATATACAGATGCGCCCTTTTAATATATTTGGCAAATTTACAGATGGGGGACAGGATGGGTTGTTCTGATTGATCAGGAGGTAAGGTATGAAAAAAAAAAGCATTGTTCATGGATGGCTGGAAGCGGTATTTCACCTACGCCTGGCCGCTGGGATTTATGCAGAAGATAAAGGAAGCCAGGGCTGATGTGAATTTGTACATATTCAACAGCAATGGCAATTGGAACAGGGACGACGGTTACAGCTATGGAGAATACAATATATACAATCTTCCGGAGCTGACAGACTTTGATGGGATCATAATATCTGTCAACAATATTAAATATCCGGAAGTCACGGCGGAACTGCTGGACAGGATAAGGAAGAGCGGAGTTCCGGCTATAAGCCTCGAGACTGCTTTTGACGGTCTGCATTTTGTGGGTATAGACAATTATGATGCCATGTATGACATGACTCGGCATATGATAGAGAAACACGGTGCGAAGAAGGTGTGGTATCTTGCCGGACCAAAGGACAACTATGAGGCTCAGGAGAGATGCCGGGCATTCAGGGACTGTATGGATGAATATGGCCTGACTGTGGATGATGAGGATGTCCTGTTTGGAGATTTTGGTTTCAATGACGGTGTGACGGGCTTTGAGGAGCTGCTCAGAGCACATGGACATACGTGTATAAAACACGAGAAGGATGGACCTGATTACGGCGGCCCTGCGGAGGTGTACGGTGAGATAACCAGTGGCAGTTTTGCGGATTCTGCTCCGAATGCCGAGGCTTCGAATAATGATGAGATGGACGATAGAAGGCTGGAAGAACGGGAGATAGTGAAGAAGATCCTTCCGGATGCAATAATCTGTGCAAATGACAACCTAGCTGTGGGTGTATGCAACAGAGCTGAAGCACTTGGACTCTCAGTGCCAAAGGATTTTAAGGTTACAGGATTCGACAACTTTGATAAAGCAGCGTACTATACGCCGCGCATAACAACGGTGAGCAGGATCCGTGAGAAGATCGGAGCTGCGGCTGCAGAGATCATGCTGAATATCTGGGCGGGAAACAATCCGGATACCAGCTCTTATATAGATTATAATTGTATATTTACGGAGAGTTGTGGCTGTGGCACGGATGCTATGCTGAACGGCAGACAGTACCTGAAGAATTATATAATGGGAGTTGTGGAACGCGAGGAGATAGATGAGAGCACACTTGACTTCACGCATTTGCTCAGCAAATGTGGTGATTACAGTGGCCTTTATCCATGTGTACAGACGGCATATTCACAGGCAGAGTGTAAGAAATGCGTTATGGTTGTCGACAGATCCCTTGTGGAGATTGGGGGAGCCGGCCCGACTCTCTCAGCAGCATACGATGAGGATGTATTTGCTGTGAAAGGCTATCCTCAGAGAATGCAGATCGTGTACAGGCAAGGCGTAGCGGATGACGGTGACGATACATACCATAGTATGTTTCCTCTTCTGGATGATGAGGCAGGCGGCAATATATTTTTATTTGCGCCATTTCATTTCGGAGAAAAGGCAGTTGGGTTCTGCTGTGTCGAAAATGGATATTACCTCATGGATAAGCAGCTTTGGTCAACTGTAATGAGCGAAGTGAATGTAGCCATGATAAACCTGTTCAACAAATGGAGGCTAGAGCAGATCAATCAGGAGCTTACGGCGATATCCATAAAGGATCCACTTACCCAGATATATAACAGGGAAGGCATGAGACAGATCGCCGCAAAGGCATTTGACAAGGCTGCGGGTCAGGGCAGGGCACTTCTCATAATGTTTGCCGATATGGACAAGCTCAAATATATAAATGACACTTATGGTCACGAGTACGGAGACAAAGCTATAAGGAGTGCCGCAAGAGCCATAGCAGGTGGAGGCGGAATAAGCAGTATTCCGGTTCGATACGGCGGAGATGAATTTGTATCCATATCTATATATGATGAGACGGAATCTCCTGAGGAAAGAAAGACGGCGATCCTTGAGAAAGCCGGGGAGATAGCTGCACAGGAGAAGCTTCCATTTGCCTTGGAGTTTAGTATAGGTTATGTTATAACAGCCCCGGATGGTGATAAAACCCTTGAGGAGTATGTGAGGGAAGCGGATCACAGCATGTATCAGGAGAAGATACAGAGAAGGGTAAGCAGATAATAATAAAAAATTATCAAAAAATGGAGAATCAGGTTTTATGTGCTGATTCTCTATTTTCATTTAGTATGTTATAATTAACTGTCATGATCCAATTCGCCGCTCGCCAATCATGCAATCATGCAAGCATGTTGGCTCACTTGCGCTCATTATATCATATCGCCTGTCGGCTCAATGAGGACATTCGCATTATGACGTCTTGCGCAAGCACAGCTGTCGCAATGCTCATTTTATCATGTGGACACAACGTGGATTATTTATATTAGATAATTAGGATCAAAAGGAGGATATACAATGCTTAAGAATGTAACAGACACAGTATTTTATGTGGGTGTGGATGACAAGGACATAGACCTGTTCGAGAATCAGTACATCGTGCCAAACGGAATAGCGTACAACTCATATGTCATCATGGACGAGAAGATCGCTATCATGGACATGGTGGATGCAAAGTGTGCAGACCAGTGGTTTGCAAATGTGGCAGAGGTGCTTGGCGACAGAAAGCCGGATTATCTCATCGTATCCCATCTTGAGCCGGATCATTCCGCCAATCTTGGTGATGTGCTTGCGAAGTATCCGGATATCAAGATCGTATCAAATGCCAAGCTTTTCGGAATGCTTCCAAATTTCTTCGAGGTTCCTGTGGCTGACAGAAGCGTGACAGTTGCGGAGGGACAGACACTCTCACTTGGAAGCCATACGCTCCAGTTCTTCATGGCTCCTATGGTCCACTGGCCTGAGGTTATGGTCACATATGAACAGAGTGAGAAGATACTCTTCTCAGCGGATGCATTTGGCAAGTTCGGCACTCTGGATACCGACGAGGACTGGGCATGCGAGGCGAGAAGATATTACTTCAATATAGTAGGAAAGTATGGAATGCCTGCACAGGCACTTCTGAAGAAGGCAGCAGGACTGGATATCCAGAAGATATGTGCACTCCATGGACCAATCCTCACAGAGAATCTTGAATATTACATAGGCAAATATCAGCTGTGGTCAACATACACACCTGAGGATGAGGGAATTTTCATCGCATACTGCAGTCTCCATGGCAACACAGAGAAGGCTGCAAAGAAACTGGCGGAGATACTTGAGGCAAAGGGTGCGCCAAAGGTTGCGATATCAGACCTCTCAAGGGATGATATGGCAGAGTGTATAGAGGATGCATTCAGATACGACAGACTGGTTCTGGCAGCCCCAACATATGATGGCGGTGTGATGCCTGTCATGGCGGATTTCATCAACCACCTGAAGATGAAGGCGTACCAGAAGAGAAAAGTGGCATTCATTGAGAATGGTTCGTGGGCTCCAATGGCAGCCAAGCTCATGAAGGAACAGATGTCAGCGATGAAGGATATAGAGATCGTGGACGAGCACGTGACCATAAGGTCTGCGTTCAAGCAGTCGGATGTGGCAGCACTCGAGGCGCTGGCTGGAAAATTGTTATAAGAGATAAGGATAATAAACATAAAGTAAGTCTGAAACCGACTTACATACGTAGTTATTATTCATCTAACAGGTGAGTTGTCACAATAAAGTTGTTACACAGAGTTGCTATACATATCGTGAGCAGGGAATTTGAGCCCGCCGGTCCTTAGGTGACGCTGTGAGGCGGCACCTTAGTACCGCTGCAGGGCGAAATAAGCGAAGCAACCCAGCGAATGATATGTATAGCAACTCTGTGTTCAAAGAAAAATTGGCAACTCACCGTCATATCAATAATATAAGGAAGGTGTAAGACATGGCTAAGTCCATGGTTTCCGGTAAGCCCCTCAGTCTGATGCTTTTTGCAGTTTGCCACCCCGCTCTTGCTCGGCAATCTGCTCCAGCAGACGTACAATATAATAGATGCGGCTATTGTGGGGCAGATACTGGGAGATAAGGCTCTGGCGGGAGTTGGAGCAAGCGAAAGCAGTATACAGTTTCTGGTTCTGGGATTCTGTATGGGCTGTTGCACAGGATTTGGTGTTCCTGTTGCAAAGTTTTTTGGTGCAAATAATCTGCACAAGATGAGAAAGTATATATTTAACGGCGCGGTGCTGACGGGCATCATAGCGTTGATAGTCACGATTGTATGTTCGGTGTGCTGTAATCAGATACTTCATCTGCTTTCGGTTCCGCAGGATATATATGACAAGGCATATGCTTATCTTATAGTTATATTCCTGGGAATTCCGTTCACACTCATGTACAACTATCTGTCAAGTGTGCTCAGGTCTCTGGGAGACAGCAGAACGCCGTTCATGTTTCTGGCGTTCTCGGCAATACTCAACATATTCCTTGACCTGTTCTGTATAGTTGTCCTCAAATGGGACTGCGCCGGTGCGGCTATAGCAACCATCACGGCACAGGCGGTGAGTGGAATATTGTGTCTTGTATATATCTTCAAGAAGGTTCAGATCATGCATCTTGAGGCGGAGGACAGGGAGATAGAGGGATCTGCAGTGAAGGAACTTCTCGTCATGGGAATTCCGACAGGCCTGCAGTTTTCCATAACTGCCATAGGAAGTATGGTCATGCAGTCTGCAAATAACAAGCTGGGAAGTGTGTATGTGTCAGGCTTCACAGCCGGTATGAGGATAAAGCAGTTCACTATGTGTCCATTTGATGCGTTTGCAACGGCGGCATCTGTGTTCTGCAGCCAGAACCTTGGCGCCGGACAGGCAAAGCGTATAAAGCAGGGCTTGTGGCAGGCGATTGCTGTTGCAGTTGGATACGGTATAGTCGCAGGACTTGTGATGATAATATTTGGAAGACCGCTCTCCATGATATTTGTCAAGAAGAGCGCAGTGGATGTGCTTGACGCATCTGCGAAATACCTCAGATGTATGGGATTTTTCTACTGGAGTCTCGGTATATTGAACGTGGCGCGTATGGTGACACAGGGACTTGGATATTCCGGTCGGGCTATATTTTCAGGTGTTACAGAGATGGCGGCCAGGATCATAGTGAGCCTGGGATTTGTCGGAACATTTGGATTCACGGCCATCTGCTTTGCTGATCAGACGGCATGGGTCACCGCGACTATTTACATATTGCCGACATGCCTTTACTGTGTGAAGAAGTCTACGGCGAAGATTGCGGCGGCGACGTAGTTGTATATTGTTATGGATAATTGGAAGTAAGAAAAAACACCTCGGTTTGAGGTGTTTTTTTAAGTATTCTTAAAACTAATAAATATAAAGTTCAGTTGGTGACGATAGGTAACCAACTGGTAATATTTTGTAACCGTTTTATTTGTGCCAGTGCAATGAGAAGGTTGATATCGAGATTACTATAATATACAACAATACATTAAATCATAAATTTGTTGACTTCATCATTTATCTCAAATTTAGTTTCTTTGTCTGAAAGTCCAATATCTATCATGCCACGGCCGTCAAGTTCATCGCCAGGAAATAATATCTCTAAGTGCTTACCTTGTAACAGGCATCCGAGATCCTCTTTTTGAAATCGATATATTGACGTATCTCTTGCTTTCCTTTGCAACTTCAGCATTTGCCATGAAACTTCCGTCGTTTGAATTTTTTATATTATATTCAGGTTTGCTCATATTGATCGTCTCCTTGCTGTTATGTAATAATGCCATATTTAGGTATATCACTTCTTATTGTTATCATCAAGCAGTTTGGGAGCGTTTTACATATTGCTTTGAGTCAAAACTATCGGTCAAACCGTCAAATGTGTCAACTCTCAACAGGAACAGTGGAGGAAGTATTCCCACTTTGACATATCCATATATTCATTATAAAATTAACCTGATTTTAATTTTTCTCATATTTTAGATTAATCATCGGTTGGTATAGTAACAACATCAGTTGATGATATCAGCAACAAACGATAAGAAAGATGACAGATCATCGGAAGACGATGAAAATAAGATAATGAGAAAGGGTGTAAAGATCATGGATAAACTGGAAAAGGTAGAAAAGTTAAGAGAAAAAACAGGTGTAAGTTACGAAGATGCGAAGAATGCGCTTGAGGCGTGTGATTACGATCTGCTGGATGCGATCATTTATCTGGAGAAGCTGGACAAGGTGAAAGCCCCTGAGGTGGAGAGCTTTACCACAGGCGCAGAGCAAAGAGACATCAACAGAGTTCGAGCAGGCACAGCAGAAATATACAAATGACTGCAATAAAGTGACGTTTGGACAGATGATGGACAAATTTTTCAAATGGTGCGGCAAGGTGTTAAAGAAGAGTGTGGACAGCACATTCATAGTAGAACGCAGAGGCCAGACCATGATAAACGTTCCGGTTCTGGTGCTTGTGATCGCACTCATACTTGCATTCTGGGTAGTGCTTCCACTTCTTGTTGTAGGTCTCTTCTGTGAGTGCAGGTACCATTTTGAAGGAATTGGTGACATCAACGTAAACCTTAATAGCGCATGTGACAAAGTAGCCGACTCAGTAGACAACCTTAAGTCCGACGTCAATAACAAGTAATCAGAAAGATATATAAAAACAATATCAACACAGAATAAAAAGCTATATGTAATAAAAACAACATATATATCAAGTTGGTATAAACTGAAAAAGAAAAATATTAAAAGTAAAAACAGACATAAAAAAAGATGAAAACAGGAATATCTTTTACCGATATTCTGTTAATTACCAGCTGATATAGTTTGGTTTTGAGAATGTAATGTCTGTGAAATATACCTCTGCAATGGGTAGCCGTGGCGACTGAGCTTTGGTGCTTCTTGCCGAGGCATATTTCACAGGCTTACTTCAAAACCAAACTATATCAGCGTCCGTCATAAAAGAAAGGAAAAAAAAGATATGGCACAGAAGATTCTCATTGTGGAGGATGAAGAGAAAATTGCAAGATTTGTGGAGCTGGAGCTGCTGCATGAGGGATACGAGGCGGAGAAGGTATTTGATGGAAGAACAGGGTTGGACAAAGCTCTGTCCGGTGGCTTCGACCTCGTGGTGCTGGATGTGATGCTTCCGGGACTCAACGGTCTGGAGGTGCTTCGAAGAATCCGCAAGGAGAGTGATGTGCCGGTCATCATGCTGACCGCGAGAGATGCGGTCATGGACAAGGTATCTGGTCTTGATGCCGGTGCAGACGATTATCTCACCAAGCCATTTGCCATAGAGGAGCTGCTTGCCAGGATAAGGGTTGCGTTGAAGAGACGCGGAGTTGCGGAGGTTCACACACACAGGATAGAGATCCGTGGAGTGTGCATGGACACCGACAGACATGAGGTCACAGTGTGCGGCGAGATAGTTGAGCTGACAAACAGGGAATTTGAGCTGCTCAGGACGCTCATGGAAAACAAGGACATCGTGATGGACAGGGAGAAATTGCTCAGTGCAGTGTGCGGATACGATTACCTTGGAGAGACAAACATCATAGATGTGTATGTGAGGTATCTGAGAACAAAGATAGATGACAGATTTGGAGTTAAGCTGATCACCACCGTCAGAGGTGTCGGATATGTTATCAGAGAATGACCATTTTGGATGCCAGGATAGAGCAGATAGATATGTGACAAGCCAGCAACGCATGGCACGGATACGCACAGATAGAGAGAAAATACATGGGAAAGAAAACTAACGAAAACAAAAGAATGTCATCGATAGCCAGAAGGATAAATATGAGCTTCTGGCTAAAAGAACTGGGCAATGTGATACTTATAGATATCGTCATTGCCTTTCTTATTGTAAGCGCATTTGCCGTGTGGGGAAGAAAGCAGCTTCCACAGGGCGTGGGCGGAATGAGATATTACGTTGAGAAAAATGAAGATGGCGGAGCGTATGAATATATAATAGAAGGGTCAGATGAGAAGAAGTACAGATATGACGTTAAGATCCTTTGGGATATCATAGAGCTTCCGGGCATTATATTGCTGGGGATGGAGACTATAGTGTTGTTTGCTTGCGTTGTTCAGGACAGCGGATGTCAGAAGGAGATTAAAGCCGTTGAACGATCTGGCAGTTACGGCGGAAAAGCTCAGCAAAGAGCCGATGGATCACAATAAGATAGACGATCTGGAGAAAGCCATATCACACCTGTCTGCGGATGATGACGAGCAGGTTATACACACCGGAGACAAGGATCTCCAGAGCATAGAGATCGCGCTCAACAATCTGCTCAGAAATATGAAGGAAAATGAGAAACGTCAGATGAGATTCGTGTCGGATGCTTCCCACGAGCTCAGGACGCCTATTGCGGTGATCCAGGGATATGTGAATATGCTCGACCGATGGGGTAAGGAGGACGAACAGGTTCTGGAAGAGTCCATAGAGGCGCTGAAAAATGAATCCCAGCACATGAAGGAGCTTGTGGAACAGTTGTTATTCCTTGCAAGGGGCGACAGTGGAAGGCAAAGCACCTGAACATGGAGAAAACCGATCTCAACCGCATGGTAAGTGAAGTGTGGGAGGAGTCCATGATGATAGACGAGAGCCACAGATATGAGTTCCGTGGTACTGAGAATGAGGCGTGTGTGCTCGGCGATGTGGCGATGATCAAGCAGTCCGTCAGGATATTTGTCCAGAACGCGGCGAAGTATTCTGAACCCGGCACGGCCATAATACTCGGTGTAAAAGAGGAGCCCGGTTATGTCAGTTATATGATAGAGGACGAGGGAACCGGAATGAATCCGGGCGATCTGGCTCATATATTTGACAGATTTTACCGCTCGGATGAGGCCCGGAATAATGAGACCGGAGGCTCAGGTCTTGGCTTGTCCATCGCTAAATGGATAGTTGATGCCCACGGAGGTACCATACAGGTAATATCCAGAGCGGATATAGGATCAAGATTTGTTGTGAGGTTTCCTAAAATTGCTTAAAAAGAGAGGTTGCATATATTTATTGGTAATCTGAGTATCTGTGGTTGCTGAACAATCCCAGAATACAGCCTGCACTTCCTAAAATTATGTATTCTTTCATAAAAGAGGCGAGAGTCTTAACTGAGTGAACATCAATATACCATGGTATGATAGCATTAAAGAGATTTCCTCCGCTAAGAGACAGGATGATCAGTGTAAATGATAAAATGATGGCTATGGTGATGTTCTTCGCTGTATATACTGTGCCGTAATATAAACCGCAGAAGCAATATATTATAATAAGATTTTTGGCTATAAATCTTTCTGGGTAGAGAATTGTCCTGAAGAACAACAACGATGTTATGGCACACATTAATAAAGACAGGTATAAAAATGGAATAATTGTTTCTACCCATTTTATTCTGTGGGCTATGTAAAAAAAGTTCCCGGCTTGGGCTATATACAAACGGCATAAAGGTTATTGTATATAGCGAAGATAACGCACACAGGATATGCTATGCAGTAACACTGTTGCAGTGCGTTTTCTTTATCCTGCAGATCAAGGGGTTTCATCATCATAAAGCCCGTAATAGCAGCTAAAACAGCTATAATTACACAGAGTATCATTCCCTTACGCAATATAAATAGTGAGTTATGTATTCTTTTGCACCATAGTTACACTCCGTTCCTGTAAGACTTAAGAATATACATGTATCCATCTTCCAAAGTGGGATCAGCTGATGCAGGCTCTGAGGTATCAATAGAAGGGGAAGCCAAAAGCCTGGTCATGGCTGTTTTGATTCCGTCTGTAGTGTCTTTTGCAATTATATAGCCTTGATCGATAATTTCTATATAATCACACAAAAACTCCGCATCGTCTACGATGTGTGTGGATATAATAATTATCTTGTCATCACAATTGGTTTGTTTTATAAGATCCCTGAATCTGAGTCTTTCCTCAGGATCAAGACCTGCTGTCGGTTCATCGCATATTATTATAGGGGGATTGCCAAGAAAAGCCTGGGCGATTCCAACACGTCTCACCATTCCGCCAGACAGAGTATGAGCCTTTTTGTCAATATAACTTGATAAATTGACACTTTCTATAACTGATTCGATGTCTTCATCAAGACTACATGATGAAATACCCTTGGAAAATGCAATATAACGCATACATTCTCTTACGGTCATTCCGGGAAAAAGACCAAATTTCTGAGGCAGATACCCGATATCAACAGAATGTATATTTGCTCCGTTCAGGAGAATGCTTCCGGTAGCTGATGGATATAACCCAATAAGGGATCTCATGAATGTGGTTTTGCCGGCACCATTAGGACCGAGTAGTCCGTGTACTCCTGATTCAAAATTACAGTTTAAATTGTGAAGAATTGTGTTCCCTCCCAAAGTAGTTGTCATATTTTTTATTTCCAGCATAATAATCCCCTTTATCTGAACGGATACAAGTTACTTTATTCTGTTGTTTCAGTGATGCCAAGTTCGTCGTATACATCTTCCTGAATCTTTTGAAGTTCCTCATCGGTGAGAATTGAATCAATATTGTACCAATTACCTGTCTGTATATAATTGGTGTAGTAAATATCCAAATTACCTGCAGCATCAAACATCACCATGTCAGAACCGTACATATATGCATTTCTGTGTATTGGTTGTATCAGGATTGTTTTCCCGATAAGGGAATAATCAGTTGCCTTTTCTTCAGGTGTATAGTTTATATATTTTTTTATCTGGCTTGTTATGTAGTGGTTTCGACTCGGATCGGTGTCCGCGCCAATATATGGGAAAATGTATCGCACATTATCAATAATCTGTTCTCTCCAAAATATGCCGGAAACAATGCTTAGCTGATCACTGAAACCACTGAACGTGTCACCGGACAAGCTGAGATTGCTATACGTAGTAAAATCAGAGTATATGGATACTGTGAACCTGCTCAGATCCTTAGGAAGCTGGCAATATCCGTTTTGAAATAAGTCTCCATTTCCAGCAATTGGGTAATACGGGAAGTTCCCAGGAAGATATGCACCATTTTCCCCTGTGTAGCAAATATTGTAGGATTTTCCTGTATACTTTATGTATATGGATGAGAGATTGCCGGCTTCGTTGTATATGCATAGCTTATTCCCATTTCTGCTATAGCGGATAGCATTATCCTTATCATCTGCTATATAGTCGATATTGTAATCTTTACAGAGTATAAAATGGTATTCAGGGAGACTGGTGTCTGATAGCTGCATATACATATCTGCGATCAAATTCTTCCTTATGTCAAAATGTATGTTATACTCTGTAACATAAAAATCAATATTTCCTTTGTTGGAGTAAGTAATTCCTGTTCATTTGCAAATAAATCCGAGGAATCGTCTGCGTATCCAGGGTTACTACCATTATATGGGATGTTGCAGATATAAATAAAGGAAAACGAGCATAACACTGAAAATATGGTGGCAAAAATCAAAGATAACTTCTTGTATCTGAAGAAATTTGTGATCAAATATACGGAGATCACGCCAAATACTATATACAAAGGTTTGGACAGAAAATGTATATTTACAGGAATTAAAGCTCGCTTCATCTGGAATATAAGTAAGAGAAGCACAGAATATATTGGATATTTCCTGTATACTGCCGATTTTATCTTCCGCAGGAAAGGTGAACTTACCCGATTGCAATATGGCAACTATAGTGAACCCAAATAATGCAAGATAGGCAAGGATAGTATTGTTGATATACGATATGATGAGCCCAGTCATAACCGCACAAGTGTTAACCATAAATACATGTGTGAAAATAGCCTTAATTGTATATATATAAAAAAAGTCTGCAGAGGAAGAACCTGACAGTATACAAAGGCATATACATATAACTAACATGCACATACATAATAAGACATTTATGATAGAGAGAATAAGCAGTTGCTGTGATTCTCTTTTAATTGATGACATAGTGTATGTGCTTATGCTCTCTACCACATTGGTTTTTTTTTACGATAGATGTGTATTCAAAGGACAAGTACAAAAACAGAATATAATAATATATGGAATTTCCAAGCATCATATCTGTATGTTCAACTATATCAATGTAGTTAAATTCTCTAAGCAGACTGTCTTCAATGAATTTGTATACTGAGTATAAAATACAAAATATGATAGCAGCGATGGAAGGCCAAAAGCATTGTGGAGTTTTCCTGAATAGTATGTAATTCTGTTTAAGCATTGCTTTACCTCCTATCAATAATAAATTATAATTAGAAAAACTTAGTTGTACTAAGATTTACTCAAGATGTATTAATTGGTAAATGAAAGGCGGAAGATGTTAAAAGTTGCTATATGTGATGATGAGCAGAAGGATATAGACATTGCAGAAAAATGCATATTGGAGTATTCGTTTAAACACAATCTGGATATTGAATGCGCCAACTACAGGACGGGGCAGGAATTGCTGGACAAGCTGGAATCTGGTGAACATTATGATTTTTTTGTCTTTGATGTGGAAATGGAGAAGGAGGATGGAATATATATCGCCTCAATTATCCGAAAAAGATACGACAAAAATGCAATTATCATTTTTGTAAGCAATTACCCGGGACATATGGGACGGAGCTTTTCTGTGCATGCATATAATTATATTCAGAAACCTCTTAAATATATAGAGTTGGAACAAGTATTATCTCAGGTTTTGCGTGAGATAAGGGACATGGAGTTTAATAAGTTGATTGTGCCAGCGGCAGATGGAGAAAGAGTTGTTAATATATCTGATATTATGTATATAGAAACCTCGAGAAAATTTCAAAAAGAGTGTAGATATTCATTCTGCAAAAAGAGATTATACAGGTTACAGGAAATTTAAAAAAATGGTTTAACTTGTTAAAGGACAAAAGGTTTGTATACAGCTTTAAGGGGTATATTGTAAATATAGATCACATAGTTACCTTGAGAGGCGGGGAGCTTGTTTTGGATAATAACGAGATTATTCCGTTGTCAAGGAAATATGAGGAAGAGGTAAGGAAGAGTCTTATTAATACGGTTATATCAGATGTGGGGAGCATCAGAGGTTACAGGGTGAGTTATTTAGTATTAATTTTTATATCAGCAATTATGGATGCTGTGACTGTAAAAGTTTATGTAGAGAAATGGCTTGGAAAGCCTACGCTTAGAATATCGACAATAGCATATTGGGGTATATTTATTTTAACAGAGCTGGCTTCAAGAGGCGGACAGCTTTTCATGATAGACGTGTCACAGGAGAAAGCAATGGTCAGCCAGGTGTCCGCACATATAGTTATCATGCTCGTATTTATTTGCCTATATGATTCCCGTATAGCTGAATGTATATCTGCGTTTATTATATGGGTATTGGGTTATCTGGTGAGCATCGGTTTATCTGATGTAGTGGTAATTACAACGGATCAGATGCTGTATGACGGTGGAATAACTCATCTGATCTCGGTGATGGATATGTATGCACAGTTTATTATCTTTGCCTGTCCTGATCATAATACTGGTAGTGAGAAATTATGTATCAGGTAGATATTCATTTAAACAGTTGGTCATAGTGCTTATAACTCCAATGATAAGTTGTTATCTATACTTGATAATACCAGAACAGATCGTGCTTTTGTCAGGGTATGGATTTATATTTGTGCTGATAATTGTGCTGGTCTTAAATGTTTTGAATTATTATCTGTTTGATAACATGGTGGATAATTATAAATTGAAAAATCAGGTAACAATGCTTGGTTATCAGTTGGAGCATCAGTCGGATAAATATGACCAATTGGTTCTTTCTTATAAGAAAATTGGCAGTATGGTTCATGATACCCAAAAAGCATATAAGCTATATAAGGTCATGCATAGAAGAGAAAGAATATGACAGGATAAGAACAGTATGTGATAGATATGAGGAAGAATTAAAAAATAAATATGTTGTTTCAAAAACAGGAAATCTTGTTATTGATACATTTGTGAACAGTGCGTATACATTTGCCCAAAACAATGGCGTGAAATTTCATACGGATTTTAAGTTCGATAAAAATTCAATAATGGTCTCTGACTATGATATGTGTATAATAATAGGAAATCTGCTGGATAACAGTATCAATGCATGTAAGAAACAGAAGGAAAAAGAGGGGGTATATATAAAGCTGGCAATAGTGCAGACAGATCGGCATTTGGTAATAGATGTGAAAAATAGCAGTACACAGTCTGACGTGGGCGGCAGTAAGGATATGACTCATGGATATGGTATACAAAATGTGAAAAATACCATGGACAAGTACAATGGAATAATGGAGATAAAGAATACATATGGGGAATATGAAACACTTGTGCTGATCCCCATAAATCAGGATTAAATGTACATAAACCGCATGCCCCCGCATAAACTGTAAAAACAGAATATGCGGGGGCTTTTTCTTTGAAGGATTACATAGAAGAGCGGGCAATCGAAGCGGCAAATTATATCATAGACACAAGGGCGACTGTGAGACAGACAGCGGACAAGATGGGTATAAGCAAATCAACGGTGCACAAGGATATAACGGAACGGCTGGTCCGTATAAGACCCATGCTGGCGGCCCAGGCCAGGGTGGTGCTGGACGCCAACAAGGCGGAGAGACATATAAGAGGAGGGCTTGCCACGAGGGAGAAGTATCTGCATGTCACAAAGTTTTAACATAGCTTATGTTGTATTTTTCTCTGATTTGGGTTAAACTTTTGATGATTATATAATAGTGGACTAAGTGTGGGCTATTAGAAAATGGCAGTTTAACTATAGATTAGAGGTTAGGATATGAGATTTATTCATGTTTCGGATGTGCATTTGGGGATGATTCCTGACAAGGGAAAGCCTTGGAGCGATGTCCGTGCGAAAGAGATAGAAGAGACATTTGACAGGATCCTGGATATTGCGGAGGAGAGAAAGGTAGATCTGCTCCTCATTGCCGGCAATCTGTATCACAGTGCGCCGAAGGCAGCGGATCTTGCAAAGCTTGATGCCAGACTTGCAAAACTTACAAATACAAGAACGGTGATCATTGCGGGTAGTAGTGATTACATTGAAAGTGGATCTCCATCGGAGAATTATGAGTTCACATCGAACACAGTGCTTCTTCCGGCTGGGGAGTTCAGCAATGCGTATTTTGAAGATATAAATACCTGTGTGACCGGTTTCAGCTATGGACAGGCGGAATACACGGAGGATTTCTCAGAGGGGATAGATGCCCAGACGGAAGGCGCTGTCAATATACTTCTCATGCATGGAGGAGATGCCAGCCACAGTCCATTTAATTTCCGAAAGCTGGCTGACACAGGATTTGACTATGTGGCACTCGGACACCTGAGAAAGCCGAAGCACATGGTGAAGAACCGTATGGCATATCCGGGATCGCCGGAGCCTTTGTCACCTTCTGACACAGGAAAGCATGGCTTTATTTATGGACAGATAATAAACGGAGAGACAAGGATAAAGTGGGAGCCTGTTGCCTGCAGGAATTACATCAACCTTGGACTTGAGATAAAGCCGGAATATACTGACAGACAGATCGAGCATGCTGTTCTGAAACAGATCGATAAGATGGGAACGCAGAACATATATCGGGTTATCCTGAAGGGTCAGAAGGGGCGCGGAGTGAGACCTCAGTTTGATGATGTGTCTCAGGATTACAAGATATATGAGGTTGTGGATAATACGATGTTCGAGTACAATGCTGATGGTCTCAAGAGGGACAATGAGCACAATGTACTTGGAAGATTTATCGCTGAGTTGTCCGGTGAGGATGACGAGGTCAGCAAAAAAAGGCACTTGAATATGGTCTTGAGGCGATCATAGCAACTGGAGAAAAGTAATGTATATAAATAAACTTTTTTTGAAAGAATTTGGAAAATTCAATAACAAAGAAATAAAGCTGGACAAAGGCTTGAATGTGCTCTATGGAGAGCCCGGAGCCGGCAAGAGTACGATCAGGGATTTTGTGTCCGGTATACTGTATGGTATGAATAAAACCAAGGGTCTTGGAACCCGGGGAGACAATTTTGCATTAAGAAAGCCATCCGGTGGAAATGGATATGCCGGAAAGGCACAGGTGACAAATGCCGGAAAGAGTCATCTTATGGAGAGAAATTTCAACATGTCCACGGACGGTGCAACGCTCACTGATATAGAGAGTGGTAAGGATGAGAGACTTGTGTCTAAGAATTCCTACAGAGGTGTCCTGTTTGATATGGACAAGAGCACATTTGTGGATGCAATGTGTGTTGATCCGCCGGAGGAGATGGGCGGAGATGACAAAGCTTTGTGTGACAGACTCGAGAAGTATCTTCAGAATATGAAGGAGACGGGCTGCACGGAATAAACAGAGCAGACGCAGTGGCGTATCTTGAGAACGAAAAGAAGAAATATGACAATCAGAAGTATCTGGTTCAGATAGAAGAGCTGGAAGCCCAGATGGATGAGCTGGGTGAAGTTGATAAGGAGCTTGAAGACATCCGAACTGCCAGACGTGAGGAGCTTGATGCTTATAATATGGAGATCGCACGTTTGAAGAGAGAGGCAAGGCAGCTCGTGAATGAAAAGGATGCTGGGATCCCTGACGAGGATGAGGACAGGGAGCGAAGCAGAATATTCCTCGAGGTTGAAGCTATAGATGATGAGGATGAGCTGAAGGAGAAAAAGAAGCAGGAGAAGAAGGACAAGAAGCTGACGGACAATATATTTGTCATAATGGCAACAGGAATACTGGTTGTTGCGGTGGTCATGCTAGTGGTTCACCTTGTTGGTTTTCAGAAGTCCATACAGCAGCTATTCACGATATGTACGATTGCGTTTGTTGCTATAACCATCATAGATGGATTGTTCAGGAAAGGCGCATTTGACAGTGATAAGCTTCCGTCTGAGGAGGAGTTCAGGAGAACCATATATGAGATGGGAAGAGCAACTGAGTCGAGGACGGTTCGCGTTGAGATAGACAGAGCTTTTCAGGAGGAGCATGACAGGAAGCTTGATATGTTCAAGTTCCAGGAGCATGATGCCATAGAGAAGAGGGATGCCTACTATGAACTCAAGGAGAAGAGAGACGCCATATTTGCCGATTATGATGTGCTTGAGACTGAGAAGAAGGCCATAGATAAGGCTATCAATACCATAATGGACATATCGGAGGAGTTCTCAGGACTGTTTGCCGGTATGGACGGCAGAGTATCGGATATTCTTAGCGCACTCTCCGGTGGACAGTATCAGGAGGCAAAGCTCGATGATGAGATGCATGTTGCAGTGAAAAAGGATGACCATTTCTTCCGGGCGGAGTTCCTGGGACATGAGGTCGTTCGGCAGGTGTATCTGGCTGTGCGGCTGGCTGTTGCAGAGATACTTAACAACGAGAAAATGCCACTTGTGCTGGACGATGTGATAGATGTAACCGATGAGAGTCAGCTCACGGGAGTGCTCAAGGCGATGAGTATGGTGAACACGGAGCAGACGATATTGCTTACATCCGATAAGGATCTGGTTAACAGACTTGAGGATATGCATATAGCATGCAATGTGGTGACATTGTAGAAAGTTTCTAATAATAAATAATTAAAAGACCTGCGGAAGCTTGCGATACATGGTATGTATCAGGTGAGCTTACGTAGGTCTTTTTTGTAAGTCTATAATTGTATATTAGTAATTCTCGTAGTTATCTGAGATAGTGTGCTTCTCCTTGTACTCAGCAATTCTCGCACTGATTCTCTCTGATGGATCAAGAAGATCGCTGAGAGATGCATCGTGGTTGAGGTGATCGATAATGAGTGCAATGTACTTGCTCATGTCGGCTGATACATACCAGTCGCGGTCTGCAAGCTCAGGAAGCTGATAAGTGAGGTTGGTTGTGATGACCTTCTCAATGAGACCTTCCTCGTGACACTTGTCAAATACCTCAAGACCCTTGGTGAAGAGACCAAATGTAGCAAGTGCAAATACTCTCTTAGCCTTTCTTGCCTTGAGTTGCTTGGCAACATCTATCATACTCTCGCCTGATGCGATCATGTCGTCGATGATGATAACATCCTTGCCTTCAACTGAATCACCGAGAAACTCATGGGCAACGATAGGATTACGTCCGTCCACAACTCTTGAGTAATCTCTTCTCTTGTAGAACATACCTACATCTACACCGAGAAGGTTAGCGAAGTAGATAGCTCTGTGCATAGCACCCTCGTCAGGTGATATAACCATCATGTGGTCGTTATCTATCTCAAGATCAGGAGTTGATCTAAGAAGTGCCTTTACAAACTGGTAAGTAGGCTTTACGTTCTCGAAACCGCTCTTTGGAATAGCATTTACAACACGTGGGTCGTGAGCGTCAAATGTAACGATGTTGTCTACACCATACTGCTGAAGCTCCTGGAGCATAACTGCACAGTCGAGGGACTCGCGTCCTGATCTCTTGTGCTGACGGCTCTCATACAGGAAAGGCATGATGACAGTGATCTTTCTAGGCTTGTCTGTCATGGCAGAGATGATTCTCTTCAGATCAGCATAGTGATCGTCAGGAGACATTCTCTGAGTCTGGCCACCCATGGTGTATGTGCAGCTATAGTTTCCTACATCAAGCATGATATATATGTCTTTACCGCGGACTGACTCGTTGACAATACCCTTTGCCTCACCTGAACCAAATCTAGGGCAGTCTGCCTTGATAAGGTAAGAGTCCTTCTCGTAACCGTGGAATACGATGCTTGACTTGTTCTCGTTCTGACGGTTCTTTCTCCATTTTACGATATAAGAATCGACCTTCTCTCCGAGAGGTACAATGCTCTTATGAGCAATGATTCCTAAGCTTCCTACAGGTATTGTTTCCAACTTGCTATCGTCTGGCATAATAAAAATCCTCCTAATTTGCTTTCGTTGTCTACCTTTTGTTCCTGGCTATGCTTTTCATTCTTTTTACATAGCGGATGTTATCTCCGTAGAGATTGAAGATGAGATAGCTATCAACTATTCGTGACATGATACGCTCTGTATACCTGTTCTTGAATTCCTGCAGATCAAGATTGGTAGAAATGAGAGTAGACTGTCTCTTGATAGTTCTCGTATTTATAATCTCAAATAACTGAGACAGGACAAATGAGTTGGTGTACTCTGTGCCCAGATCGTCAATTATAAGAAAATCGCAGTTATATATGTAGTCATACAGCATCTTCTGATGCGGTTCATGACCACCCTTTATTATAATGTCCTGTAAGATATTATCAAATAAATTTATCGCCGACAAGTATAAAACTGTATAACCTTTGTCTAAAAAGTTCCTTAGCGATACAATTTGTCAGGAAGGTCTTGCCTGTTCCGGTCTCTCCATATATAAGAATGCCCGGTCTGCTGTCCTGAAAATTCTCTGTGAACTGTCTTGATGCAGACAATATGCTCTGTGCATTCTGGTAAGGAGTGTAATTGTAGCCAGCAATGTGTTCATCTCTGTAGAAATCAGGATTGAAGCTGGCAAAATTCTCCGTCTCCAGCACCTTCTCTATGGTGGACTGCTGGTACAACTGGCTGATGACCATGTGTTTCAGACATGAACATGGCTTACCATCTACATATCCGCTGTCTCTGCATGCGGGGCAGTTGTATATCGGTGCCAGATAATCGTCAGGGTATCCGGTCTGTGCCATGAGCTGATGCTTCTCATCGCGGAGAGCGTGGTTCTTCATGGAGAGTGCTTCTTCATCCACTTCCTGATGCAGTATCCTTGCCCTTGATGCCTGGACGGCACTGTGGGCGATGGCATCGTCGATCTCCTTTATACGAGGGATCCTGGCATATACCTCAGCTTTTCTGTTGTCCTGTCTGCGAAGATTGTCCTGTCTGATCCTGCTCAGTCGGGACAAAATATCATCATAATTTATATTGCCCATAATATGTATATATTACCTCTTGTCAAGATTGAGTTCATCTGCAAGCATCTGTTCCAGCTTGTCCAACTGGTTGGACATGTCTGTCTGCTTGAAGTTCGCAAATCCATTCGGATTCCTGGTGGCTGCAGGCTGCGCTGTGGCCGCTGATTTCTTCTTGAGGAACTCCTGATCGAGCAGTTCGACATCCCTAATGGATTGTACACCATTCTTATGCCAGTTTTCAAGAATTCCATTGACATATGCGAAGTTGGCGGACTGTGGCTTGGAGATTATGGCCTTCTCACATGCCAGAAGGATAAGATCCTCTGAGAAATTCATCTCACCTGTCCACGCGTCAATGTATGCGGTCTCTATGCTGGTAGGATTGCTTCTGCGTATTCCGAGTGCAGAGAAGACCTTTCTGTAAAATGGGTTGTAGGCGGAGCTGTCTGCCTTGGCCTTGTCGACCGTGTCGATTCCTTTTTCATACCATGCTATGGCTACGGTCTCCGCATATCTGAAGCTTGCCTTGCCCATGGTCAGACAGTATTCGATCAGATATTCGATGAGCTCCTGGGAGAAGCCAAGCTGGTCGTATATGTATATGAGACTTTCTGATTCAGGCATGGAAAGCGGTCTGCCAAAATATGCCTCTGTCTCAAACATAATATCAGAGAGAACCTCGTCCTCCTGTTTCTTCCTAAGAAATTCTGGTGTAACTGTTATCTTGTCAGGCAGAGTGCGCTCCGGCACCTCGGCCTTGTCTTCGTCTGCGATCGTCGCCGTGATCTCGCTGTTGTTATCGTCATCTCCGGTGGAATAATCCACGCCGAGAATAGAGAGGTCGTCAACTCCGCTGTCGGAGGAGCTGCCCTTGTCGTGAAGAGGGAGAAGAAGTTATTCCTGTAAGCTCCTTCTTCTTGTTGTAGTTGAGCTTCATAACATCCTGGCTTATCCAGTATTTTATGGCTCTGCAAATATCCTTCTCTGTGAGATTAAAATGATCTGCTATGTTGGCGACAGACACGGGTTTACTGGAAGACATAAGTCTGACCAGATACAGATATACCTTAACAAATTCTCCGCTGGCGGAGGTCATGTAATAGTCTATAAAAAAGTTTGATATAGAGGAATATGTTTCGTTTTTTTCTGTTGTAATAGTAATGTAGCTCATGTCAAAAAACTCCTTGATCATACTCCTGAAATAGCGCATTTCCCTTAGCGCAAATGCATTATAACATGAACTTTTTGGAATGCAAACAGAACATATAGTCGGTTGGGAAAAATGGTGGGGATGTGGATAATGTGGATAATGTGGACGAAAAAGTGACATAAAAATACAAAAGTCATAGTTTAACAGGGCTTTGTAATATTTCTGTAAAAATTATGTCAACAAAAAAATATAAGCTCTGTGGGGAAAACTTTCCCACAGAGCTGTGTGGATAATGTGGATAACTAATTTTTTATCAGGTCATTTCCGATAGAATAGACGTTTCCGGCGCCCATAGTTATCAACAAATCATTTTTTTTGCAATTTTTTAAGAGATAATTTTCTATATCGTCGAAAGATGGAAGATAGAACGCATCAGTACCCGTCTCGGCGATCTTCTCGGCGAGTTGCTTTGCTGAGACAAGTCCGGTATCCTTCTCTCGGGCTGCATAAATATCTGCCACGATGACGTGGTCACATACCTTGAGTGCGTCTACAAACTCATCGAACAGAGCGTAGGTTCTTGAGTAAGTGTGTGGCTGGAATACGCACCACAGTTCGTTGTAGCTTGTGTTCTTTGCTTGCCTTCAGTGTGGCTGCTATCTCAGTTGGATGGTGAGCGTAGTCATCCATGACTCTCACGTTGTCGAGGATGGTTCCTTTGTACTCAAAACGTCTCTCGGCACCGACACACTCTGACAGTCCCTGTTTGATGACATCTATGGAGATTCCAAGTTCAAGGGATGCCGCTATGGCTGACAGTGAGTTGTATACGTTGTGCTCACCGAATACCTTGAGTGTTATGTCAGTGATCTCTTTGCCGTCCACAACCAGTGTATAGGTTGGATGGCCGAAGTCATCAAATCGTATATTGTGTGCTGAATATTTGTTCTGTGCGCCCTTTCCAAATGTTACCACGCGGCACTCGAGGTCTCTGACAACGGTATCATAATACTTCATATCGCCGTTCACGATGACCAGGCCCTCCTTTGGAGTCTTGGTGGCAAATACATGGAATGACTCAGCGATCTCATCTATATCCTTGAAGAAGTCAAGGTGGTCGGCATCCACGTTCAGTATGATACTGATAAAAGGCTTAAATGCGTGATAGCTGTTGGTGTACTCACATGCCTCTGTTACAAAGTATTCAGATTTGCCTACACGGATATTGCCGCCGATGCTGTCGAGGATTCCTCCGACTGATATGGTAGGATCAGTGTCTGCATCTATGAGGATGTAGGACAGCATGGAAGTCGTTGTTGTCTTGCCGTGGGTTCCACTGACGGCTATGGAATATTTGTAATTCTCCATGATCTGGCCGAGAAGCTGGGCTCTGGTGAGCATAGGAATGTTCTTCTCCACTGCGGCCTTGAACTCTTCATTGTCAGGATGTATGGCTGCTGTGTATACGACCAGATCTATGTTGTCTGTTATGTTAGATGCACACTGACCGATGTTGATAAGCGCTCCCATGTCGGCAAGCTGATCGGTGATTTCGGATGCTTTCATATCTGATCCGGTAACCTTGAATCCGGCCTTCAGAAGTATCTCTGCGAGACCGCTCATGCTTATTCCGCCTATTCCCATGAAATGGACGTTGATTGGCTTTGAAAAATTGATCTTGTACATTTGTATTTCGCCTTCCTTATATAAAAAGATTGATTACTATATTTAAAAGTGTTTTTTATTATAGCATAACTGCCCTCAAATGAAAATAAATGGTTTTGGTCAATTGCATAGATTGTTATTGAACGAAAATTATGTTATAAATGGAGGTAGTGTGATGGAAGCTGAGGAGAAAACTGCAAAACTCATGCGTATCGTAGAGGGCGCAGAAGAGGTAGAGAAGATGGATGCATTGCTCAGCCTGGCTATAACGGGCGGAGATTATAACTGGATCTAAGAGGTATACATATTAGGTATACAGGGGCAAAGATCAATATAATATGAGTAGAGGTTAACATATGATTACAAATGACGCTACATTATTAAAGGTAAAGCACGAGGTGCTTTATGAGGTGGCAAAGCTTGCGTATGAAGGCAGGCTGGATGATGAGAGGGACAATCTTCCATATAAGATGGTTCCCGGTCCACAGCCATTTTTCAGATGTTGTATATACAGAGAGAGGGAGGTTATCAGACAGAGGATCAGACTTGCCGAGGGCAAAGCCCCTGGAACAGAGGATGATGGGAATGTAGTCCAGATCATCAATTCTGCCTGTGAGGGTTGTCCGATCTCACGTTACGTAGTAACTGATAACTGCCAGAAGTGCATGGGAAGAGCGTGCCAGCAGGCGTGCCGTTTCGGTGCCATCAGCATGGGACGCGACAAGTCCTACATCGACCCATCAAAGTGTAAGGAGTGTGGACAGTGTGCCAAGGCATGTCCGTACAATGCCATTGCAGATCTGATGCGTCCATGTATCAAGAGCTGCCCGGTTGGTGCCATATCTGTGGCTGAGAATGGAACCGGTATTGCGGTCATAGACAAGGACAAATGTATAGACTGTGGTTCATGTATCCACAAGTGCCCATTTGGTGCGATCGGATCAAAGTCTTATATAGTAGATATAATAAATGACATGAGAGCCGGCAAGAAGGTATTTGCCATGTTCGCACCTGCCACATACGGACAGTTCGGTGCGGATATCACCATGGCGAGCTGGAGAACAGCCATGAAGAAGATAGGCTTCTACGATGCGGTGGATGTGGGACTTGGTGCCGACATGACAGCCATGGCAGAGGCAAAGGAATGGATGGAGGCCAAGGCAGAGGGCAGGAAGAAGACAACCTCATGCTGTCCTGCATTCAAGCTTCTGGTGGAGAAGCATTTCCCTGAGCTGGCAGACAGGGTATCTGAGACCGTATCACCTATGTGTGCAGTATCGAGATACATCAAGGAGAATTATGAGGATGCCGTGACAGTATTCATAGGCCCTTGTATCGGCAAGAAGGCGGAGAGCGCAGCCGGAGAGAAGGAATCTGCGGACTATGCGCTGACATACGGAGAGATCAGAGCCATGCTGAGAGCAAAGGATGTCAAGCTTGAGCCAGAGGCTGAAGATAACGACCAGTCCACACTGTTCGGCAAGAAATTTGCAAATGCAGGCGGAGTCACAGCGGCAGTCATAGAGAGCATGAAGGAGCTCGGCTGCGAGGACGAGGTTAAGGTGTGCAAATGCGATGGAATAGATGCATGTAAGAAGGCACTGACTCTCATGAAGTTCAACAGATTCCAGGATGACTTCATGGAAGGTATGGCGTGTGAAGGTGGGCTGCGTGGGCGGCCCTTCAAGACACAGGGATCCGAACATGGCGATGCGTGACAGAAAGGCAGCCCTTGATAATTCTACAGATATCAACATCACAGAGAATCTTGAGAAGCAGGGAGCAGACAAGATTGATATGGTGAGAGATTAGTGCATGGAGGACAAAGACATGACAACAGTTTTGATATTTGTGATATGTGTGCTTATATTTGTGTGCGTATCGGTGGTTACGGCGATACTTGTATACAAGTCACAGATGCGTAAGAAGAAGCTTCAGTGGGACAGCCGGCAGCAGACACAGGATTCCAAGCAGGTACAGGATCAGTAGAGACTGTGATATATAATGAAATAATAAGAAAATTAAGACGTGCAGCGATGGAGATGAAACTGGACTTATCCGGGGGGATTCATTGCTGCACGCCTTATTTTTATGGATTGAGGGAAAAAACTGTGCAGTCAAAATGTAATACCAATATGTGAAAATAAATTAAAACTTTTATTTTTCTGTTGACATGACAAAGAGATATGATAATATATGGATGTAGTAATTGAAACTACATGTAAAGTTAATTGAAAACGCACATTAAAGTAATGTTTATTTTGATTGCTAGATAGAAATACGAACTTAGAAGACTTTTTATACTAAGTTAATACATAATGTGATAAAAAACGGCATGTATCGCCGGCGTTAAAAGGCGGAAAAAGCCGTTTTACCATATATATTATCAGAACTTATAGTTTATGGAGGAAATTAACATGTCAACAGAAATGAGACCAGAGCAGGGAATAGCAGGAAAGTTTGTGAGGTCAGCTCTTGATGAGAATGGAGTTCTCAGCAAGATTGAGTTCACCAACAGCGAGAATTTCAACTTCGCATACGACGTAATGGATGCTCTGGCAGAGAGAAAGCCTGATCAGACAGCGCTCATCTATGTATCAAAGGATAGAACGATCGAGAAGAAATTCACATTCCAGGATATCAAGGATTATTCCAACAGGGCAGCCAATTACTTCAAGAGCCTGGGCATCAGGAAGGGTGACAAGGTAATGCTCGTGTTAAAGAGACATTATCAGTATTGGTTCACCATGATGGCTCTCCACAAGATCGGTGCCATAGCTATACCGGCGACAAATATATTAAAGGCAACAGATTATCAGTATAGAATTGAGGCAAAGCAGGCGTATCAGCGGTTGTGTGTACATCAGATGACGGAATCACGGCGTCCATAGATACATTTGCTGATGACAAGCTGACAAAGATCGTTGTAAATCATCCAGTAGAAGGCTGGAACTTCTTCGATGAGGGAATCATGGAGTGCAGCACCGAGTTTCCAAGACCTACAGGCGAGGATGCTGTAGGAGGAAAGGATGATATACTGTTCGTCATGTTCACATCGGGAACAACAGAGCATCCAAAGATGGTTGCACACAATCATCTGTATCCACTTGGACATTACATCACAGCAAAATACTGGCACTGCAACAAACCTGGTGAGGTTCATCTCACAGTTTCAGATACAGGCTGGGGTAAGGCTCTCTGGGGCAAGCTCTACGGACAGTGGCTGTGCGAGGCATGCGTATTCGTATTTGACTTTGATACATTCAGTGCGGACACTATATTCAAGCTTATAGAGAAGTACAATATCTCAACATTCTGTGCACCTCCAACACTGTACAGAATCCTTATCCGTATGGATATGAGTAAGTACAACCTCTCATCCCTCAGATACTGTACAACAGCGGGTGAGGCACTTAACCCTGAGGTATTTGACGTATTCAAGGAGAAGACAGGATTCACTATATATGAAGGATTTGGTCAGACAGAGACGACTCTTACCATTGGTAACCTTGAGAATACTACTCCAAGACCGGGATCAATGGGTAAGGCAAGCCCAATGTATGACGTGAGGATCATGAAGGCAGACGGAACATTTGCGCACCTGGTGAGACAGGTGAGATCGTCATCAACATCGCAGACGGTGCGCCGGACGGACTGTTCATGGAGTACTACAGGGATCCACAGAGAACAGCCGAGGTTATGCATGACGGCTTCTATCACACAGGTGATACGGCTTACCAGGATGAGGATGGATATTTCTGGTTCGTTGGACGTGTGGATGATATCATCAAGGTTGCAGGCTACAGAGTAGGACCTTTCGAGATAGAGAATGAGATCATGAGAATACCTTATGTCCTTGAGTGTGCAGTTACATCAGTACCTGACAGCACAAGAGGTCAGGCAATAAAGGCCACTATCGTTCTCACAGAGGGTACAGTTGGCGATGAGAACCTCAAGAAGGAGCTCAAGAGATACTTTAAAGAGAACATCGCAAGCTACAAGAGACCTAGAGTTATCGAGTTCGTTGATGAGATGCCAAAGACCATCAGCGGCAAGGTAAGACGTGTTGAGATCAAGGAAAAGGACTGGAAGTAAGTCAGAAATCAGGTGAAGAAAAAAATGATAGATATGAGTAAGATCAAGCCATATGATAGATCGGTTTATTATTATGAGACGGACAGGATGCAGATAGTACACCACTCCAATTACATTAGATGGATCGAGGAGGCAAGGCTGGACTGGATGAAGCAGATAGGCTGGGATTACAAGTCTATAGAGGATGACGGATATATAATTCCTGTGCTTGGTGTGACGGCTGAGTATAAGAGTATGTGCCACTTCGGCGATGATGTGCTGATACATGTCAGTCTTTCGGAGTATACAGGTGTCCGTGTAGGGTTTTCATATGAGATCGTGGACAAGAAGACAGGCGAGCTTAGAACACTTTGCACAAGCTCACATTGTCTGCTGGATGGCAACAACAAGCTTGTGTTCATCAGAAAGGCATATCCTGAGCATGATAAGCTGTTTAAGGAGCTGCTTGAGGATTACAAGAAAAGTCAGAGCAAATAAACAGAGCTGTTGTCTGGTGTATAAATAATTTAATATTGTATTAATTGATGGTTATTAATAGCTGGTAAAATTGTTTGTGTAACTTTTTATCAGCTATTTTTATCTATTTAGACATGTAATTAGTTAAAACATCCTTTTTATATTATGGCGTAAATGCTATAATGGAAACGGTTGCGTGGGAATATATGGCAGGCTGGATGCTGCTGCAAGGAGGGATCTTTTGAAAGAAGTATCACTTGATAAACAATACTACAAAGAACATATACAGAACATATTATATGATAATTATGTGAAACTGGCGCTGGTCAACATTGATACTGGGGAGTATGTGAGTGTTATCAGTGTGGACAAGAATGCAGATAATTATAAAAGTACCTCTGACGTATCTTCCTATTTTAAAGATAACAAGGGACTGGACTGCTGTCATCCTGATGAAGTCAGAGAATTTGCATATATGTGTGATATGAAGCATGTCAAAGCACTCATAGAAGCCGGAGCCAGATCCATCGTGCGTAATTTCAGGTTCAGATTGAGACTTGGCGAGGACTATGAGTGGGTTTCCATGGATATAGAAGCTGAGAAAGAGCCGAGAGAGGACGGACAATGGGTTGTGTTCGGCATGAGGGCAGTCAGCCTTGACACCCTGGTGCTGGAGGATAGTCTCAGGACACTGACAAGGGTATACAGGCGTATATTCAGGATTGATGTGACGCACAATATTTGCGAGACATTGAGAGGCGGATATATAAGAAGCAGAGATGAGGTTAAGCATGACTGCCTTGGAGATTACATGAAAGACATGACTATGGGTGGTGAGATATTCCCTGACGATGTGGACAGGGTAAGAAAGTGCCTGTCTCCTGAGTTCCTCATAAAATATTTTGCAAATGGACATGACAGATTTACCATTAGATATAAGCGTAAAATGGATATGGTGTACAGATGGGTGATGACAGAGGTCATACCTACTGCTGACTATAGAGATGACAATAAGGTATTCTATCTTTATACGAGGGATATACATGAGGAGTATTCTGAGAGCATAGAGAAACAGGAGCTGTTGGAATTTTACAGTTACAAGGATACACTCACTCGTCTCGGCAATAGAAATGCATTTAACATTCTGTGCGACGCGTATGCAGACCGAAATGATAAGCGGTCGGTCGGATTCGTATTCAACGATGTGAACAAATTGAAGTATGTGAATGATCATTATGGACATAAAGAAGGAGATCTATATCTTCAGAGGGTATCGCAGATGTTGGCACAGCATTTTGGCGAAAATGCATGTTACAGGATAAGTGGCGATGAATTTGTTGTCATCATTATGGATATTGCTGAGCAGTCGTTTAACTCAATGATCGCCAGATATAAAGAGGTAATTGATGAGCAGGAGGAGGCTCCGGTTGCGTTCGGCGCAGTCTGGAAGGCTGAGGCTGATTCCATAGACAAGATAATGAACGAAGCCGAAAGACTGATGTATGAGGATAAGAAGAGATTCTATTCGAAGCATCCTGAGGTCAAGAGGCGCGAGAGCGTGGAGAATGAGGCGAATATAGCTGTAGGAACTACAAAGGATGGAGTCCCGCATTACAGGAATCTTGGAAAGACAGACAGGATATTTGATGCCCTTGCAGCTACAACACTCAGAAATTATATATTTATGGATGATCTCGATACGAATGTTACAAAATGGTCTGCAAGTGCGGTGGATTACTTTGGGCTTCCGGGGCAATACATATATGATACACAGAAAGTGTGGGAGAAGCTTATACATCCAGATGACAGAGCAATATTTGAACAGGATATTACAGAGGTATTTGCGGGGCGCAAAAAGTATCATGATGTAGAATATAGAATGAGAAACAAAAAGGGTGAATATGTGGTCTGCACCTGCAGAGGTTTCATCACCAAAAAAGAAAATGGTGATCCGGAGTTCTTTGTGGGCACTGTCATAAACCACGGTGTCATAGATGGGGTTGATCCGGTGACTAACCTGCACAATCAGCATGAGTATACCAAGTATATATCAATACATTTGAGAAACAAGCAGACGATGAGCATTCTGGCAATAGGAATATCCATGTTCAACAGTATCAATATGATGTATGGATATGCATATGGCAATGCTGTTCTTAAGGATTTTGCCACAAAGCTCAAAAATGTCGTCGGTGGAAAGGGACTCGTGTTCAGACTTGACGGTGCAAAATTTGCGATTTGTTCAAACGTGTATACCAAACAGGAACTCAAAGAGGTATACAGACATGTACAGAATCTTGCACTTGACAATGTGGGTCTGAGCGGCACATCGATCCCGCTTAAATTGTACGGAGGTGGTCTGATATATGACCATGTAGGAGCCGATGAGGACGTGATAAAGAGCAGTGTGGAATATGCCCTGGAGAGATCCAAGGAGGATCATCATGGTGAACTTGTATTCTTCAATGAGGAGATCAAGGACAATGATAGAATGAGACTGCAGCTGTACAGCACAATACACAAATGTGTGGCAAACAACATGGAAGGCTTTTTCATGTGCTATCAGCCTATAGCAAATTCCGAGACGGGACACATAATAGGTATGGAGGCTCTTCTCAGATGGAAACACAAGGAATTTGGAGTGGTTCCACCGGGAATATTTATACCGTGGCTTGAGATGGAGCCGTGTTTCTTTGAACTTGGCAACTGGATAATAGAGCAGGCACTCACGGATGGTATGGAGATCCGCAAGATCAGACCTGATTTTGTGGTGAATGTCAATATATCAGCGACTCAGCTTGAGAATCATGGATTTAGGCAGGCTGTTGTGGATATATTAAAAAAGACGAAGTTCCCTCCTGAGTATTTGTGCATAGAGCTCACAGAGAGATGTAAGAATATGGATATAGCATTTCTGAAAAATGAGCTGGAATATTTCAGGAAACTTGGAATAAAGATCGCTATCGATGATTTTGGAACGGGAAATGCTACCCTAAATCTGCTCACGGAATTACCGATAGATGAGCTTAAGGTCGATATGTCATTTGTCAGGGGAATACAGGAGAGCAAGCCTAATCAGGTCCTTGTACAGGCGGTTGTGTCCTGTGCACATCAACTCGGATACAAGAGCTGCATTGAAGGTGTCGAGGACAAGGCACTGTTCGATTACCTTCATAGGTATGGTTCCACTTACTATCAGGGATATCATTTCTCCAGACCGGTTTGCCTGGAGGATTTTAAGAAGCTTTTGTGACAGACGACCCGCTTGGTAATATATACATCCGCAATCACGCTTGACTTACTGCACTTCGATTGGGTGCTATCTGCATGGTGCTCCGACCGCCAAAAGGGCGTCGGCGGATCTGCGCACCAGCAAGCACCATCGAAGCACAGACGTCTGCGCTACCGATTGCCGGATATATATATTACCAAGCGGGTCTTACGTTGTGGCCGGCTTTGAGAATTGTATTTTTTGAAAAATTTAAAATTGTGTTCTTTTTGGTGGATTTTGGCTTGTTTGGGAGAAAATTGTATCTAAATGAGTTTTAAAATGGTTAAAAGATACAATTTCTGGGAATTGGTGTTATTTTAGGTGCTTTTTTTCAAAAAAGATAAAATTTTGTGCTATTTGACTTGATTGCTTCAGGTTGACATAGAACATGGGCGTTGATAAGATTGGGGTAATTGTGACAATATAATATGTTGGGTGTATAGTCCCGGAGAATTCCGGCGAATGAGACATACCACACACATTGCGGACTGTGCGTATAAGGAAGCTTATGGTGCCTGGAGGATGTTGTAAACGAGGTGTGCTCAGTAAGAAGAGAAGTGCGGTGAGAATCCGTCGCAACAGCCATTACTGTATGCAGAGCATAGACTCTGGCAAGTCAGATCGCTTGCTATATATCCACTCGGAATAATGTGAAAGGAGACACGATTATGAAGAGAAGAATTTTTGCTGTGTGTATGGCGATGTGCACGATGGCAATGGTTATGTTCACGGAAACAACAGGAAATGCTGTGAACGTGTATGCGGCGGCTGATGTAACGGATTCTACGATATATGCAGAGTCGGATGGTGTAACAGATTCTACGATATACACAGTGCCAGACGATATGACGAATCCAGCAGTATCTACAGCGACGAATGACGAGACGGATCCGGTGACAGGAACTGCGACAGAGGAAACTGCAGATGTGGCTATGGTTGATTACACTCAGGCCCTTGGCAATACTCTTGTATATCTGAGGAAGACTGCGGATGATCCACAGTATGAGGCTGAGTGGAATGTGATGACTCTTGCCAGATGCGGTTATGAGGATGAGGCATGGTATGGAGAATACTATGACAATATTGTGAAATATGTTCAGTCATGTGTTGAGGAGACAGGTTCTCTGAAGCTCGATAAAAAGCAGTATAAGGGTACGGATAATTCCAGGGTAATACTGGCCTTAACTGCGATTGGCGCTGATGCCACAGATGTTGGTGGATACAATCTGCTTGAGCCATTGGCCGATATGAATTATGTAACAACACAGGGAATCAATGGCCCGGTGTTTGCGTTGATTGCATTTGACACGGCAGGTTATGATATTCCGAAGCTTCCGGATGGAAGTGACGGTGTTCAGACGACAAGAGAAGGACTTGTTGAATATATCCTTGGACGGGAGCTTTCTAGTGGTGGTTGGGCATTTTCTGGTAGTAATGCTGACCCGGATATGACAGGTATGACAATTCAGGCACTTGCGCCGTATTACAAGTCTAACACAGAGGTTAAGACGGCGGTTGACAGGGCGCTTGATGTAATGTCGGGGCTGCAGAAGGCTGATGGTGGATTTGCTTCATGGGGAACTGTGAATTCTGAGAGCTGTGCGCAGGTGATATGTGGATTGCTTGATATAGGCAGGGATGCCGGAACAGATGAGGCATTTGTCAAAAATGGACATTCTGTGATGGATGCTTTGATGGAATTCTATGTTGCAAGTGCCGGTGGATTTGCGCATGCGGCAAATCAGAATGGAGAACTGGTTGTAAATGGAATGGCTTCGCAAAGCAGGCAGGATATGCTCTGGCTGCCTATGACAGATTCAAAAAAAGGAAAGAACACACTGTATGATATGTCTGATGCAGAGTCATTATATATCCGATCCGTGGCGACAGCGGATGTGAAACTCAGCACCAGCACGTATGTGTACGACGGCAAGGCCAAGAAGCCGGGCGTGACGGTGAAGCTTGGTGACAGAGTGCTTAAGGATGGCGTGGATTACACCATTTCATATCAGAACAATGTCAATATTGGCAATTCGGCAAAGGTAGTGGTGACCGGCAAGGGAATATTCAAGGGCTCAGCCAGCAAGACATTTGTCATAAAGATGGCTGCGCCGGCTAAGACGAGTGTGTCGGCGGGTAATGGAGCAGCAGGCATAACAGTAAAGTGGAAGAAAGCGGCACGGGCTGACAGATATGTGGTGCTCAGAAAGGTTGGAAATGCAAAGAATTGGACGACTGTGGCCACCACAAAATCTCTGAGCTACACTGACCGGAAGGTCGCAAATGGCAAGAAATATATCTATGCAGTTAAGCCTGTTGGAAGTGGCGGGGAGGCTGCGTATACGACCCAGACAATATACAGGGTCAATCAGGAAAAGATAACAAAGATAAAGTCAACGGTGAAGAAAAAGTGCACTGTGACTTATAAAAAAAATGCGAGTGCTTCGGGTTACAGGGTGATGTATTCCACGGATAAGACATTTAAAAAAGAATGTCAAGGTGTACAGGGCATCGGTAAACAAGAAGACAAATGTGACGTTGAGCGGACTCAAGGCGGGAAAGCGGTATTATGTCAGAGTTCAGGGATTCAAGAAGGTTGGAAAGACTTATTATTACGGAGCATGGAGCAAGACTGTAAACGTTGTGATCCGAAAGAAGTAGGCATATGGATAAGATCAAAGAATTTGTAAAAAAAATATAAGAAACACATAGGTGGAGCTGTGATTGTTCTGCTGATCCTGATGTGGGCTTTCTGGTACGGGGGAAATGCGCCGGGAGCCAGAGGTTTCAAGCTGGAAAAGACCGAAGAGGGAGTCACAACTGAAGCTGTAGGCGGTGCGGAACTGACGGAGACAACGAAGAGTGCGACAGAGGAAAATACTGATGCAGGGAATGACAGGAAAAAGAAATCAGACAGTTCTGTAACCGATACCTCCTCAGGAACTCATTCGGATTCTGATACATCGGAAACAGAATATCAGACTTCCGCTGAGAGCACATCGGAGAATGTGATGGAGCGAAATACTGAGACAACCACGGAGAAGAAGACGGAGGCTACTACAAAGAAGAATACCACCACGGAGTCTCAAAAAACAACGGAGAATAAGCCGGGGACCACGGCGACTACGGAAAAGCGGAAACCGGATAAGACAACTGCTGATTCTTCTGCCACGACAAAGGCAACCACAGAGAATACAACTGAGGCGCCGAAGAAAACCTACAGCTGCACTATATCAATAGGATGTTCCACAATATTTGACAATCTGGAACTGCTAAGACCGGAGAAAAAGGACTATGTACCTGATGATGGTGTCATTCTGGGAACTGTGACTGCCACATTTGAGGAGGGGGACACAGTATTCGAAGTGCTTAAGTCGGTGTGCAGGGATTATGGTATACAGCTTGAATATTCATGGACGCCTATGTATGGAAGTTATTATATAGAAGGAATTCACAATCTGTATGAATTTGACTGTGGTGATGGCTCAGGCTGGATGTACTCGGTAAATGGCTGGTTCCCGAATTATGGCTGTTCAAGCTATGAACTCAAGCAGGGAGATGTGATAAAATGGCTCTATACATGTGACCTGGGAGCAGATGTTGGATCTGAGATGCATTGACAGATTCGCTGAGACATGGGTACTGAACATAGTGATTGATAGGAGATAAAAATATAATTGTGAAAAGGCAGGATTCATTTTCCACATATCACCCTATAGTCAATCTGGTATACTTTATATTCACTATAGGATATGCCCTGGCATTTACCCATCCGGTTTGCCTGGGCATGTCTTTTATAGGGGCATTTGTGTATTCGGTATTGCTTAGGGGATATGATGGCTTCAGGACTAATATAAAATATATGATCCCACTTATATTGCTGACGGCGCTCATCAACCCGGCGTTCAGCCATCAGGGAGTGACGATACTCACATATTTTCCGTCTGGAAATCCGTTGACATTGGAGTCTATAATGTATGGAATCATGGCTGCGTTTATGCTGGTGACAGTGATATGCTGGTTTTCGTGCTTTAACTGCGTTATATCATCGGACAAGATGGTGTATCTGTTCGGCAAGGCGGCGCCAGTGTTGTCACTGATACTTTCCATGACACTGAGGTTTATTCCGGACATATCAGGACAGTTTGGAAAGGTGTACAGAGCTCAGAGGGCATCTGGATACAAACCAAAAGGTTCGCATTTTGTGAGAATTAGAACGGGCTGCCATGTGTTTTCTGCCGTTGTAACCTGGGCTCTTGAACGGGCGCTTGTCACTGCAGACAGTATGAGATCAAGGGGATATGGACTTTCCGGAAGATCTGCATATTCACTGTATAGATTTAGAAAAAGTGATACTAAAGCGCTTGCATTTATACTTGTGTGTGGATTGTATGTGCTGGCCGGCAGTGTGTGCGGAGGATTTGCGTTCTGGTATTATCCGTCTATAAGAGGAAGTATAAGTGGTACACTTACTGTAAGTATGTATGTAGTGTATGTATGTCTTATATGTGTTCCAATATATATGCAGGCAAAAGAAAATTTTAAGATTCGCAAAATGTGACAAAGGAGAAGCGGTGAATATATTAGATATAAAAGAACTGACATTTGCATATCCCGATAGCAATGATGATTCGGGCGAGAGATATTTGCCTGATGCATTGAAAAATGTGACACTATCAGTGGGGCAGGGGGAATTCGTGGTCATATTGGGAAGTTCCGGATGTGGAAAGACCACACTTCTTAGGCAGTTGAAGACAAGTATCGCTCCTCACGGAAGATCGTCCGGGAAGATAGAGTTCAAAGGAAGAAGCCTGGAGGAGATGGATGACCGGACATCAGCAAGGCAGATCGGATTTGTACAGCAGGATGTCGATGCACAGCTTGTCACTGATAAAGTGTGGCATGAGCTGGCATTTGGATTGGAGAGTCTGGGATACGATAATGGATATATCAGACGACGCGTTGCGGAGATGTGTTCATTCTTCGGGTTATCCGGGATATTCCACAGGCGTGTCGCAGAGCTGTCTGGCGGACAGAAGCAGATGGTGAATCTTGCGTCGGTCATGGCTCTGTCTCCGGAGGTGCTGATACTGGATGAACCAACCAGCCAGCTCGATCCGATAGCTGCGAATGAATTCATAGCATGTCTTGTGAGAATCAACAGGGAGCTTGGCACGACCATCATCATGACTGAGCATAGGCTGGAGGAGGTGCTTCCGGTGTGCAGCAGAGCGGTGGTCATGGATGAAGGCACAGTGCTGTGTCAGGGAACTGTCAAGGAGGTAGCTGCCACCCTGAAAAATGAAGGACAGAGGTTAAAGGAAAAAGGTATAAACAGAAATGGATTGTATCTCTCCATGCCGGCGGCTGTCCAGGTGTATCTGGGGCTTGATGGCTCGGATGAATCTCCGGTGACCGTAACGGAGGGGCGAAACTGGTTGTCACAGTTTGACAGTAAGTACAGGGAATCGGGGCATGAGGTTGCGCCTGGGTATGTGCTGGTGGATGAAGGGGATGCCAGGGAGGCAGATGGTCAGAAAACTGACCATGGTGCTGTAGAAACTACAAGAAAAATTGCGAATCGTCAGGACAAGTCCTGGGCAGTCAGGATAGATGAGGTTCACTTCAGATACGACAAGGGTTCGCAGGAAGTACTTCGCGGTCTGGATCTTGACATATACGATAATGAGATACTTATGATAAATGGAAGCAACGGATGCGGCAAGTCGACGTTGCTCTCCCTGATAGCGGGGGTAAATAAGCCGTACCGTGGAAGAATAAAGATAAAACAGGGTAAAAGTGTGGGCATGCTCCCACAGAACCCGGAGCTTCTTTTCACAAGACGTTCTGTACGGGAAGAACTGGTGGACGCAAGTGACAGAAAAAAGCTGGTGGACATAGTGAGGTTCTGTAAGCTGGAGCATTTGATGGACAGACATCCTTACGATCTGTCAGGAGGAGAGAAGCAGAGGCTGGCACTTGCAAAGGTACTTCTGTATGATCCTGATATTCTGCTCATGGATGAGCCGACAAAGGGGCTTGATAATGGGTTCAAGGCAGAACTCAAGTGTATGCTCAGAGATCTGCAGCGGCGTGGCAAGACCATAGTGGTGGTGAGCCATGACGTGGAATTTTGCGCTGTGGCGGGAGACCGTATAGCGCTGCTGTTCGATGGGGAGCTTGCCACAGTGAATGGTGTACAGGAATATCTGGCCGGCAATAATTTCTTCACCACTGCGGCGGCAAGGATCTCCCAGGGAATACTTCATGGTGCTGTTACTGTGACCGACATATTGAGGGCATATGGCGTTTCTGACAGCGAAGCCGGAGGGGAAGGCAGCTCTGGTGGTGACTCACGTGAGTCCAGATGTGAAGATGCAGATGTGGATGATGATAACAGGATTCCTGACGCTGAAATAACCAGAGATATTGTGCTGACGAAGGAGCGGGAGACGGACCCCCTGAAATGGTGGCAGATACTCACGATATCTGTCACGTCGGTGATCATCATATTCTGCTTCTGGCAGACCATGGCCCAGTCCAATCTGGCAGATCTTGTGCAGAGAGGGATGACCATCACGTCAAAGGGATGGAAATATCTGGCTATGTATGGAGTGATGATATGTGCCATAGCGGGGCTTCGCTCCTTGCTATAAGACCTGTCACCAAAAAGAAGAACGAGGATATCGTCATGGAAGCTGCCGGTCACAGATCCGTCAGGAGAACGATATTAAGTATAGTGGCTATGCTCGTTGTGATTCCACTTACGATATGGTTTGGATGCGAGAGATTTGGAGACAAAAAATATTATTTTATATCTCTGCTGATTATAATAGAGGCAATGATCCCGTTCTTCGTATCATTTGAGGGAAGAAAGCCCAAGGTAAGGGATATAGTCATATTGGCGGTTATGTGTGCTCTGGCCGTCACGGGCAGGGCGGCATTCTTCATGCTCCCGAACTTCAGCCCGACCATGGCCATAGTGATCATATCCGGAGTGGCATTTGGCTGCGAAGGAGGATTTGTGGTCGGCGCAATGTCCATGTTCGTGTCTAATTTCCTGATGGGGCAGGGCCCGTGGACTCCGTGGCAGATGTTTGCCATGGGACTGGTGGGGTTCATGGCGGGACTCTTCTTCTCCAAAAGCGGAGTGCGGACAAAGAACACGACAAAGCTTGGACTGTGCATATTCGGTGCACTTATCTGTATCCTGATATACGGCGGAATAATGAATCCGGCGTCGGTGATAATCTGGCAGCCGGCTGTGAACAGGAGCATGATCATAGCGTCATATGTGACGGGATTCCCATTTGACGTGGTGCATGGAACTGCAACGGTGATATTCCTGTGGCTGCTGGCAAGACCATTTCTTGAGAAGCTTGACAGGGTGCGAATCAAGTATGGTGTTCTGTAGACAAATAATAAAATGATTGAGGATTACTGCTATGATAAGAAATGAGAAACTGGAAGATATCTCAGATGGAAGATTATACGATGCGAATGATATGGTGAAGGCGTACTGCGATGAGTGCAAGGGGTGCCATGCCTGCTTTGCACAGGGATGGGGAGTTCCATCATCCTTGATCCACTGGACGTGATGAGACTTTGTAAGGAGACCGGAAAGAACTTTACACAGCTGCTTGAAAAGGAGCTTGAGGTCAATGTGGTGGATGGTCTGGTGCTTCCAAATATAAGGATGACGGCGGATAAGTGCCCATTCTTAAACGATGAGGGCAGATGCAGCATCCATAGCGCGAGACCTGGCTTTTGCAGACTCTTTCCACTTGGCAGATATTACACCGATGACGGATTCAGATACATCCTGCAGATACATGAGTGTGAGCGCGCGGGCAGGACTAAGGTCAAGGTGTCGAAATGGATAGATACAGAGGACTTGCCGCGGTACACGAAATATATAAATGACTGGCACAAGTTCCAGAAGGACATGCAGAGAAACCTGATCGAGTATATGCGCGCTGGCGAGGATGAGACAGCGAGAAATCAGACCATGCTGGTGCTGCAGGTTATGTATGTGGGAATGTATGATGCGGAGAAGGATTTCTATGATCAGTTTGATGCCAGACTTGCGCACATTAGAGTCTGCTGTGTATGACGGAGTAGAAAGGGATGGAATGGAGTATCTGGATGTAACTTTGTTTACCTTGTATCGGAAGTCACTTGATCATACAGAGTTATAAATGTAAAAACAGGGTATAGAGTTTATATGGGAAAAGTTAGAGATATCATAGATAAGACATTTGAATATGGACAGGGCAGAGGTGAACTGCCGGGAGTCAATGAGCTGGGTGAAGCTATAAGAATTTTGTCGGATTCAGAGAACCCTCAGAGCTCTCAGGATGATCTCTCTGACTTTGAGTATCTCAGAAGGAAGGCTTACGATCTGGCTCATCAGAGTTTTGGCAACAGGATATATATAAGAGGACTTATCGAGTTTACGAACATTTGCAAGAATGATTGCTACTACTGCGGTATCAGGAAGAGCAACAGCCATGTGGACAGATATCGTCTGACAATGGATCAGATTCTGGCTTGTGCCGATGAGGGATATGTGTTGGGATTTCGCACATTTGTGCTTCAGGGAGGCGAGGACGGAGGCTTTTCGGATGAGGCTATAGCTGACATAGTGAGGTGCATCAAGGAGAGATATCCGGACTGTGCTGTCACGCTGTCATTTGGCGAGCATCCATATGAGACTTACAGGCTGTGGCGGATGGCCGGGGCGGACAGATATCTTCTGGACATGAGACCGCGGACAGGGTGCATTATGAAAGATTACACCCGGATTCGATGAGCTATGACAACAGAGTCAGATGTCTGTATAATCTTAAAAGTCTTGGGTATCAGGTGGGAAGCGGATTCATGGTGGGATCGCCGTATCAGACGCCGGTGAATCTGGCCGAGGATCTGCATTTCCTTGCGAAGCTGCAACCACAGATGATAGGAATCGGGCCGTATGTTCCTCACAAGGAGACGCCATTTGCGAAGATGAAGCAGGGAACGGTCAGGCAGACGTTGGTGATGATAAGCCTGCTGAGACTGATGTTCCCGAAGGCACTCATACCATCCACCACATCTCTCGGAACGATAGCGGCGGATGGCAGGGAGCGTGGGTTTATGCACGGTGCGAATGTGGTCATGCCGAATCTGTCTCCTGTGTCTGTCCGAAAGAAATACGAGCTCTACGACAACAAGATATGCACGGGGGAGGAATCAGCTCAGTGCCGCGGCTGCCTTGACAGGCGCGCAGAGGCGTTCGGATTCCAGATTGTTGTCGATAGAGGAGACTACTGATCTGCGTCTGCTCCTTGAGGACCCGCGTAAGCTCATTTTTACTCTCTCTCTTCCTTGATGAACATGAACAGAAAGCTTACGAACAGCAGACAGCAGGAGAACCAGATGGTCCTCATATCAAATATACGGATGAAGTGACCGCCCACAGCGGCACCGATTCCGAATAGCAGGATGATCGCCCAGTAGCATAGGGATTTGAACAGTGTGTTCCTGTCCTTTGTTCTGAAGTATGCACACAGGGCATCTGTGCCGCTTCGGATATTTCCAATGCACATGGTGCTGGCAAATGCGTAGCCGTTGACCTTCCTGAATGCCTGAACCTGCATGGCACATGAAAATGAAACCATGGCATTTGCGAGAAGATTGAGTTTTATGGGAAGAAATCCCACGATAAGAAGCAGAAAAATCTCACACAATACAACGATCTGTCTCCAGTGAAACTGCTGCATATTCTGAAATTTCTGTTTTATACACTCGGCAGCAGCAATTCCAAGCGCAAAAAAATAATAGAGGAACGGCATAGTGTACACACATTCTCCAGTTTCGGTCTACAAGATTCTGACCGAGAAGAACTATGTTGCCTGTCTGTGCATTTGCAAATACCTTTCCTCTGAATATATAGGTATATGCATCCTGCAGGCCTCCTGATACTGACAGGAAGGCCGCGGTGATGAAAGATTCTGACATTTGTCTATGTGGATAAAACTTCATGGTTCATATACTCCTTGGTTGTAGATTTGACATTCAGGCGCTGATCCCATCTGGGGGACGGAGGTGCCTGTCCCCATTTGGGGATCAGGTGCAGTACCTGAAGGTTTTGTCCGTCAGGATCCTTGCAAATATCAGTCCAAGTGGCAGGGCTATGATGATCATGATGGCAGCTGCAAACCAGGACACGGCATCGGAAAGTGACATGATTCCAAAGTTGTATATTGCCCGGTAAAGATAAAGTCCTGGAACCATGATGACTATAGATGGGACTGTCAGTGAGATTCGCGGATAACCATTGGTGCTTTTGATGAATGAAGCGAGCAGTCCGGCTGTGAGGGCTCCGGCAAATGCGGCGGCAGCTGCAGGAATGCCGGCAAGATCTACCAGTTCAAGACGGAGAGTGTTGGCTATGGCACCGATGGCAGCGGCTGTGGCGGCCATGTGTATGGAGCTGTTGAACATGATGGAGAATCCGAACACACCACAGAAGCTGGCAATCAATCTGAATACCAGATGAAGTCCTGGTGTTATGTCGAGTGCTACAAAATCCTGTGGGTGAAGCTTCAGCAGAAGCGCCATGATCCATGCGAACATCGTTGCCACAAGCACAATGATGATCGAGTATGTAAGCCTCTCAAGTCCTGATCTCAGATCCAGCTTTGAAAGGTCTATGCCGCTGGTGATGAATGGAAAACCCGGTATGATGAACAGCATTGAGCAGATATATCCGGCTTCGTGGAAGGCGGGTATATGGAATGCCAGTTCAGCGGCCTTTAGCAGCAGTGCGTACACAAGACAAGCGGCTGACACGGATACCGCTATGTTCATATATAAAGTAAAATGGTGTTTGATAAGCTTTGTCCTTATGAGGTTTCCAATTCCAGCTGCGACAAATGCCAGCATCATTTCTACAGGCCCGCCGCCTAGAAGAAATGTGAAGGCACAGCAAGCGAGGGCAGAGGCAAGTCCGAGACGGAGAGGAGAGTACAAGGTATGTATTTTTTTTCTATCTCATCAAGTCTCTGATGGATTTCCTCACCGGTCAGATGCGCCTCTTCATTTGGAAAATTGTCAACAAACTGCTCCATTCTGTAGAGTTTTTGAGGTGTTCACGCCTGTATTGGCGATGCACAGGGACTGTGATACACAGTCGTGACCGTCAAAACAGTTGAATTCTATGGACATGAGTCCGACATCGACGGTACATGTGACGCCCAGTTCCTTGGAAAGCCTGTTCATGGAAGTACGGACACGCCATGCACCTGTTCCGCATGAGAGCATGATAAGACCGACTCTGCCTATGACAGAAGCCTTTTCAATCAGACCTGCCTTGCATATGAGTACATTGCTGTCGGCACTGGCGTAGTCATGCCATGGGATCTCCATGTGATTTTTCTCCATAATGTCTATGTACGATTCTGCATTTGCGTTTTTTGCATTCTTACTTTTCCGCATATATGATCGCCTCGGCTTTCGCAACGTGTCTTTCCAGATTCTTCATGAGCAGTGAATCCGGCAGGAATATTCCAAGCTCGTCATATCGCATGCCTTGTTTGCCCAAAGTATCCTGACCGTAGAATACAAATGCCATGGGAAGATTCTTCTCCAGTTCAACCATGATATCCCACACAGCACAGTATGCCTCAGCTTCGGTCTCCTTGAGCTTTACCGTGTCCGGCAGCTCCCTGATGAGCAGGACTCCGGTGCACTCTTCAAGGATCTTCTGCCCGACTTCCATGTTGTCAGAAGTGTATTCATGGCTGTATCTGTACGCCTTTGCAATATACATATTCTCGTTGTGTGTCATATGTGTGTATATATCGTGAAAGTGCTGATAATCCTTTTCTCTTACAGAGTTTCTGAATTCAGGCAGAAGTTCGCCGTGCTCACCGGTCATGATGACAGGATTGGTCTTGCCATCGGCGTTGAAGCGATATGGGATGAGGTAGGAATTTCTTAGCAGATCGAACATTGTATTGTTGCAGATGGACATGAGGAATGCCGACATATCTCTGTCCAGATAAGCTGAGAGCAGTGATTTTGTAAATTCTTCCGGTGAAAGATTGCAGTCGAAGTCATCATTGCAGAACAGGTAATTACAGAATGTGTCCATGAGCTTTTCACATGCCCAGGGATCCCTGAGGATCTTTTCAAATAATATTTCTGATTTTTCTTCCCTTGGGAAAATGGTCTTTCCTTCCATAGATATGCGCATCCTTTCATATGATAAATGCTGTCTTGTCATTTAAATCTGGTTAGATTATACTATTGGAGTAGCAATAAGTGAAAATCATAATTGATATGGCAGCGATAATAAAATGATATGTTGGGGATGCTGCATGGAAAATAATTTTAAGAAAGGGAGTATAGCAGACATGTAATATAGTCTGTGGCTAACAATAGATTATGAACGTTAATTTCGAGTATTATAAGATATTTTATTATGTTGCGAGATATCATAACTTTACCAAAGCCGCAAAGGTTCTTGGAAACAGTCAGCCAAATGTGACCAGGGCGATGAACTGCCTGGAGCAGCAGCTTGGAAGGATACTATTTGTCAGGACAAACAGGGGTGTACAGCTCACAAGAGACGGGGAACAGCTCTATTCATATGTGGAGGCTGCAATGTCACAGCTTCTGACGGCGGAGGATGAGCTGGCAGATGGTGAGAATCTCACTCACGGAAGTATAACGATAGGTGTCAGTGAGACGGCGTTAAATATATATCTGCTGGACAGACTGCGGGCATTTCACATGGCGTATCCGGGTATAAATCTCAAGATATACAACCATTCTACACCTCAGGCTGTGGATGAAGTGAAGAATGGAAGTATAGACTTTGCAGTAGTTACAACTCCGGCTGATGTGGAGGCTCCTCTCAAGAAGATCGTGCTGCAGTCATATCGTGAGATACTTATCGGCGGAACGACATTTTCTTCACTTAAAAAGCAAAAACTGTCCATTGCGGAGATGAGGAACTATCCTATGATCTGTCTAGGCAGGGAGACTATGACATTCAGATTCTACGACAGAATATTCAGGGAGCATGGCGTGGAGCTTGCGCCGGACACGGAGGCGGCCACCACGGATCAGATACTGCCACTTGTGAAGTGTGAGCTTGGACTTGCATTTATACCGGAACTGATGGCGAGGGAGGCAGTAAAGAACAAAGAGGTTGTAAAGCTTTCACTTGAGGAAAAGCTTCCGGACAGGAATGTATGTCTTGTGTATGACTGCCTGCACCCGCTGAATGAGGCAGCAAAGCAGTTCAAGAAAATAATAGTAGAAAGCAGGTGAGAATATGACACTTCAGCAGCTTAGATATGTGGTGATGGTTGCGGATACGGGCACGATCACCGAGGCAGCGAACCGGCTGTATATATCCCAGCCAAGCCTGACAAATGCCATCCATGAGCTGGAAAAAGAGATGGGGATAAATATATTCAACAGGTCAAATAAGGGAATAAGTCCGTCCATAGAGGGCGAGGTCTTCCTCGGCTATGCGAGACAGGTGCTTGAGCAGGCGAAGGTCCTTGAGGACAAATACAAGGGGGACGATGGCGGCAAGAAGAGCTTCTGCGTGTCCACCCAGCATTATTCATTTGCGGTAAATGCATTTGTTGACCTGATAAAGAGGTATGGACAGGACGAATATGATTTCAGCATAAAGGGAGACACAGACCTATGAGATCATAGATGATGTCGCCAGGATGAGAAGCGAGATCGGAATATTGTTCATGAATGACTTCAATGAGAAGGTGCTGAACAAGATCCTCCGGGCAAATGACCTGGAATTTCATGAGCTGTTTGTGGCAAAGCCTCACGTGTTCATAAGCAGAAAGCATCCACTGGCGAAGAACGATATCATAACAAATGAAGAGCTGGAGGCGTATCCATATCTGTCATTTGAGCAGGGAGAGCACAACTCTTTTTTTACTTCTCGGAGGAAATATTCTCTACGACGGAGCGAAAGAAGAATATAAGAGTCAGGGATAGAGCGACACTGTTCAATCTGCTGATAGGTCTGAATGGATATACTGTGTGCAGCGGTGTCATAGATGAAAAGCTGAACGGCAAGGACATTATATCGGTGCCACTTGCGGATGAGAGCGATATGAGGATAGGGTATATCGTCCACAGGAAGGCGATCCTCAGCAGACTTGGAAACACCTATCTCGGTGCGTTGGCAAATTATCTCACGGCTGGCAGTGACGAGCCGGAAGATTCAGTAAAAATTCCTCAGAGAAAGCTCCAGCACAGGGGACGCTTCAACGAGATGAGGGATGACGGAGAGCCTGCCTGTGGAGATGTGACGGAGAAGGCCGGAACATATGAGAAGGGTTAAAGCCACATAGCTGACATAGAATACAAGATATAAATATAGCGCGGATATAGCGTAAAACTATATTCACGCTATATTTTTATGTATTATACAAGTGAGGGATGTCTTTATATAATGTGGAGCAGACGCATGAAAGGCGCTTCGCACGGCGTCTGCGTACTACGCAAGGAATCTCCCGCAAGCGGGTCCTCCTTACGAAAATTTGTGGAGCAGACGCATGAAATTACAGGAGGATATGATGAAGACATCGGTTATAGGATTTCCAAGGGTGGGAACATTAAGAGAGTTAAAATTTGCATCTGAAAAATATTTCAGACATGAGATAACGGCGCAGGAGCTTACAGGAATTGCAGCGGATCTCAGACACAGACACTGGATGACACAGGTGGCAGCAGGGATAGGCTTTATTCCGTGCAACGACTTTTCATTTTACGATATAGTGCTTGATACAGCAGTTCTTCTCGGAATAGTGCCAAAGAGATACAGAGAGCTAAATGTCTCAAAGCTTGACACGTACTTTGCCATGGCAAGGGGGTATCAGGGAGAATCCGGGGATGTGAAGGCTCTTGCGATGAAGAAGTGGTTTAACACAAACTATCATTACATAGTTCCGGAGATAGAGGATGACACAGTGATAAGCCTTGACTGCGAGAAACTTACAGGTGAATACGAGGAGGCCAAGGAGCTGGGGATCAAGACAAAGCCTGTGGTTATAGGACCATACACAATGCTTAAGCTATGCAGATATGTGGGATCAAAGAATGCAGAAGATTTTGCTGATGATGTGGCAGAGGCTTACAGACAGCTTATCGCCGAGTGCGATGAAGAGAATGTGGAGTGGCTGCAATTTGATGAACCATCATTGGTGAGAGATATGGATGACGATGATAAGGCACTTTTCCACAGGGTGTATGACAGGGTATTTGCAGATCGTGCAGACTGTAAGATACTTCTCCAGACATACTTCGGTGATGTGAGGGATGTGTATGAAGATATCATAAATATGCCATTTGCCGGAATAGGCCTTGATTTTATAGAGGGCAAACAGACCGGTCAGCTTATAGACAGATACGGCTTCCCTGGGGATAAGGTACTTTTTGCCGGCCTGGTAAATGGCAAAAATATATGGAGAAATCATTACGACAAGACTCTCAATGTAGTAGGGCAGCTCCGCGATAAGAAGATAGATGTGGTTCTGTCTACATCATGCTCACTGCTTCATGTGCCATACACACTTAAGCAAGAGACGAAGCTATCACAGGACTATCTGAGGTTCTTTGCATTTGCAGAGGAGAAACTTATTGAACTCTCGGAGCTTGCGGCACTTGCCGAGAGTTATAACTATACAGAGCTTGAGGCATACCACAAGAATCAGGAGTTATTTGCGGGAACAAGAGACTGCAACAGCGACGAGGTGAGACAGAGGCTTGCGGCAGTGACTGAGGCAGATTATGCAAGACTTCCGAAGAGAAGCGAGAGGCAGGCACTTCAGAAGAAGGAATTTGGGCTTCCTGAGCTTCCGACAACCACTATAGGTTCATTCCCACAGACTAAGGATGTGAAGTCACAGAGAGCACAGCTCAGAAAGGGAGAGATATCTGAGCAGGAATATGTGGACTTTGTAAAGGGAAAGATAAAGGAATGTGTAAAGTGGCAGGAGGACATCGGACTGGATGTGCTAGTGCATGGCGAGTATGAACGAAATGACATGGTTGAATATTTCGGTGAGGCACTTGGCGGATTCCTGTTCACTGAGAAAGCATGGGTACAGTCATATGGAACGAGATGCGTAAAGCCGCCTGTGATATGGGGTGACGTATACCGCAAAAAGCCGATCACGGTTGATTGGTCTGTATATGCGCAGTCGCTCACAGACAAGATCATGAAGGGAATGTTGACCGGTCCGGTGACGATACTCAACTGGTCATTCCCAAGGGAGGATATATCAATCAAGGAATCTATATCACAGATAGCGCTTGCGATCAGAGATGAGGTGCTGGATCTGGAGGCGCATGGAATAAAGATGATACAGATAGATGAGGCTGCACTCAGAGAAAAGCTTCCACTCAGAAAATCTGATTGGTATACGGAGTACCTTGATTTTGCGATACCTGCATTCCGTCTGACACACAGCGGTGTGAAGGCTGAGACACAGATACACACACATATGTGCTACAGTGAATTTACGGATATCATACCTGCCATAGATGATATGGACGCGGATGTGATCACATTTGAGGCGTCAAGATCCGATCTGCAGATCCTGGATTCTCTCAGGGAGAACAACTTTGAGACAGAGGTGGGACCTGGCGTATATGATATTCACTCTCCAAGAGTTCCGTCGGTGGCAGAGATCGTGAAGGCGGTAAATGTCATGCTCACGAAGATAGGCAGGGATAAGCTTTGGATCAATCCGGACTGCGGTCTTAAGACCAGAGGTGTGCCTGAGACTGACGCCAGCCTCAGAAATATGGTTGAGGCTGCCAGACAGGTAAGAAAATAATATATAAAATGCTTGACAAATTCACATAAATATTACGCAAGTCAGTCATAATGATGATCTGGTTATACGGCTGGAGAAAGAGGATGAATACCGGGAAGTCGAGAATCTGGTGCGGGACAGTTTCTGGAATGTGTATCGTCCCGGCTGCCTGGAACACTATGTGCTCAATCAGCTGAGAAATGACAGTGCATTTGTCCCGGAACTGGATTATTCGTTGCAGAAGGCTGCAGGACTTGGCTGCGGTGCACTATGCTTTGAGGGGAATATTGATTTTTATGGCAAAAGCGGATTCAGACCGGCAAGCGAGTTTGGCATTCGCTATCATGGACTTGATGAGGGGGGGAGGATGCATCGTTTTTCCTCTGCAAGGAGCTGATTTCCGGATATCTTGATGGAGTCACGGGTGAGTACGCTCCGCCAGAAGGATATTTCGTGGACGAAAAGGCTGTGGAAGAATTCGACAGGCAGTTTCTATATAAAGAGAAAAAAGACACTGCCCGGACAGATATTTTCATAAGGAGGACCCGCCGTAAAATAAAAGAAAATTGTTACTAAAGCTCGCAAAGTTGCATAATCTGCCGAAAAAAGGTTGGAAAAGTTGCAAAAATCACCGCGAAAAGGTTGGAAAAGTTGCAAAAAATTGATATCATAGGGATAGAAAAGTTGCAAATGCAGTACGTGGGGTGATTTTATGCTGGAAAGATCGGCAAAAAAATATATAGATTCATGGATTCAGAGCGGCAGAGACGCTTTGCTCATAACGGGAGCGAGACAGATTGGTAAGACATATCTTATAAAAGAATGCCTCAGGGAAAGTGGAGTGCCATATGTGGAATTGAATTTTATTGACCAGCCGGAGCTTGTCACATTGTTTGGCGGTGCCAGAGATGCAAAGGATCTGCTTATGAGACTTAGTCTGGTGACAAAACAGCCTCTTGAGAAAGGCCGTACGATCATATTTCTGGATGAGGTGCAGGAGTTTAAAGATATAGTGACAAGAGTGAAGTTCCTGGTGGAAGATGGAAGCTACAGGTATATCATGAGCGGTTCGCTTTTGGGCGTAGAGCTGAATGATCTCAGATCTGCGCCGGTTGGATATCTGCGTGTATGTGATATGTATCCGATGGATCTGCACGAATTTATGGTTTCTGTTGGTGTGAATCAGAATGTGATCGACACACTGAAGGAATGCTTTACGCAGAGGCTGCCTGTTGATTCGTTTGTACATGAAAAAATGCTTGATGTATTTAATCTGTATCTTATCGTGGGCGGAATGCCGGAGGCGGTCAATACCTATGTGGAGACAAATGATCTTGCGAAGGTAGCGGAGGTACATGAAAAGATAGTTAAATTGTACAGAAGTGATTTCACAAAGTATGAGACAAGGTACAAGCTGAAACTGCAGGAGATATATGATGTTATGCCGGGACAGCTTGATCAGAAAAATAAACGATTCCAGATCAATAGTATAGGTAAAGGCCTCAGTTATGATAGGGTTGCAAATGATTTTCTGTGGCTTAAGGATGCTGGGGTTGCGATACCGGTCTACAATATAAGTGAGCCGAAACTTCCGCTTGTGATCAGTGAGAATAGGAATCTCTTTAAACTATTTTTCTCCGATGTAGGGCTGCTGACAAGTAGGTATTCGGATCAGGTGAAAATGGCGATACTGAATAAAGAAAAAGTCTATAAACAATGGTGCGCTATTTGAAAATATGGTTTCCCAGGAACTACTCAGCAAAGGTCATAAAGAATATTATTTTAACAGCAAAAAGCAGGGTGAGCTTGATTTTGTAATAGAACTGAATGGTAAAGTAGTTCCACTGGAGATAAAATCGGGTAAGGATTACAAACGACACTCTGCGCTGTGCAATGTCTTGGCTGATGAAAATTACGGAATAGAATATGCATATGTTTTTTCGGAGGGAAATGTAGAGGTCAGCGGCAAAAAAGTATATTTTCCGATATATATGACAATGTTTCTGGAAAACGAAAAGATGGCTGATACGGTATATAAACTCGACCTCTCAGGGTTGACGTTCGATAAGGATATGTAGCATCAGTTTTCGCCTGTTGGCGAGCCGATGTTAAAAAAAAATAGGAGAGACAGCATGAAGATAAAGATGTGCGGAATCACGACCCCGGCCGATGTGGCCGCGGTGAATGAAGTGAGACCTGATTATATAGGAATGGTGATGTATTTCCCGAAATCAAAGAGAAATGTCAGTGCGGAGACTGCGCGCAGGTTGCTTGAAGAACTGAGGAAAGATGTGAAGAAGGTTGCAGTGGTGGTATCCCCGGATGCGGAGCAGATAGCGGAGATAGGTGAGCTGGGATTTGATGTGATACAGATTCATGGACAGACCAGCGATGAGCTTATAGAGAGTGCGCATTTGCCTGTGTGGAAGGCGTTTAATGTGAAGGATATGGATATGTACCCACATTATCAAAGCCTTTCGAATGTTGCAGGTTATGTGTTCGATGCCGGTGAACCTGGAAGTGGCAAGACATTTGACTGGAACAGTTTGACGGATATCGACAGAGATGGAAGGCTGTTTGTGCTTGCCGGAGGTCTCACGCCGGACAATGTGCGGCGGGCGATAGAGCAGGTGCATCCTGACGTAGTCGATGTGTCATCTGGCATAGAGTACGATGTGGTAGGTGGCGTCCAAAAATCGGGCAAGGATCCGGAGAAGATGCGCCGGATGAAGAGGAATACCGCTGCTTGGCAGATTTCGGGTAAATCTGATAATTGATTCTCGCTAATCACAGTCAAAATGGTGAAAAAGATACAAAATTGTATCTAAATACTCATATAAGCGGAAAAAAGGACAAAGTTTGGAGGCTTTGTCCTTTTTCATGAGATAAACTTAATTTAGCGATAATTTTGTATCTATTTCACATGCATGGTAAATCCAAATTCCCACTCATCCTCGTCAAATCTGTATTTCTCATCAAGCTCGGGGCCGCAGCTGTTGGAGCCGATTCCGTTCTGGCGATAGTCTATGCACAGGACGGACTTGTCACTCTCTGGCAGCTCGTAGTTGTGGGTTGCCACTGTGAGTTCCTCTGCGGTGTAAGGCGAGGCGTTCATTGAAAATGGCACAGCGGATGTCACGGTTATGCTGTGGGCTGTTGTAGCTGCGATCGTTTCGGCTGTCTGCGCATTGCAAATGCTCTGATATGATGAACCGTTGACAAAGTTATTTTTGTCGGAGCTATTCCTGTCAGACTCGTCGCTTGCTCCAGGGGCACTGACCTGAACAAGGCTACAGTCAAAGTGGCTTCCATTTTCCTGTGGCATGATATAGTCCTCGTGCATCTCGTCAATGGATGCAGAAAATGAGCCATGCCAGCTTGCATGGTGCTTGTCTGCGTAGCTTTCATATGGACCCATACCGATATAATTTACATTTCGCATATCTTCTATCAAAATCATCCTCACGCCAAATCTTGGGAGCGTAGGGAATTCAGCATTTTTCTTTACATGCATTTTTGATTTTATAGTTCCTTCAGGTGTTATTATCCATTCAGCGTTTATCCTCAGAACAGGCTGTACCGTTGGTGCTGAGAGGCTTGACGTGCACGATATCACGGCACATCCATCTTTTATAATGCACCAGTCTCATATGTCCTCTCGGATATCATGTCATAGTGGGCTCTTAACCACTCGTTCTTGATATTTCTGTCGTTGTCTGTAGGCGCGCGCCAGATAGTCTTATCGCATGGAGCAGCGAGAAGTTCCTGACCGTCCATTGCAAAGCCTGTAAAGTTTCCTGTGTTCCTGTCAAATATATATTCAAAATTACTTCCGCTGACAACAAATTCTGTGTCGCTTTCCGATACATGAAGATGGGCAGAAGCTGTATCCTGAGTAGTCAGATATTGTTCCGCCAAATTCTGCGCCTTGTCCAAAGACGATGCTTTATCCAGGACCTTGTCTGCGTTCTGTTTTTGTGTGGCAAGTTCTATCTCGTCAAATCCCAACACATCACCTTTCTTTACGAATGCACTGTCACAAGCTGCCTTATATATCACACGGAGAAACATTCTGTGTGTAATAATATCTTTTGTGCAATCGGCGACATCTGAACATTCAACAACACTGGAACGATCAGTAACATCTGAGCTGCCAGAAATGTCAGCATGACTTGCTGCATATAAGTCTGACAATGATTTCTGTATATTTGTAGTAGGGTTCAGGCTGACAGTTCCATCGCCGTGAGGTGCCACGGAAGGAACATCAATATTTCCGGATGTAACCACCTGTCCATCACAAGTGACTTCATAGCTCATAGTGAGGTAGTCCCTGATGTCAGTGAAATCCATGTAGTTGTGCAGAGTCAAAACTCCATTTGTCTCATCATATCCAGTGATCCTTACCGGGCGGTTGATGTTCTTGAATTCAAGAAGTCCTGTGTGTGGTCTGCGGTCCGGATACACCAGACCGTCCATACAGAAGTTGCCGTCGTGGATAGTCTCACCGCTGTCTCCACCGTAGGCGTACATATCCTTGCCGTTTGCCGCCTTGCCCCTGTATATGGCGTGGTCGCACCACTCCCACACAAAACCGCCACAGGTGGTCTCGTGGCTGTCGAAGAACTGGAAGTAGTCCTCCAGATCTCCAGGGCCGTTGCCCATGGCATGACAATATTCGCACAGGATGTAAGGCTTGTCGCCATCACCATCTATATACTCAGCCATCTCGGATATGGATGGATACATTCTGCTGTAGAGATCCAGATTACTGTAATCGTATTTTCTCTTGCCGTCTGTATACTGGGCGCTCTCGTAGTGGGTGAGACGGGAGCTGTCATAGGACTTGACCCATGCCAGAGCCTTCTCAAATGTCACGCCGTATGCACTCTCATTTCCCATGGACCAGATGACCACGCTGGCACGGTTCTTGTCCCTGATGACGCAGTGCCTGATGCGGTCCAGTATGGATTCGCAGAATTCAGGGTTGTCTGCGATCGGCTCATTCCACCTTGCAGCCTTGTTCTCCCAGCTATTATCCGAATAGAATAATTCACTTGGACCATGAGCCTCTATATCCGCCTCATCTATCACATAGAATCCATATTCGTCGCAGAGCTCATAGAAATAAGGAACATTTGGATAATGGCTTGTCCTTATGGCGTTGACATTGTGCCGCTTCATGAAAGACATATCCCTGATGATCTGTTCTCTGCTGATCGTAAAACCGGTCACAGGGTCAGAGTCGTGTCTGTTCACTCCGTGGAACTTGATCGGCATGCCGTTGATGTACACGATCTTATTCTCTATCGTTATCTCCCTGATTCCTATCCTGTCAGTGATGACCTCACCGGCGCATCTTATGATGACAGTGTAGAGATATGGCTTTTCTGCATTCCACAGCACAGGGGAGTCAATCGACAAAGTAATGCTGCTGGAGCTGGCTGTGGTTTTAATCTCGGCTGCATTGGTATTGGCATCGCTCTGAGCGGAAATTTCACATTTTACACAACCTGATGAACATATGCTGCCATCGGCGTCCAGAATAGTAACTTCAATATCAACATTTGAATCAGCGCCTTTATCAACCACTGTTTCCGATTTTGATGAAAAACGGTCTTCAACGCAGGAATATTCTGTAAATGCTGTGAAGTCTATGGTTACATCTGCCTTAGTTGGCTCCGTTATATCGTCACAGCTGGTCTTTATGAAATAGTCGTATACAGCACCCTCAGAGCGTTTCAGGATATATACATCCCTGAAAATACCGCTCATGCGGAACTTATCCTGATCCTCAAGATAGCTTCCGTCGCACCATTTGAGGACCAGCACGCAGAGCCTGTTGGAGCCGTTTCTTATGAATTCGGTTATGTCAAATTCACTGGTCGAATTGGATACCTGGCTGTAGCCAACATACCTGCCGTTGAGCCATACATAGAAACAGGAATCTACACCCTCAAAGTTCAAGTGCGCGAGTGGCGCGTCCTCGTTCTGATCGTAGTCGAAGTCGGTCACATATGCTCCGCATGGGTTGCCCTTTGGAACATAAGGTGGGTCAAATGCAAATGGATACCTGACATTGGTATACTGATGATAGTCGTATCCGTGCATCTGCCATACTGATGGAACCGGAATATCATCGAAACCGGATATATCATATCCCTCACTGTAGAATTCGTCTTGAAGCTTGTAAATGCTGTCGTAGTAGCGGAACTTCCAGGTTCCATTCAGAAACTGTACTCTGTCCGAGAGATCCCTTGCATCAAGGGATGTGCTGTATGCCTTCCCAGCAGGAATATAGTAATTCCTATTCGGCATGGTGTTCTCATGCAGAATATGCAGATTTTCGTAGTGACGCGGAATGATCATAACAATACCTCCTGTGGTTAATTTAATATATAAAACGTTGTATATTCGTAGTTTGTTAGATATATTATAAGATAATGTCACATGAAAAGTCCATACATATAATGAGACAAAATATGCACATTCTAGTTTTATAAGACGGATACGCCGCACCCTGCAAGTCCGCTTGCAGGGTGAAGTCTCTGAACAGACAAAAGAAAAAGTATAAAGCATACAGGATGTGCCTGCACACGCTTCAAAATAGTGTAAAAATAGTGAAATAATAGTGTAATTTGCCATATAGAAAGGAGCCACACATGTATACAAACTCAGCATATCTTCACAACTCACTGCTCGACATAGTGGACAAGAGCAGACCGCTCATAGTCACAAGCTGCGGAACGTACAAGCTGTATACACAGAAAGAGTTTACGACCTACAGACCTAAGGGGCGTAAGGATTATCAGCTCATATATGTGGCGGCGGGAAAGGCACATTTTGAGATAAATGGGCAGGATGTGATCGCCTGTCCCGGAAACATGGTGATATACAGGCCGAGACAGATGCAACGGTATGTGTATTACGGAGACGAACACACGGAGGTGTTCTGGGTGCATTTCACCGGGGGAGAGGTGAAGCAGACACTCAGGCGGTACGGAATAAATGACGATGTGAATATGTTCTATGGTGGAGACCATGCTGAGTACAGAATTTTGTTCAGGCAAATGATACAGGAGCTACAGCTCTGCCGGGATGACTATGAGGAGATGTTGGAATACATATTCAGACAGATGCTTATCTCAGCTCACAGGCAGCAGGGAGCAGGATGATTCAAAAACCTTTTCGGCCATGGCAGAGGAGATGGACCGTGCGGCGGCATATTTGGGAGAGCATTATAACGAAGAGATAGTGGTGGAAAGTTATGCAAATGAGCATAACATGAGCGTGAGCTGGTTCATACGGAACTTTAGACAGCGCATCGGCACCACGCCCACACAGTACATCATGTCAAAGCGTATAGCCAACGCCCAGATGCTTCTCGAGAGCTCGGACTACAACATGACGGAGATAGCAAAGATAGTTGGATACGATAATCCGCTTTACTTTAGCAGGGTGTTTAAAAAAGAAAAAGGAATGTCTCCTATGGAGTACAGGAAGTCGATCAGGCGGTGATGGCAGTTTGGACTATGCGCAGACAAACAACTGGAAATTCTTATAGTAAAGTGTATATAATATAGAAGAAACTGCCATGTGTTGTGGCTAAGTTAGTAATGAAAGATGATTGAATGATTGGAGGAACTGAATATGAAGGTTTTAATGTTGAATGGAAGTGCGAAGTCACAAGGCAATACATATCGTGCGCTTTACGAGGTAGGAGAGCAGCTTAACAAAGAGGGAATAGACTATGAGATATTCCAGATCGGTGCAGATCCACTGAGAGACTGCATAGGCTGTGGACAGTGTACGGAAAAAGGCTGTGTGTTTGATGACGATAAGGTAAATGAGTTCGTTGCCAAGGCAAAGGAAGCAGACGGACTGGTATTTGGAACACCTGTATACTATGCTCATCCAAGCGGACGTGTGCAGTCATTCCTTGACAGAGTATTCTACAGCAGCGGCCGTGCATTTGCATTCAAGCCGGGTGCATCTGTGGCAGTTGCAAGACGTGGCGGAACATCAGCATCATTCGATGTGATGAATAAATACTTTGGAATATCACAGATGCCGGTGGCTGGCTCTACATACTGGAATCTTGTACACGGACGCGTGCCTGGAGAGGCTGAGCTGGATGCGGAGGGTATGCAGACCATGAGGAATCTTGCTAAGAACCTTGCATGGATGCTCAAATGCTTTGAAGCCGGCAAGGCAGCAGGTGTTGCACTCCCTGACACGGAGAGAGGCAACCAGACGAACTTTATAAGATAAATTAGTAAAGATTATAATATCGTGAAGCAAATGACAAAGATTGAGTTTAACCTAAATCAGAACATAGTGTTAATGGTAGAAAGAGAGATTACATATGTAATCTCTTGAACTATAGTCAAGGTATGGAAATGGTAAGTATTCTACTGCTAACACTTTTTAAAATATAAATGCGTTTGATTCAAAGGAGATTTGGTTTGTGTTTGTTATTGCTGATAATGTGGCATCCGACAATGATCTGGTGATTCATGTAATTGCGTTTATATTGTGCTTATGATAAATAGAATATGTCAAAATGATAAGCGAGCTGTGGCCTTGTAAAGATCACAGCTCGTCGTCCGTCTCGATATAATCCGGCCGGTTATTGTTCATGGTTTCCTGGCTGGAGATGGTTCTCTGGCGTTTTTCCTGCCGGTAGGCATTAGGCGACATGCCGGTGGTCTTGCGGAAGATCTTGTGGAAAGCCTCGGCGGACTGGTAGCCGCATGAAAATGCAATACTTTCTATAGAAAGCTCAGATATGGTAAGCATATGCTGGGCTTTTGTTATGCGGAAATTCTGCAGGTATTTCACAGGACTCATCCCGGTGTACTGCTTGAACAGGTCGGAGAAATAGCTTCTGTTGATTCCAACGTAGTCAGACAGCTCCTCCACCTTCATTGGCATATAGAGATGTCGTTGTAACTGAACATATTAGCAAAATAATTTGTTGACATCAATATAGATATACTACATTATTGAATTACAAACTAGGTTGATCTGAACTTATATATAATTAAAGAGGGGGATAAAACACAATGAAAAAATAAGACTAATTCTGGTAATGTTGGCTATACAAAGAAAAGGGGATTGCCAGTTAATAAAAATAATAACTTGGTGAAAAGGACGTGGCAAAAGGGATTTGGTTATTCTTCAGGCACTGGAAACAGTAACTATATGTGGACATATTCAACTTTGAAGAAACAAATTGACAGTGGAAATCCGTGTATGTTTTCTATTGCAAATGGATACTATTATAATCATACTGTTGCAGTGGTAGGTTATAAGGAATATAAGAATATGAGAACGGGAAAGGTGTATACGTTTTTGGTGGCCCACGATGGCTGGAGTACCACAACAAGATACATAGCAATGAAAAATACTGGTGCGAGCTATGTCGCGTGTCAAACATCGATAAAGGTTCCGTCAAAAAAAAGAAGTAGAGGAGAAGAAAATATGAATATGGCAATTGTTGTGGCTGCAATCGGAGTTGTGGCAGTCCTTGTATCAATAGTTGGTATAGCGACTAAAAAGATGCCTTTGGTGATTACGGCAATGGCATTATTAGGTATTTGCATAATAGTTACGGGGGTAGAATTGTATAATGCACAAATGTGGCAGGAAATAGCTGTTGGGGCATTTGCTGTAGGGGGATTGTGCGTATGTGCATCTATTATTATGATGATAATTAGGTGGAAAAGAAAGTAGGAATTTGTAATATGTGTCAGCACTTATATTCTGGAATATCACAGATGACGATCACAGGCTCACCATATTGGAGAATTTTGCACACAGACGCCTGCTGATTTTTAGAAGAATATGCTGATGGCATTGATTTACTTTTGGTTAGCATACAGTAATAATGTCTGGTGCCTTTGCCACTGGAGATAATTTTAAAAATCATCATCTGTATCAATATAATCCGGCCGGTTGTTGTTCATGGTTTCCTGGTTGGAGATGGTTCTCTGGCGTTTCTCCTGCCGGTAGGCATTGGGCGACATGCCGGTGGTCTTGCGGAAGATCTTGTGGAAAGCCTCGGCGGACTGGTAGCCGCATGAAAATGCAATACTTTCTATAGAAAGCTCAGATATGGTAAGCATATGCTGGGCTTTTGTTATGCGGAAATTCTGCAGGTATTTCACAGGACTCATCCCGGTGTACTGCTTGAACAGGTCAGAGAAATAGCTTCTGTTGATGCCTACGTAATCCGACAGCTCCTCCACCTTCATAGGCATACTGTAGTGGTTCTGAATGTAGGAGATGGCGTGGTTTACGTAGGCATTTCCCGATGGAGTCTCCAGCTTGTCTTTCTGTGCATTTGCGATGACAGACAGAGCGAGGTAGAGCATGCCCATGAGCCTGAAGTGGTCTGCGTGATCCGAGGTGTTGTGAGCAAGCATATCAAATACGTACTTTTTCAGTTTGTCGCCATCCTCGCAGGTGAATATAGGCTGGTTCTGGGTGAGCCCGATACTGCTCAGCGTGTCGTGGGCGCATCTGCCCGAGAAACCGAACCATACATAACGCCATGGATGGTGTTCGTCCGATATATATGTGGCTGGGGTGTCAGGTTCAATGAGGAAGCCCTGACCCTTTTTCAGATGATAGTGGGCTCCCTTCACATAGAAGTCGCCCTCCCCCCTCAAGTACAAAATGTATAAGGTAGAATGTTTTGACCGCAGGGCCTGCCTTGTGCGCGGTTCGGTTATCGAGTGTCCGAACACATTCAGGTAGAGGTCTGTATCATTCTCCTGGGGGAATTCCATTACGATCTTATTTTCCATTTTACAAACTCCGCATTTTCTTAATAAAGTAACTTCATAAATTGATCTGATAATCTTCAGGAGATTTTGGCAAAGTCCATATACAGATTCTCGTACTGTTCTAAATTTATAAGATTTGAACGTTTCTGTAATGAAGGCATATGAACTCGTTCTCTCATTATAATATATAAGAGTATAACATACATTCAACCGGATTATCCATACAATAATATGTTCCGCCAGAAAAAAAAATCAATCTAACAAATGGACATATATTTGCAACGCTATGCCATGTTCAAAATCTGTATATTGTTATAGAATTATATTCACAAAGCAAGAAGCGCAACGGCGTAGCGCAGAAAATGTGCGCAATATGGACAACAAAATAACGGACATTAAGAAAAAAAATATAAAAAGATGGAGAAAGGTGGAGTTACAGACAATGAAGAAAATCGCAGAACTAAAGGAAATTATCGCAGGTGGAGAGTTTGACGAGAAGCTTGCACAGATCTATCTCGACAAGGATATGATCCCATACAACAGGCAAAGATATGTAAAAGCTCTTGATAAATTTACAGAGTTATTCGGAGATCAGGAGGTTGCTATCTACAGCGCTCCCGGAAGAAGTGAGGTGTGTGGAAACCATACAGACCATCAGAACGGACATGTACTTGCTACATCGATCAACCTTGATGCCATAGCAATTGTGGCACCTAGAGAGGACGGCGTGATCGAGCTTGTGTCAGACGATATGCCAAAGGAAGTTATCAATGTAAATGATATCGAGCAGGATCCTGCACTTGAGGGAACAACAACAGCGCTTATCAAGGGCGTTGTTGCAGGAATCAGAGACTACGGATTCAAGGTAGGCGGTTTCACAGCATTTGTGACAAGCGATGTGCTCATGGGAGCTGGAATGTCATCATCAGCAGCATTTGAGAGCCTTATAGGAACTATCCTTTCAGGCCTCTACAATGACATGAAGGTTTCATCAGTTGATGTTGCAAAGATAGGACAGTACGCAGAGAACGTATACTTCGGCAAGCCATGCGGACTTATGGATCAGATGGCATGTGCAGTCGGAGGACTTATATATATCGACTTCTTCGACAAGGCTAATCCTGTCATCAAGCAGGTCCCAGTTGACTTTGAGGCTCACCAGTACAGCCTGTGTATCGTTGACACAAAGGGTTCACATGCAGACCTCACAGACGACTACGCAAAGAATCCCTGCAGAGATGAAGCAGGTTGCAAATTACTTCGGCGAGGAACTCCTCAGCAGAGTTTCAGAGGAGGATTTCATCAGCAAGGTTGGTGAGATGAGAGCCAGCGGCAAGGTGAATGACAGAGCAGTCCTTCGTGCGCTTCACTTCTACACAGAGCAGGACAGAGTTGCAGAGGGTGTTGCAAAAGACTTGAGAATCAGGAATTTGACCATTTCCTCGATGTTATAAAGAGAAGCGGAGATTCATCATTCAAGCTTCTTCAGAATATATACAGCGCAAAGGATCCACTCACACAGAACGTATCAATAGCACTTGGATTCTCAGAGAAGTTCATCGGCGAGGATGGTGTGTGCAGAGTACACGGCGGCGGATTTGCCGGAACCATCCAGGCATTTGTCAAGAATGCGGCTGTTGCTGAGTACAAGAAGAACATCGAGTCGATCTTCGGAGAGGGCGCATGCCACGTCCTCAAGGTAAGACCTTACGGCGGAATCAAGGTAGTTGAATAGATATTTGCGAAACATGACAGTGTATAGTGTTTGAGGCAATTTAACATACCAATCAGGGGTCGTTTCCACTTAACTCAGCCTGCAGCGCATGTAACAGCTGGCTTGCCAGCTGTTGTGGGTAATAGTCAATGCTGATTTTTTAGCATTGACTATTACCTAAGGACCGGCGGCCTCGTATTCCCCTGATTTGGTAATGTTAAATTACCTCAAACATAATACAGGTTTATGGGTTTCGCAAATATCTGTGCGTGAAAAAATATAAGGATATGTAGAAAGAAGGGTTACAACCATGATAGATACAAATATCAAGCAGCTCGTTGAGTACGGAATTGCAAATGAGCTGATAGAGGAAGAGGATAGAATATATACGACCAACACCATCCTCGAGATGCTGAAGAAGGACAGCTACGAGGAGCCGGGTGAGGTGCCAGCTATAGATACACCGGAAAAACTTGAGGAGTGTCTCAAGGGGATTCTGGATTACGCAGTTGAGAATGGACTTATCGCAGAGAATTCAGTTGTCCTCAGAGATCTGTTCGACACGAAGATCATGAATGCGCTGGTTCCAAAGCCAAGCCAGATCATAAAGACGTTCAGAGAGAAGTATGCAAAGTCCCCAGAGGAGGCGACAGACTTCTATTATAAGCTCAGCAGAGCAACAGATTATATAAGAACATACAGAGTTGCAAGGGACATCAAGTGGGTAAAGCCTACAGAGTATGGTGATATCGACATCACCATCAACCTTTCAAAGCCTGAGAAGGATCCGAAGATGATTGCCCTTGCTAAGACCATGTCACAGTCATCATATCCAAAGTGCCAGCTGTGTATGGAGAACGAGGGATATGCGGGAAGGATCAACCATCCAGCAAGAGAGAATCACAGGATCATTCCTATAGAGGTAAATGGCAGCAAGTGGGGATTCCAGTATTCTCCATATGTATATTATAACGAGCATTGTATCGTGTTCAACGGACAGCACATCCCTATGAAGATAGAAAAGGCTACATTCCAGAAACTCTTTTCATTTGTTGGACAGTTCCCACATTACTTCCTGGGATCAAATGCAGACCTTCCTATAGTAGGTGGATCTATCCTCACACACGATCACTTCCAGGGCGGACGTTATACATTTGCCATGACAAAGGCACCTGTTGAGACAAGGATTACATTTGCAGGATATGAGGATGTTGAGGCAGGAATCGTGAAGTGGCCTATGTCAGTCATCAGACTTGACGGAGAGGATCCAGACAAGATCATAGAGCTTGCCGACAAGATTCTCGGCGCATGGAGAGGCTACACAGATGAGGATGCGTACATATTCGCGGAGACAGACGGAGAGCCTCACAACACGATCACTCCGATCGCAAGAATGAGAGATGGCAAGTACGAGATGGACTTAGTCCTTCGTAACAACATCACCACAGAGGAGCATCCACTTGGTCTCTATCATCCATGGGAGCAGTACCACAACATCAAGAAGGAGAACATCGGACTCATCGAGGTAATGGGACTTGCGGTACTTCCTGCAAGACTCAAGGGCGAGATGGAAGAGCTGGCAGAGGTTCTTGTGGCAGGTGGAGACATCAAGGCTCATGAGAATATCGCAAAGCATTACGACTGGGTACAGACTTTCATTGGAAAGTACGACATAAATGCAGACAACGTACACAAGATCCTTCAGGATGAGATCGGCGATGTATTCGCAAAGATCCTTGAGTGTGCAGGCGTTTACAAGAGAGATGAGGCCGGAAAGGCTGCATTCCTCAAGTTCGTAGATTATGTGAATGCACAGTAATATAGTGTGCACTAAAAATGCAATAATATATGTGTATCTGTGACAGACGTATTCCATAACTAATATTTATTAATGCCACATTTTATTGTGCATAACAGGATGTAGTGGTATAGTGTTGGAGAAAACGTCATTACAAAATAAAAATGTTTATAAACTGGTGATCGACATTTGCGCAAGACATTAACAGTGCCCCCAAAAAGCACAGGTGTCCGGCAGATGGTTATTAGTCACAGTATCATAAAGGAGGAAAACATTATGAAAATTTTTGGTAACAGGCGGAGCAGGTTATATAGGAAGTCATACATGTGTTGAGCTGCTTAATGCAGGCTACGAGGTAGTAATTCTCGACAACCTTTACAATGCCAGCGAGAAGGCAGTCGACAGAATCAAGGAGATAACAGGAAAGGATCTCACATTTTACAAGGCAGATATCCTTGACAAGGAAGCTATGGACAAGATATTTGCAGATGAGAAGCCTGACTGTGTAATACATTTTGCAGGACTCAAGGCAGTTGGTGAATCAGTTGTAAAGCCACTTGAGTACTATCAGAACAACATCACAGGAACTCTTAATCTGTGCGAGGTTATGAGAAAGAACGGATGCAAGAACATCATCTTCTCATCATCAGCTACAGTATACGGCAATCCTGCATTTATCCCTATCACGGAGGAGTGCCCAAAGGGAACACCTACGAACCCATATGGCTGGACAAAGTGGATGATCGAGCAGATCCTCACAGACCTCCACACAGCAGATCCAGAGTGGAATGTAATTCTTCTCCGTTACTTCAACCCAATCGGAGCTCATAAGAGCGGACTTATCGGAGAGGATCCAAAGGGTATTCCTAACAACCTTCTTCCATATGTTGCACAGGTTGCAATCGGAAAGCTTCAGAGCGTTGGAGTATTTGGCAATGATTACGACACACCGGATGGAACAGGTGTGAGAGATTACATCCATGTAGTAGACCTTGCAGTTGGACATGTAAAGGCTATCAACAAGATCAAGGAGAATCCTGGAGTTAAGGTATACAACCTTGGAACAGGAAATGGTTACAGTGTCCTTGATGTTATCAAGGCGTTCAGCAAGGCCTGTGGACATGACGTTCCATATGTGATCAAGGAGAGACGTCCTGGAGATATTGCAACATGCTACTCAGACGCTTCACTTGCCAAGAAGGAGCTTGGCTGGGAGGCTCAGTACGGAATCGACGAGATGTGTGCTGATTCATGGAAGTGGCAGTCGATGAATCCAAATGGATATAATGACTAATTCCAAAATATAAATAACATAAAGCAGCAGAGCACCGACAAATACTATATATAATCAGATGTAGATTTGCCGGTGCTCTTTTCTGTGTATTGACTTTTTAAAAGAGACGTTGTATAAGTAAGTAAACTACGCTTTCTGCGGTCTTTGTTAATTATGCCCTTTTTTAGGGCTTTATCAGATAGAAATGGGTGTTTGACATATGAGACTAGAAATACTGCTTTCGTGTATGAACCTTCAGGATGAGGATATCATGACGAAATCCCATATAGAGTCCGACACGATCATAGTCAACCAGTGTGGATATGATGGGTACAATGAATATGACAGGAACGGACATAAGACAAGAATTTTTTCGGTGAATGACAAGGGTCTTACCAAGAGCAGGAACTATGCTATAAAGCATTCTGAGGCGGATGTTTGTCTGCTGTGTGATGACGATGAGGTGTTCAGCAGGAATTATGAAGAAGGGATACTGACTGCGTACAGAGATCTGCCAGAGGCGGATGTCATCATATTCAACATAGGCAACAGACCTGCCCATTGGGGCGACATGCCTAAGAAGCTTGGATATCTGGATCTCATGCATGTGGCATCCTGGCAGATATCATTCAAGAGAGAGAGCATAGTCAATAATAATGTATATTTTGATGAGCGCATGGGTGCGGGCTCGGGCAACGGAGCTGAAGAGGAATTCAGATTCCTCACGGATTGCAGGAAGAACGGACTTGCAATATATTATGTACCATTTGTCATAGCGGATGTTGCGCAGACAAAGTCAACATGGTTTAAGGGGTATAACGAAGAATTTTTTCATAAACAGAGGTAATACGACAAGATACATCATGGGTTATGTACCGGCGGTATTGTACGCAGCGTATTACAGTATAAGGAAGAGACATCAGTTTGACAGTGATATATCATGGTTTAAGGCCTTCAGACTTATTATGAAGGGAATACATGAGAACAGGTTAGGGAAGAAGAAATGAGTGAAAAAATATTAAGTGTGATAATTCCGTCTTACAACAGCAAGCCATATCTTGACAAATGTCTTGGATCACTTGTTGTTCCGGAGCTTATGGACAAAATAGACGTGATAGTGGTAAACGATGGCTCGACAGACGGCAGTGAGAGTATATGTGAGGAGTACATTGAGAAGTATCCTGACAGCTATTCACTTATTAATAAGGAGAACGGAGGACATGGCTCAGCGATAAATGCCGGAGCTGAGAAGGCCAGGGGCAGATACATGAAGGTGCTTGACGCCGACGACTGGTTTCTCACAGAGAGTATTCCTGAGTTTATAGGAAAGCTCGAGAATGCCAGTGCGGATGTTGTTCTGACATGTCACCACACCATCAATATAACAACAGGGGAGATAAAGAACTGGAGATGTTTCCCTGATGAATTCGACAGAGAATATACTATGGAAGAGGTCATGTCAGACTGGAAAAAATTTGACAGAAGCCTCACATTCCATGGAATAACATATAGAACACAGTTTTACCGTGAGAATGGAGTCAGACTTGCAGAAAAAGTATTCTACGAGGATCACGAATATGCGACATATCCATGCTGCTTGGCAAAATCCATACTGCCACTCGATATGTTCGTGTACGAGTACAGGATCGGGGATGTGTCCCAGAGCGTATCCGCGCAGAATCAGTTCAAGAGAATCGACCATACCAAGATGGTCATAGTAAAGATGCTCAAGAACAGAGAGGACATCTCGGAGCAGTGGGCTCTTGAATACTGCGACAAGAAGATACATCTTCTTCTGCTGAGCTTCATGGTAACTTCCATGCTATGCGATTCCGACAGAAAGAGAGGTGTTGCACGGGTAGATCAGCTTATGAGTTATATAGTCAAGAGAGACAGACACGTCGTTGATATGACATTGAAGCATTATAAGATACTTAAGCTTCTGAATGCTGCGCATGTGGGTCTGGAAGGCTACAACAAAATGCTTAATTCAAAGCTTTACAACAAGGTAAGGCACAATAAGAGTTTTGAATAGATTTACTATGGAGGATTAACGAAAAATGAAAGTAAAAAGCGGAAGCTTTTTAGAAGTTTTTAATTATAAAGATCTTTTAAATCAGCTTGTCTCAAGAGATATAAAGTTAAAGTATAGAAGAAGTTTTCTTGGATATGTGTGGAGTATCCTGAACCCATTGCTCATCATGATCGTAATGGTTATCGTATTCTCCAAGATGTTCAACAGATCGATACCACACTTTCCTGTGTACCTTTTTGCAGGACGTATACTGTACGAATTTGTAATAGGTGCATGTGGTAAGGCACTTGGAAGTATAACAGATAATTCGTCACTGCTTAAGAAAACGTATGTGTCAAAGTTTATGTTCCCGCTGGCAAAGATCACAAGCTCACTTGTTGACTGCCTGTTTTCACTGGGAGCGTTTCTTATCGTTATCATATTCACACGTTCACCATTTTACTGGACGATGCTGTTGTTCCCGTTCATATTCCTTCAGGCCTATATATTTGCCTGCGGATTGGGCTTTTTTTTGCACAGCTCCATGTATTCTTCAGAGATACAAGATATATATGGAATGCGGTCACCACAGCGTGGATGTACTGTTCAGCGATATTCTATCCTATAGATATCTGCCAGACTGGTTGAAGTTACTTGTGAATTACTTCAACCCACTGTATGTATATATCAAGCAGTTTAGATGCATAGCGCATCAGGGAGTGATGCCTGATCTCACTACTATCGGTCTCGGATTCCTCTATGCATTCTTTTTCTTTTGGACTGGGAGTGCTGTGTTTCAAGAAGAATCAGGACAAGTTCATTCTGTATATTTAGGAGGTGTGGCAGTTGGCTAACGTAGAAGAGAAAAGAAAACGAACTTGATGATAAGAAGATTTTCACCTCAAATGCACAGCGTACAACAACTGTGGCAAAGGGTGAGACCATTATAGAGCTTAAGGATGTGACCATAAGATTCAACAAGAACAATCTGAAGGTGGACAATCTGAAAGAGTATTTTATAAGACTTGTGACAAAACAGTTGATGTTCCAGGAGTTCATAGCGTTAAAGGACATCAATCTTGATATAAAGAAGGGCGAGGCGTGGGGCTTCCTTGGAACCAATGGTGCCGGAAAATCCACCCTGCTCAAGGTAGTCAGCAGAATATTGAAGCCTGCCAGCGGTACTGTTAAGGTATCGGGAACTGTGGCAGCCCTCATAGAGCTTGGAGCCGGAATCGATCCACAGCTCACGGCCCGTGAGAATATATTTCTCAACGGAACTCTGCTGGGATATTCAAGGCATTTATAGAGTCAAAGTTTGACGATATAGTTGAGTTTTCAGAGTTGCAGGATTTCCTTGACTCTCCGGTCAAGAACTTTTCTTCAGGTATGAAGACCAGACTTGCATTCTCCATAGCGACGGCGGTTGAGCCGGATATTCTCATTGCGGATGAGATACTTGCTGTAGGTGATATGCGATTCAAGAAGAAGTGTGCGGCCAAGATGACTGCCATGCTGGAGGATGGAACGACCCTGCTGTATGTATCCCACAACATAGCTGCTGTCAAGAAGCAGTGTAACAAGGCTATGTGGCTGGATCATGGAAATGTAGTTATGGTGGGAGATGCTGATACGGTATGCGATGCATTCAAGGCCGAGATGGATGCACCTGCACCGGCAAAGGCCCAGAGCAAGGACAAGAAATAACAAGAAATCAGGCAAGATGTTTGATATACAACACAGGAGGATTGGATAATGTTACAGAATGTGAAGTTGCAGAATGTGATGCTGCAGATGAATCTGGATGTGAACTTGATAGAGTATCCTGAATTCAGCGCCATTGGAAAGGGAGAGGAATCACCATTTATATACGACTCAGAGAAGAAATGTCATGTTGTTGAGAAGCTCACAAAGGTTAATTTCATGAGCTATTACAACTGCATTCAGGTAAAACGCTGGTCAGAGTATACAGGGGTAAAGAACTTCAAGCTCCACCTCACAATGAAGGGAAAAAAGCTACAATATCCGTATATGCAATATATTCAGCATCCGTTGCGGTTACCTACAATCCACTTGTATCACAGGTAGTTGAGAGTGATGAGGTTTCAGAGGTGGTTGTGAACATACCAGAGACAGATAAGGCTCTTGTAGGTTTTTATATGGATACCCTGGAAGATACAGAGATATACAGCGGATACTATTCTGCTGACATCGAGGAGGACAGAATAAGAGATGTAAATATCTCTCTTGTCACAACAACATTCAAGAAGCAGGAATATATCAAGCGTAATATAGACCTCATCAAGTCAAATGTACTCTATGATGGAAGCGACCTCAAGGGACACATGTTTGTACATGTCATTGACAATGACAGAGAACTCGATCCATCAGAGCTCGACAGTGAGGATCTCAAGGTTTATATGAATAACAACGTAGGTGGAGCCGGCGGTTTCACCCGTGGAATGATAGAGGCACTGGAGCTTCCAAAGAAGCCTACACATGTACTCCTCATGGATGATGACGTTATGGTCATGCCAGAGAGTTTGTTCAGAACATATTATCTGCTCAGACTCCTCAAAGACGAGTACAAGAAGTGCTTCCTGAGTGGAGCCATGTTCGATTACGACATACGCCAGAAGCAGTATGAGGACGTGGGATTTGTCCACAAGGCAGACGGATCATACGGCCCGGTCAAGTCAGCTATGGATATGAGGCTTCTCAAGAACATAGTTGCAAATGAGAACTACAGTTTCAATGTCGATGATGCATATGCAGGCTGGTGGTACTGCTGTATACCTGTGGAGCACATCGAGGACAGAGGCTTACCACTTCCGGTATTTGTCAGAGGTGACGATGTAGAGTTCTCACTGAGAAATAAGCCGGGATTTATAGCACTTAATGGTATCTGTATATGGCATGTGGGATTTGCAGGCAAATTCAACGCCGCCATGGAGCTTTATCAGGTTCACAGAAACAGTTTTGTTATCCAGGCGGCAAGCGGAATATGCCAGGATGTGGATTTCCTTGCGAGAGTAAAGGGAATGTTCTGGAAGGATATAACCAGATTTGCATACAACAATGCTGAGCTGCTCATAGATTCCATTGAGGATTACCTCAAGGGACCAGAGTATATCATGCATCTTGACGGAGAGCAGAGCCTCAAGGAGCACAATGCTAAGAACGAGAAGCTTGTGCCGCTGGCAGAGCTTGGCTATGCAGGGGATCTTCCTACAGATCCATACAAGTATGAGAGTCTTAATCTGTTCCGCAAGGCAATGTATGTGCTCACGATAAACGGACATCTTCTTCCAAACTTCATGCTCAGAAGAACACCGTATATCATCGCGTACGACTGGTTCTTTGTTCCGGGAAAGAATTACATGAAGAAGACTCTCGTTGCCGTGAACAAGAACGGTGGAACAGGAGTCAGAAGAACAATCAACAGAAAGCGTTGTTTTGCGCTTATAAAGAGATATAGAAAAGTATTGGCTAAATACAAGAAGACACATGTGGAAGTTGAGCAGGCTTACAGAAATGCATTTGACGAGATGAAGACAACTAAGTTCTGGAAGGAATATCTGCATATATAAAGTGATATGGAAGGAGTATCTTTAGGGTATGGCTACTATTAAAGGTATAAAAAACCGTTTGGCGGCTGCGGGAAGAGCACTGGGGGGAGATTACACCTCAGAGAAGAACGGTTCGAAGCCAAAGGATAAGCTCAAGGCGTCCCAGCGAGTAAATGCGGCGCAGAGGGCGATGAGCGGTGATTACGCTCTCAGAGACGGCAAAAAGCCTGTTGTAAAGGTCGAGCCTGCTGAGATCAGGATGAATAAGGTATTCACCACGAAGGAAAAAGCAGAGCCTGAGATCAAAGTGTTTGAGAAGCAGGAGAGTGCCAGACAGAGAGAAGAAGAGCGAGTAGAGTGGAGAAAGAAAGCGGTGAGACGCGACAGCGACAAGACAGTCGGATGCATACATCCTGATTACTGCTGTGGCTGCGGCGCGTGCTACAGTGTATGTCCGGTAAATGCTATAAGCATGAAGTATGATTCAGAGGGATTTCTTGCTCCTGTAGTGGATCGCAGCAAATGTACAAACTGCGGTCTGTGCAGAAAGATCTGTCCATCTATAAATCTTGAGTATAAGAACACTGTCGAGCCTGCATGTTATGCGGCATATGCAGACGATGAGATAAGGGCAAAGAGTTCGTCAGGTGGAATATTCACACTGCTGGCTGAGTATGCATTTGAGCAGGGTGGAGCTGTATGCGGAGCAGGATACACAGACGATTTCAAGGTTGAACACTTTATCATAGAGAGCCCGGATGATCTGGACAAGCTCAGAAAATCCAAGTATGTTCAGGCTGATGCATCGAAGGTGTATGTGGACGTTAAGAAGATACTCAAGGAAGGCAGAGTGGTAGTATTCTGCGGATGCGGATGTCAGGTCGCAGGACTTTACGCAACACTCAAGAATGTGGATATATCAAATCTCTACACAATAGATCTGATGTGCCACGGCGGACCATCGCCAAAGCTGTTCGATGATTATCTGAACAAATACCACGGCAAGGATCAGGGCAAGGTTGCTGATGTTGGATTCAGAGACAAGGACTATTTCGGCTGGTCTACAGAGATGACTGTAAAGTACACTGATGGAACAGTTTATCACAGAACAAGGACACAGGATCCATATTACAGAGCATTCCTTCCTTGTATATCGACGAGAAAGTTCTGTGGACACTGTGCATATGCGAAGCTTCCGAGAACAGGTGATATAACACTTGCAGATTTCTGGGGAATCCAGAAGTACAACAGAGATTACACTGACGGCAAGGGAACATCCATTGTGTCAGTCAACAGTCCACAGGGTGAGAAGATATATGCTGCCATAGCAGACAAGCTGCTCCTGAACAAGGAGATACCTTGTGATGATGTACTCAAGACAGGACAGCCATTTGACCACTGTTTCAAGAATCATCCTGCCAGACAGGGATATTTTGAGCAGATAAATAATGGCTCATCCATGGAGAAGGCGTACGATTATGCCATCAAGGACAAGTACGATGTAGGTATATATGGCGTGTGGTTCGGTGCGAACTACGGAAGTGTTGCTACCTATTACGCACTTCACGAGATCATCAGATCATTTGGTCTGTCAGTGCTCATGATAGACATGCCTGCAGCCAAGACCGGAGCCGGCAAGCCTGACACCCATGCGAGAAGATTTGCAAAGGCACATTACCATGAGAGCAAGAGATACACACTGAATGATATGAGGGAGCTCAATTCCAAGGTCGATACATTCATCATGGGATCAGATCAGGTGTGGAACAGAGGTATAAGCAGAGGCTTCGGCTTCTCATTCTATTTCGATTTTGTTGAGCCGGATAAGAAGAAGATCGCATTCTCTGCATCATTTGGACATGACAGGGATTTCTGTAATGTACAGGACAGGGAGACGATATCTGAATACATGAGACAGTTTGATGGAATATCCATCAGAGAGACCAGTGGAGTTGAGATCTGTAAGGATGTGTATGGAATAGATGCGGTGAGAGTTCTCGATCCTGTATTTGTTGCAGACAGAAAGATATTCGATTCACTGGCAGACAAGGCAAAGAAGAAGCACGATGGCAAATATATGCTTGCATATATACTTGATCCAACTCCGGAGAAGAGAGCCGCAGTGGTTGAGGTTTCAGAGAAGCTCGGCCTTGAGGTAGTTGTTCTTCTGGACGGACGTCCAAAGGACCCGGTGAAGAACCGTCAGATCATGGATATGGACGACAAGATCGTCGACGACATAACAGTCGAGGACTGGCTGAACTATTTCAGAAATGCAGATTTCGTTCTCACTGATTCATGCCACGGAATAAGCTTCTCACTTGTATTTGAGACAAACTTTATCGGACTTGCAAACAGTGCAAGAGGAATGACAAGATTTGAATCCCTCGTGGATGTATTCCAGGTGAGAGATCATTACGTTCAGGATGCGGCAGACATTCTTGGAAATGATGAGCTGTTGAAGCCTGTGGATTACGACAATGTTAATAAGATACTTATGTCAGAGAGGGAGAGATCCCTTGCATGGCTTAAGGAAGTATTGTTCAGACCTAAGGAGTTTGAGGGTTATAGAGCATATCCAATTATAGATAAGAGATTGGCGGAAGATAAGGAGGATTAAGTAACATGGCAAAGTATGATTACCTCATAGTAGGAGCCGGATTATTCGGCGCAGTATTTGCATACGAGGCAGGCAAGAGAGGCAAGAGCTGTCTGGTTATAGACAAGCGTCCACATATTGCCGGCAACATTTACACAGAGCAGGTGGAGGGTATAAACGTTCACAAGTATGGCGCACATATATTCCACACATCTGACAAGAAGATCTGGGAGTATGTAAACCAGTTTGCAGAGTTCAACAACTACATTAACTCACCTGTAGCTTCATACAAGGATGAGCTGTACAACCTTCCATTCAACATGAACACATTCAGCAAGATGTGGGGAATCAAGAAGCCTTCAGAGGCAAAGGCAATCATCGAGAAGCAGATCGCAGATCTGAACATTGGAGAGCCAAAGAACCTTGAGGAGCAGGCACTCAAGCTTGCCGGTACAGATGTGTATGAGAAGCTTGTCAAGGGATACACAGAGAAGCAGTGGGGAAGACCATGTACAGAGCTTCCTGCATTCATTATCAAGAGACTGCCTCTGAGATTCATATACGACAACAACTACTTCAATGACCGTTTCCAGGGAATCCCAATGGGCGGATACACACAGATCATTGAGAAGATGCTTGAGGGCGCTGAGGTCAAGACTGACACAGATTACTTCGATTTTATCAAGGAGAATCCTGACATCGCAGACAAGACTGTATACACAGGTATGATCGATGAGTTCTTCGGATTCCAGTACGGACCACTTGAGTACCGTTCAGTAAGATTCGAGACAGAGGTACTCGATGAGGAGAACTACCAGGGAAATGCTGTTGTGAACTACACACACAGAGATGTTCCATACACAAGAATAATCGAGCACAAGCACTTTGAGTTTGGAAAGCAGCCAAAGACAGTTATCAGCCGTGAGTATTCAGCAGAGTGGAAGCCGGGCGTAGAGCCATACTACCCTGTAAACAACGACAAGAACAATGCGCTTTACGAGAAGTACAAGGAGCTTGCAGAGACACGCAAGGATGTAATATTCGGCGGAAGACTTGGACAGTACAAGTATTATGATATGGACAAGGTAATCGCAGCAGCTTGAGTGTGTTGAGGCGGAGTTCTAATCGTGAGATAGAGCATATTATAAAGCCATACAAAGGGACGCATACCGGAATACAGATTTTCCGTATATGCGTCCTTTTTGCGTGCCGGAAGCATGGGTGATACGGCAAAATAAAAAAGATATACACTTTCGACAGAACGTGATAGAATTATACTAATTATGGGCATGTTATTTGGTAGATGCGGTGCCCACGGGGTAAAAATTAAAAGGGTAAAGGGTGTATATGTTATGACAAGGAAGAGGATTGCGGTACTGACAGCCCAGGCTGATGAGTACACCCAGGGTAGATTCCTCTCGGGGTTTTTTGAGAAGGCATTTCAGCTTGATTATGATGTGTGCGTGTTCTCAATGTATCTGAAGTATCAGGATACAGCTAGCAGAGAAGTGGGGGACGCCAACATATTCAACCTGATAGAATTTGACAAATATGATGCGGTGGTCATATGTACTGACAGGATCAGGACGCCGGGAACAGAGGAGGGACTCCGGTGGCGTGTGGAGCATGAGTTTGATGGCCCGGTACTGATAGTCGGCGACGAGATAGAAGGATATAAATCCATAAATATTGATCACAGAAAGAATATATGCGGGCTTATGGATCATCTCATAGAAGAGCACGGATACCGTGATATAGTGCTTTGCTTGATGGCTGGGAGAATACTGCCAATTCCGAGCTGAAGAAGCAGGGATTCTTTGACAGCATGAAGAGTCATGGTATCGCTGTGGATGAATCGTCGGTTTACTATGGCAATAACTGGTTTGACTCAGGACGCCAGACCGCAATGGAGATAACAGAGAACAGAGACAGACTTCCACAGGCTGTGGTGTGTGCCAGTGATCACATGGCACTGGGGCTGGCGGCTGAGCTGGAACAGAGAGGCGTGAGGGTCCCTGAGGATATAGCGATAACGGGATATGACGCTGCGGAGACGAACGATGACAGAGTCATACCGCTGACATCGGTTGATATACCTGCAAAGGTTGACGGCGAGTACGCCGCAAAATGGATAGACGCAGAGATAAACGGAAGATCTCTGGAGAACTATAGGAGCAGTGCGTCTATACACTGGGGAAAAAGCTGTGGATGTGAGCAGTGTACGGAGAAGCCGGGAAAGAGAGACGTGACGGCATGGGATATGAACGCTCAGCCGGGAAGCTATGGTTCATACTATAACCATATGATGGAGGATCTGTTATCCCAGAGAGATTACAGGGAATTCTACAATACCATATTCCAGTATGCCCACACGGATGGCAACATGAGCAGTTTCAGTCTCTGCCTGAATGAATATTGGAAGTTTCCTGAGGTCATGATGGGGTCAAATGCACTGAGAGTCGGATACACGAAGAATATATACAGGGTCATCAGAAGCTGCGGTGATGGAGACGGTGCGATAGATTTCGATGACTGTTTTGACGTGTCCAGACTGATACCTGAGCTGGATGCAGACAGGGATAGACCTGAGGCTTACATATTCACTCCACTCAATTTCGACGACAGATGTTTTGGATATGCGGTTGTGAGCTATGGAAGCGAGTGCAGGGCGTACGATATTTCATATAGCACATGGATCAAGCAGATCATGCAGGGCATGGAGGCGTTCTACAGACAGGCGAGTCTTCAGAAGCTTCTGGACAAGGTCAATGCATCGCAGATCCGTGATGATCTGACCGGAGTGTACAATTATAACGGATTTATGGCGAGGTGCAGGGATATGTGTAACGATGCCGTTACACATGGCAGGAGCATTGAGCTGCTGGCTATAGATATAAAGGGACTGGGACAGATAAATGCAAGTCTCGGCAGAAAGGTCGGGGACGAGGCCATACAGGCACTTGCCAGAATGATCTCGGCATCACTTGAGAAATCAGACGTATGTATGAGAATGTGTAACGATGAGTTCATCGTGGCATATCAGGTGATGGGAGATGCGGAGGATCACGCAGACGCCATAGTTAAGAGTGTGGAGAGCCGTACCAGGGAGTTTAACAGGACAAATGGCGACAATTTTGTCATGGAGATATGCTATGCGGTGGACAGACAGATGGTTGCGAATGCGGAGGCTCTGGACAACTATGTGAACGCACTCATAAGCAACAAGAACAATGCCAAGATTAAGGCGTACATTGAGAGCACGAGAAATGCAGAGCTGTCACAGGAGGATATAGAGAAGGACAAGCTTGCCACGGAGATTCTTGACAGGAATCTGCTCACATATCATTTCCAGCCTATAGTTAATGCCCGCACAGGTCAGATCTATGCCTATGAGGTGCTCATGAGATCGGCAGGAGAGCAGTACATGTCTCCTCTCGACATAATACAGAGTGCTGAGAGACTTGGACGTCTGAGCGATGTGGAGAGAGCCACATTTATCAATGTGTTGAGACTCGTTGAGGACAAGCGAGAGGAACTTGAGGGCAGAAAGATATTCTTTAACAGTATACCGGGCTGCAGGCTGTCGGAGGAGGACACCGCTGTCATAGAGAGCAAACTCAGGGAATTTGGTGGACAGGTGGTCGTGGAATTCACCGAGGAGGCTGAGATGAGCGACCAGCTACTGGATCAGATAAAGGACAAGTACGGCAGGATGAACATAGAGACCGCCATAGATGACTATGGCTCAGGTTATTCAAATGTCAACAATCTTCTCAGATATATGCCGCGTTACGTGAAGATAGACAGGATGCTCATGACAAATATACATGAGGATCCGCAGAAGCAAAGATTTTGTTAAGGATATTATAGAATTTGCGCATGACAATGATATCGTCACTCTGGCGGAGGGCGTTGAGCTGGATGTTGAACTCAAGGAGGTCATCAGACTTGGCGCAGAGCCCATTCAGGGTTACTACACGGCGAAGCCTTCACCGGAGGCGATTGCCGAGATAGATAAGAGGATCATAAACGAGATAGTCCAGTACAATCAGAACGAGATCACAAAGTATGGCAAGAAGACCTATGTCATAACCGATGAAGACGAGATATCGATGGTTCAGCTTGCATTTAACAAATATACGGCGCTTGATTTCAAGAAGATAGATGACCAGTACAGGTACGTCAACATGACAGGTACACCGGGCTTCAAGTCCAACATGCTGATAACCATAGGAGACGGCTTCAGAGGCGAGCTCAGGGTGGACAGCATAAGCCTTGGAGGAGAGAAGGGCATACCTTGTATAAAGATAGAAGACAACTGCGATGTCAGGATAGTCCTCACCGGGGACAATGAGCTGCGCACAGGCGGTATACAGGTAGCCGAGTCGTCAAAGCTCGAGCTTGCCGGAGATGGAGATCTGAGGATCACACTTGCGGGTGGCAGATACTTTGGAATAGGAAACGATTTTGCGTCGAGACACGGAGATTTGTATTTCAATCAGGATGGAACGCTGTCCATAACGGCCACCGGAATGAGGGGCATTGGAATAGGATCCGGCCTTGGCGGTAATATATATATTGGACACGGACGATACGAGATAGATCAGAGAGGTCAGGAGGGTGTGATGATAGGCTGTATGGACAGCGACTGCACTCTTCACATAGAGAACTGCGACATGGAGATATACAATGGAATCGCCAGAAGTGTATCCATAGGCTCATATAACGGAAGCGCGGATATAGCTATTGACAATATATCCGGCAAGATATCCGGGGCATCCATCTCTACAGCAGTCATAGGAACCATGAATGGAAAGTCCTGCAGGGTTGCCATGAAGAATATCAATATTACCATGAACATCAGGGCAAATGAATGTTATGGTATAGGCTGCCGTGAGGGCGATACGGACGTCAGCATACAGTACGCTTACGTCAAGGTGGTGGCACAGGGCAAGGATGCCTACGCCATGGGTAACAGCACCCACACCGCCAGACTGGAATTCTCCAACTCGGATATCAACACACAGGTGATCAACAGTGTGGGAACTGATATAGGTGCAGAGGAGAAAAATATCGTGATCGGTAACGGCAGAGTGAGCTTCATGGTGAACGGAATATCAAAGAACAGGGAAGTGCAGATGGCCGATCTGTAGGCGCCTATTCCGAAGCGTACAGTTAATCATTATTAATATTGTGTTGTTGACTGTTGTGAAGTATAATACAGCCGATTGACATGATGGGAGAATATTTATGGTTTTTTCGAGTTTAATATTTTTGTTTGTTTTTCTCACTGCAAACCTGATAGCATATTTTGCGGTGAGCCCTGAGAAACGCAATAATGTATTGCTGATATTTTCACTGGTGTTCTATGCCTGGGGAGGCCCGAGATATCTTCTGCTCCTGGCGGGAGAGACTCTGGTGAGCTGGCTGTTTGCCATTCGCATAGATGAGGCACGTGCCGGATATACTAAGAGATCTGAGAAGTTTTATCTTGTGTGTGACCTTGTGATAATGCTTGGCTGTCTTGCGATATTCAAGTATCTGGGATTTTTCCTCGGTAACATAAAGGCAGTGTTCGACGTGCCGAAGACCGTGCCTGGAATAGCTCTCCCAATAGGAATCTCTTTCTATACATTCCAGCTCATATCATATGTGGTGGATGTGTACAGGAATGAAGTCAGACCACAGAGAGAATACTGGAAGCTCCTTCTGTATTCAAGTCTGTTCCATCAGTGCATAGCGGGACCTATCGTCAGATATGAGACCGTTGCTGATCAGATAGACAACAGGGAGATAACAGCGAACGACATATACATGGGACTGAGAAGATTTTCAGTCGGACTGGCAAAGAAGGCGATACTGGCCAATTCCTGTGCCAGCATAGCCGACACCCTGCTCCCGGCGGGAGTAGCGAGCCTCAAGGCTCAGACGACACTTGGAATGTGGATTGGAATGATAGCGTATATGCTTCAGATATACCTTGATTTCTCAGCATACTCAGACATGGCCATCGGAATGGGAAGGATGGTAGGTTTCCACTATGATGAGAACTTTAACTACCCATATATGGCTACATCGGTAAATAATTTCTGGAGGAGATGGCATATATCACTCAGCTCATTCTTCAGGGATTACGTATATATACCGCTTGGCGGCAACAGATGCAAAGCACAGCGAAGTACATCCGCAACATGGCTATCGTGTGGTTCCTCACGGGAATGTGGCACGGAGCAAGCTGGAATTATATATTCTGGGGAATTTATTATCTGGGCTTTCTCCTTCTGGAGAAGTTTTATCTGGGCGGAAGACTCGGCCCTGTGGCATCCCGAATATATACGCTGCTCGTTATCCTGTTCGGATGGACCATATTCAGATTTGAGAGCCTTCGTGAGCTTGGAACAGTGCTTGCGGGAATGTTTGGAATAGGAACATCGGGATTTGCAAATATGGCACTTGGAACAATATTTGTGAAGAACATATTCTTCCTGATATTTGCATGTATTGCGTGTACGGATCTGGGCAAGAGACTCAGAAAATGGGCTATAGAAGTTGGAAAGGTCAACCCACTTGTATTCAACGTGTTCAATGTAACTGAGATGATAACACCGGTACTTATGCTCGTGATCTCAGTGCTGGCGCTTGTGGGTGCAAGCTATAATCCTTTCCTGTATTTCCAGTTTTAATGGGTGATTTTTATGAAGAGAAGATATACCAGAAGTCAGAGACAACAATTAAAGAAATTCAGAACTCTGGGTGTTCTTATATTTGCCGCAGTCATGGCGATAGGAGCATTTATTGGTCTGCTGTTTTTTGTCAGACCTAAGAAATCCACGGTGGAGAAGAGGATGCTTGCAAAGTTTCCGTCATTCACTATAACGTCATTCCTCGACGGATCATACTTCGAGGACGTGTCACTGTGGTATTCTGACACATACCCTATGAGGGATAAGCTTGTGTCGGCTGACCAGAGCCTTAAGAAGCTGTACGGAATACAGCTCGGAACGCAGGTGGTTGGAGGAAATGCCAAGGGCGATGAGATACCTGATGTGGACAAGAGTGCGGTGACCGCCACTCCTGATGATGCAGGCAAGGCGACAACTGAGAGTACCACGGAGGTTACGACAGAGGATCCTGAGATAGGACTTCCTGCGAGTCTGACATCGAAGAACAAGCAGGATGCGACAACTGAGAGCGGTTCGGTCCAGACGGTCGATCCACCAGATTCAAAGGCTATGGACAAGGCGTTCCAGAAGCAGCTTCAGGACAACCTGTATGTGAAGGATGGTTCTGCGTACAGCCTGTACTATTTCGTTCAGGACTCCGCAACAGAATATATAGATGCTATCAACAATGCAGCGGCACAGCTCTCGGGCCAGACAAATGTGTACGATATTCTTGTGCCGAACAATTCAGGTGTCCTGCTATCGGATGACGAGCTGGATAAGCTTGGCGGTTCCGATCAGAAACAGGCGATAGAGTATTACTATGGCATGATGAATGGCGTGAAGACGGTCGATATATTTGACACGTTAAAGGCGCATAAGGATGAATATATATTCTTCAGGACAGATCACCACTGGACCGCGGATGGCGCGTACTATGCGTATGAGGATTTCTGCAAGACGAAGGGCATAACGGCCATTCCACGTGACAAGAGGAAGACGGATACCTTCAAGGGATTCCTCGGAAGCTTCTACAGCACCCTGCAGAACTCTGACATGAAGAATAATCCTGATACTATATACGCCTACGAACCGATAGGAACAAATGACATGACCTACTGGAACGAGGATGGCTCGGAGCAGAAGTGGAATGTCATAATGGATGTGAATGGATGGGATAAAGGGAACCATGTATTCTACATTTGTGGGCGGTGACACGCCGATGGCAGTGATAGAGAACCCGAATGTGACAGACGGTTCATCGTGTGTAGTAATGAAGGAGTCCTACGGAAATGCATTTATTCCATTTCTTGTGGATCACTACTCCAAAATATATATCATAGATTACAGATATTCACAGGTAAACATCCTTGACTTTGTGAAGAGCAAAAAGGTCAATGATTTTATCTGTATAAATAACATATCTCTCATAGGAGATAAAGATGTGGCGGCTACTATAAGCAGTCTGCTGCACTAGGGCATAATCGGAGAATTTGCAGACAGATGCCCGGAGATGGTCAACAGATATATGGAGACTGCTTCTGAAGGTACCAGAGGATTGTTCATGTTCTGCACCATAGATAATGACAAGGATGTGGACGTGTTCCAGGCGCTTGCAACTGTCGACAGACTTCTCTATCAGGAGAAGCGTGCAAAGAAGCTTCGCCGGATGGCTGAGTAAGACAGATATAAAAGACAAAATATATAAAGGCTTGAAAGAAGGAGGATGTATCATGGAGAGATTAGGTTTCATAGGCATGGGTAATATGGCACAGGCACTCTGTGCAGGATTTGTGAATTCAGGGAAGATAGCGGCTGAGAGTGTATATGCATATGCACCACACTATGACAAGCTGGTGAAGAACTCAGAGAAGTATGGATTTACTCCGTGTAAGACACTTGCAGAGCTGGTGGATGCCGTGGATACGGTCATCATGGCATGCAAGCCTTATCAGATCAATGACGTTCTCGTTGAGATAGGAGAGAGACTTCACGGCAAGGCTCTTGTGTCGGTGGCAGCTGGCTGGGATTTTAAGAAGTACAGTGAGTATTTTGACAGTTCGGTGAGAGTGCAGTTTGTGATGCCGAATACTCCTGCCATGGTATATGAGGGAGTTATGCTCTTTGAAGCACAGAATTCCCTTGAGGAGGAAGAAAGGACACAGATCAAAGAGCTGTTCGCTGCTGTGGGAATTGTGGAGGAGCTTCCATCGAATCTCATGGGGATAGGTGGAGCAGTTACAGGATGTGGCCCTGCATTTGTTGACCTGTTCATAGAGGGCTATGCGGACGCTGCCGTGAAGTACGGTGTGCCAAGACAGACTGCGTACAGACTCATATCACAGATGATCCTGGGATCTGCTAAGCTTCAGCTTGAGACCGGTGAGCATCCGGGTGTGCTGAAGGACAACGTGTGCTCTCCTGCGGGAACAACCATCTGCGGTGTGGCATCTCTTGAGGAGTCTGGTCTCAGGAGTGCATGCATTAAGTCTATAGATGCGATCATGAATAAGTAATAACGGCAAAGCCCCTGTATGATTGAAATATCATACAGGGACTTTTTTATTTCTTGACTTTTTTATTTCTTGAATTTTGAGAGGATGCTTATAAGCTGCCTTATGTTCAGCGGCTTTGACAGGTGTTCGTTCATGCCCGCCAGACGGCATCTTTCGAGATCTTTAGCAAATGTGTTGGCGGTGATGGCGATGATAGGAATGTTCTGTGCATCCGGATGCTCGAGCTTTCTTATGGCGTAGGACGCCGAGATTCCATCCATCACAGGCATCTGAAGATCCATAAGGATGCCGTCGTAGGTTCCGGCAAAGAGATGTGGAGAACATGTCAACGCACACGGATCCATCCTCAGCGCGCTCACAGGAAATACCATTCATACCCAGAAGTTCAGACACAACCTCATAGTTGAGTTCGTTATCCTCTGCCACCAGAAGGTGCATTCCTACACACAAGGATTCTGCGTCGCTGCTATCACCGGATTGTCCGGACCACAGATCATCCTTTATGATATAAGGGACGTCGATGCTTACCTCGATGATAGTTCCACCACCCGGATTGCTCTGTACTGTGATGGTACCCTGCATTAGATCCACAAGCTCCTTCACTATGGCGAGCCCCAGACCGCTTCCGCGCACTTTACTGATCCTGGTGTCTGTCTCGCGGGAGAATTTGTTGAACATGCTCGCCTGATATTCAGGCTTTATTCCAATTCCCGTGTCGCTTATTCTGGCGACGAGACGTATCTTATCGGAGCCCGGTATATTCTCCTCATATAATTCAAACCCAACGTCGCCATGACCAGGTGTGAACTTGATGGAGTTAGACAGCAGGTTAGAGTAGATCTGTTTCAGCTTGAGTCCATCGGCCAGGATGTAGTCGTGATATATATCGTGACAGTTGAAGGTTATATTGAGTCCGTCGTTCATGAGAGCCTGATCGAAAACCATGTTCAGAGTATGACACAGCTCGGATACAGATGTTTCACAAGGCTTAAGCTGCTGTCTGCCGTTTTCCAGATTCGTTATGTCAAGGATGTTGCTGACGAGCTGTTCTATATAAGCCCCGGACGTCCTGAGCTTGCCCAGACAGTCGTCTATCTTGCTTGGATCGCCTAGTGATCGCTTTGCTATGTCGGCAAATCCCATTACGGCATTCAGAGGTGTTCTTATGTCGTGAGCCATCTTGGACAGAAACTCGGACTTTGCCTCGTTTGCCTTGTTGGCCTCCTCTGCCAGGAGCATCCAGCTCTGTTCACGTCTCTTTTGTTCGCTGATAAGCCTTGTTACATACAGTATGTTGGTCACGTTGCCAAGAGCATCTCGCTTCTTCACAATAAATCTTGCCGAGTGCCAGTTGCCGTCGTTGGCAAGATAATCCATGGCTATGGTCTCGTCTGTGTGGAGACGCTCTGCGATGGTCGACAGATCAAAGAAATCAAGTATCTTGTCCTGATATTCGGGAACGACGAAGCGGTGACACAGCTCCTTCATCTTGGAGGAAGCTCTTCCCATGCGGCCTGTAAGTCTGTGTACCTTGTTATCGCTGGACACCTCCTCGTACATGTCCTGTGTAAGATCTATCCTGTATATTGAGAAGTAGATCTTGCTTATGGCGGATATGATCTCATTGTTCAGGTTAGCCTCGTCAAGTGCCTCCTGGAGCTGCCTCCTCGAATTTTGTTCAAAGCTCACAAGCTCGTCTATCTGCTTGAAGCCAATCAGCACCCTTGAAGATGAAGCCGCTGAAAAAGGGAATATCTCAGCCTCAAAGTTTTCCTGACCCGCTGCGTTCGGAGTCATCCGGTATCTGTAAGAAAGCTTAGGGTGAGCGGCAAGATGATTCTGTATATGCTCTGCGCTGAGGATTTCTGTGAAGTCCGGGGCAGATTCTTTGATGACATATTTTTCGTAATACTGTCCGATCAGCTCTGAGTAGCAGAATGTTTTCCCAGCTTTGATGTCGTGCATGTGGGCAGCATTTGCCGCTGGGTCAAGCTTTAAAGGCTCGAGAGAATCATTCTGAAGATCCACGCAGTAGACGGATATGTAGTCCGTGCACAGAACAGACATGAACGTCCTTTCACGGTTCAGATCCGACAGGCTCTTTTCGAGAGAATTATTGCGCTGCTCAAGAAGCTCGGTCATTCTGAGAGTCTCCCTTACATTTCCGAGATGACCGCCCACAACCCCAAGCAGACTTATAAAGGATTCCGAACTATCTATGTGGGGATTGTCCACACCGATAAAGCCTTTGAGCTGGTCCTTATAGAAGATAGGAAATGCTATTTCAGAGTGGATATCCTGCATGACCAGAAGCTGATACTCGGAAGGCATGAGATCCTTCACATCCTCCACGTTATCTATGATCATACTGTCGCCGCGCTCAAATGCTTCCAGCCAGTAAGGCATGTCGGCGGAATCCACGGACTGAAGATTGTCAATCCATGGCTGACATTGTCACCGCACCACTCATATGAGTTGCGGAATACGTTGTCAGTCTCATCCCAGTCAAAAATATAAACTCGTTCTGACGAAGTGCAACTTCCGATGATACGGAGCAGAGTCTGTATGGATGCTCGGAGTTCAAAACGGTTCTGGGCTCTGTCAATGGCAACCATCTGCTGTAGTATAACAAAATTGTCCATAAAATACCCCCCCTTTAGGTGTGTAGGTTTTTGATATATTAATACATAAAGCTCTGTTTTTAAGACAATTTTACCTATTTTGAGAGAAAAAATCCATATTAATGTCAATTAATTCCATAGACAATATTGTTTAGAAATTATAAAATTATTGTGGGTGATAGTAAAGATTTAACATATTTTTTTTCCTGGGGTATTAAAAATACTATGTTGAGGAGTTAATTAAATGAGAGAAAAAGTATTGATAGTCGATGACGTTGAGCTGAATAGAGGGATACTTGCAGTTGCACTTGGTGATAAGTATGAAGTGATCCAGGCTGCTGATGGTGTGCAGACCATAGACATACTGAAGTCTGAGAGTGAAGGGATAACAGCGATGCTCCTTGATCTGATCATGCCGAATGTCGATGGATACGCGGTGCTTGATTACATGAGAGAACACGGACTGCTTGACAGGATACCGGTAATAGTCATAAGTGCGGAATCTGCTAGGGATGTTGAGGTAAAGTGTCTTGAAATGGGGTTACGGATTTCGTCAGAAAGCCATTTGACGTTGTGACAGTCAGACGCAGGGTCAAGAATACCGTGGATCTGTTCATGTATAAGAATCATCTGGAGGATAAAGTCAGACTGCAGACAAGAGAGCTGGAGGAGAAGAACAAACTGTTTCAGGCTCAGGCAGAGCAGATACGTGAGACCAATGAGAAGATAGTGGATGTTTTAGGCACGGTTGTTGAATACAGAAATCTTGAGAGCGGTGAGCATATCAAGAGGGTAAAGGAATTTACCAATATACTTGCAGAGAAGGCTGCGGAGAAATATCCGGAGTACGGCCTTACACCGGAGAAGATAGCTGTAATAGTTGCGCCAGTCCACTTCATGACATAGGCAAGATAGCCATTAAGGACAGTGTGCTCCTGAAGCCGGGCAGGCTTACAGATGAAGAGTTTGAATATATGAAGACCCACACGACAAAGGGCTGTGAGATACTTACACAGATTGCAGGCACGTGGAGTGAGGAATACGAGAAGATCAGCTATGAGATATGCCGTCATCATCATGAGAGATATGATGGAAAGGGCTATCCTGACGGACTGGCCGGTGAGGATATACCGATATCGGCACAGCTTGTGTCCATAGCGGATGTGTATGACGCTCTTGTGAGTGATCGCGTGTACAAGAAAGCGATAGAGAAGGGCAAGGCATATCAGATGATACTTGATGGAGAGTGTGGAACATTTTCACCGAGACTTATAGAGTGCTTCAAGGAGTCCAGACAGGAATTTGAAGAGCTTGTGTGCAGATATGAGATGAAGAAGGAGAACCAGATATGAACATCAGAGAGTGTTATGATACAATAGGAGCAGATTTTGAGGATGTACTTGGCAGACTTGGCAGTGAGAGCCTTATACAGAGATTCGCACTTAAGTTTATAGATGATGGAAGCTACAATGAACTGACAGAGGCTCTTGCGGAGAAGAATGCCGAGAAGGCATTCAGGGCAAAGACATACACTGAAGGGGATATGCCTGAACCTTGGACTTAAGAATCTGTATACAGTGAGCTCGGATCTGACAGAGAAGCTCAGGGGGAGAGATCTTGATGGATATGAGGCTTTGTATGAGAAGGTCAGTGAGCAGTATAAGATAACTGTAAATGCTCTTAAGAGTGTTGAATAGATCATTGTAGTGTGAGAAAATAGAAGAGATTTATGAGATGAAGAAGAGGACTATTGCCAGAATGATGGCAGCTGTTATGGCCGTGAGTATGCTTGCTGGTTGTGGTGATTCAGACGGCGATACAGCGAAGAAGGTGAATCTTGATCCAGATCATCCGGTATCACTGAAGATATGGCATTACTACAATGGAACCCTAGCAGGCAATATTTGACGATCTGGTTGATGAGTTCAATGCTACCAAGGGCAAGGATGAAGGGATATCTGTCCAAGCCGGTGAACATAGGAAAGTTTGAGGAAATGCTCTACGAGGTATGGAGCAGTCATAACAGAGAATTCAGCGTATTGCGCTAAGGGGGGGTAAATATGACACAGCACTTGCAGACGATGATGTGTGAATACACCATACTGATAATCATGCTCTATATAGGTGTGAGATGTCTTAATCAAAGAAATAATAAGATCATAAGATCGTTTTCTCATTTTGTATTCGGAGTAATTGCTTTCCAGATAATAAATATACCTGTAAGAATGGTTGACGCAGGACTGGTGCGTATGCCGGCCGCGGTGGTTTTTGTGTTGAATTGCGGATTCATGATCGCAGAGACATTTGTGACATATGAATGGTTTTATTTTTTCGAGAGCATACAGAATTCATTATTTGTGGAAAAAAAGATAATACGGGCATTGCGCAGTATTCCGCTTGTTCTGATGATTGTGCTGTGTGTGGTCTCGTGGTGGACAGGCTGGCTTTTCTACGTGGATGATACGGGCATGTATCGCAGAGGAGCATTGTTCGCACTTCAGGTGGTACTTCCATATACCTATGTATTTGTGACACTCGTCAGTGCGATAGTATATTCCATTACCAGAAGAGAGAAAAGATCTGCCGTCATCATAACTATAGCACTCATACCTGCGCTTATATGTTCAGTGTTGCAGATTGTTGCGGGTGGTTCTTATGTTCTGGCTGGACTGACGCTTTCGGCGATGTTCGTGTATATAGAGCTCTGCATGGAGGATATTAGAAAGGTTGAGAAGCTTGAGGTTATCGAGAAGGCCAACCACGAGCTGGAGAATGCCCTGGATATGGCGAATAAGGCTAACAACGCTAAGACGGTGTTCCTCAACTCCATGTCTCATGATATAAGAACCCCTATGAACGCGATAATAGGCTTCACAGACCTTCTGAATGACAACCTGTCCGACCAGGACAAGGCGCGCGATTATATAGCCAAGATCAGATCATCAAGTGATTATCTGCTGTCCCTTATCAACAATGTATTGGAGATGGCAAGGATAGAGAGCGGCAAGACAGAACTGGACGAGAGCAGTATATCACTTAAAAGTCTTGATTCGGTGTACTGGCTGTTTGAAAGTCAGATGAAGGAGAAGAACATAGACTTTACATGGAATGTGAATGTGAAGCATAACAATATTCTATGTGATGTAGTGAAGATAAAAGAGATACTCATGAACATCATCAACAACGCATATAAGTATTCTCTTCCAGGAGACAGCGTTGCGGTGAAGATCGATGAGCTTCCATGCGACAGGGATGGTTATGTGAGGATACGCACAGTGGTCAGTGACACGGGAATTGGAATGTCGGAGGATTTCCTGGAGCATATATTTGAGGATTTCAGCAGGGAACAGACATCCACGGAGAGCGGACAGTTTGGAACAGGACTTGGCATGGCTATAGTTAAGAAGATAGTCGACCTTATGGGGGAGATATAGATGTGCAGAGTGAACCGGGAAAGGGTACGACATTTACTGTTACACTTGAGCATCGTATATCCCAGAATGTTGAGGATGCTGGTTCGGTAGAGAAGCGCAACGAGGATTATTCATTTGAGGGCAGAAGGATAATCCTGGCGGAGGATAACGATCTGAACGCTGAGATAACAATGACGATACTTGCCGGTGCGGGCATGGAGGTCGACAGAGCCGCAGACGGAATCCAGTGTATAGACATGCTGGAGAAAGCGGAGCCGGGATACTACGATCTCATCCTCATGGATATACAGATGCCGAACATGGATGGTTACAAGGCAACCATGATCATACGAAAGCTGGACGACAGACGCCTGGCGGATATACCTATAATCGCTATGACTGCAAATGCGTTCAACGAAGACCGTAAGAAAGCCTTTGAGGTGGGCATGAACGGATACATAGCCAAGCCGATAAGCGCAGAGGATCTAAAGATGACGCTGGCTGGGATCGTGGAAGAATAATTTTGATGATTTTCCACATAATAACTCCAAAGCAATTATTTAACATGCAATGGAGGGTTAATACTGTTTATGAAGGCGACAGGAATAGTGAGAAGGATAGACGATCTCGGAAGGATAGTCGTTCCGAAGGAGATAAGAAAGGTTCTCAGGATAAGAGAGGGGGACCCGTTGGAGATATTTACCAGCAAGGAGGGCGAGATAGTTCTCAAGAAGTATTCGCCCATGGCTGATCTGACTGCATTTGCACAGCAGTATGTGGAGGCCATATCCCAGAGCCTTGGGCTTCCCGTGGCTATCACGGATCGTGATTCTGTCATAGCGGTGGCGGGGATGCCTAAGAGGGAGCTGATGGGCAAGGAGCTTCACAGTGAGCTTGAGAGCGTGATAAACGACAGGAAAGCGATAGTTGCCCGCAAAGGCGATGCGAAGTTCATACACATAACCACAGACGAACTGGATTGCGATGGACAGGTGGTGCAGACCATTATATCAGAGGGCGATGCAGTGGGCTCTGTCATCGTGATAGTGCGTGACAGCGGACACAGAATAGGTGAGATAGAGCAAAAAGCAGCGGTGATCGCGGCGGCATTTCTGGGCAAACAGATGGAAGGGTAGCCGGTAATGCAAGAATTTGGCAAAAAGTGAGTAAAATCAAGGGGTTTCGGCCGCGAAATCCCTTATTTTCCTTGACAAATATAACCATTTTAGGTATAACTATACATGTTGAGCTCAGAGTTTTCTGCTTTTGCGGGTAGCAGGCGGATGACAGAGAGCATTTATTTTTTAAAGGAGGAATTATCTAATGAATAAGACAGAATTAGTTGCAGCAATCGCTGAGAAGACAGAATTATCAAAGAAGGACGCTGAGGCAGCATTAAAGGCTTTCACAGACGTTGTAGCAGATGAGTTAAAGAAAGGTGAGAAGATTCAGTTAGTTGGATTTGGTACATTCGAGGTATCAGAGAGACCAGCTAGAGAGGGTAGAAACCCAAGAACTGGCGAGACAATGACAATCGCTGCTTCAAAGGCACCTAAGTTCAAGGCTGGAAAGGCATTAAAGGATTCAATCAACTAATCTTTAAGGGTTTGATATGAGACTTGATAAATACCTTAAGGTATCCAGAATCATCAAGAGAAGAACCGTGGCGAACGAGGCATGCGATGCCGGAAGAGTCATGGTCAACGACAAAGTGGCTAAGGCCGGAACCGATGTCAAGGTTGGAGATGTTATCGAGATAGAATTTGGCAACAAGACGGTGAAGGTCAGAGTTACAATGATTGCAGATTCCACTAAAAAGGAAGATGCCAAGGATATGTTTGAGTATGTGTAAAAATATGCCGGAATATACATAGTGTATTCCGGCATATTTTTTTTGTGGGCTCATATAGTTTATTAAATAGCTTGAGAAGGTTTCTGAACATGGGGGAAGTTAATAAGGCAAAAACCCACAAGGTGGTCATGGACAACAGGAACAGTCTGTCCATGACAGGGATCAGCAAGGTCACATCCATAGATCCTGATCTGGTTCTGCTGGTGACCGAGCAGGGGAAACTCAAGATAATAGGCAAGAATATGCAGGCGACAAATCTGGACCTTGACAAGGGAATACTGGATCTCACAGGAAATATCAACTCCATGATATATTCGGGTGACAAGGAAGGTGCTTTTTCTATAAAGGGGTTGTTCAAGTGATGAGCGATATGGCGGCAGGGCAGCTCTGGGGATATGGGATAAGTGTTGCAGCCGGAGCGTGCTCAGGTGTACTGGGATCACTGTTCTGGTTCATCTCAAAGCTCTTTAGGAACAGCCGCGCGGTGGCGTGGATATGCGATATTACACTTTGGTTGATATTAAGTGTAGTAGTTATGGCGGTCAGTTACATATGCTGTGACGGAGATCTGAGACTATATATTTTTTTAGGATTTTTTTCAAGTTTTTTACTTGTATTTTTTACTATAAATTGGGCTGCTTCGAAAATTGCAAACCATATATTGTGTAAGAAAAAAACAAGATTCAAAAAATGTGAAAATGTGACGGCGAAAAGTGCGTTGACATAATTAGTCTTAAATAGTAAAATTATGTCAATATGTTCGTTTGGCTACGAACTTTTTGTATATTATTACAAGAAAAGACAAGTAATAAAGTAATGAATGGGGAGTTTCTAATGAGTAAGACGGTCGGCAGATCAAAGTCAAAAAAGAATAACAAGATCACAACGAAGCTTGGAATGGTTCTGGTTGTGAGCTGTCTGATATTGCTGGCAGTGGTTGTACTGTACAAAGCACAGAGCCTGAAAGCACAGAAGGAGAGCCTGCAGGTTCAGGCGGCGGAGCTTCAGGAACAGCTTGACAGTGCGAAGGAAGATTATAAGAAGCTTGAAGAGCGTGAGAAATATATGCAGACAGATGAGTATGTTGAGGATGTGGCCAGATCACAGCTCGGTCTCATATATCCTGACGAGATCGTGGTAAAGCCTGAGGAATAAAGTCAGAACATAGCGGATGCTGATTTCAGCATTCGCTATTTTTTTGCGCATTTGACGGATATACTTCTTGTCACTATGAACAGGAAGGCGGGAAAATGTTGATGAGAGAAAAGGTAAATGGGTTCGTCGGAGTGATGGCGGTGGCTATTCTGTGTATGGTCAGCGGCTTATGCATGGTCTGGGGGATAGCCCCGGTGGTTCTGGCTGTGTATGTGGCGGCCTGTGCGGTGTGTGGGAGATACATGATAACCTGCATCGGGTGTGCGGCGGGAGTCGCAGCCGGATCTATGGGCATAGCAGGGCTGTTGCACGCATATGAGTATATGATACCGGGGCCTGTGTATTCCGGTGTGATGGTGACGGAGAAATATCTGGTGCTGCTGGGACTTGCGATGTGTCTTATGAAGATCGTGTACTCCAGAAATTCCAGATCGTATGTAAGGGTGATCGTCGTCATGTCGGCTGCCGTGCTTATGGGAAACATAGTGGTATATGCGGATAACATGCTTATGGCTGCAGCTTATGGAGTGGTGGAGGCTGTGATATTCATGTGTGCCAGTGTGATACTGAAACCGGGGATTGGACTTCTATATACATATATCTGCGGGGATGCCTCGGATGTGGAGAGGGATGAGAGCTGGAATATAAGTCAGGGCATAGTGAGCCTCATGGCGTTGGCGGCGGTCGTTCTGTGGGTTGTTCCGGGTGAGGATATCTACGGTGTGAATCCGGCATTTATGCTAGCTCTGGTTCTGATATTGTACGCGGTGTATAGAACTGGAGCGGTGTACGGATGCGGAATGGCGGCGGTGGCGGGAAGCATCGTGTCGGTCAAGCTGAATGACAGCAGGTGGCTCATGTGGATGCTCCTTGTGACGCTGGTCATGCTCATAGGCCGGGCACTCACCGGGAGAAGAAAGGTGTCTGCAAGTCTGTTCTATGTTCTGGGATGCGTTCTTGCCTCCGTGGCGGATGGAACAGTGCTGTGGAACGGCTCTGGGCGGGAGATTGCATTTTACTATATAAATATCGCCGTTCCGGTCGTATTGTTTGCGTGTATACCTGGTGCTCTGCTGGGCGCCATGGACGAGGAGACAGATCCGGCGTGTCTTCAGGCGGCTGCTGCGGAGATTAACAGACTCACGGCCTGCAAGATAGAAGATATGGCAAATGTGTTCAGACGGCTCGATTATACATTTGCCGGGAGCGATGAGCCGGCGATAAGCCTGGGACAGATCGGCGAGCTCGTGGATGGCTTCAGGAGACAGATAGATCTGATAGGTGAGGCGAGGGAGATATCCGATGAAAAGCTGCTGGGGCAGATAAGATCGCTGGGTATGGACGAGGTCAGGGTCACGGCATCCATGGACAGTGGCAACAGGAGCCGATATTATGTGGCGGGAAGAACGTCAGGTCAGGGCATGGTGCTGTCAAGACAGGTGGCTGATGTACTGAGTGGGTACTTCAGGAAGAATATAAGGGCGGGCATGGATTCGCCGAGCCTTTTCTTCGATGAGTACAGATCTGCCGTGTACGAGGAGGCGGCGCGTTACAAGGGGCGTTACCATGTCAGAAGGATAAAGAAATATGGCTCTCCGGTGTCGGGGGATAATTTCTCGGTGAAGGAGTATGAGGATGGCAGGCTGGTGATGATGCTGTCTGACGGCATGGGAAGCGGAAGCCTGGCCTCCTGCGAGAGCTGCATGATGCTGGACACCATGGAGGAGCTGCTGGAGGCGGGATTTGCCCCGGAGTACAGCATTGCATTTGCCAATCGATGTATGTCCAGGAGAAATAAGGGCAGAATATTCACGACATTTGATATGGTGGTCATAGACATGTACGACGGCACCATGAGGAGCTTCAAGCAGGGGGCGTCGGTGACCTATGTGATAGCCCGGGCGATGATGGAAATGAGGTCAGTCAGATAACGAGCACTACTCTTCCCGTGGGCGTGCTGGACGATGCCGAGTGCGACATGGCGGATGTGAAACTTGCGGCGGGGGATGCCGTGGTCATGGTGAGCGATGGGCTCTCGGATATGGATGTGTCCAATCACATGCAGGATGTGCTCAAGGGAATAAGAGTGGGTGACAGCAGACGGATGGTCGATGATATACTGGGCGCCATGATAGGACAGGGGGATGTGTCGCTTCGGGATGACGTGACGGTCATGGCGGCGGTGATATCAGGATCTGAGAAAAGTGCGCAGCCTGAGGAACTCTATGCTATAATATGAAATTATGATATTTACAGAAGGATAAATGTATGGATGTATTTGAAAAAGATGTTCTTGAGTATATAAGAAAATACCACATGTTTGATGGTATAAGTCACTGCGTGTGCGGTGTGTCCGGCGGCGCGGATTCGGTGAGCCTGCTCACGGTGCTGGCAAGGCACAGGGCGGAGCTGGGAATAGATATACACGTTGTACACATAAATCACATGATACGCGGTGAGGCTGCGGATGATGACCAGAGCTACGTTGAGACTTTGTGTGGTGAATATGGTGTCACATGCGACTCTTACAGGATCGATGTCAGGAAGCTTGCGGAGCAGGCCGGACAGACCGTGGAGGAGGCCGGACGCCATGCAAGATATGATGCATTTGACAGGATGCGTGCCAGATATGCGGATGAGGGCTGTGTGATCGCAGTCGCCCACAACCGCAACGATGTGGCTGAGACGGTTCTGTTCAACATGGCGAGGGGAACCGGAATGGGCGGCATAAAGGGTATAGCCCCGGTGAGGGATCACATAGTGAGACCGCTTCTGGGGAGCGACAGGAGCCACATAGAGGAATATCTTGACCGGCAGGGGATCAGATACTGTACGGATGCCACCAACAATGAGGATGATTACACCAGGAACAAGATAAGACACAGGATACTTCCTCTTATGAATGAGATAAATGGACAGGCCACGGAGCACATTTGCCAGATGGCCATGATGGCGGCTGATTACGAGCGGCTTGCTGCCGGACTGGTTGATGATTTCCTGACGGGACAGGGAATTGATGTCAGAAGTGAAGGCTGTGGCTGGACCGGAGACAGCACTGACCGGAGATATGAGCTGGACATGGCGGCTCTCAAGGAGCAGGACAGGCTCGTGCAGGAGCTTGTCATAAGAAAGCTCATCGGAATGGTGTGCGGAGGCCTGAAGGATATCGGCATGAGCCATGTGTCGGAGGTTACGAAGCTGTACTCGGCTGACACCGGGGCGGGGATCAATCTTCCTGCCGGTGCGAGGGTGTGGCTGGAGTACGGCAGACTGGTATTTGCCGGCGGTGAGAACCGCGCCGGTGACCAGAGCTGTCAGGACGGCGGGCTGCCGGGCTGCGTGGACATAGACATCACCTGTGATGGTGAGTATGAGCTGTGTGAGGGAAGGCTTACGGTCAGGATCTACGACAGACCTGAAGCCCTTGATCTTGCAAAAAAAGTGTGTACGAAGTTTCTTGATTATGGTAAAATAAAACAGTGTCTGCAGTTGCGGACATTTGAAAACGGGGATTATATAGTCGTTAATTCTGCGGGCTCGAGAAAGAAGCTCAACCGTCTGTATACTGACTGTAAGATACCGGTGGACAAGCGGCGTCATATTCCACTTGTGACATCCGGGCAGGAGGTCGTGTGGGCCGTGGGACTTAGGATTGGCGAGAATTATAAAGTGACAGAAGATACACAAAAGATAATTGAGTTGAATTTTAACAGGAGGAAACAGAGTTGAAAGAACAGATTGGTGTTATGCTCAGCAGCAGTGAGGTGGAAAACAGAATAAGCGAGATGGCAGCAGCCATAGATAAGGCATATGAGGGAAAGACGATACATTTGATCGGAATCCTTAAGGGAAGCGTGTTCTTCATGTGTGAGCTTGCGAAGAGAATGAAGAGTCCGGTCACCATGGACTTCATGTCTGTGAGCAGCTATGGCGATGGAACAAAGTCATCAGGTATTGTCAAGCTGAACAAGGACCTTGATGAGTCTATAGAGGGAAAGGATGTAATCGTCGTGGAGGACATTCTTGATTCGGGAAGAACCCTTTCATACCTTGTAAAGCTTCTCGGCGAGAGAAAGCCTGCAAGCCTTGAGGTTGTGACCCTGCTTGACAAGCCGGACAGAAGAGTTATCCCGGTTGAGCTGTATATGACAGGTTTTGAGATCCCTGACAGATTTGTTGTGGGATACGGCCTTGACTGTGCCCAGAAGTACAGAAACCTTCCATATATAGGTGTCATAGAGCAGTAATATATTGATTAAGGAGCATATACATGGAAAATATGGATAAGAGAAAATTCAGGAATGGAATGATAATCTATCTGTTGATCCTGATAGTTGCTTTCATCCTCATAAACAGATGGATGCAGAGCGACAAGATTGAAGTGACCACCACTTACAGTTACACAGATCTGACAGAGGATTTGGATGATGGCAAGATATTGGCATTGTCGATACAGCCAAATGCAGAGATTCCTACGGCGGTAGTTCAGGTGCAGTTCACCAACGGAAAGACTCTTGCATTTTATTCCACAGATGTCAATGATGTCGTGAAGATTTATAACGACTATCAGGCAAGTGTGGACAAGTATAATGCGACCGTAAGCTCGGATGACGATAAGAAGGTCGTTGCCAGATGCAGCCTGAACGATGTGGAGAAGACGAGCATATGGAGTGTGATAATTCCGTATGCCCTTGTCATGATCGTCATGTTCTTTGTCATGCTTGCTGTTCGTGAGATCATCACAGGGCGGTGGAGGCCAGATGATGAACTTTGGCAAGAGCAGGGCGAAAATGACAGAGCCTGATGAGAAAGAGAAGGAAGATAAGAAAAATAATAAGAAGAAAAAATAACATTTGACGATGTTGCCGGTCTCAGTGAGGAGAAAGAGGATCTCGAAGAGATAGTGTGCTTCCTCAAGAACCCGGGCAGATTCATCAAGGTCGGTGCACGTATACCGAAGGGAGTTCTTCTTGTCGGCCCTCCTGGAACAGGTAAGACACTCATGGCAAAGGCCATAGCAGGAGAGGCGGGGGTTCCGTTCTTCAGTATTTCAGGATCAGACTTCGTGGAGATGTTCGTCGGTGTCGGTGCAGCGAGAGTGAGAGATCTTTTGCACAGGCAAAGAAAAACCCACCATTTATCGTATTTATAGATGAGATCGATGCCGTTGCCAGACAGAGAGGTACAGGACTTGGCGGTGGACATGACGAGCGTGAGCAGACTCTGAACCAGCTCCTTGTAGAGATGGATGGATTCGGAGCGAATGAGGAAATCATAGTTCTTGCGCTACCAACCGTGTGGACATACTGGATAAAGCGATCCTCCGTCCGGGACGTTTTGACAGAAAGATATCTGTCAATCCTCCTGATATCAAGGGCAGAGAGGAAATCCTCAAGCTTCATGTTGCGAACAAGCCTCTGGCAGAAGATGTTGATCTCAACGAGATCTCCAGAACAACAGCCGGATTTTCGGGAGCTGATCTTGAGAACCTGATGAATGAGGCTGCGATCTCTGCTGCGAAGGCCGGCAGGGAATATATCAATAAGGAAGATGTCGACAAATCATATATCAAGGTTGGAGTCGGTGGTGAGAAGAGGAGCCATGTGGTCTCCGAGGAGGATCGTAAAATCACGGCATATCACGAGTCGGGACATGCGATACTGTTCCATCTCCTTCCATATGTTGGCCCGGTGCATATTGTGTCTATCATACCTACAGGTACCGGAGCCGGAGGATATACCATGCCGCTTCCACAGGGTGATCAGGAATATATTACTAAAGCGCATTTGCTCAACGAGATAAAAGTTAGCATGGGCGGAAGAATTGCAGAGAAGATCATATTTGGCAATTTTACCACGGGTGCTTCACAGGATATCAAGATGGCCAGCGGTTATGCAAGATCCATGGTTACGAAGTATGGAATGTCCGAAAATCTTGGATTTATCAACTATGAGAGCGATGATCAGGAGGAGGTATTCCTCGGGAAAAATCTTGGACATACCAAGCCATACAGCGAAAAGATAGCCGCCGCCATAGATGAGGAGGTTAAGCAGATCGTTGACGAGTGTTACAGGGAGGCTTATGAGATTCTGGAGCAGAATGTGGATGTTCTTCACAAGTCTGCAAAGCTTCTTCTTGAGAAGGAGAGAATAACAGGAGCTGAGTTTGAAGCACTGTTCGATAGAGACGATGCTAAGGATGCAGATGCACATGTTCAGAGCAACGGTGCAGAGCAGAGTACAGCAGAGAATGTAAATGCAGCAGATAATGCTGTTGCAGAGCAGAAAGCTGAGACTCAGACAGACAAACAGTAATATATAAAGACAATACAGATGCCCGCAGTTTTCTTGCGGGCATTTGGCTTATGTTGGATATATGACGGAAGGGAGAACAAGGGATGAAGATAATAAAGAGAGGGATAAATGCGGTGATACCGTTCCTGCTGGCAAATGTATATCTGCTGGCAAGGTGTCCGGAGTGGAATATACCACTCATGCCGCTTATAGTTGTGGTGTTCATAGCAGTATATGTACTGCTGACCGCTATGCCATTTCTCGGACTGAAAAATATCCAGTCGAGTGGGATCAGAAGGTGTCAGAGGGGATGCGAGAATCTGTACTCTTTCCTGGCGGCAACGGTCATGTCTGTGGCTGTGCTGATACTAATGTTGGTGCATGTGATAGATGTTGGTGCGTGGACATGGAAGAACTGGGTTCTGTACATACTCACGGCGGTGACTGTGCTGGCGGTCACATTCTGGGTTGGAATAATAAGGATATATGTGTCATCCAGGCAGCTCGGTATTAAATGGAGAGTGATCGGTATACTGTGCGGTTGGATTCCGGTGGTACATCTGATAGTCCTTGGCAAGCTGATAAGTCTGGCATCAGGTGAGACGGTTCTGGAGAACGAGAAGATTATAAAGGATAAGGCAAGACAGGCTGACCGGGTCTGCGCCACCAGATATCCAATACTCATGGTACACGGAGTGTTCTTCAGGGATTTCAGGTATCTGAATTACTGGGGAAGGATCCCTGCGGCACTTGAGGCGAATGGTGCGACCATATTCTACGGAAACCATCAGTCCGCCGCATCTGTGGCTGACTCCGGACGGGAGATAGCTGACAGGATACAGCAGATATTGAAGGAAACAGGATGCGGGAAGGTGAATATCATAGCCCATTCCAAGGGAGGCCTTGACAGCAGATATGCCATATCGAAGCTCGGCATGGCCCCTTATGTAGCATCACTCACAACGATTAACACTCCGCATAGGGGATGCGAATTTGCGGATTATCTTCTGGGCAAGATACCGGAGAAACAGCAGCAGACCGTGGCAAATGCCTACAATTCTGCACTCAAGAAGCTGGGTGACACAAACCCACTTCATAGCTGCGGTGACGGATCTCACGGCATCAGCGTGTGAAAACCTGAACAGAGAGCTCCCTGATCCGCAGGGGGTATACATACAGAGCACGGGTTCATGTATGAAGAAGCCTTCCGGCGGACGCTTCCCGCTCAACACCACCAACGCATTCGTAAAGCAGTTTGATGGTGAGAACGATGGACTTGTCGGATATGATTCGTTCAAATGGGGCTCCAACTTCATATATCTGAAGCCTCAGGGCAGGCGTGGAATCTCCCACGGAGACGTGATAGACCTGAACAGGGAAAATATAGATACATTTGATGTGAGGGAATTTTATGTGGAGCTTGTGAGTGACCTGAAGACACGCGGTTTTTAGAAAATGCCAGGTGTTTTGTCTAATGTGAACAATAAAAAGTAAAAATCAGGTAATATTCAGGAAATGTATTGTGATATTGCACAATGACATTTGCCAAATAAAAAAATGTTTGGGCAGACTTTTGACGGGATTTGTATATAATAATACTTGTAACCCCCAATACATTATATAGTTTTGGCTACACCCCATAAAAGTAACAAAATACCTTCTCCAAAAGAGACAGTCGTTCGGTGACTGTCTCTTTTTTACTTTTGGTGAAAACAGAAATTGGGCAGGATGGTCTGATATGAGGCGATTCCTGCTGTATATTTGCAGACTAATATATGTTTTATCTTGTTGCCTAATCTCCCGAAAAGTATTAATATAAAAAAAGAGTATGTGCAAGGGAGATTTTATTGTATGGTGGAAAAGAGAGACCAATGGGCAGAAGATACATGATTATGTATATAATGTAAAGCCCATACTAAATAAAGGCGGACTGTTTGCGGACGGAAGCAAATATTATGTCAGCCCACAGGAGCCGGATGTGGATCAGGATGTGAATGTCAGATTCAGGACTACAGCCGATAATGTGGATGAAGTGTTCCTTATATATAATGAAGAAAAGATACAGATGACAAAGGAGAGTTCCAACAGAATATTTGACTTTTTATACCGCAACGATACCTGGAGGTCTGCCATTCATAAGATATCATTTTGAGATACATTCGGGAAGGGTCACATGCTTTTATGACAAGCTGGGACCTACGAAGCAGAACGACAGAGAGTACGACTTTGAGATATGTCCGGGATTCAAGGTACCGGAGTGGGCAAAGGGTGCGGTATTTTATCAGATATTTGTGGACAGGTTCTGCAACGGGGATACTTCCAATGATGTGCTGGATAATGAGTACGCATATATAGGTACCGGTTCAGTTCAGGTAAAGGACTGGAATCAAAGGCCGAGCATCATGGATGTGGGACGTTTCTATGGCGGAGATCTCCAGGGTGTCAAGGATAAGCTTGATTATCTGCAGGATCTGGGAGTGGATGTAATATATCTGAACCCTATATTCGTATCACCATCCAACCATAAGTATGATATACAGGATTACGACTACGTTGATCCACACTATGGAAGAATAGTTGACGATGAGGGTGACTGCCTTCCGGGCGGATGCCTTGAGAACAAGCAGTCGTCGAGATATATCAACAGAGTTACAAATAAAAAGAATCTTGAGGCCAGCAATCAGCTCTTTGCCGAGCTGGTTGAGGAGATACACAAGCGTGGCATGAAGGTCATCCTGGATGGCGTGTTCAACCACTGTGGTTCATTCAACAAATGGATGGACAGGGAGTGTATATACGAGAATCAGGAGGGCTACGAGAAGGGTGCGTTTGTATCGAAGGACAGCCCTTACAACACTTTCTTCAAGTTCTACAATGACAATGCATGGCCATACAATACAACATATGATGGCTGGTGGGGTCATGACACCCTGCCAAAGCTCAACTACGAGGATTCGCCGAAGCTGGTTGAGTACATCATGAAGATAGCAAGGAAATGGGTGTCACCTCCGTATAATGCAGATGGATGGCGACTTGACGTGGCTGCGGATCTGGGACATTCCCCAGAGTACAACCACCAGTTCTGGCGGGAGTTCAGGAGAAATGTTAAAGAGGCAAATCCGAATGCGATAATTCTGGCTGAGCACTATGGTGATCCAAAGAGCTGGCTGAAGGGAGATCAGTGGGATACTGTCATGAACTACGATGCGTTCATGGAGCCTATCACATGGTTCCTCTGCGGTGTTGAGAAGCACAGCGACGAGTTCCGCGGTGACCTTCTGGGTAATTATGACGCGTTCAAGGGCGCGATGAACTATCACATGTCCAGATTTCTTAGACCATCGATAGACGTGTCCATGAATGAGCTGTCCAACCACGACCATTCCAGATTCCTTACGAGAACCAACAGAAAGGTCGGACGTCTTCACACCATGGGAGCGGATGCCGCTGATCAGGGCGTGGACAAGGGTATATTCAGACAGGCTGTCGTATTCCAGATGACGTGGCCGGGAGCTCCTACCATATACTATGGAGATGAGGCTGGTGTGTGCGGATGGACAGATCCTGATAATAGAAGGACTTATCCGTGGGGCCATGAGGACAAGGAGCTTATACAGTTCCACAAGGATATGATAAGAATACACAAGTCCTACGAGGCACTTAAGTCTGGTTCTGTATTATATCTCCACGGCGGACACAAGATACTCTGCTATGGAAGATTTACTGACAACAAGCAGGTGGTAGTCATCATGAACACCAACTATGAGGATGTGGATCTGAAGCTTCATATCCGTCAGATCGGAGTGTACAACCATTCGATCCTCAGAAGAGTCATGCTGACAAATGAAGAGGGGTACACGCTGGAGCCACAGGATTTCATGGTGGAGCACAACGTACTCACGATCAAGGCTCCAAAGATGAGTGCGATGGTGCTTGTTCGTGCCTGATGGCCGGAAGACAAAGATATACAAGACAAAGATATATGACATAAAAATATAAAAAAGTTCCTTTGGACGAATGATGTTATTGAAAGAATCATTTGCCGGGGGAGCTTTTTTATTTGCAAGTAATGCTTGCACAGAAAATGGATTGAAAATGGAATTGCTTGCCCGTGTTATCGTCTAAATCTGCGGCGAGCCGAATTCTATGTTTGTCCATGACTTTGTAACGATCCAAGAAACACCATCCAAGAAACACAATTTAGAAAACAGATAGATTAAACTACAGGTTGGGTGAAAAATATAGGGAGATAGGGTATATTGGACAAAATAGTATTGTAAAGAAGGAGGCAGATAGAATATGAGAGTATTGCTTTTGCTTAGGGGATCTGCCGGTTGTGGCAAATCTACATGGATCGAGCAGAATGGATTAAAACCATACACACTTTCAGCGGACGACATCAGACTGCTTTGTCAGAGTCCGGTGCTGCAGGTGGATGGTACGAGAGGAATCAGTCAGAACAATGATGGTACGGTGTGGAAGACATTGTTCAGCCTTCTTGAGATCCGCATGCAGAAGGGCGAATTTACGGTGATAGATGCCACGAATTCCAAGACTTCGGAGATGAACAGATATAAGAATATGTGTGAGACGTACAGATACAGAATGTATTGTGTAGATTTTACAGATATACCTATAGAAGAGGTGAAGAGAAGAAATGCCGGGAGGGAGGAGTTCAAGAGGGTATCAGATGACGTTATTGACAAGATGTACTCCCGCTTTGCCACACAAAAAAGATCCCTTCGGGAATCACGGTCATAAAGCCGGACGAGCTTGACAGCATCTGGATGAAGAAGAGGGATTTCTCCCAGTATAAGAGGATCCATCACATCGGGGACGTTCACGGATGCTATACAGCGCTGATGAAGTATCTGGATGACAATGGCGGTATAAAGGATGATGAGTTCTATATATTTACAGGTGATTATATCGACAGAGGCGTGGAGAATGCGGAGGTTGTAAATTTCCTGATATCTATCATGGACAGGAAGAATGTTCTCATGCTTGAGGGCAATCACGAGAGATGGCTGTGGCTGTGGGCAAATGACTGCACCGGCAGGTCGAAGGAGTTTGAGCTTGTGACAAGACCAATCCTCGATGCTTCCGGAATCGACAAGAAGGAGGTGCGGAAGCTTTACAGAAGGTTTGGACAGTGTGCTTACTATAGCTACGGTGATAATGTATATCTGGTGACCCATGCGGGACTCAGTGTGATTCCCGACAATCTCACATTTGTGGCAACTGATCAGATGATACATGGAGTCGGAGCTTACAATGATTTCGAGAAGATCGCAGAGACATTCTACGGGAAGATGCCGGCGAATTACTATCAGATCCATGGACACAGGAACACCAAGCTGCTCCCGGTGCGGGTGAATGACAGAGTGTTCAACCTTGAGGGCAGAGTCGAGTATGGCGGGGAACTCAGATGCGTTCAGGTGGATGCTGATGGAATCCATGAGGTGGAGATCCACAATGATGTGTTCAAGGCACCTGAGATACAGGAGGAACAGACCGTTACCACAAGCTCTGTTGCAGATGTGATCATCTCCTTGCGGGGGAACAGGTACATACAGGAGAAGACATTTGGCAATATTTCGTCATTCAACTTCACGAGCAAGGCATTCAATGACAGGGTGTGGGATGAGCAGACCACAAGAGCAAGGGGCTTGTACATTGACACATTCAAGGGAAGAGTCGCAGCGAGGGCGTATGACAAGTTCTTTAATATCAATGAGCGCCCTGAGACAAAGTTTGATATGCTGCAGAATAAGCTGCAGTTTCCGGTGACTGCCTATGTCAAGGAGAACGGTTTCCTGGGACTCGTGAGCTACGATGAGTACAACGACGATCTGTTGATAGCGAGCAAATCCACCATAGAGGGACCATTCGCCGGCTGGCTGAAGGATATGATATATGAGAAGGTGACACCGGAGAATATAGAGAATATGAAGCGGTTTGCGAAGGACAATAATGTGACATTTGTATTTGAGTGTATTGATATGAAGCATGATCCTCACATCATAGAGTACCCGGAGAGCAATCTGTATCTGCTTGATATAGTTTACAACCAGATAAACTATGCAAAGTATGATTACGATGCGATGTGTGATACAGCCCACCGGTTCGGCCTGACACCAAAGAAGAAGGCTTGCGAGCTTGCAACCTGGCAGGAGTTCTATGACTGGTATTATGATATCCTTGAGGATGATTACGAGTATAACGGCAGAGTCATAGAGGGGTTTGTCATCGAGGACAGCGCCGGATATATGACAAAGCTCAAGCTTGCATACTACAATTTCTGGAAGTTTATGAGGACAATATCCTATGAGGCTATCAGAAACGGATATATCAAGAAGACATCGGCACTCACCACCCCTCTTGCAAATGAGTACTATGCGTGGGTGAGAAAGCTTCACGATACAGAGGATCCCGCAAATGTTCCGAGGGATATATGCACGCTTAGAAGATGGTTTTATAATGACATGAAGCAGGCGGAAGGCGATAGCCTGATATAGGTGATCATAAGAGATAACACGGTGAATGTTTGACGGGTTATGTTATATCATGGCAGCAGCCAGACATAGAAAATTATCCAGGCTGCTGCATATATTTTACATGGTACGCTGAGTAGGAATGAGAGGTGATATTGTATGATATTTTATACGTCAGATCTTCATTTTGGACATGCAAATGCTATAAAATTTGATGAGAGACCATTTACAGATGTGGATGATATGGCTGATGGAATGATACATAACTGGAACAGCAGGGTAGGAAAAGAACGATACAGTGTATATTCTCGGGGATTTCTGCTTTAAATTGAAAGATCCGGAGCCGATCCTTGCAAGACTTAAAGGACACAAGCGCCTCATCCTTGGCAATCACGATCAGGTAATAATGGGAAGTGAGAAGCTGCAGTCCTACTTCGACGATATACAGAAGATGGACTATGTGAGCGACAGAGGTAAGCTGATAGTTATGTGTCACTTTCCGATAGCTGAGTGGAATAAGAAGAAAAGCGGGGCATACCATTTCTATGGACATATCCACAAGAGCAGTCCTGAAGTGTACAGCTTCATGACCGGCCAGGGACGTGCTTACAATGTAGGCTGCATGATCAACAACTACATGCCGTGCACCGCTGACGAGATCATCCGAAATAACGAGATATATCAAGCCAGATTACAGTCAGAGGCTAAATGATAAGAGGTATAAGGACGTATGTATATGTAACTGGCAACCTGTATTTTCAAGTTTTGTAATTCCACATGCTTCCAATAACTGCCGGAAGTAAAATCAGAATGCATCATGCAGCGAAAACATAGAAGTAAATGGAAAAGAAGGAATAAGGAGGAATTGTATAATTATGAAAATATTAAATGACATATAGTGTAATTTAATGTTATAAAAAACCAGCCCATAGGTGTTAACGAAAAAGTAGATTACCACCGTGTAGGCTTTTTGCGCTTTCCCGGATGGGCACAATCCCTCGTCAGCACCTATGGGCGTCCGTCTCAGCACCCATGGGCGTCCGGCAGTTAATTCTTGGAAGGCAGCGTAATGTAATTTCGATCCACCGCCTGGAACAGCTTCGGCCGGAAGTCCTCCTTGGTGAGCTCGAATATGGAGTGTGACACCAAGAAGTAATAAGCCTCCACAGCCTGATCCACGTTGATACTCGTGATCTCCGGGCTGTTCAGGTATCCCTTGATGGCAACGGTGAGACCCATTACCAGATACTTACATATAATAAGAGGAGACAGCATAGGATTGTCAGGAATCTGATCCGTGTCAAATATCTTCAGGTGTTCCTTGAAGAAACTGGTGAACTGTTCGATCATGACCTGCTCAAAGCTGTTCTGCCCGGTTGTCTCAAAAAGCTTTCTGTAAAGCTTCGCTTCATTAATAATGTGTGTGAAGAGATATTTTATGGCCTCAAGGATCATGTTGTGCTCAAGCAGTACCTCCAGTTCCTTGGTCACCTCATTGTAGAGCATGTAATCCATCAGCTCATATTTGTCTTTAAAATGTCTGTAGAATATCGGTCTTGATATTCCAACGTCTTCAGCGATCATCGTGACAGTGATCTTATCAAAGGAATATTCGTTTACAAGCTTTTTGAAGCTTTTGATAATTTTATCTTCAGTCTTTTCCTCGCTTGGATTAGGCACTTTCCCAAACCTCCCTCAGTTTATAATTTGTTTATAATCAATTTTGAATATGTGTTCAAACTTTTGTTACAGATTAGCATATTTGTAACAAAATGTAAACGTTTTCGTATTTTGGGTAGTTTATTTAAGAAATATCAGGTTGTATAATCCACCACAGAATAGAAAAAAGGAGATGTTATGGCTATGTTAAAACTAGGAGAAAAGATAGTAAGTGCGAGGGTCGTAATACTGATTCTCAGCTTAGTTCTTCTCATACCAGCGGCATACGGTTATATCAAGACCAGGGTAAACTACGATATTCTGTCATATCTTCCGAAGGATATCGAGACCATGGAAGGTCAGGATATACTGGTTGACCAGTTCGGTACAGGAGCCTTCTCGCTGTATGTGGTAGAGGGGATGGAAGACAAAGATGTATCCGCACTGAAATCAAAGATTGAAAAAAGTAGACCATGTATCAAAGGTTATATGGTATGACAGCTTTGCAGACCTGTCAGTACCAAAGGATATGCTACCTGAAAGCCTTTATGATGCATTTAATAATGACGAAAAGAATGCCACCATGATGGCCATCATATTTGATGATACCACATCGGCGGACGGCACAATGGATGCCATCGAGGAGATAAGAAGCATATCAAACAAGCAGTGCTTCCTGTCCGGTATGTCAGCGGTTGTCGTCGATACCAAGAAGCTGTCAGAGAAGGAAACCCCGATATACGTACTTATAGCGGTTATCCTGAGTAGTATCATCCTGGCGATCACAATGGACTCTATCATGATCCCGGTACTCTTCCTTGCAAGTATAGGAATGGCGATCGTGTACAACCTTGGATCAAATATCTTCATGGGTCAGGTATCATACATAACAAAGGCGCTGGCTGCGGTACTTCAGCTCGGAGTTACAATGGATTACTCCATATTCCTGTGGCACAGCTACAAGGCACAGCAGAAGGAATACACGGATAAGAAAGAGGCTATGGCACACGCCATCGCAGATACAATATCATCAGTTGTGGGAAGTTCCATAACAACAGTTGCCGGATTCGTTGCACTGTGCTTCATGAGCTTTACCCTCGGACTTGACCTTGGTATCGTCATGGCAAAGGGTGTCGTACTCGGAGTTATCGCATGTGTAACGATACTTCCATCACTCATCCTTGTATTTGACAAGGCGATAGAGAAGACAACACACAGAGTAATACTTCCAGAGTTCAAGGGATTAGGAAAATTCATAGCTAAGCACTACAAAGTATTCCTTGTATTGTTCGTGATCATCCTGATCCCTGCAATATACGGATACAATCATACAAAGGTTTATTACAAGCTGGATTCATCACTTCCAGACAGCCTGGAGAGTGTTCAGGCCAACACAGAGCTGGCTGAGGTATTCAACATGAATTCAACACATATGATACTTGTCACAAATGATCAGAGTGACAAGGACACAAGAAACATGATGTCAGATATCGAGAACATCGATGGAGTTAAGTTCTGTCTCGGACTTGACAGCATCATTGGAGCAGGTATTCCAACCGACTTCATACCTTCAGATGTCACAGAGGCGCTCAAGAGCGATGACTGGCAGTTGATACTCGTCGGATCAGAGTATGAGGTTGCTTCAGATGAGGTTAACAATCAGTGTACAGAGATCAATAATACCATCGATTCATACAACGAGAAGAACATGCTGGTTGGTGAGGCTCCTTGTACAAAGGATCTTATCACTATAACAGATAAGGATTTCGCATCTGTAAGTACAGTATCCATCGGAGCGATATTCATCATCATCCTCTGTGTATTCGGTTCAATATCACTGCCAATCGTACTTGTGGCAGTCATAGAGTTTGCGATATTCATCAACATGGGTATCCCTTGCTTCACCGGAACAGAGATACCGTTCATAGCTTCAATAGTTATCGGTACTATCCAGCTCGGCGCGACGGTTGATTACGCCATACTGATGACAACGAAGTACAAGAGAAACAGACTGAACGGATACAGAAAGTTTGACGCCGTGGCAACAGCATGCCAGGAGTCAGTACAGTCCATAGTTGTCAGCGCACTTTCATTCTTCGCTGCAACATTTGGCGTAGGTCTTTACTCAGATATAGATATGATCAGCGCGCTGTGTACACTTATGGCTCGTGGAGCACTCATAAGTATGTGTGCAGTTATCCTGATGCTTCCATCAGCACTGATGCTCTTCGATAAGGTCATCATGTTCAGATACAGGAAGAACCTGATGGATGGACCATCAGCGAAGGTTAGCGATGAGGACACTGCAGCCACTCAGGCATAGCAGTTATAAACAGATGTAACTACGGAACTTTTGTAATCTATGAAAAGAGGTAATAATATGATCAAATGGAAGAAATATATATGCGTTGCATTATCAGCAGTTATGATGGCATCACTGGCAACAGGATGCGGAGATACAAATGACAGCTCATCCTCAGACAAGGCCGAGGCTACAACCGAGAGCGAGTCAGACACACTTCAGGATGCACTTACATCTGAGATATCCAAGGATGGCGCATCTGACGCAGACAAGGAAGAGACAGTATATGTCCTTGCCGATGCAAATGGAAATGCAAATGACGTTACAGTCAGCACATGGCTGAAGAACTCAGACGGTGCAGAGGGACTCAACGACAAGACAAACCTCACAGACATCCAGAACGTGAAGAGCTATGAGGAATACAAGGACAACGGCGATGGCACTATAACATGGGCTGCAAATGGATCAGATATCTACTATCAGGGCAAGTCAAATGAGGAGCTCCCTGTTGACGTAAAGGTAACATACAAGCTGGACGGCGAGGAGATAGAGCCTTCAGAGCTTGCAGGCAAGAGCGGTAAGGTCACCATCAGATTTGATTATACCAACAACACCAAGAAGACAGTCACAGTGGACAGCAAGAATACAGAGGTCATCTCACCATTTGTAATGCTCTCAGGAATGATCCTTCCTGTAGATAAGTTCTCAAACGTTCAGGTTGAGAATGGTAAGGTCATCTCAGAGGGAAGCAACCAGATCGTAGTCGGATATGCAGTTCCTGGATTCAAGCAGTGCTTACAGGATGGTATAAATGACAGCAAGATAGAGACAGCACTTGATAACATAGATGTACCTGATTATGTTGAGGTTACAGCGGATGTCACAGACTTCGAGCTCTCAATGACCATGACGGTTGCAGCAAGTGACCTTCTTGGATCAAGCGCAGAGGATGCCATAGACGAGGTTGAGGACAAGGCAGATGTGAGCTCACTCACAGACAGCGTAGGTCAGCTCGGTGATTCTGCAGATCAGCTCGAGGAGGGTTCAGGAAAGATCACAAATGGTCTGGAGACTCTGAAGGATGGTACTTACTCACTGAAGAAGGGTGCTGACACACTGGCAGACGGTGCAGCTTCACTTGAGACATATACAAGCCAGCTGGCAGATGGTACTTCACAGATATCAACAGCCATGGGAACCCTGGACGATGGAATCAAGTCTATAAAGGATGGTTCATCAGCTCTCAACGATGGTGCAAAGACACTGGCAACAGGAGCAAAGACAGTTGATACAAGCGTTGGCACACTCAAGAGCGGAGCTGACAAGCTGAACAGTGGTGCAAAGGAACTTCAGGCAGGCTTTGAGGGAACAGACAGCAATCCTGGACTTTCCAAGGGCGCAAGTTCACTGGCATCAGGAGCAAGCAATGCATATGCAGGTTCACAGGCACTTGCAAAGGGCGCTACAGAGCTCAATAATGGTGTGAACACATTGATCACCATGCTGACAGGAATGCCATCACAGATCGTAAGCCAGGCTCAGTCAAATGTATACAGCCAGCTCGGCGGTTCCATAACAAGCGAGGCCGGAATAGATGCGGCTATGTCACAGCTTGAAGGAGCACTTGCACTAGGTAGACTACTCTGGATGCGGCAAAGGGCGATGGAACATACGATGCATATTTTGCACAGTACACAGGCCTTGCAAAGGCAAAGGGTGCTCTCAGTGCAATAGACAAGATAGAAACATCCCTCACAGCTACTTTGACTTCAGAGGAGACAACAGCACAGATAACAGCATTACAGCAGGGTGCTGAGACACTGGATACCAAGATGGGCGAGCTGTCAACAGGACTCAAGACCATCAGTGACGGTGCATCAAGCATCTCAACAGGAATCGATTCAGCATATGCAGGTGTCAAGGCAATCGCAAAGGGAACCGGAGATCTCTCAAGAGGTGCAAAGGCGCAGACTCAAGGAGGGTACAAAGACTCTCAGCGATGGAGCAGCTACAATATCAACAAATATGAACACACTGTATCAGGGAAGCTTAACACTGGCAAATGGAAGCAGCCAGTTAAAGACAGCGGCAGGAACTCTTGATTCAAGTGCAGGCCAGATCGCAGCAGGAGCAAAGACCCTCAGTGATGGAGCATCACAGCTTGACAGCGGAAGCAAGACTCTGGATGACGGAGCAAAGGAGCTTGTAACAGGTTCAAAGACTCTCAGCGATGGAATGAAGCAGTTCAACGAAGAGGGTATCAAGAAGATCACAAAGCTGTTTGCAGGCAATTATCAGGCAGACATTGATTATATAGAGGCACTCTTCTCAGACGACACAACTTACACAAGCTTCACAGGTACGATCGATGGTACAAAGAGCACAGTTAAGTTCATATATGAGACAGGTGCGATCAAGTCTGACGCTGAAAAATAAGCGAAAAAACAATGAAAATCTTCGTGTTGACTTTACTGTAGCCTTAGGTTATAGTATAAGCGTCCGTGAGGATAATGGTAACATTTACTATAGTTTAGGAGGATTAAAACATGTTTGATAAGGTTAAGGCAATATTCGAGGAGCAGTTAGGAGTTTCACAGGACGAGATGAAGCTTGACACAAACTTCAAGGATGATCTTGGTGTTGATTCACTTGATCTTTACGAGATCGTTATGAAGCTTGAGGATGAGTTCGATGTTGAGATCCCTGCTGAGGAGCTCGATGACGTAGCTACATTTGAGGACGTACTTAACTACCTTAAGAGCAAGGGTGTTGAGGAGTAATATTGCTAACTGAACAGATTGGACTGTTTTGAATACATTTGTTATTCAAAGTTGTCGTGTATCGGACATGACATAACTTTGGTAGCCAGCCAGGACATGAGTCCTGACTGACCATCCAAGGTTATATATATTATATGAGAGTTGATTTACAGCAGATGCTTTGAGCCGTGGGGCTTGATGGCATGTGCTTTTTTTGTGCGTTAATACACCGCCAAGCGATGCCGGATTTTCGAGCTCGCTCGAAAAAATCCGGCATTACGAAGTGCGGAGCAAGCTGAAGTATTAACGCAGTATTAATTCTTGACCTTGCGATTTGCGGAGCCCTGTTCTATAATAAGGGATGGTTGACTTGGCTTCTGGATGTAGCATGAGAGATGGTTGATAAAATCCAGTACAGACAGACATCAATGATATGCGAATGTAAATCAATTACAAAATATAATAAAGGCGGTAAAAAAGAAATGGGTAAGACAGCAGTTATATTCCCAGGTCAGGGCGCACAGTATGTGGGCATGGCAAAGGATTTTTATGACAGTTTTGAGGACAGCAAGAAGGTATTTGACGAGGCAGATGACGTTCTGGATATAGAGCTTAAGAAGATCTGTTTCGAGGAGAACGATGACATCAACAAGACAGAGTACACACAGCCGGCCATGGTTGCTTTGCAGAGGTTGCCATATATGAGCACCTGAAGAACGCAGGTCTCAAGGCTGATGTATTTGCAGGACTCTCACTCGGTGAGTACAGCGCACTTGTTGCAGCAGGAGCCATGACTCTTGCTGACGGCATCAAGACAGTTAGAAGAAGAGGTATCCTTATGCAGAACGAAGTACCTCTCGGAATGGGCGGAATGGCAGCAGTCATAGCAATGGACGCTGACAAGATTGCCAAGATATGTGAGAAAACACCTGGCAAGGTACAGATAGCAAACTACAACTGTCCTGGACAGATAGTTATCTCAGGTGAGGCAGAGGCTGTTAAGGCTGCATCAGCAAAGACTTGCAGAGGCTGGCGCAAAGAGAGTTATCCCACTTAACGTAAGTGGTCCATTCCACTCACAGATGCTTGTGCCTGCAGGAGAGAAGCTTTATGACTTCCTTCAGGGCGTGGATGTTGCAGAGGGATTTGCTCCTTACTACTGCAATGCAGACGCAGAGGAGATCACAGACGCAGCCAAGGTAAAAAAGAGCTTCTGAAGAGACAGGTGTATTCATCAGTAAGATGGCAGCAGACAATAGAGAACATGATAGCTGACGGTGTTGACACATTTATCGAGGTCGGCCCGGGCAAGACTCTCACAGGCTTCATGAAGAAGATCAACAGAGAGGTAAAGAGTATAAATATTGCAACTGTAGACGATTTAGCGAAATTGGAGGAACTGAATGCTTAAGGACAAGGTAGCAGTGGTAACAGGTGCCGGAAGAGGTATCGGACGTGAGATAGCAAAGACATTTGCCGGATATGGCGCAAAGGTAGTAGTAAACTTCAATGGCTCAGAGGAGCGTGCAAACAGCCTGGTTGAGGAGATCAAGGCAGCAGGCGGAGAGGCAGTGGCTTTCAAGGCAAATGTGGCAGATTTCGCTGAGGCAGAGGCACTCATGAAGTTCGCAGTTGCTACATATGGAAGAATAGATATTCTCGTGAACAATGCGGGAATCACAAGAGACAATCTTGTACTTGGAATGAAGGAGGCTGATTTCGACGATGTTATCAATATCAACCTCAAGGGTACATTCAACTGTATCAAGCATGTGTACAGAACCATGATGAAGCAGAAGTATGGACGTATCATCAACATGTCATCAGTAGTCGGAATAGAGGGAAATGCAGGACAGGTGAACTACGCAGCATCCAAGGCTGGTGTTATAGGTATCACCAAGTCTATAGCCAAGGAGCTCGGAAGCCGTGGAATCACAGCGAACGCCATCGCTCCTGGATTCATCAAGACAGACATGACAGATGCACTCTCAGACAAGGCAAAGGAGGCTATGCTTGACCATATCACAGTCAAGAGACTTGGTGAAGTATCAGACATCGCTGAGACAGCAGCGTTCCTTGCTTCGGACAAGGCATCATATATAACAGGACAGGTCATCAAGGTTGACGGTGGAATGAGCCTGTAGGATATACAGATCACGATCTGGAATAATACAAATAGAAAACAGGGTATCGCAACAATGTTGTGATACCCTGTATCTGTAATATGAACATTATAAAGTTATATTTTATTTCTTGTTCAGTTTGGAGAATTCCTTTGCAAGCCCAAGAAGCTGTGCGTGCTGATGTTCTGTCAACTGGGTTGTATCAATATACTTGGCACTTGAATCATCCCCTTTGAGAAGATAATCAGTGGAGCAGTTGAAATATTCAGCGATGCGGAGAATCATGCTCACAGACGGGTCGATGGAATTGTTCTCCCAATTGCTTATAGTCTGGAATGCCACTGATAACTCCCCTGCAAGCTCTTTCTGTGTCATCTTGTTCGCGGTGCGCAGTGTTCTTAATTGTTCACCTATCATAATAATCAGAGCTCCTTTAAATCCAAAAAAACGTAGTGACCCTCACTAATTAATAATAGCTGAATGGTATTGGGTTTACAAAAGATAAAACTATACTTATAATAGAAAAATGGCTTTTTTGGTCATATTTTGGGCATTTGTTATTGATCAGATGTACTCTGATAGTAATGTGTGCATGCCAGGTTGTTTTGATTCGTACAAATGTCATAATAAATAATTACAACAATTATAGTACGTTGATTTTTCAACATACTAGAATACTAAAAAGTGGAATAATACTATAAGCGAACAATATATCAGAATATATCAGGAGGTAACGAACATGGGAATCATGAAGAATATCGCACAGTCAGAGGTACTTAAGCTCAAGGATCAGGTGGCATATCAGGAGGGACAGGTCGTAAGTAAGACACTTGCCCAGAATGTATGCATGAGTATAACCTTATTTGCATTTGACAAGGATGAGGAGATCAGCACACACGAGTCTGACGGAGATGCATTTGTGACGTGCCTTGACGGTGTGGGCGAGGTGACAATAGACGGTGTCAAGTATGAACTCCACGAGGGCGAGTCAATAGTAATGCCTGCAAAGCATCCACATGCCGTATACGGCAAGGAGCAGTTCAAGATGCTTCTGGTGGTTGTGTTCCAGTTGTAATTGAATCACGGAGAAAACCAATGAAAAAAGCACTTGTGGTATTGATCGTAATGGTGTGTCTGGCAGCCGGAATATGGGGAATCTTCATGCTGAGAGGCAGCGCGGGGAAAGCCGGAGGCCACGTAGAAAATGACAATGGAAATACAGGCGTAGCTGCTGATGTCACGGAGAGCGGAAACGACAGAAGAGCAGACCGCGGATAGCCAGGAAACGACGGAGGTGACCGAGGAGGAGAAGCCGAGTCTGGTGGATGAGACACTTGCTGGGATGACGCTTCATGAAAAGGTCTGTCAGATGATGTTTGTGACTCCGGAGGAGCTCACGGGAGAGGACGGCGTGACTGTGGCAGGGGATGCGACCAGACAGGCTCTGGAGAATTATCCTGTTGGCGGTATCGTGTACTTTGCGAAGAACCTTGAGAGTCAGGATCAGGTGAAGGAGATGATCGACAACTCCCAGAAGTACAGCAGTATAGGATTATTTGTGGCGACCGACGAGGAGGGCGGCGTAGTAAACCGCCTGATGGATACTGTCGGAACCACATATATAGGCTCCATGTACTATTACAAGGACGACGGAGACGAAACGGCATATGAGAACGCATACACCATAGCAAATGATATGTCGGCGCTTGGCTTCAATCTCGACTTTGCGCCGGTGGCGGACGTATGGTCGAACCCAGACAATACGGTTATCGGCGAGCGCGCATACAGTGATGACTACGCCCAGGCGGCAGAGCTCGTTGGAAATGCGGTGAAGGGCTTCAACGACGGAGGAGTCATGTGCACCCTGAAGCATTTCCCGGGGCATGGAGACACGGCGGAGGACTCACATTATAGCAGTGCCTATGTGCATAGAACAAAGGAAGAGATTATGGCGGATGAGATGCAGCCGTTCAGGTCGGGTATAGAGGCGGGGGCAGAATTTGTCATGGTCGGACATCTGATCGTCCCGGATATAGACGAGGTTCCAGCCACTCTCTCATACAAGATAGCGACCGGTATTCTTAGGGAAGAACTGAAGTTTGAAGGAGTTGCCATAACCGATTCATTTGAGATGGAATCCATAGCGGACAATTACAGTGTGGATGATGCGGTAGTGATGTCGGTAAAAGCCGGAATGGATATGATACTGCAGCCGAAGGATATGGCGTCGGCGGTGAATTCCATAGAACAGGCAGTGGCGGACGGCGAGCTGTCAGAGGACAGGATAGACGAGAGCGTCCGAAGGATACTCACCCTGAAGGAGAGCCGCGGACTGCTCAAATAGCAAACTATGTAGTAATCAAAACTATTTAACCTTGTTATATATATTACATTGTGGTAAAATTATTTTTATCTGGGGTGCAAAAAAGCACTGTCAGCAGATAGAATGAAAAAAAATACGAGGTATGAGATGAAAAGAGTAGTTGTAACAGGCATGGGTGCTGTGACACCTATAGGAAACAGTGTAGAAGAATTCTGGGATAATATAAAGAAGAATACAGTTGGTATCGGAGAGATCACAAAGTTTGATGTCAGCGATTACAAGTGCAAGCTTGCCTTTGCTGAGGTGAAGAACTTTGATCCAAAGCAGTATATGGATCCAAAGGCGGCAAGACGTATGGAGCCATTTTGTCAGTATGCCATAGCAGCTACAGGCGAGGCGATCAAGGATGCAGGTCTTGACCTTGAGAAGGAAGACAGAACAAGGATCGGAACATGTATAGGAAACGGACTTGGCGGTGTGGCAACCATAGAGAAGGAGCACAAGAAGGTTGTAGAGGGCAAAGCGAACAGAGTCAGTGTAATGATGGTTCCTATGATGATATCCAACATGGCTGCGGGCAATGTTGCAATACAGTTTGGCCTTGAGGGCAAATGTACTGACATAGTTACAGCCTGTGCCACAGGAACAAACTCTATAGGAGAGGCTTACAGATATATACAGGCAGGAGAGGCTGATGTCATGGTTGCAGGTGGTGCAGAGTCACCTATCTGTGAGACAAATGTATCAGGATTTATCTCAATGACAGCGCTTTCAAGTGCAGAGGATCCTATGAGAGCGTCCATACCATTTGACAAGGACAGATGTGGATTTGTAATAGCAGAGGGCGCAGGAGTTGTTGTACTTGAGTCACTTGAGCATGCTCAGGCGAGAGGTGCCCAGATCCTGGCTGAGGTAGTCGGATATGGTTCAACCTGTGATGCATATCACATCACATCCCCTAAGGAGGATGGAAGTGGTGCAGGACGTGCCATGAAGCTTGCCATGGAGGAGGCCGGAATCACACCTGCTGACGTTGACTACATCAACGCACATGGAACAAGTACCCATCACAATGACCTCTTTGAGACAAGAGCCATCAAGTATGCTATGGGCGATGACGCATACAACGTGAACATCAATTCCACAAAGTCCATGATAGGACATCTGTTTGGAGCTGCCGGAGCAGTTGAGTTCATAACATGTGTGAAGTCCATAGAGGATTCATACATCCATCCAACAGTTGGTCTCCGCGAGACAGAGGGTGAGATGGATCTCAACTACACCATGGGCGAGGGTGTACATAAGGATATTACATATGCGCTCAGCAACTCACTGGGATTTGGCGGACACAACGCAAGTATACTTGTGAAGAAGTTCGAGGCATAATACAGGCAGGATTACTGATAATTACATATAACAGGAAAAACATCTTCAGACACAGGGGTGATGTTTTTTTGTGCGCTGTCCCAGGTTAATAAAATAAATATTTGGGGGACATAAACTAATAAAACCACAAAACGACACAAAAAAACATGAAAAACAAATGAAAACCAGAAAAACCCACAAAATGTGTTGACAATCCCACATGGCGTGGCTATGATACAAAAGCAAAACAGAAGCGCGTATCTGATTTTAGAGTGCAAAGGGGCACGGAGATAGAACTGTAAAGTTTCATCTCTGTGCCCCTTTTGTTTTAACAGGGAAATCTTTTGGAGGTGGAATATGGCTACTAAATCAAGCATTATGGACACTAACAGCTACAGTGATGACTACAGTTCACTGCTCAGTAACACGACAAGGGATATGATAAACCGCCGTGAGAAATGGATGGGTGGCGCATACAGACTTTTCTATAGAAAGCCGGTCAACCTTGTGAGAGGACAGGGACAGTACCTCTGGGATGCAGAGGGGAATAAATATCTGGACATGTACAACAATGTGGCAGGAATCGGTCATTGCCATCCTGCTGTGGTCAAGGCAGTTACAGAGCAGATGAAGCTTTTAAATACCCACACACGTTATCTGCATGAGAGGATCATTGATTACAGTGAGGATCTGCTGAAGATGATGCCGGACGAGATAGACAAGATAATGTTCATGTGTACCGGTTCTGAGGCAAATGACCTGGCACTCCGAGTGGCACAGGAATACACGGGCGGCACCGGAATCATAGTTTCAAGGGAGGCGTACCACGGAACAAGTGCTCTGACATCTGGATGTTCACCAGCCCTTGGAAGCGAGCAGCCACTGCTTCCGAATGTAAGACTCATTGAGACACCTGACTATTACAGACATGGCGGTACACCTGAGGAGTTCACCGCATGGTATTCAGGAGAGATGCAGAAGAAGATCAATGAGCTGGAGGCAGAGGATATAAGTTCTCATGCTTCCTTGCAGATTCTATATTCTCATCAGATGGAGTACATCCGAATCCGGTCGGTTTCCTGAAGGCGGCCATCGATGTGGTACATAAGAATGGCGGTGTATTCATAGCTGATGAGGTGCAGCCGGGATTTGCAAGAACGGGAGATGCGTTCTGGGGATTCGCCAGACATGGGATCATACCTGACATGGTGACAACAGGAAAGCCTATGGGTAACGGAATCCCGATATCAGGACTTGCCGCCAAGCATGAGGTACTCGCCGCATTCAGCGACAAACTTCCATATTTCAATACATTTGGAGGAAATCCAGTGGCTATCGCAGCACAGGCTGTGCTTAATGTCATAAAAGAAGAAAAGCTGCAGGAGCATTGCAAGGTGGTCGGTGCAAAGCTTCTGAAAACATTGGAGGAGGTAAAGGACAGACATCCTGATTCTGTGGGAGACGTCAGAGGCGCAGGCCTGTTCATTGGATTTGAGCTTGCGAAGAATGACGGCAAGAAGACTCCGGATCAGCAGAAGGCACTGGATGCCATCGAACTTCTGCGAGACAACAATGTACTGACTTCTGTTGCAGGCCCTTATGGAAATGTCTTAAAGCTTCGTCCGCCTATGGCATTCCAGGAGTGCGATATCGACTGGATAGCATCAACCCTCGATAAATGTCTGCATCAGCTTGAGTCATAGATAACACACGAAAAGGAGGAAGAATTATGAAAAAGAAGATTTGCTCAATACTTTTGGCAGCCGCACTGGCACTTACGGTGACTGCATGTGGAAGCTCTGGAGGAAGTACAGATGGGAGCACACAGGCAGTGACAACAAGCTCTGAGTCCAAGACGGACAAGGACACCCTGGTTATTCTGGGCGCTGAGAACTGGCAGGCTTCACTCAGCCCGCTGAAGCACACATCAACAATGATGCTTCATGCAGAGGCAATAGCTCTGGAACATCTACTGGTCATGGATGAGAAGACACAGGAGCCACAGCCTAATCTTGCTACTGAGTGGTCATATGACGACAGTCAGACAGTCTTGACGGTCAAGCTTCGTGAGGGCGTAAAGTTCCACGACGGTTCAGACTTTACCGCAGAGGATGCCGCAGCATCATGTGAGGCATATTCAAGCTCACAGAACGTATCCGGTTCATGGTGGGCAGATGAGTTAAAGTGTAAGGTCATCGACGATTATACATTTACCATAACTCCGGCATCGGGAAAGCCTCTTGGCTCTCTGGTCAATATGCTTTGTTCAACTCCGATAATGTCCGCTGACGATCTTGCAGATCCTGAGAACACTCTGGATAAGAGATACAACGGAACCGGCCCATACAAGATGGTAAGCTTTGAGAACGATACAGCGACATATGAGCTGTTCGACGATTACTGGGGAACTCTTCCTAAGATAAAGAAGATCGAGTACAAGTACGTTGCGGATGCCACAACACGTCTGTCAGCATTGCAGTCAGGTGAGGCCGATGTCATCGAGCGTGTTGATTCCGATGCGGTGTCTGTGCTTGAGTCAGACAGCAATATCGTGGTTGACAAGTTCCTCACCACAGAGTGTAAGCACCTTATTCCAAAGTTCAAGATGCCGCCTATGAATGAGAAGCTTGTCAGAAAGGCGATAGCCTACGCGATCGATTATGACGGAATCGTAAATGATATATTTGGTGGTTATGCAGAGAAGGCAGACAGCTTTATCTCCTCAACTATATGGGGCTACAAGGCTGTAGGTGGTGTCGGCGAGTACGATCCTGAGAAGGCTGCAGAGTGCCTGAAGGAAGCCGGCTATGAGAATGGCGAGGGCCTTCCAGAGCTCAACATCTACACATCCGTTGGTTTTTACCCTAAGACAAAGGAATATTACGAGTACATTGCAGCTTGTTTACAGGCTGTCGGTATCAACTGTAAGGTCGTTCCACTTGATACTTCATCATGGGGCGATGTGTTATATGAAGAAACTCCTTGTTACATGATCGACTGTGGATGGCAGCCATCAGGTATCGAGCCTGAGCTGAAGCTGAATTCATGGTATGCAGCAGGTCGAATCAGCCACTATGAGCCTACGGCAGAGCTTCAGGACATCATGGACAGATTCGCAACTGAGACAGACCCAGATAAGAGAAAGCAGATCCTTCAGGACGAGTACCTTCCGGCCCTGGCAGAGGAGATGCCTGATATCCCTATCATCAAGTCCATGACTATCTTCGGAGTGAGATCAAATGTCAAGGGTCTTGAGTACACAAGTGGTGCAGATTATATCTTCACAAATGTCACAAAAGAGTAAGCGCATAGCAATATATTAGATTCACAAAAAGGAGGCTGCATGTGTAAGGATACAGCATGTGGCCCTTTTTAAGAAGGGAGGAAATCAAAGTGCTGGGAACCGTTTTAAAAAGACTTGCACAGGGCATTTTTGTTACCTTTTGCGTTATATTTATCAGCTTTGTAATACTTCGAATGATACCGGGAGATCCGGCGAAGGTCATGGCTCCGACAGCAACAGTAGAACAGCAGCAGGCGATCAGAGACAGTATGGGACTGGAAAAGTCCATCCCGGAGCAGTTTAAAATGTACATGGTGAATCTGTTCCACGGAGATCTTGGAGAGTCATATTTCAAGAGCGATACAGTCCTGAATGTTATGGAGCAGGCCACACCTTTATCATTGATACTGCTGATATCTTCAGTGGTCATATCGATCATATTATCCCTGATCCTGGGAACCATCGCAGGACTAAATGGAAATAAATGGGAGGATCGTCTCATCTCGAGTATTGCGGTACTGTTCCAGTCAATGCCTAACTACTGGGTATCCTCCGTGTTGATCATTATTTTCTCAGTCAGACTTGGACTGCTGCCGTCAATGGATTATTCGGGACCTGCATCCTGCGTGCTCCCGACAGTTGCACTGGCACTTCCGCTCACGGCGGTGCTCACCAAGGTGGTGCGTTCCTCACTGATCGACAGTTACAATCAGGAATTTGTCAAGGTTGCATATGCGAGAGGAATATCGACAGTGGCGATATATTTCAAATACGCACTCAGGAATCACTTATCCCTGTACTGATATCCCTAGGAACACAGCTTGGCTTTCTGGTAGGAAGTATCGTTGTTGTCGAGTATGTATTTAACTTCCCGGGAATCGGATACACGGTGTTAAATGCGATCCTTCGAAGAGATTACAACCTGGTTCAGGGAATTATCATTCTGTTTTCCGTATTCTTTATTGTTTTGAATATTGCCATTGATCTTGGAAGTATCCGTCTTGATCCACGAATGAGAAAAGCACAGGGAGGACTGTAATTATGAAGAAAAAAAGTAAATTTAGATCAGTCCTTCAGTGGATTGGTAAAAACAAATTATTTACACTTGGAATCATTATTGTAGGAATCTATCTCCTTGCCGGAATCTTTGCGCCGCTCATCGCGCCGTCGGACCCGGGCAAGGCAAATCCATCCATCAGATTATTGAAACCATTTCAGGATCCGGCACACTGGCTGGGAACTGATGCCATAGGACGTGATCTGTTCTCGAGACTTTTGTATGGAATCCGTACCTCAGTCATAATTGGTTTCTGCAGCGTTCTGCTGGCCGCCCTCATAGGACTGATAGTCGGAATCATATCCGGTCTCACAAGTCCGGGACCTCTGGATTCAGTGCTGATGAGAATCACCGATGTACAGATGGGATTCCCATTTATCGTACTTGCCATGATCGCACTCACACTGTTCGCACCGAATGAGGTGTCGGTAACCATAGTGCTGAGTCTGGCACTGTGGCCGGCCTATGCGAGAACGGTGCGGTCAAATGTAATACCCCAGAAGAGCACAGATTATATCGCAGCGGCAAAGCTCATGGGGGCGAGCTCATGGAGGATATCCACGAAGTATATCGGCAAGAATCTGATCCCTGCCATGCTTCCTCTCATACCGCTTGATATCGCCGGAATGATCATCAATGAGAGCTTGCTCAGCTACATGTCACTCGGTATAAATCCGCCAAAGATATCCCTTGGAAACATAATGTCCGATGCCCGTGGCTATATTGCATCTGATGCATGGTATATCATGATCCCCGGCATCGTTCTTATCATCATGGTTCTCGGACTGAATTTTATCGGTGACAATCTTCAGGTTCATTTCGATCCAAAGCTTCGCAAATAGGAGGATAACAGTATGGATAATAATACAGAAAAAGATACAGATGTGATCCTTGAGGTAAAGGATTTAAAGACCTATTTCAAGACCGGTCCGCACAAAGTTGTGAAAGCAGTTGAGGGAGTCAACTTCTCCCTGCGGAAGGGCAAGGTGCTTGGAATAATAGGAGAGAGTGGTTCCGGCAAGAGCGTGACGGCGAGATCGATACTGAGGATCGTGGAATCTCCGGGTTACATAGCAGGTGGCGAGATCAGGTTCAAAGGTCAGGATATACTGAAGCTCCCGGAGAAGGAGATGAAGAGCATCCGTGGAAATGAGATCTCCATGATATTCCAGGATCCTACTACATCGTTCAATCCCTACATGACAATTGGAGCACAGCTTGCCGAGGCCTATAACGCACATACCCCATCGGGTTCAGAAAAGGCAAAACAGGAGATAATGAGAGTTCTCAAGCTTGTCGGAATAACCAACGGCGAGGAGGTCATAAAGAAATACCCGTGTGAGTTCTCAGCGGGTTTCAGACAGAGGATATTCATAGCGATGTCAATGATATTGTACCCGGATCTGCTCATAGCGGATGAGCCTACAACAAGTCTTGGAATCACCATTCAGGCGGAGATCATCGAAGCCCTCAGTGAGGTGCAGAAGCAGACCGGCATCTCCATCATGATAATCACCCACGACTTTGGCGTGGTGTCCCAGTTCTCAGACGACATATTTGTCATGTATGCGGGAAGATGCGTGGAGTCGGCATCCAAGAAGGATCTGCTCAGAAATCCAAAGCATCCTTATACGGTTGGACTTATCCGTTCTGTTCCGCTTCTCGAGGCTCGTAAGACGAAGAGACTGAAATCCATTCCGGGATTCCCGCCGGATATGTCAAATGTCCCGGAGGGATGTCCATTTGCTTCCCGTTGTGAATATGCGAAAGATATATGTCATAAAGAGGTGCCGGCACTGAAACCGGTTGGAGAGGGACATATGTGTGCCTGCCATTTCCCACTGGATTATGACATTAACGAAGATACAGAATTGGGGTGATCATATGAAGGATATAGTATTATCTTGCGATAATCTGCTGAAGCAGTATCCGGTGAAAAAGGGAATGTTCAACAAGGTTGTCGGACAGAAGAACATAGTCGACCATGTCTCGCTGGAGCTGGAAAAGGGCAAGACACTTGCGATCGTCGGAGAGTCGGGCTGTGGCAAGACGGTGCTGACGAGAGTCCTGCTGGGAATTGAGGACAAGACGGACGGAAGTATCGTATTTGAAGGAAAATCCGTGGACGATATGACGCCCCAGGAAAAGAGCGATATGAAGGCAAAGATACAGATGATCTTTCAGGACACTCTGGGATCGCTGCATCCGAGAATGAGTATCCGTGAATCACTTGAGGAGCCATTGATCCTGAATGGAGTGAAGGACAAGGAGGAGAGGGAGAAGATCATTCTGGACACACTTTCACAGGTCGGAATGGCACCGATGTTCCTTGACAGATACCCGCATCAGTTATCCGGTGGACAGAGACAGAGGATAATCATAGCGCGGTGTCTGGTCGTCACACCGAAGATCATATTTGCCGATGAGCCTATATCGGCACTGGACGTGTCATTGCAGGCACAGGTCATAAATATGCTGATGGATCTGCAGGACAAATATAAGTTGTCCATGCTTTGCTGATCGCCCACGATCTGGCTGTGGTGAGACAGATCGCGGATCAGATAAAGATCATGTATTTCGGAGAGATAGTCGAGAGTGCACCGAGCAGCGAGATATACAAGAATGCGCAGCACCCATATACAAAGGTTCTGCTCAAGGCGGCTCCGAGTATAAGCAAGGGACTTGAGGATGCGGGCTTTGACATAGACCTTAAGCCAGGTGATATACCTGATCCGGCAAAGCCGATGCCGGGATGTCCGTTCTGTACACGCTGTATATATGCGGATGAATGTTGCATGAAGGAGCGCCCGGAGGAGACAGAGGTATCACCGGGACATACGGTTCGCTGTCACAAGGCAGGACAGATATAACAGAGATTAAGGAGGAATCGTGATGGAATATAGTGCAGTCAGTACGATATGGATTATGGTAGGAACGGTACTCATTTTCTTCATGCAGGCGGGCTTTGCGATGCTTGAGACCGGCATGACGAGGGTAAAAAATGCAGGAAATATCGCCATGAAGAATCTGGTTGACTATTGTATCGGTTCGGTGACGTTCTGGTTGATAGGATTCGGAATTATGTATGGCGGCGATGGAGCTGTACTGGGTAAGATCAAAGGCGTGGCAATGGAATCGGTATATGGAGGCGGCATGCTTCCTGACGGGATTCCATTCTGGGCATTCCTGATATTTCAGACAGTATTCGCTGCGACGGCGGCGACCATCGTGTCGGGTGCCATGGCGGCGAGAACTAAATTTGCAGCATATTGTATCTATAGTCTGATGATAAGTCTGGTGATCTATCCTATATCGGGACACTGGATATGGGGAGGCGGCTGGCTGGCACAGCTCGGATTCCATGATCTTGCCGGATCCACAGTTGTACATATGGTGGGCGGTGCCGCTGCATTTGCAGGAGCGTGGATGCTCGGCCCGCGTATCGGAAAGTATTCAAGAAGCGGAAAGTCGAAGAAGATACCGGGACACAGCATGCCGCTGTCAGTGCTTGGAATATTTATCCTGTGGTTTGGCTGGTTCGGCTTCAACGGAAGCTCGGTTCTGCCACTGACAGGAGATACGGTGTCGCTAGTTGGCAAGGTGTTCTGTAACACCAATCTATCCGCTGCGGCTGGAGCAGTCACAGCGATGTGTATAAGTTGGGCGTGGAAGAAGAAGCCAGATATCGCCATGACACTCAACGGCGCTCTGGCAGGCCTGGTTTCTATCACTGCGGGAGCCGACGTTATAAGTACACCACTTGCGGTGTTGGTCGGAATCGTGGCCGGAGCGATAGTAGTTGGGGGAATGCATTTCATAGAGAACGTGGTAAAGATAGATGATCCTGTGGGAGCCATCGCGGCACACGGATTCGGTGGCCTGTGGGGAACTGTAGCGGTTGGATTGTTCTCAGACGGAACCGCCACAAAGACAAAGGGCCTGCTGCTCGGCGGTGGTGGCTACCAGTGCGGAATCCAGATCCTTGGCGGAATAGTTGTGTTCCTGTATGTATTTGCAGCTTCGGCACTACTGTTCAAGATCGTTCAGAAGACCATCGGCCTTCGTGTATCGGCTGAGGATGAGATGGATGGACTGGATATCAGTGAGCACGGATTTTCAAATACTTACACAGAGGTGCTGTCCTCAGACGGAATAAGCGCGCCTATGATGAATGTGCCTAAGATCGATGGCAAGGCATTTGACAGCCCAGAAAATGCGGAGAATCTTAACATATCCAAGGTGGTCATCATAGCGAGAAAGAACAAGCTTGACGCACTGCTTCACGCCATGAATGACATAAATGTAACTGGAGTTACGATCACGGATGTGACCGGATATGGTATACAGAAGGGAAATAATGACAAATATTACCGCAGCTCGGATGCGGATCTGAACCTGCTTCCTAAGGTGAAGGTCGAGGTCATAGTCAGCACTGTACCTGTGTCCAGGGTTGTGGAAACTGCGGAGAAGGTGCTGTACTCGGGCAACTATGGCGATGGCAAGATATTCGTATACGATGTGAAAAATGTTGTGAAGGTTAGAACCGGAGAGGTTGGAAGAGAAGCATTGATTGATGAGAGCAAGTAGGAGAGGAGGCTTTTTTATGCGCAAGACAACAATTGATGAGGCGATCGCAAGGGTCGATGACTGGAAGGGCAAGGAGATCAGTTACAAGCCCGTTTCAGGAGGAATAACGAATCCGAATTTCAAAGTGGATGTGGAGGGAGAGCATTTCTTCCTCAAGATACCGGGAGCCGGCACGGATTACATAAACCGTGAAGTATGCCACGAGGCAAATGTGATCGCGGACGAGAGCAAGGCAGGCCCAAGAGTCTATTATTATTTCGAGGATACAGGTGTTGAGATATTCCAGTGGCTTGACGGCTACCGCCAGGTGACATTTGGCGATGTGTATGACAAAGATATATTCCAGTCGATATTCGAGAGGATCAGGGACTTCCACCATCTCGAGACAAAGCCGCTGAACCTGAAGCAGAGCATATTTGAACAGGCGTGGGATATGAACGCAAGGGCGAAGAAGGGCGGCTATATATCACCGTTTAATGACAAGATGGAGTATCTGCTCTCTGCTATTGAGAAGGCGCTGGCGGGCAGTGAGGAGCTGTGTCCGTGCCACAATGATTTCTGGACAAACAACCTGATGTACAACGAGGAGACAAATGATCTGAAGATCATAGATTATGAGTATGCGTCCATGAATGATCCTTATGTGGATCTGGGTCTGATATCTGCTGTGAACTATTTCACCGAGGATATGGACGTGGAGATGATGAAGATATACGGCGGAGGCAAGGTTGATGAGAGAGCATTTGCTAGAATGAAGCTGAACAAGATAGCCTGCGATATCAAGTGGGCGTATTGGGCACTGTATCAGGCGGCCAGCTCCAACGTGGAGTTTGATTACATGAACTGGTATGGACAGAAGATGGCGAGACTGCAGCATTTCTGGCTCGATTCAAGGCTGGATTACTGGCTCGACGTTGCGAGGGAGAAGAGTACCCGTATCAGTTGATGATCAGCAGATCGTATTATGAAACCGGTTCAGGAAAGGGAGATGTATAGCATGAAGGATTATTATAAGAATATGGAAGATTCATGGGTAGAATTTGTCAGTAAGAATATACGTGCACAGGCATATTCCGGGAAGAGAAAGCCACCTCGGAGGTGTTTATGCAGGCCATGGATGAGCTTGGTATTGAGCATTTCCGCGATGAGTGCGGCAACGTGGTCGGAGTCATCCGCGGAGAGGGTGACGGTCCAAACGTGCTTCTGACTGGACATATGGATGTTGTGCCTGAGGGAAGCATAGATGCATGGAGTCCGTATTTGCCATTTGAGCCGAAGGTGGAGGATGGAAAGTTATACGGCAGAGGCATAAGCGATATGCTTGCTGGCCTGACTTCGGAATTCTTTGCATTTATGGAGATCAAAAAGCTGGTGGATGCCGGGGTGAAGATATCGGGCAATCTTATATTTGCTTTGCAGTCGTCTATGAGGAGCCGGCGGAGAGTATCGGAACGATTTATCTTATGGAGCACACTCTTCCGGAGCACGGCCTTGATGTTGACCTGTGCTATCTGGGGGAGCCGTCAGACGGCAATCTTGCCATCGGACAGCGAGGCAAGATCGAGCTTGTCATAGAGGTGTACGGTAAGGTGGCGCACTCGTCCGCTCCGCAGGAGGGCATAAATGCTGTTGAGAAAGCGTTCCCTATAATGGATGCGATCATGCATAACTTTGGCAGTGAACCGCTCGTACATGAGATGGGTAAGACGTCCATGGTCATCACTGATGTGGTGGTAACACCGGGACAGAAGTATTCCTGTGTGCCGGACTATTGTGAGATCACAGTGGATCAGAGATATGTGCCACCTATGACCATAGAGGATACGGTGAGCAGGGTTCAGAAATTCCTGGATGAGCAGAAGAAAAAGGATCCTGAGCTCAGAGCTGTCGTTCATCCGAGAATGAATAAGAGGACGTGTTACACCGGTTATGAGGCGGAGGCGGCAAAGCAGCATCCGGCGTGGGTGACCGGCAAGGATAATGAGTATGTCGAGCTGACATACAGTACGCTTAAGGAGCTTGGTCAGGATGTTGAGAAGATATACTGGCAGTTTGGAACCGACGGAAGCGTTATATGCGGCAAATACAACATACCGACTATAGGATATTCGGGTGCGATGATGAGTCAGGCGCATCAGGCACAGGAGCATGTGGAGATCGACAGGATCCTCGACTGTATAGAGGGATATACTGCGGTTCTCTGCAGGCTGTATGGACTGGATATGCCGGAATAAAGGTTTACACGGCACCGCTTATTTTGATACAATCATGTTGCAGGTTAGAAAACATAGGGCTCAGTTTATAAGGAAGTAAGGGAGGGGACAGATGTTAGCAGATCAGCGTAAACAGATAATATTGGATCAGGTAAATCTTAATCATTCGGTTACTGTTGCCAGACTGGTTGAGCTGCTGGGCGTGTCGACCGAGACGGTGAGACGTGATCTTGAGGATCTTGAAAATAACAACATGCTGACGAGGGTACACGGCGGTGCGGTTTCTGTGAAGAAGAGATACCGGTTTGAGGATATGGATGTCAGGGGCACATCCAATATGGAACTCAAGGAGCAGATAGCCAGGAAAGCGCTTGAGTATGTGAAGGATGGAGACACCATAGCGATAGATTCAGGCAGCACGGCGTCGTTGTTCGCCATGGCATTGAAGGCGCACAATTTTGACTCACTATCCGTCATAACCTATTCCTCGGAGGTGTTCTCCATATTATCGGAATGTGGAAATTACAGGATAACCCTGCTGGGCGGTGAATATCTCCCGAAGGAGAAGTTGTTTTATGGCTTCCTGACACATGAGGCGATGCAGAAACTTTATTTTTCAAAGGCGTTTGTAGTACCTTCGGCACTTTCGGTCGAGGATGGCGCACATGATTTTATAAGGGAGACCTATGAGAATCAGTGCATGCTGATAGGCCATGCTAGCGAGGTATTTCTGCTGGCGGACAGCACGAAATTCGAGACAAAGGGAGATTTCAAGCTCAGTGATCTCCAGCCGGAATTCACCATCATAACCGACGATAAGCTTCCGGAGTCCGTGTACAATATGTATAGAGATCACAAGCTGAACGTGGTAAGTTGATGACAGTCAAAAAAGTGTCTGTTTGCCTCTCTTTGGGTGTACAGAAGATCGATAAAATAGTATAATAAATGTGCTATATAAAAAAGATTGGACGGACAACTAAAGGAGGGTTATGGTTATGTACGAGAACAAGGATATGCTCAGTTGGCTTGGCTATTTTGCAGACATGATGAAGGTCAGTCCTGAGAAGATAAAGATGCTGAATATATGCGGAAAGCAGAAGAACGTTGTTCCGACTATAGACACACACAAGAGAGTTCTTATATTTGCAGATCAGAGTCATGAGGATCTGTTGTATACGCTTTGGGAGAAGGGCTTTGGCGAGTATGACATGTGGTATGCAGAGGGTGTGGAGCCCGGCGGCGAGGTTCATCATGACAAGCTGGAGAAGGTGCTGAACAGGAAGATAACAGGGCCAACAGTTATATTCATCATGAATGAGAAGACAAGGGAATCCGTCAGATACGGAATTGCAAATGATTTCTTCTCGGCTGGAACAGTACACTATGTCGGCAAGGAGATAAGAGCAGTCATCATGAGTCTGCTGGATGTGGATACGCATGACACCATCTTGGCACTCCAGGCCGAGAGTATAGTCATTGAGGCTGCGATCGTGGCAAGCGAGGGCAACATTATAGCCGTTGAGCCGGACGAGGGTTCGAGAAGATCCATGGAGGAGAATGTTGACAAGTTCGGAGTACATAATGTACAGATAATCCCAGACATGAGCGAGGAGACTCTGGCAGCCATACCTGTTCCGAGACTGGCATTCATAGTTGCAAATCATTATCTGGAGTCAGATATGGAGAGACTGCTCAAGATCAATCCGAATATGCAGTTTGTCATATACACACTTGATCTTGGAATACTTGCACAGGCAAAGCTCATATTTGACAAGCTCGGAATAAAGAATATGGAGGCTATTCAGATATCTGTATCCAAAACCAACAAGGACAACATGTTCGTTACCCAGCCGTCACCATGGCTTATCACCGGTGGAGCAGAGTAATCGACATCATAATATTTATATATAAGAAAAACCGCCTTTATGTAATAGGCGGTTTTCTTGTGTCCTCCAGACGGACGATTCCGAGAATCGTTCCCAGACAAATGATATCACTTGTGAGATACAGGGATCTATCACATCTGCTGACAGCTTCAAGGTATGGTGAGCCATCCTTTTCTGTATATTTTCTGATCATCTCGACTCCATTCTCGTTCAGGAATAACGCAATATCTCCGAAATGAGGAAAGTTTTGTTCCACGGCTATAATATCATCCTTAATATAGATAGGATGGAGCATATTGGTCGTGAGCCTCAGACAATAATCTGCATTTGGAAAATAATCGGCGGGTATCTCTATAAATTCTGTCGCGTGTGTTGAGTAGTCTGAATTGGAAGCAAGCGTGTGAGTTGAGGAAATACACGGAATCCTGCGCGTTTTGGCGCGGTACGCATCCGCTGAAGGAAGCTTCTTCTGCATGTGATCTTCAGAGTCCGCCATTAGCATGACCATCCGCTTGCCGTGGATGTTGAGTGTTCTGTATTTTTGCAGGAGATACAATTCCTCGTCCGTAAGGCTGCGCCTATGGAGAAATCCATCCATGGTACATCCAAGTGCGTCTGCGATGGATATCATAAGCTGTATTCCCGGGCTCTTGGTCTTGCCGCTCCTGATGGCTTTTATCGTATCCTCAGAGACATCTGTCAACTCAGCTAACTGACTGATCGTAACCCCGCGTTCAGCCATGACTTCCCTGAGTCTTTTCCCTATATCGTATTGTTGCTGCATGTAATTCACCTCAGTAACATTATATAATAGAAGAAACAGGCTTGTCCAGTTGAAAAGTGTAAGAATATACACTTTTGCGATTTGTGTATGCGCAGGAAAGTGTATGAACTGCTCTTTAATATGAAATTAAATATGATATAATGAATTTATCTGTTACATCGAGAGATGACAAGGGGGTCATTTTCTACAATAGTCTGTCACAATGGGGGTGACGGATTACGGCAGAGGGAACAAGGCTATCACGTGTCGAGCGTTAGGGCGTCGAACACGAGATAGCCTTTTTTCGTGGGGGCGAAGGACGGACGGCTGGGTATTCTTCCGCGGGGCGGGTATATCATCTGCTATATATGTGGTATCACGCTCTACTTCCTTCGCTTCGGCTTAGCTTCTATATGCACTCGTTTCCGGCCGCGATAAGGGCGATGCGGCTTCCAACTCGGCAAGAAGCACCGAAGCTCAGTCGTATTCGCTACCGATACCACATATATAGCAGATGATATACAGCCGCGGAAGAATACCCAGCCTGTTTCTGGCGGAAGGGTGATGGGAGTGGCGAATTTTACTTTGATGATTTGGAAGAAAAGCTAATTATAAACGAAATGTTAAAATTATAAAAAAAGTATAAACTGGTGATACACTAGGTTTTATGCGGGCTTCTTGGGAAAACTGTGACAAAAAACTGTTTTTGTTACGAAAAATAATACAAAAATAAAAAATGATTAAAATTTGACTATAAGGGCAAATAAATGACTTTAAATTTGTTTTGAATGGTGATAAAATACGCAAGCAAGGAGCGAGAGTAGCTTTTTAGAAAAAAAGATAGGGGAGTATGACCGTATGAATGTAGTATTTTTTGATGTAGACGGCGTACTGAATTCGGAGAAATTTCTGTGTGAGAAGCATGGGGAGTTTATCAATCCTAAGAATGTGGCTAACCTCAAGATGGTTGTGGATGCCACAGGAGCGAAGCTGGTCATGACAAGTGACTGGAGAAAACAGGTGATTGATAAGGATATCAGTAAGGCACACGTAAGGGAACTGATAGACAGACTTGCGGATGCTGGAATGGAAGTATATGGGGCAACTTCTTCAGGGGATGAGCTCAGAAACAAGTACGGGGGATTATACCAGAGCATGTGCAGTCAAGGATTATGTGGTTGCGAATTCCGTAGAGGGATATGTCATATTTGATGACATGGATATGGACTGGGAGGCTCATGAACTCGATTCTCACTGGATCAACACAGAGAACGTACTTGTGGGGCTGTCTGAGGCAGATGCCATGAATGCTATTTCTATAATAAACCAATAATAAACTGGAATAGCATTTTGACATACAATAAAACAGTGTGAAAGGAAGTGATGTCTTACGGATCTGGCAGAAGAGTTATCCAATGAACTCCAATGCAAAACAGTATTTACAATACCAATATTTGGTGGAATACCGGTAACGGAATCTGTGGTGGTAACATGGATCATTATGGCAGTGCTTGTGCTGTTGTCGATTATCCTTGTAAGGAATCTCAAAGTTGAGAATCCGGGTAAGAAACAGCTTGTGCTGGAGACCATAATAACTACTTTTAACAACCTGTTCAAAGGTGTTATCGGAGAGGCGGGCATGAAGTATGTTCCGTATCTGATAACGGTTATTCTGTACATCGGCATGGCCAACATCATGGGTGTATTTGGCTTTAAACCACCGACAAAGGATCTGAATGTGACAGCCTCACTGGCCATCATGAGTATCATACTCGTACAGGTGGCAGGAATACGAGGAAAGGGGACAAAAGGCTGGGTCAAGAGTTTTGCAGAGCCGGTAGCAATAGTTGCACCGCTTAATGTACTTGAGCTTGTCATCAAGCCGCTGTCGCTGTGTATGCGACTTTTTGGTAATGTTCTCGGAGCATTCGTCATCATGAAGCTGATAGAGGCAGTAGTTCCACTCATTGTCCCTATCCCACTCAGCCTGTACTTTGATTTTTTTGATGGATTTTTACAGGCATTTGTATTTACTTTCCTGACTACGCTTTACATGCAGGAAGCGATGGAGTAAAGATTATCTGATTTTAAAAATGAAAATAAGAAGGAGAAAATGATATGAACGGATTATTAGCAATTGGAGCAGGTATAGCAAAGATTAGTAGGACTTGGCGCAGGACTTGGAATCGGTCTTGCAACATCAAAGGCAGTTGAGGCTGTAGCTAGACAGCCGGAGGCAGACGGAAAGATCACAAAGCTTCTTATCATCGGTTGTGCCCTTGCAGAGGCAACAGCTATCTACGGTTTCGTAATCGGACTTCTTGCAATCATTCTTCTTAAGTAATCAGATTTTTGGTCAGATGGATATTTTAATAGAAATATCTAATAGAAATCTGGAATTGCAGAAGAGATGCGGATAATAGAAACAGAAAGATAGGAGTGGCTATATGATTGATATAGAATTTTCTACAATAGCATTCACCATTATCAACTTAATAGTTCTGTTTCTTCTTTTGAAGAAGTTCTTGATAGGACCGCTCAACGATGTCATCAAGAAGAGAGAAGATATGATCGCTGGCACCATATCGGATGCCAACAATCAGAAGGCTGAAGCAATGAAACTCAAGTCTCAGTATGAGGATACCCTTGCAGGGGTTGATGCTGAGTGCAGGGATCTCCGTGAGAAATCCCGTGTGGAGGCCCAGAATGAGTACAGCCGTATCATAGATCAGGCTGATGCAAAGTCAGTCAAGATGATAAAGGATGCGGAGAAGACCATAGAGATCAAGCAGAACAAGGCACTTTCTGATATGCAGTCACAGATCGCAGAGCTTGCAATGGCAGCAGCCGGCAAGATCGTGGGCGGTGAAGGTGATGCGGAATCAGCAGGAGCTGCCATGTATGACGAGTTTTTGAATGAAGTAGGTGATTCGGGTGACACAGAAGGCAATTAATTACGGAATTGTCCTCTATCAGCTTGGAATCAGTCAGGACATGGTGGAGGAGATAAAGGCGCTTGTGGATGGTAGTCCGGAGCTGGTATATGCACTGGCAGATCCGGTGGTCAGCCACGCGGACAAGCGCAAGGTCGTTGACAGGGTATTTGACAGATTTGGCAATAAGGATCTGGTAAATTTCATGAAGACCCTGTGTGACAACGATGGATTTGACATGATACATGACATATTTGACGAGTATGAGAAGTATGCCAGAGAGCAAAGCAGGATATCCTTTCGGCAACTCTCTATTATGTCACACCGCCAACTGATAAGCAGAAGGCAGGTATCGAGAACTTCCTTATGAAAGAGTATGGAAGCAAGGCGGTACAGCTTTCTATGGTGGAGAAAAAAGAATTGATAGGTGGATTTGTCATAAGAACGGGAGACCGCGAGTACGACAGAAGCATTCTGGGCAGGTACAAATCCCTTAGACAGAAACTGGTTATGAGGTGATAAATTGAGTTCAATTAGTTCAGAGGATATTATTTCTATACTCAAAGAAGAGATAGAGAATTATGATTTTGACTCCAGGGACAAAGAAGTCGGTAAGGTCATCTATGTAGGTGATGGAATCGTAACCGTATACGGTATAGACAATGCCATGTACGGCGAGATCGTTGTTTTTGAGAATGGTGTCAAAGGTATGGTTCAGGATATCAGAAGAACAGAGATAGGATGTATTCTGTTCGGTCGTGATACAGGAATCAAAGAAGGAACAAAGGTCAGCAGAACGGGAAAGCGTGCAGGCATCCCTGTAGGCGATGCATTTATCGGACGTATAGTTGATGCCCTTGGAGCACCTATAGATGGAAAGGGCAGCATAGAGTCAACGGATTATCGTCCAATAGAGAATCCGGCTCCAAGCATAGTTGATCGTAAGTCGGTCAACCAGCCGCTTCAGACAGGAATCCTCTCGATAGATGCCATGTTCCCAATCGGAAGAGGACAGAGAGAGCTGATCATAGGAGACAGACAGACAGGTAAGACATCCATAGCGATAGATACCATTCTGAATCAGAAGGGCAAGGATGTCATCTGTGTATATGTGGCTATAGGCCAGAAGGCTTCAACAATAGCCAAGGTTGTAAATAACCTGAACAAATATGATGCCATGGACTACACGATAGTCGTTGCATCTACAGCAAGTGATTCAGCACCACTTCAGTATATTGCGCCTTATTCAGGTACAGCGATCGCTGAGTATTTCATGCATAAGGGCAAGGATGTGCTGATCGTGTACGATGATCTGTCAAAGCACGCTGTTGCTTACAGAACATTGTCACTGCTTCTCGGACGTTCACCAGGACGTGAGGCATATCCTGGAGACGTATTCTATCTCCATTCAAGACTTCTTGAGAGATCAAGTAAGCTTAAGGATGAGCTGGGCGGAGGCTCCATCACAGCCCTTCCTATTATCGAGACACAGGCAGGCGATGTATCTGCTTATATACCTACAAATGTTATATCTATCACAGATGGACAGATATTCCTCGAGAGCGATCTGTTCTTCTCAGGTATGAGACCTGCTGTCAACGTCGGTCTGTCGGTATCACGAGTTGGTGGTGCAGCGCAGACAAAGGCGATGAAGAAGGCCGCAGGAAGTATCCGTATCGATCTGGCACAGTACAGAGAGATGGAGGTGTTCACACAGTTCAGTTCAGATCTTGATGAGAACACCAAGGAACAGCTTCAGTATGGCAAGGGACTTATGGAGCTTTTAAAGCAGCCTCTGTGTAATCCACTGTCAATGGCCGAGGAGGTTATCATTCTGGTAGCAGCTACCAATAAGGTATTCCTTCCAGTTGAGGTTTCAGAGGTCAAGAAGAAGAAACTTGAGATGCTTGAATACTTCCACAGTGCCCATAAGGATATCGTGGATGAGATCGAGGAGAAGCAGGTGCTTACCGATGAGCTGAAGGACAAGATAGTCGCAGCCGCTAAGGAGTTTATCGAGAGATAGATCTCAGGAGAAATAAGAAGATTCGTTGAGAGGTGATTTGATTGGCAAATACCAAAGAAATCCAGAATAGAATAAAGAGTATCAAGGATACTCAGAAGATCACCAATGCAATGTATATGATCTCATCTTCCAAGCTTAAAAAGGCGAGGACAGATCTTGAGAACACGGAGCCTTACTTCTACACACTCCAGGTTGCCCTTGCCAGAATGCTCAGACATGTTCCTGAGATGGAGCATCTGTACTTCGACAGCAGAGAGGGAATCAAGGAAGAGGACAGAAGGCGAGGTTATCTGGTCATTACCGCAAAGGTATGGCTGGTGCCTACAACCACAATGTAATCAAGATCGCTGAGCAGGAGCTTGCAGCCCACCCAAACAGTGAGCTGTATGTAGTCGGCCAGGTGGGAAGACACTACTTCGCAAAGAAGGGAGTGCCTATAGATATACATTTCCAGTATACAGCGCAGAATCCTAGTCTTCACAGAGCCAGAGTCATAGCGGACAAGATGCTTGAGAACTATGAGAATGGCGATATAGATGAGGTATACATCATATATACCAACATGAAGAGCAGTGTGGTCGTTGAACCGCAGATGATACAGCTCCTCCCTATGAAGAGGACTGACTTCGCAGGCGTTCCTGCGGATGTGTTCCACGAGGAGATTACCATGGAGCCTTCACCGAAAGCAGTGCTTGACCGAATCGTGCCAAACTGTGTCATGGGATATATATACGGCGCTCTGGTAGAGTCCTTCTGCAGTGAGCAGAACAGCCGAATGATGGCGATGGACTCAGCCACAAAGAGTGCCAAGGAGATGCTGGATGATCTCAATATCAAATACAACAGAGCAAGGCAGGCAGCCATAACGCAGGAGATCACAGAGATCGCGGGCGGCGCCAGAGCTCAGAGAGACAGGAGCTAATAAGCTCAATAAATAATTGTAAAGGAGGTCTGATGTTTTGAAAAATGGTAAGATAGTACAGGTCATGGGACCTGTCGTAGACGTAGAATTTCCAGACAACGATCTGCCATACATCAAGGATGCTCTTGAAGTAGATAATCATGGAAAAAAATGTGTTATGGAAGTAGCACAGCACGTAGGAAATAATACAGTAAGATGTATCATGCTGTCCGCCAGCGAGGGACTTTCAAGAGATATGGAAGTCGTTGCGACCGGATCAGGAATCAAAGTTCCAGTAGGAAATCAGACACTTGGACGTCTGTTCAACGTGCTTGGTGAGACAATAGATGGCAAGGAGGATCTCTCAGACACAGAGCACTGGGTAATCCACAGAGAGCCGCCAACATTTGAGAATCAGAGTCCTGTCATCGAGATACTTGAGACAGGTATCAAGGTCATAGATCTTCTTGCACCTTACTCAAAGGGTGGTAAGATCGGTCTGTTCGGCGGTGCCGGAGTTGGTAAGACAGTCCTTATCCAGGAGCTTATCCAGAATATCGCATCCGTACATGGTGGATACTCAATATTCACCGGTGTTGGAGAGCGTTCAAGAGAGGGAAATGATCTGTGGACAGAGATGAGCGAGTCAGGCGTTATCGACAAGACCGCCCTGGTGTTCGGACAGATGAATGAGCCACCTGGAGCCAGAATGAGAGTTGCAGAGACAGGACTTACAATGGCAGAGTATTTCCGTGATGTAAATCATCAGGATGTGCTTCTGTTCATCGACAATATATTCAGATTTACACAGGCAGGTTCAGAGGTTTCATCACTTCTCGGACGTATGCCATCAGCCGTTGGTTATCAGCCAACACTTGCAAATGAGATGGGTGAGCTTCAGGAGCGAATCGCTTCTACCAAGGAAGGATCAGTCACGTCAGTCCAGGCCGTATATGTGCCAGCCGATGACCTTACAGATCCTGCCCCAGCCACAACATTTGCGCATCTGGATGCAAATACAGTTCTTTCAAGAAAGATCGTTGAGCAGGGTATCTATCCGGCAGTAGATCCGCTGGAGTCAAGCTCACGAATTCTTGAGGCTGATATAGTCGGCGAGGAGCATTATAATGTTGCAAGACGTGTACAGGAGATACTTCAGAAGTACAAGGAGTGCAGGATATCATCGCAATCCTCGGTATGGAGGAGCTGTCAGATGAGGATAAGCTTACAGTTACCAGAGCCAGAAAGGTTCAGAGATTCCTGTCACAGCCATTCCATGTTGCTGAGAACTTCACAGGTATTCCTGGAAAGTATGTAAGTCTCAAGGATACGATCAAGGGCTTCAAGATGATCGTTGACGGTGAGATGGACGAGTATCCTGAGTGGGCATTCTTCAATGTAGGTACTATAGAGGAAGTAAAGGAAAAGGCCGAGAAGGGCCAGTAAAGGAAGTGCATAGATGAATACATTTTATCTGAGAGTTATTTCCAGTAATAAGATATTCTTCGACGGCCGGGCAGAGAAAATAGTTCTTCCACTTGAAGATGGAGAGAAAGCGGTTCTTGCACATCATGAGAATATGGTCATAGCCACCAGCATAGGAGAGATCAGGATCACCACCAGCAAGGGTGAGCAGGTAGTCGGTGTTGTCGGTGAGGGCTTTGTTCAGATAGTAAATAACCGAGTTGTCCTTATCGTGGATTCCGCAGAGAAGCCGGAGGATATCGACAGGGTCAGAGCCAAGGAGGCAAAGATCAGAGCGGAAGAGAGACTCAGACAGAAAGAGAGTCTGAAGGAATACAAGCAGAGCGAGGCATCACTTGCCCGTGCACTCACAAGACTCAAAGTAACAGAAAAGATATAAAACCCAGCGCAGAAACCCCAAGCGCCTGCTTGCAGGCATTTGGGGGTTTCAAGCGGTTTTAACGAGAAGTCGTTCGGCGTAAGCCGAACATAGAGCGCGTCAGCGCGGGACTTCGAGTCTAGAAGAATCCCGTCAGTCGAAAGTGCAGCGGGACGAAGACAGAGCGCGTCAGCGCGGGACTTCGAGTCTATTATAAAAGGCAGTGCCAGCAGCGGGACGATGAAACCGATGTGGCGTTGCCTTTTTATGTGCAGACACAATAGATAAAATGTTACTTGACAACTTTTGCCTTTACTGAGAAAATTACTAGATAGTATATGGTGAACTGTATATACAGTGAACTATGTATATAAGAGTTTATGAAAAAGAGGACGTGTGCATGTATATGCACACATTTTTGAGTTAAAGGTATTTGGTTAGAGGTATTTATGTTAAGATTTATTTGGGTAATAGTTTCGTGCTTGTTTCTGATCATGTACTATGTGCCAAAGATGTCGTATTATGCTAGACACCCGGAAAAATATGGTGAGGATATATGTTATCAGATGGCACAGGTTATGTGTAATCATGTGAGACGTCGTGCTTTTATCAAGACGGTTGCCACGGGTATGGAGAACCTTCCTAAGGAGGGCGGATATATCATGTATGCCAATCATCAGGGTAAGTATGATGTACTGGGAGTTATAGTTTCCCATGACAAACCGATTACGTATGTCATGGATGCCAAGAGGTCGAAGCTGTTCATAGCAGATCAGCTTACGGATCTTGTGAAGGCACAGAGACTTGACAAGGAAGACATAAAGCAAAGCAGGTACAGGTTATAAACGATGTATCCACGGAGATCAAGGCGGGAAGGAGATATATTTTATTCCCGGAGGGAGGATACGATCACAGTCACAATGAGCTCAAGGAGTTCATGCCGGGAAGCTTCAAGATTGCCAAGAAGGCGAAGTGTCCTATCGTTCCAGTCGTGCTGTATGATTCCTTCAAGCCATTTGAGGGATGGTCACTGAGGCGTGTGACGACACAGCTTGCATTTCTGGAGCCGATCCCATATGAGGTTATAGCTGATAAGACTACCACAGAGATCAGGGATATGGTCGTTGACAAGATCCAGAGGAAGCTTGATACGATGGAGACAATGAATTGTTGGTAACGATATATGGATAATTATTCTGAACGGGCAGGTCATGTTGATGATCTGCCCGTTCGGGGGTTACGGAAGCTTGGTGTTGACTATATCAAATCAGGTGAATACAATATAAAAGGGTATTTAACCACAAAAACAAGGATTGGGAAGTAGAGATATGGGACAGAGTAAAGAGAGAAACAGTAATGAAAAAAAAAGCGGATTCCTCAAGAAGCTTATAATAGTTCTGGCAGTGGCGATCGTGGTAGTATTTGCGGTATTTTATGTGATCTATTACAGATTTTCATATCAGGCGGACAAGCTGGCAAAGGAGACCGCCCGCATATACGCATTTGGCGATGGCGGAGAGATGGCTGACATGATAGCCCCGGGATACGTGAAGAAGTTTGAGGATTCGTCAAAGGTTTTGTCGGTGAGTGACATACAGGACATATATATAAACAAGTTCAGAGCGTATACAGATGAGCAGGTCGGGGATATAGATACGATCGAGTGCAAGGTCACCGATATACAGGCGGTGAGCAATATAGAGGATGTGCGCAGCGAAATTTGCGGACAACGGAGTTAAGGGCGTGTCCCAGTACAGAAGTGTGGAAGCTGACTGGATAGTGACAGGCAAGGATGGCGGCGAGGTCACGGTACACGTTCAGGAATGTATGTTGAAGTGCGACGATGGCTGGTATGTGGACTATGTCCGTATGCCGGATGAAATAGACAGCATGAGTACGCCGGTCGATTCCGGGGATGCTGACAGTGAGGAGACAACAGAGGCGGAGATCACTGAATAATATTGTGTGTATAAGATTGGAAGGGCATACAGTATACAAGAAAGAAGGCTGACAAAAAATGTATGATGTGAGATCCATGAAGGCAGAGGACTTCATAGATGATGGCGAGATCCGTGAGACGCTGGACTATGCGGATCAGAACAAGGACAATGTGGAGCTTATCGACAGTATCATAGAGAAGGCAAAGCTCAGGAAGGGGCTTACCCACAGGGAGGCATCCGTGCTTCTTGCGTGTGAGATGCCGGACAAGATAAACGAGATATATGATCTGGCGGAGCAGATCAAGAAGGATTTCTACGGCAACAGAATAGTTATGTTCGCACCGTTGTATCTGTCCAACTACTGTGTAAATGGGTGTGTGTATTGTCCGTATCACATCAAGAATAAGCATATAGCCAGAAAGAAGCTCACCCAGGAAGAGGTGAGACGGGAGGTCATAGCACTGCAGGATATGGGTCACAAGAGACTGGCCATTGAGGCCGGTGAGGATCCTCAGATGAATCCTATCGAGTACATCCTGGAGTGTATAGACACGATATACAGCATCAAGCACAAGAACGGTGCAATAAGGCGTGTAAATGTAAATATAGCGGCGACCACAGTGGAGAACTACAGGAAGCTGCACGAGGCAGGAATTGGAACGTACATCCTCTTCCAGGAGACCTACGATAAGGAAGCGTATGAGAAGCTTCATCCATATGGACCGAAGCATGACTATGCATATCACACAGAGGCTATGGACCGTGCTATGGAAGGTGGTATAGACGATGTGGGTCTGGGGGTGCTCTTTGGTCTGGACAAGTATAGGTACGAATTTGCGGGGCTGCTGATGCATGCGGAGCACCTTGAGGCTGTTCATGGAGTTGGTCCGCACACCATCAGTGTGCCAAGAGTCAAGAAGGCTGACGACATAGATCCTGAGGCATTTGACAACGGAATAAGCGACGATGTATTCTGCAAGATCGCAGCATGTATCAGAATCGCCGTTCCTTATACAGGAATGATAATCTCCACAAGGGAGAATCCAACGGTCAGGGATGAGATCATAAGGCTTGGAGTGTCGCAGATAAGCGGTGGTTCAAAGACCAGTGTGGGTGGCTACTATGAGCCGGAGCCAGAGGATGAGAAGTCGGAGCAGTTCGATGTCAGCGACACGAGAACTCTGGATCAGGTTGTGAACTGGCTGATGACCAAGGGCTATATACCATCGTTCTGTACGGCATGTTACAGAGAGGGCAGAACCGGCGACAGGTTCATGAGCCTGTGCAAGAGCGGACAGATACAGAACTGCTGTCATCCGAACGCACTCATGACGCTGGAGGAATATCTGGTGGATTATGCTTCGCCGGAGACCGCGGAGATCGGCAGGAGACTCATACAGGATGAGCTGAAGAATATTCCGAATGAGAAAGTCAGACAGATAGTGGTCGAGAGACTTGACAGGATAAAGCACGGAGACAGAGATTTTAGATTCTAACACATTGTGGAGGAGCAAAATGAGTTTAAACGATACACCGTCGGCAAACAGAGTGCATATAGGTTTCTTTGGATGCAGGAACGCAGGCAAGTCCAGTCTGGTAAATGCAGTGACGGGGCAGAGCCTTGCTGTTGTGTCGGATGTGGCGGGAACCACCACGGATCCGGTGTACAAGTCCATGGAACTGCTTCCGCTTGGACCGGTGGTCATCATAGATACACCGGGAATAGACGATACCGGCGAGCTGGGTGAACTCAGGGTGTCGAAGACCAGACAGGTGCTTGCGAAGATAGATGTCGCTGTGCTGGTGGTTGATGGTTCGGTTGGCCTTTCGGCGGCGGACAGGGAGCTCACAGAGCTTTTCAAAGAGAAGAATATAAATTATATAATTGCGTACAATAAGAGTGATCTTGTTAAGGATGATATACAGGTTCAGAATTCAGCGGAGAATTCCATATGGGTCAGCGCAGAGCGCAGACAGGGAATAGAGGAGCTGAAGGAATTGATAGGAAAGCTCACGGTGACAGACACCATGACCAGGAGACTGGTCGGAGATCTGATACAGCCGGGTGATATGGTGGTGCTGGTCATACCGATAGATTCTGCAGCTCCGAAGGGCAGGCTGATACTTCCGCAGCAGCAGGTCATAAGGGATGTTCTTGAGACCGGAGCTACGGCTGTGGTGTGCAGGGACACGGAGCTTGAGGATACTCTGAGACGGCTGGAGGGGAATGTATCTCTGGTGGTCACTGACTCCCAGGCATTTGCAAAGGTTATGAAGATAGTGCCGGATGACATATATCTGACATCGTTCTCCATACTGATGGCAAGATTTAAAGGGCAGCTTGATGCGGCGGTAAATGGCGCATATGTCCTGGACAGGCTGAGGGATGAAGGCCAGCGTACAGATGCGGACAGCAGACCTCCAAGGATACTCATAGCTGAGGGCTGCACCCATCACAGACAGTGTGATGATATAGGAACTGTGAAGCTGCCAGGATGGATACGCAGATACACAGGACTTGAGCCTGAATTTACATTTGTCAGCGGAACGGAATTCCCAGAGGATCTGACAGGATATGATCTGGTGATACACTGCGGAGGCTGTATGCTGAATGAACGCGAGATGAAGAGTCGTCAGGGAAGGGCGGAGCAAAGAGAGTATCCCGATGACGAATTATGGAACTGCTATAGCTCATATGAATGGGATTCTTGACAGGAGTCTGAGGATTTTTCAGACAAAGACGGACATATAAATATTTGGATGAAAGGTGATCGATATGGCAAAGACAGGTTTGGTACTTGAGGGCGGCGGCCAGAGAGGCATATATACCGCCGGAGTCCTGGATGTGTTCATGGACAATGATATAGAGGTCGACGGTGTCATAGGGGTGTCGGCGGGAGCCATACATGGACTCTCCTATGTGGCGAGACAGAGAGGGCGCAACATGCGTTACAATATGAAGTACAGGAACAACAAGCACTACATGAGCCTGTACTCCCTTTTAACTACAGGAGATATATGTGGTGAGCAGTTCTGCTACCACGATATCCCGGAGAAACTGGATCCACTTGACTACGATGCATTCCTTGCAAATCCTACGAAGCTCTATGTGGGATGTTCTAATCTGGATACAGGAGAGGCGGAGTATCTGGAGTGTACAGATATGAGAAAGCCTGAGGATGTGAATAAGGTGAGGGCTTCGGCATCCCTCCCACTGGTGTCCAATATTGTAGAGGTTGATGGAATGAAGCTGCTGGATGGAGGTGTATCCGACAGCATACCGATATTTGCATTCAGAAGGATGGGCTACAGGAGAAATATAGTAGTTCTGACAAGACCGGAGGGATACCGCAAGGGCCCGGACAAGATGCTCAGGCTGGAGGCCGGAAGGTACAGGGAGTACCCTGAGTTCGTTAAAAGATGTCACATGAGACACATGTATTACAACAAGACCCTGGACAAGCTGGAGGAGCTTGAAAAGGAGGGTGATACGTTGATAATCAGACCGAGTGAGACTATAGAGATATCAAGGCTTGAGAAGAAGCCGGAGATGATCGAGGCCATGTATGAGCTGGGTGTGTACGATGCAAAGGAGAAATTGCAGCAGGTTAAGAAATTCCTGCGTGAGAGTAAGGAAGAAAGCAGGGACTACACACATGGACAGGCGCAGCAACAGACGGCGGTTACACAGCAGACCCGATAATGGAATATATGACAGATTGATACTTTCGGGAATGGACATTCCTGAGAGTGTGGATACACAGAAGAAGGCACAGGAGAATCACAGCAAAATGGCTGAGACTCCTGTGCCTTCTCTCATACTGTCACTTTCTGTATCCACAATATTCACCATGCTGGTTGCAACCTCCTACAATATTGTGGACACTTATTTTGTCTCAGATCTTGGAGAAAGCAGCGTGGCCGCAGTGGGGATCATGTTCTCTGTCATGGCGCTGATACAGGCTGTGGGTTACACATGGGGCATGGGAGCTGGAAGTGAGATAGCGAGACTCCTCGGTAAGCAGAAGAAACGTGAGGCAGAGCAGACGCTTGCTACGGCACTGGCGGGAGGAATACTGTCGGGCGCGGTCATGGCGGTTATATTTGCCGTGTTCAGGGAGGATGTGGTAAGACTTCTCGGGGCCACGGACACAAGTCTTGCTCCTGCGGAGCAGTATGGAATATATATCATGCTGGCGGCTCCAGTTATGTGTGGTGCTTATGTCCTGAACAATGCCCTGCGGGCTGAGGGGCAGCCGTATCTAGCCCTGTTGGGTATTCTGGCAGGCGGACTGTCAAATGCGTTATTTGACTATATATTGGTGAGAGTGCTTGGACTTGGAATAGCCGGTGCAGGCATAGCGACCATTGCCGGACAGGGGATAAGCCTTGTCATCATGTATATATGTGTCAGGTCAAGGTGCAGCGTGGTAAGGCTGCATATATCAGACTTGTGGAGCTTCAGATATGGGGTGCGTATAGTGAGAACAGGGCTGCCATCCTTCCTGAGGCAGGGGCTCATGTGCTTTGCGGCGGTCATGATCAGCAGAAACTGCAGACAGTACGGTGATGGAGCCATGGCGGGAATCACGGTTGCAAATAAGATATTTGCGGTCACATTTGCCGTGCTGGTGGGCTATGGGCAGGGATTTGCCCCGGTGTGCGGGTTTGCCTATGGTGCAGGACTTGAATCCAGAGTGAAAAGGTCGCTGAGATTTACCATGATAACTGCGGTGATATTCATGTGCGCTATGGGTGCTGCGACCTGGGTGTGGGCATCCGGGCTGGCCGGAGTATTCCTGAGGGACGGTGGCAAGCAGTCTCTACAGCTTGCGGCGCTGTCGCTCCGGGCGCATGCCATATCCATGCCGTTTGCAGCTGTGTGTCTGGTGACCGGAATGTACTATCAGGCTCTTGGAGCATATGGAAAAGCCACCCTCATATCCGCCCTGCGGCAGGGAGTATGTTTTATACCATTGGTATTCATACTGCCGCGCATGTATGGCGTAGATGGAGTGGCTTTTGTCCAGGCCGCCGCCGATGTGCTGGCGGGGATTGTCTCGGCCTTTTATCTGCTATATACAAATGAAAAATAGTCCGTGTTTATCATCTCGTCCGATATATACAGCCGGTTTTCAACCTCCTCGATCATCTGATCCACGTATCCATCAGGGATCTGTGACTCAGGGACGAAGTAAGAGGTCTCCCCCGTGCTGGCATCGTACCTGACCTTGTCGGTCATAAAGCTTTGATCCGCGAAGATCACAAGCTCATCGGAATCGGACAAAATGTTGCGTCCTGCCAGGAGTCTTGAGTCAAAGTCGGCTCCGAGAAGGTTTAACACAGTTGGAAGTATGTCCACACTGGAGCAGAGCTTGTCGACAACTACAGGCTTCTCCATGGATGAGCTCCATATACCAAACTGGTTGTGGTGAAGCTCAAAGTCATCATTCTCTATGTCCTTGCCCGCAAGCTCGTTGTAGGTGCCGTCGCTGAGTCCGTAAGGATAGTGGTCAGGTGCCACGATGAACAGAGTGTTGTCCAGCTTGCCAGTCTCTTCCAGCTTATCCATCAGGAATTCCAGAGCCTTGTCAAGCTCCATCTGGGCTGCAACATAGGCTATGGCCTCATCTGAGTACCCTTTTCCGGAGAGGACATTCTCGGCTCCCTCCCTGTTAATCATGCATATATACTGATTGTCGTAATTGTAAGGCAGATGGCCGGAGAAACTCATAAAATACATGTTAAATTTGTCATCCTGAATGAAATCCCCATACACAGCCTCCATACATTCGAGATCGGAATACATAACGTGGTCAGGAATATCCAATCCTGCGCCGATGGCCTTGAAGGTGGTGTAGCCCATATTCGGATGGGTTCTTGTTCTGTCGTAGTATGTGGCATCAAAGTCGTGGTAGCCGTAGCTCTTGTAGCCCTGTGCGTTCAGCATATTGCCGAGGGCGTATGGCTGGTAGGTGTCCGCGGATGCCTCAAAGCTCCATTTGGAGGATGCCGGATACTGGCTGAGGCAGTTGGTATATTCGCCGTCTATGGTGCTGTGATACCACAGTGGGTTGTAGAAGTTAGTAAATTCAAAGCCTTCGTGATAAATCTTGTACAGTGTCGGTGTGGCCTCCCTGGATATTCCATATGTACTGAGACTTTCAGCGGTGACAAATACCACATTGTACCCCTCGAACATGCCGGTGTATTCGTCCGTGTAAGTTGGCTGTACCCCCGAGAAATATGCCGTCAGGCTTTTAAGCTCCTCGTCATCTGTCTGATTGTACAGACTTTGGAAATCTATGCTTTCATCGACCTGCGGAACATATACAGGCTCGTCGGCCTGGGTTGATCCTGCCGCCTGATCTGAGCCGCTGGTCTGAGAAGCTGATGAAAAATCTGTCTCGTCCGCAGATGCGGCATTGATATCTGATGCGGCAGTCTGTGCATCTGACTGATTATCTCCAATATCTGCAAGCTCAAATGTCTTGCTCTGGCTGCTCTGAGTCACCATGGTCACACAGTCTCTTCCCGTGGTGACCATGACTCCAAGCTTGTTCATGGACAGTTCAAGTACATAGCGTCCGTGGAACAGCGCATATGGAGTGTGCCGCGGTCCCGTGCACTGCCAGAATACAGATGGCAAGTACCCATGCAGCTGCGGAGATACCCAGCTGCACCAGCACTGCCCTGAGCACACCAGGCTTCTGCCCGATGCGGCATCTGCCAAATGAAAACCAGAACCTGTTCATGATGATAAGACATATAAGTGGCAGCAGGAACAGCACTATGATATACCAGTTGGATCGCAATGCTGAAAAAAGCACAGTCCTGAAGTTCATAGCATCCTGAGCACCGCCGATGGACACCAGACTCAAAAATGTTCTGAATATCTTATAGTATACAAATTGTGCAATATAGTAGATCGTAAATATACTCCACAGCAGGTAGGCTATGGCTGCATTTGCATATCTGTGCCAGAAGGAGGTCAGTGCTGACAGGGTAAGTCCGCATGCCAGCGCAAATGTCAGGGGATGTAGTATGCTTTGCGCCTGCAGATCCATAAATTGCAATGTGAAACAGGAGCTCCATATAAACAAAGGCCAGCGGAAAGAATATGGAACGCCACAGCAGACCACTGTGTCTGCTTTGAGTTGTATCTGTTTTCATCTGGCATCTCCTTATTCGCGTGCGAGTATGTCGTCAAGTGCGCCCCTCACTCCTATAGGATCTGTGACCAGAAGAGTGTGGAAACCAAGCTTTGCGGCGGCATCGAGATTCGCCTGCCTGTCATCAAGAAAAATGGATTTCTCAGGGACAAGGTTATATTTGTTGCAGAGATGCTCATAGATGGCGGCGTCTGGCTTGGTCACGTGGTATTCATAGGAGACCACTCTTCCGTCCGTGTAAGGCAGGAAGTGGAATCTAGGCGTGTGGAGTGCAAACAGTCTTCTTGGGTAGTTGGACAGGAGGTAGATGTTGTAACCTCTGGACTTGAGATCCTTGAGCCACATGTCGGCTCCCGGGAACATGTCCACCACTTCATCGAGATTGTTCATGAACAGGTCTATGTAGCTGCTGCATTCCGGGCTGAGTTCCTTGAAACGTTTGATGAGCTCTGGCTCAGGCATATCGTCCAGGTCAAAATGATTCCACATAGGGTGGTTTATCATGTTGTGATCAAGAGTATCTATCACGTCCGCTGGTATGCCAAGTTTCTCCATGGTGCTTTTCCAGTGGAAGTCTACGAGGACCATGCCAATATCAAAGATTATATTTTTCATATGTATATTCCTTTCGTGTCATATGCTTGCCGTATAAGTGCAGATTATGTCGTCACAGAAATTTTAACTCATAATAGGACAAAAATATACTCAAATATTTGCGGAAATGCTGACAAATACCTAATATGCTTGTTTACAGTTTTCCGGTCACAGTGTTACAATGATTAAATCGGCAATGTAAGGGGAAATACAGTGTATGATATACGTATTTGTGGACTTTGAAATGAATATGATAGATTCAGAGTATAAGAAGGAAAAGAAAATATGTAAGAGTGAGATCATAGAGATCGGTGCGGTTAAACTGGATGAAGATTATAATGAGATAGATTCGTTTAAGAGTTATGTGAAGCCGGCATATGGAACCATGGCTTCGCGTATAATAAAGCTCACAGGAATAACAGATGATATGGTGGAGGATGCTCCTTCATATGCTTTTGCCATGGGGAGCTTTATAGAGTGGTGTGCTGATGCCGATGTGATATACGCATGGAGTGAGAATGACCTGAGACAGCTCCGCAAGGAGGCCAGGCTGAAGGAATACACGCACCCCGGGCTGGAAAGTATCATATCAAGGTGGAAGGATTTCCAGAAGGAATATGCCAAGCTCATAGGAACGTCAAGAAGGATATCACTGTCGGACGCTGTGTTTTATCTGGGAGAAAACTTTCAGGGGGCAGAGCATGATGCCCTGTGGGATGCCAGGAATACCGCTGAGGTGTTCAAGCTCTCAAAGGATGAGGAGAATTTTTTCAGGATCATGGCCCCGGTCATCGATGTGTACAAGCCCAAGAAGAATCTGACATATTCCCTGTCCGAGGCATTTGGAGATATACATCTGGATGAATAGATATGTAATTGATGACTACATAGAATAATAATGTGGATTATTAGGAGGACTTCATGAACTGGAATAAGAGGGATACAGTGAGGACCGTGATTATATTGTGCGGTGTGGTGCTGTTTGCATATGTACTGTTTAATTTTGATAAGGTGTCCAGTATGTTCAGCTGGCTCATCAATATACTCATGCCATTTGTCATAGGATTTGCCATAGCATTTGTGGTGAATGTACCTATGAAGGGACTTGAAAAGGTATTGTTTAAGAATAAAGACAGCAGACTGTACAGGTTCAGGAGACCAGTGTGCCTCATACTGTCGTTCCTGTGCATAATAGCTGTTCTCACGTTTGCAATAACTATGATCATACCTGAGATGTCCAAGACTATAACTATGTTTGCAGAGAAGCGCCATCGGCCATGGATGATATACAGAGGAAGGCGATCAAGCTGATGAAGGACCAGCCGGAGATAGTTGATAAGATAAAGAGTATCAATATTAATTGGGATGCACTTATATCAAATGTGGTTGGTATTGTGAAGAACGGCGGCAGCAGTGTATTGTCTTCCACGTTCTCCATTGCCAGCAGTGTGGTAGGCGCCGTGGTCGATGTTCTGGTGGGACTGTTCTTTGCGTGCTACATACTGGCTCAGAAGGAGACTCTGGAGAAGCAGGTAAAGGGTGTATTGTATGCGGTGTTCAGGGAAGAAAAGGCGGACCGATTCATTCAGACTTGTGTTCTTGCGGATAAGACCTTCTCCAAGTTCATCTCAGGTCAGTGCCTTGAGGCGTGCATACTTGGACTTATGTTTTTCATTACGATGACCATATTCCGTATTCCGTATGCGCTTACGGTCAGCATCATCATAGCAGTATTTGCACTGATCCCGGTTGTTGGAGCATTTGTTGGATGTTTTGCCGGAACGATTATGATCCTGGTAGAGGATCCGAAGCGTGCCATAGTGTTTCTGATCATATTTGTCGTGTTGCAAAAGAGATAGAGGGAAACTTCATATATCCTCATGTTGTTGGCGGTTCGGTGGGACTTCCATCTATATGGGTACTTGTGGCGGTCATGCTTGGAGGTGATATGTTGGGCATTCTGGGTATGCTCATATTTGTACCGCTTTTCTCCGTCCTGTATGCGATGTCTGAAGAATATGTGGTTAAGAGACTCAGAGACAAGGGCATATCGTGGAGGAAATATAATCTGGCATGCAACATCCCCGAGGGGCGATGGAATGGAAGGCTGGATGAGGAATGTGCGTCTGATGTCAGCAAGGTGGACGCCGGGCAGACCGGGACGAATGAGTCGAATGCACCGGGCAGTACAGCCGGAAGCGGCAATTCTGGAAAAAAATAATACAGGCAGAAATAGCACAGAAAGAAATAACATAGAAAGAAATAACACAGGCAGAAACAGTAACAGAAATAAAAAACTACAAGAAGAGAAAGAAATAACGGCTCATATATGGCATCATCTGTGTGGTGATACATATAGCCGTTCAGAAAGAAGGATATACACATGTACAGAGACATAGCGAAATTGGTTTTATACAGAGATCTTGGTGAGGACAGCATACTTATGAAGCTGTCTGGAATATTTGAGGATTTTGATCTCAAGAGGTGTGAGAATGCGGAGCTGTGTGCCCGGATTTATGATCAGATCAAGAGACTGCTCGATCTTGCGACCAGCTATGGATTCGACAAGAATCTGTGGCACAACTATCTGGCATTTATACTTATCACCAATGAGAACTCATTTAGTATAACAAGTGAGAAGGTAGGAGCAAATGACGGAACAGTTAATTATTTTGCAAAGAATGATTTCAGGATATTCAAGAAGCTGTTCGACTTTGATTTCTCAGAGATAGAGAGCGCACTTGGAATAGATTGTTTCTCAACTATCAACAATTACAAGTCTATTGGCAAGAAGGAGAGAATGTACAATAAGAATGTCAGCGAGAAGGTTCAGGCTGTCAGCAATGCGATAGAGGAGGCTGAGAACGAGGACCAGATATTTGACATAGTGACATCATTCTACAAGGCATATGGTGTTGGTATGTTCGGTCTCAACAAAGCGTTCAGGATCACCCGTGAGCATGGAGATCTGGAGTTTGTACCTATAAATAACACAGAGGATGTCATGCTGGATGATCTCATCGGATATGAGATCCAGAAGAAGAAGATCGTGGACAACACTGAGGCATTTGTGGAGGGCCGCAAGGCGAACAATGCACTTCTCTTTGGTGACAGTGGAACAGGAAAGTCAACCACGATCAAGGCGATCATCAACGAGTACTATGACAGAGGACTTCGTATGATAGAGATATACAAGCATCAGTTTCAGGATCTGTCGCAGGTCATATCGCTTATCAAGAACAGAAATTACAGATTTATCATATACATGGATGACCTTTCATTTGAGGAATTTGAGATAGAGTACAAGTACCTCAAGGCTGTCATCGAGGGTGGACTTGAGATCAGACCTGACAATGTGCTCATATATGCCACATCCAACCGCCGTCATCTCATCAAGGAGACATGGAACGACAGGAATGATATGGAGAATAACAATGGTATTCACAGAAGTGATACCATTCAGGAAAAGCTGTCACTGGTCAACAGATTCGGAGTCACGATCAGCTACAGCGCACCTTCACAGAAGGAATACTTTGAGATCGTCAAGGGACTTGCTGAGAAGGAGCACATCACCATGGACGAGAAGGAGCTCTGCGCAGAGGCAAACAAGTGGGAGCTTGCACATGGCGGCATAAGCGGACGTACTGCACGGCAGTTTATCAACTACCTTAAGGGGCAGGGATTGTAAAAATAATTGCTGTTGAACTACGGTTTATATTTTGTTATTATTAAGTTAATTTTGTAGAGCAAGATACTTTGATAAGGAGTGTGGAAAAGATGATAGATCTCAGCAAAGCAAGAAAGGTAAGACACTGGTATCCAGAATAATTGTTGTGGTTCTGTGTATCGCTATGGTTGTTACACTTTTTAGTTTCAGCATTCTAATAGGAAAACAGGTCGAATTGGAGAGTAGATATGAGAGGAAAGTTTGGAGAGCACCAGACGGTGCGATCGATACTTAAGAGTCTGCCACGTACTGTCCACGACGATGTGACGAGAGCCGGAATAGGAGATGACTATGCCCGGCTCTTGTTGCGTGATGGGGGTAGCGGAGACACCGGCGCAGCTAAAAGCGTGAATGTTGCGGCTGGTGTGTGCTGTGACAGCGGGTATATGGGACTCAGACTTGATATAGCGAGACTTTACAACAGTATAAGGATTGGCGGATATATGCCATGGGCGGCAGTAGATACCATAGTTATGCCTGATGACGATGAACGACGCATGAAGAAACTGCTCAGAAAGCTTGCGGGCATATGTGTGGAATATAAAGTAGATATTATTACGGGGCATACCGAGGTGAATAATGCTGTATCTGAGCCGGTTATAAGTGTGACTATGATGGGAAGGCATGCAGGTCAGGGCGAGGATATGCAGGAATTGCAGAATCAGGATGTTCACGGATACCAGATGCCTGCAGGACATGGTGTAGCTGGTACGCGAGGACTGAAATGGCCGGCTGGCATGGATATAGTTATGTGTGGACAGACCGGTGTTGGTGGAACCCTGAAGATCTATTATGATAATCAGAAGGAGCTTTTTGAGAGGTATTCGGAGAGCTATCTGAGACCTGTGGAGCGCTCGAGCAGCTTATACTGCTTGGCGGCCAGGTTGACATAGCATTAGATCATGGCTGTATATATTCACACGACATATCGAGGGGTGGCGTATTTGCAGCTCTCTGGGAGATGGGAGATGCGCTGAAGTGCGGGCTTGAGGTATGTCATGACAATATACCGATACTTCAGGAGACAATAGAGATATGTGAGCACACCGGGGATAATCCGTATATGATAGATGGTTGTGGCGCAAAGACTTTTTGTGGTTCCAGACGGAGACCATCTGACTGATAAGTTATACGAGGCAGGATATGAGGCTTCAGTCATAGGCCATCTTACGGAAAAAAAGCGATAGGGTTGTGGTGCACGACGACGAGAGGAGATTTCTTACACCGCCAAGGTTTTTATAGGAGGAGTAGTATGCTAAATATAGTATTACATGAGCCGGAGATCCCGGCCAATACAGGCAACATAGGAAGAACATGTGTGGCAGCAGGCGCAAGACTGCATCTCATAGAGCCGCTGGGCTTCCAGATAAATGAGAAACAGCTGAAGCGTGCCGGGCTTGATTACTGGGACAAGCTGGATGTGACAACGTATGTGAATTTCGAGGATTTCCTTGCAAAGAATCCCGGAGCAAAGATATACATGGCGACAACCAAAGCCAGGAAGAAGTATACAGATGTGAAGTTTGAGGATGACGCATACATCATGTTCGGCAAGGAGAGCGCGGGTATACCTGAGGAGATCCTGGTTGATTATAAGGATACATCTATCAGGATTCCGATGTTCCCAGACATTCGTTCACTGAATCTGGGCAACTCTGTGGCAATAGTGCTGTATGAAGCACTCAGACAGAATGATTTCCCAGGTCTAGAGGAAGCGGGAAATCTACATCGCCTTAGTTGGGACATGTAGTGATAGAGGGGGAATATACATGGCGTATCCTACAAGTGGAAAAAAGATGCTGAACATATGCATTCTGGACATACTGAAGAAATATACGGACTGTGACCACACCATGGATCAGAAGGATATCATTGCGAAGCTCAAAGAGGATTATGATATAACTGTGGACAGAAAATCCGTAAAGGCAAATCTCAACTGTCTGGTGGATTATGGTTATGACATTGAGTATACCGAGACGGAGAGAGAGAAGAAGGACGGCACAAAGGAGACACTTACATCAAACTGGTATTATAATCACGAGTTTGACGATGCAGAGCTTCGAATGATGATAGACAGTATCCTGTTCTCCAAGACCATACCGGCTGGTCAGCAAGCCAGCTCATAGACAAGATAGCAGGTCTGTCAAATATATATTTTACAAACAAGATGACGCATGTGAGCAGTCTTCCGGGTCTCGAGCACACCAGCAACAAGCAGACACTGTTCAACGTGGGAATGATAGATGATGCCATATCTGAGAAGAAGCAGATATCATTTGTGTACAATAATTATGGTGAGGACAAGAAGCTTCATCCGAGGCGGGAGGAGCCGTACGTAGTCAATCCGTATCAGATGGTGGCGAATGACGGAAAGTATTACCTCATCTGCAATTACGACAAATATGACAATCTGTCGAATTACAGAGTGGATAAGATGACACAGGTCCAGATAGTTGACAGGCCTGTGAAGAACCGCACAGAGGTAAAGGGAATGGAGCATGGACTCAACCTTCCAAAGCATATGGCTGAGCATATCTATATGTTTGCCGATGAGCCGGTGACCATAGTGATGCGTGTCAGAAAGGCTGCCATATCGGATGTGGTGGATTGGTTTGGAAGAAACTTTGATGTGGTCGATGAAAATATAGCCAGACAGTACGAAGGCTTCAGGGAGACTGAGGATGATGTAACTTACGTGCGGCTTGTGTGCAGCCGTCAGGCGATGGCGCACTGGGCGATGCAGTATGGAACCTCGGTGGAGGTCATTTATCCCACAGAGCTCAGAGCCCAGCTCGGTGAGGCTGTAAAGGAAATGAATAACAAATATAATAATTAAAGAGATGGCTGTCAGTATAATTCAAAAAACTGGCAGCTTTTTATAAAAAAAATCGCTTTTACTGCAAGAAAACACAGATTTTGATCGGAATATATATTAGAAACACACGGGGAGGTGAATGATATGGTAACTAGGAACAATTATATATCGAAGCTGAAACGGCATAATGAGAAAGCTCTGGAGTTTGTGGTTCAGGAATATGGCGGGCAGGTGAAAGCCGCTGTGTACAAGAATCTTTCGGGCATGCCGGAGGAAATTGAAGAGTGCATGGACGATGTGTTTCTGGATGTATGGAACAATATAGACAGATTTGACGAGAGCAAAGGCTCGTTCAGAAGCTGGATAACGGCAATTGCAAGATTCAGATCCATAGATTATCTGAGAAGATACAGCAGAAGATGTTCGGAGGAAGACATAGCAGACTATGAGAACAAGCTTGCAAATGACAACCTGCTGGAGATACTCAATGAGGAGATATCGGACAGCATGGAAAAGCTGCTGAGTGGTCTGTCGGATGAAGACAGGGACATCATTCTGAGGTACTACTGGGATGACCAGTGTGTAGATGAGATAGCGGAAGATTATGGGGTATCTTCATCATCTATCTACAGCAGAATGTCCAGAGCAAGAAGTCGATTGAAACAAGTATAAAGGCGGTGAATGATCATGAAAAACGGAAAAGACAGAAATGTATATGATGTTATGAACGATGTAAATGTGGACATTGAGACCATGGATATGTCGGATGAAAAGAAGGATGCCTGTGTGAAGAGGCTCAGGCACAAGGTGAAGGCGAGGAAAACCGGAAGAAATCATGGATGGAAGACGGCGGCAGCGGGCAGTGGCGGCTGTTCTGATCCTGTCGGGAGGCGGACTGACATATGCGGCAGAGAACGGCTCGCTGGCATGGTTTTTTGACAGCCTGAGCAGGGAGACAGGAAGTGTTATTCCATCAAAATATGTGGACGAGAGCTACATAAATAACGAGTATAAGGGCAGTGTAAAGGTGATAACCGAGTCCGATGCAAAAGTAAGCTTTGATCTGAAGAAGGTAGCAGTGGATGGCAATCAGGTCAACATTGCGATGGTGATAACATACGATGACTTTGACACAGAAAAATATGAGAGCTTTGATGCTCAGATGCAGATAATAGAAGGCGGTGCGAACATCGTCAGTGAATATGCGGGCAGACGGCTCCTGGCGATGGAACCTCGCTCACGAACAAGCAGACAATGTCTGATATTGTATACAAGTTAAAAAAGAAAAATGCATACAAGGTGGGGGATGTCATCACCATGAGATGTAACAGCATTACCCTGTTCAACAAAAATAAATCAAGTGATGGCGCGGTCACCTATGTAGCAGACGAGGTGGATGGCCCTTGGACCTTACAGTTTAAGGTTCAGGATGATATGCAGGGACATAGTGTGGATGTATCCGGCATAGATGGCATTGAAAAATGTACAATAAATACAAAGGGCATAACCATTGACATTGCTGAAAATGCGGCGGTCGATGATGACTCGCTGGAGAATATAATACTTGAGATGACAGACAATAAAGAATTGAAAGATGTAGTATATGGAATCGGCAAGACCGGTGATGGCGACAGCATACAGAGAATGGAGTTGAACTTCACTAAGCCGATAGATGTTTCACAGGTGAAAAATGTGTGGATAGATGGTAGGAAATGTAAAGTGAAATAAATAGAGCCGGGGTATTACAACAGAGACATTCTCTGGGGTAATACCCGGGCTTTAATATTCTGCGATATGTTATGAATCTTTGATCCTGAATTTGCCATTGCTCTTCACGCCAGACGATGATATGTCTGTATCGGAGTGGTGTTCAGTGTGCTCGACATGCACAGGCTTGATAGGCACCTGCATATCCTTCTCCTTAGGAAGAGAGAAGATAAATTCGCTTCCCTCGCCCTCCTCGGATGTGAGGGTGATCTGCTCGCCGTGAGCCTTGATGATCTCTTTGGTTATGGCCAGTCCCAGTCCGGTTCCGGTCTTGTCCTTGCCACGGCTCGGATCCGTCTTGTAGAATCTCTCAAATACCTTCTTCTGGGCATCCTTTGGAATTCCCACGCCTTCATCCTTGACGCTTGTATATATCTTGTTGTCCTTCTCAGTCACCTGAACCCTGATCTGGCGTCCCTCAGGTGTGAACTTTATGGCGTTGTCAACCAGATTGTATATAACCTGCTGTATCTTGGTTCTGTCGGCGTATACCACTGTGTTGTCGGTGAGGAATACGCTGTCCAGGAATTCCCCTGTCCTTGCACCTTTTCTCAAATGTGTTGATGGTCGGTGTGATGATATCCCTGATATCGAAGTTGGACTTGTCAAGCTGCAGGTCAAATGAGTCAAAGTTGTTCAGCTCCAGAAGTCCCTGTGTCAGCTTGGTCAGTCTCTGTGCCTCATTTAACACTATGCCGAGGTACTTCTCATGCTTTTCCAGTGGAATAGTGCCGTCCAGCATGGCCTCTATGTAACCCTTGATGGATGTGAGTGGCGATCTGAAGTCATGGGATATATTTGATATAAATGACTTCCTGTACTCATTTGAACGGCTCAGCTCATCTGCCATCTCCTCCATGTATCTCGCAAGTTCGCCGAATTCGTTCTTCGCGGTCACATTTACCCTGGCATTGAAGTTACCCTGGGCGTATGACTTGGACGTCTTGATGATCTCACGTATAGGCTTGAGCAGGCTGTTTGACATGAGCATAAGCGCGATCATGGCGATCAGCATGAGGATCAGGAATGGCACAAATGTCGTTGAAAGCATCCTGCTCTTTATATCCTGCTTGAATGTCATAGGTGATGTCAGGATGATAGTTCCCATGTAATTGTTCCACGAGTAGAGAGGCTGGCCAATCACCAGAGTGTCCTCCGAGAAATAGCCGCCAAATGTATTCTCGAAGCAGAATGATGCAAACAATTCATCCGGTTCCACATAATTCTTGAGGTTGTCATTTGTGCTGCTGTGTGAATCTGAATCCTTGGAAGATCCACCGGATTCACTGCTTCCTGAAGAGCTTCCCGACCTGAAAATAATGTTGCTTTGCGTTCATCGGTGAGCCAGATTCCCATGTCCAGGGTATCCGCCGCATGTTGAAGCTCCTTGTATAATTCCTTGCTGTCAATGGTTCCGTTGCTGTAATCAGTCATGGCGCCGTCGGCAAGCATTGTGATCTCGTTTTTCATGGTGGATTTGCGCTCTGAGAGAACAGAATTCTGTGCTGTTGATATACTGTACACCATGAGCAGTGCAAATATGATCACAACCAGCACTACGAATCCGACCACGATCTTGTCAAATGCTGTTTTCTTCATTATGATCTCCATTCAAACTTGTAGCCTATGCCCCATACAGTGGCAATGCTCCAGTTATGATTGTTGTTCAGCTTCTCACGAAGTCTCTTGATATGTACATCCACGGTCCTAGTGTCGCCCACATACTCGTATCCCCACAGCTTGTCCAGAAGTCTGCTCTCTGGTAAATACCTGATTTGGTCTGCTGGCGAGGAAGTAGAGGATCTCCAGCTCCTTTGGCGGCATCTCGAGATTGTGTCCCTCAAAGGTTACAGTGTAGTTGGAGATATTTACGACCAGCCCGTCATACTCCACAAATGTACCTACATGGTCTGCACTTGTGACATCGTAAGCTGCGCTCTGTGGCTGCTTCTGTGCACTCTCAGTCATGGCTGACCTTCTGAGGAGAGCGCCGACCCTTGCCACCAGCTCATTGGAGTCAAATGGCTTGACGATATAGTCATCTGCACCGATCTTAAGCCCCAGCACCTTGTCAAATACCTCACCCTTGGCAGAGAGCATGATGATAGGCGTGTTCGAGGTCTTTCTTATCTCTGTACACACCTGGTAGCCGTCCATTCCCGGAAGCATGACATCCAGGAGAACCAGATCAGGTGAATATTCCTCAAATAACTGTAGAGCTTCCGTTCCGCTTGCGGCTATCTCGGTCTCATAACACTCTTTGTTCAGGTAGAGTGATATAAGCTCTGCGATGTTCTCGTCGTCGTCAACGATGAGAATATTATTTTTGCTCATATATATAAACCTCCCAGTAAATTTATAATAATATAGTTTGTAAAAAATCCGAAGGCGTACACCGATTTCATTGTTGAAGCATTATTTTAAAGTTCCACTATGGTGACTCCCGCATCACCCTCTCCGAATTCTCCGAGACGGAAGGACTTGACATGTGGCTGTGATTTCAGAAATTGATGTATTCCTTTTCGGAGGCTCCGGTGCCCTTTCCGTGGATGATGGTGACTCTGTGCAGATGTGCCATAAGGGCATCATCAAGGAATCTATCCACAAGTGATGTGGCTTCGTCGACCGTCATACCGAGTACATTTATCTCAGGCTTGATATTCATCATCCTGTTCATGCTCTTGCCGCCTGTGACTGTGGCCTTCTGCGGCTTCTTCTTCTCGTGCTCAACCAACAGGAGATCTGTAGGTGGAAGAGATGCGCTGATTATGCCCATCTGGACCTTGAGCTTGCCCTTGGAGTCAGCCAGTGCGGTGATGGTTCCCTCAGAATCCATGCTGATGACATGTACTGTATCGCCAACCTTGAAGTCGGATGCCTTGTGGTCTGACTTTACAGTTTTGCGCTTCTCCTCGTTCATCTTGCCGAGGTCGTTGATCTTCGCGCGGAGCTTCTGTCTCTCGGCCTCCATCGCTTTTGCATCGGCCTTTGCCGGGTTAGTGGTCCATTTGTTGTATTTCCTGATGGCGGCATCAGCCTCAGCCTTCGCCTCCTCTATGATCTCGGATGCCTCCTGGCGCGCCTTTGCCAGAATCTCGGCTTTCTTGTCTGAGAGCTCTGTATCCTTCATCTGTGCGCGCTCCTGAAGCTGCTTTGCATCCTCCTTGAGTCTTGCAATGTCTGCTTTGTCCTGTTCAATCTCCCTCTTGCTTCTCTCAAGATCCGCAATCAGGGTCTCAAAGTCAACTGTATCGCTGTCGATATTGGCCTTGGCGCTCTCGATGATGCTATCGTCGATTCCAAGCTTCTTCGCTATGGCGAAAGCATTTGACTTTCCAGGAATACCAATCATCAGTTTATATGTCGGCTGGAGTGTTGCCACGTCAAATTCGCAGCTTGCATTCTCGACACCCGGTGTGCTCATGGCAAATGTCTTGAGCTCACTGTAGTGTGTGGTCGCCATACATCTGACACCCATGTCGTTCAGGTGTGACAGGATGGCGATGGCAAGTGCTTTGCACCCTCTATAGGGTCCGTACCGCCGCCCAGCTCGTCGAAGAGGACCAGACTGCCCGGAGTTACGTGATCCAGTATGTACACGATGTTGCTCATGTGGGATGAGAAGGTAGACAGATTCTGCTCTATACTCTGCTCATCTCCGATATCGGCAAATACGTCGTCAAATACATTCAGTCTTGAACCGTCAAGTGCCGGAATATGAAGTCCGGACTGTCCCATGAGTGAGAAGAGTCCCAGAGTCTTAAGCGATACCGTCTTACCACCGGTGTTAGGACCGGTCACTATGAGGAGGTTGTAGTCCTCACCCAGTTTGATGTTCACAGGTACGACGGTGTGCTTCTCCAGCAGCGGATGTCTTCCCTGCTTTATATCGACAATCCCTTCGGTGTTGAATACCGGTTCGGTTCCCTTGTAGCTTCTTGCAAATGAAGCTCTGGCAAAGATGAAATCCAGTTCAGCCAGAGTGTCAAAGTCGTATTTTATGTATTCGATCTCCGCTGCGGTCTGCGCTGACAGAGATTCAAGTATCTTCTCGATCTCGGCAAGCTCCTGATTGTCCAGCTCCTTCAGCTCGTTGTTCAGGTTCACGATGGCCATAGGTTCGATGAACACTGTTGCTCCGGTCGACGACTGGTCGTGTATCATACCGGGAAAATGGTTCTTGTACTCGGCTTTGACCGGTATACAGTATCTGCCATTTCTCATGGTTACCAGGTTATCCTGGAACATGGTCTGCTTGCTGGTATCGCTGACAAGCTTTGCAAGCTGGTTGTGCAGCTTTTCATTTGTCAGGCGCTTGTTTCTTCTCACTGCCTTGAGACCTGATGAAGCGTCATCGGCGAATTCGTTTTCAGAAATTATGCATCTGTGGATCTCCCTGGAGAGATGCTCCAGTGGCATGAGCTCCAGAAATCTCGTGCGCAGGCTGTCCGGGCACGTGGTGCCATCCGGGTTCATGCTGAGCCCGAGCATCTTGTTGGAAGCTTTCTCTTCCTCAATCTGCTCCTGACTACGCCTTCTCGTATCGGTCATGCTGGTGCCCTCGTTCTCGCCGTATCTCTTGGCGGTGGCTGCCAGGTCAAGCATGCTGGCCACATCAAGCAGCTCAGCGGTGGTGAGGATACCCTCGACCTCAAGTCTCTTTAGAGATGCCCCGATATCTTTAAGTCCTGCAAATGACAGATTGCCCTGGGTGTTCAGACGCCTTAAGGCATCCCTTGTCTCCTGCTGAAGAGCCTCGATCATGGCGAGATCCTTGCGGGGCTTTATGCGCTGACACTTCCTCTTCGCCATGGGTGATGAGGCAAATGTTGTCAGCATCTCAACTATTTTGTTGTATTCTATAACTCTTAATGTTCTTAGATTCATTTTCTGTGTTCCTTATTATTTAACTTTTTATTTTATAGTGCTTATGTAAATTCGTTTATATAAATATGTTCATACAAATGCAGATTTGTAAAATTCATATGCACGGGCATGAATCTTGTGATCATATGATGAATAGGATCAGTGTTTAACTCGATAAGTGCATGAAAAGCATAATTAAATATATATAAAGACTCTAATTATAAACATACATAATTGATTATACCCCTTATAATTATAGAGCGTCAACATATTGCAGGTGTAGAAATAGGCACATTTTCCCCGATTAATTCAGTGGCTGTGGTTGCGGGAGAAACACAAAGCTGATATTATAAAATACAGTTTGATCTGGGGGAAAAATAAAGCGATATATGACTTAAGACAAAGAGAGTTACGTATTACAAAAAGAAGAGGAGAAGACAGGTTATGAAAGAGTTATTGCAGTTTTTATTGGGAATCGTATTGATGATAGCAGGCGGTGTGATGTTTCTTAAGAATGTCGTCGTGTCCGACTGGGGACTTTTAAGTTCACTGTTTCGTATAGGTGGTGGTGTGAATATTGGAGGAATCTTTATAGTCCTGCTGGTCATCGCATTTATCGCACTTCTGGTTAAGCCGAACATGGGAACAGGACTTGTGTTCACAGGACTTTGTATAGCATTCTTTGTATGCATCATAATCTCACTGAATGTTTCACTGAGATATATGTCAGGACTTGAGCTCACACTGATCCTTGGAACACTTTGCGTGGGAATAGCATTTGTCATCAAGGGGCTGTTTGGAGTGAGAAAGCTTGACAGGGAAGAATCACGGAAGAATGGGAAGGCTGCTTCAGATAAGCTTCATGAGTATGATAAGATGTGATGTGGGGGAATATAGTAATATAGGCGGTTGTGGAAATGTTCAGTAAATACTGGATTTTCACAACCGCCTATTGTATTCTTATATATGATTAAAATGTAAATAACATATTAATAATTAAGCATAGAAAGAGGAAAGAAAAAAAATGGTATTTATAACAGATTTCAATGAAGGCGACATGATATCAAATGTCTATCTCTGCAAGAACAAGCAGACAGGAACTACAAAATCCGGAAAGACATACTACAACCTGGAACTTGTGGATAAGACAGGAAGTATAGCCGGAAAGGTCTGGGAGCTGAGCAATGCGATAGGACACTTTGAGTCAAAGAACTTTATCAAGGTGGATGGTCAGGTCACATCATTTAACAATGAGCTTCAGCTCAATATCAAGAAGATTCGTATTGCAGATGAGGGAGAATACTCAGAGGCTGATTATATGCCGTGTACCAAGAAAGATATAGAGCAGATGTACAAGGATCTTATGGCTCTCGTGGAATCACTCGACAAGGATTATTACAAGGTGCTTCTGAAGAAATTCTTCGCCGAGGATCCTGCATTTGTCAAGGAATTCAAGAATCATTCAGCGGCAAAATCTATACACCATGGATACATAGGAGGCCTCTTGGAGCACTCACTGGCAGTTGCCAAGATGTGCGACTACTACACTACATATTATCCGGTGCTCAACAGAGATCTGCTGATCACAGCGGCACTTCTCCACGACATTGGCAAGGTCTACGAGATCTCCAAGTTCCCTGAGAACGACTACACAGACGCAGGTCAGCTTCTGGGACACATAGTCATGGGAACGATGATGATCCGCGATAAGATCAATACCATAGACAATTTCCCTGCAAAGGCGGCAAATGAGCTGGAGCACTGCATACTGGCTCACCACGGGGAGCTTGAGTACGGCTCACCAAAGAAGCCGGCACTCATCGAGGCTCTGGCACTGTCCATGGCGGACAACACAGACGCCAAGATCCAGACATTTATCCAGGAGCTGGATGCGGCAAAGGACAACAATGGCTGGCTGGGCTTCAACAGAGCTCTCCAGTCCAACATCCGAAAGACGTCGGATAATTAATAACGGCAATAGGAAGAGAGATAGTATATGTCAGATATTAGGAACAATAGGAGACCTAAGAACAATAGACGAGTAAATGGTGAGCAGAGAAAAAAAGCTGCGGAGGCAGTGAATAGTGCAAGTTCAGTTGTTAGAACATCCGGAACGGATGCGACAAATACTGGTGAAGTCACACTTGTCAAAAATGAGGATTATCAGGTGCTCATCGAGGACATGGGCAATGACGGAGAGGGCATTGGACACATTCAGGGCATGACTGTATTTGTCAAGGATGCCGTGGTGGGCGATCTGGCGGAGGTGAAGATCGTCAAGGTGAAGAAGAACATAGCCTACGGAAGACTGATGAAGCTCATCACACCATCGCCATACCGCGTGGAGCCGGTGTGCGACAAAGCGAAGAGGTGCGGCGGATGCACCATGCAGCAGGTTTCCTATGAGCAGCAGCTCGAATACAAGTGGAACAAGGTGAAGAACTGTCTGCAGAGGATCGGCAAGATGGAGAACGTGGAAGCCATTATGGAAAAGCCAGCCTACGGCATGGATGATCCATTCCACTACAGGAATAAGGCACAGTTTCCGGTCGGAAGAGACAAGAACGGCAATGTGGTCATCGGATTCTACGCAGGAAGAAGCCACGACATCATAGACACAGAGAGCTGTGCCATCGGTGCGCCAGTGAATGACCAGATAGTTGCTATCGTCAGAAGCTTCATTGAGGACAATCACATATCGATCTACGATGAGGAGACTGGAAGAGGTCTGGTCAGACATATCCTTATCAGAGTTGGATTTACCACCAAAGAGATCATGGTATGTCTGGTGACAAATGGCAACAAGCTTCCGCACAGTGAGATTTTGATAGATGAACTGGTTAAGATAGACGGCATGACATCCATTTGCCTGAACGTCAACATGGAGAATACGAACCGTATACTCGGTGATAAGTGCATAACCCTCTGGGGACAGTCATACATCACGGACTATATCGGTGACATCAAATATCAGATATCCCCATTGTCCTTCTATCAGGTAAATCCTGTCCAGACAAATGTCCTGTACAACAAGGCTTTGGAGTATGCGGACCTGTCCGGTGACGAGACCGTGTGGGACATGTACTGCGGAATAGGAACCATATCCTTGTTCCTCGCACAGAAGGCAAAGAAGGTATACGGAGTGGAGATCGTTCCACAGGCTATAGATGATGCAAGACACAACGCCGAGATCAACGGGATCACAAATGCTGAGTTCTTTGTCGGTAAGGCAGAGGAAGTCGTTCCCGACATATACAAGAAGGGCGGTGATGGCTCCCACGCGGACGTCGTGGTCGTAGACCCACCGCGAAAGGGCTCGCGATCAGGTGCTTCTGGACACTCTGGTCCACATGGCGCCGGAACGTATCGTCTACGTGAGCTGCGACCCGGCAACCCTGGCTAGGGATGTGAAAATACTTCAGGAGAAGGGGTATGTGGCGAAGAAGGTGGCGGTCGTGGATCAGTTTTGCCATAGCGGGCATGTGGAGACGGTAGTACTGCTTTCCCACAAAAAGCCAGACGGACATATCAACGTAAAAGTTGAGTTTGGTAAGGGTGAGGGAAAAGTTCCACTTGATAATATTGCTAAAAGAGCCGAAGAATATAAGCCCAAAGAACGAGTGACCTACAAAATGATAAAGGAGTACATAGAAGCATAAAGAGAGATTTAGGCTTGCCGATGTACGATGCTCCTAATGCGGTAGAAGAATTGAAACAGCCGAGGAAGCATCCGACAGCGGAGAAAGTGGAAGCGATAAAGGATGCGTTGAAGCATTTTGAAGTGATTTAATGAGGATAGGCGTATCATTAGAAATAGTGGTACGCTTATTTTTGTCCCTTTTTGCAGATTTGTCCTTTCCCCTGCTTTCCAATATAATGAAGCTAAAGAAGTGGAGGTGTGCTTATGAGAGAGAAATTTAATCATCTGTATTTGGATAGCCACGAAAGAAAACTTTTGATACATAGCCTTGTAGAGTTAAAAAATCAACTTATTCAGCAAGGCAGATATACGGATTGTATTGACGAGCTTATTTTTAAGGTCATAAATGCACCGACCAAGAGAATGAAAATTGAATATGTCTAAGGCAAATTACGAAGCCGCTTATTCTTATTGATTTTAAGAGTAGGCGGCTTTTTTGCGTTCTCTGCTACTGTTTACATAGCCACCTTGACAAAGTGGCTAAATCTATGTGAAAGGAGGACGCATCTATGTCAAATTGCAAAGTAATTGCTCTGACTAACCAGAAAGGTGGTGTCGGAAAAACAACCACAGCGGTCAATCTGGGTGTAAGTCTGGTGCAGCAGGGTAAAAAAGTCCTGCTGATTGATGCCGATGCACAGGCAAATCTCACGATGGCTCTGGGTTATAACAGACCAGACGATATTCCCATAACGCTCTCTACTGTGATGCAGAACATCATAGATGATAAAACGCTTGATGCTTCACAGAGTATTATCCATCACAGAGAGGGCGTTGACCTGCTTCCGTCAAACATTGAGCTGTCGGGCTTTGAGGTAAGGCTAATCAATGCAATGAGCCGTGAGCGTGTGCTGAAAACCTATGTCAATGAGGTTAAAAAGAATTACGATTATGTGCTTATTGATTGTGTGCCGAGCTTAGGTATGATAACCATCAATGCTCTGGCGGCGGCTGACAGCGTGATTATCCCTACACAGCCCCACTATCTCTCGGCTAAAGGTCTGGAGCTTTTGCTTCGCTCCGTATCAATGGTCAAGCGGCAAATCAACCCAAAGCTGCGGATAGACGGTATCTTAATGACTATGGTAATGCCCCGTACCAACATTTCTAAGGAAATTACGGCAACGGTCAAAAGTGCATATGGTAAGAAAATCAAGGTGTTTGATACCGAGATACCTCATTCTATCCGTGCGGTGGAAGCTACCGCAGAAGGCAAAAGTATTTTTTTGCTTACGACAAAAAGCGGCAAGGTTGCCGCAGCCTATGAGCAGTTAGGAAAGGAGGTGGCAGAGATTGGCGAGAAGCAGAGAAACCAAAAATCGAGCTGACCGCATACGATGACCTTTTCCAAACGGACGAAAGCCGTGAGGAAGCAAAACTCTCTAAGATAAGGGGGATATTCCCATATCGGAGATTGACGAGTTTCCAGACCACCCGTTCAAGGTTTTGATGGACGAAGATATGGAACAACTTGTTGAGAGTATCAAGCGAAACGGTGTAATGACCCCTGCGACAGTTCGCTTAAAAGAGGACGGACGGTATGAGCTTATCAGTGGTCACAGGCGAAAAAAAAGGCTTGTGAACTTGCAGGACTTGAAACGCTGAAATGCGAGGTCAAAGAGCTTACCCGTGATGAAGCCATTATTGTGATGGTGGAAAGTAATCTCCAACGCTCTGTTATTTTGCCGAGTGAGAAAGCGTTTGCGTATAAAATGCGGTTGGAAGCTATGAAACGACAGGCAGGCAGACCCGCAAAAGAAAATTATTCCCCAGTGGGTAATAATTCTGAGTTCGCTACTTCAAGATGATGAACTTGCCGAAAAAGTCGGTGAAAGCAAAAATCAAATCTTCCGCTATATCCGTCTAACGGAGCTTGTGCCCGAAATCCTGCAAATGGTAGATGAAAGGCAGATTGCTTTTCGTCCTGCGGTTGAAATTTCCTATCTGACCGAGGAACAGCAATACACCCTGCTTGAAGCAATGGAGTACAACTATGCTACCCCGTCATTGGCACAGGCTATCAAAATGAAGAAGTATAACCAAGACGGCAAGCTCACTTCCGAGGTTATCCAGTCCATTATGGAGGAAGAAAAGCCCAATCAGAAGGAAAAACCCTGCTTTCCGTGACGAGAGGATAACCAAGCTCATTCCCAAGACAGTTCCCAGAGGGCAGGAAACGGATTTTGTTGTCAAGGCGTTAGAGTTTTATAACCGACACTTGCAGCGGAACAAGGCTCACGCAAATTACAGGAGGTAACTATGAAAATCCCTAAATTATTCAAAAAAGCTGCGGCTTTTGTAATGGCTGCGGTCACGGCATTATCCATAATGCCTGCGACGGCGTTTGCTGCGGGTGACATCGGGACGATTTCATGACAGCAACGGTAATGCGATGAGGTACAATTCCAGTGCGAATATCGGCGGCTTATACCGCAGGCGGAACAGGAAATTACAAGTACCGTATGTTTGTGGACGAGAATGCGTTTTGTATTCAGCCGGGAGTACCGCTGAAAACAGGAAACACCTTGAAAAAGGCTTCCTCTGATACTTGGAACGCCCTTTCAGCCAATCAGAAAAAGGCGGTTGGACTTGCCCTGCTCTATGGGTATCAGGGCAACCGAAATAATCTGTCGGGAAGTGATGATGAAAAATGGCTTGCCACGCAGACTCTCGTATGGGAGTTTGTCACAGGCTGCCGTGAAGCCACAGGCTCATATAACCAGACAAGCACCACCGTTTACAGCCTGCACTTCGGTTCAAATTATGCCAACAGCGGAGCAAGGGCAGTGTATGACCAGATTGTTGCAATGCTGCGTGCGCATAACACCATTCCGAGCTTTATGTCGGGCGGTAAGAATGACATCACAAAGGAGCTTGCCTACAAGGACGGAAAGTACAGCATCACATTGACGGACAGCAACGGCGTCCTCTTCCGATTACAGCTTTTCAAGCTCTGACAGCAATGTGAGTGTATCGAAGTCTGGAAATAAGCTGACAATCAGCTCCACCGTAGCTATCAGCGGTTCTGTCCGCATTACGGCAAAGAGGAACAATGTGCCGACTGTCAGCAGCAGTGCAAAGCTCATTGCCTATGGCGACCCGAACTTGCAGGATTTGGTAACAGGTGTGGAGAATGCTGATACCGTGTCTGCATATATCAATATCGAAACGCCGACAGGCACGATTGCCCTCAAAAAGACTTCTGAGGACGGAGTTGTGGAGGGTATCTCTTTTACAATCAAAGGTGATAACTTCAATAAGACAGTTAAGACAGGAAAGGACGGCTCTGTCTCCGTGGAGGGATTATTCCCTGGCACTTATACCGTCACAGAACAGTCTATTGACCGTTATGAGCCGCAGAAAACCCAGACTGTCACACTTATCGGAGGAAAAACCTCTACTGTGACCTTCAGCAATACTTTGAAGCGTGGCAGTCTGGAAATCGTCAAGACTTCCGAGGACAATCTGGTGGAGGGAATGAAATTCCACCTTTATGGCACATCTTTAAGCGGCTTGCCTGTTGACGAGTATGCCGTGACTGATAAAAACGGTCTGGCAAAGTTTGAAAATGTCCTTATCAGCGGCGATACCCCGTATGTGGTTGAGGAAGTGGATACCGCAGTCCGCTATGTCGTTCCTGCTTCCCCAGACAGCTCCGATTGAATGGAACAAGGTCACAAAACGCAGCTTCGACAATGTGTTGAAGAAATTCCAAGTGACTGTGACAAAGACCGATGCAGAAACAGGTTCTCCGCAGGGCGACGCTTCCCTTGCAGGTGCGGTTTACGGCATCTATAAAGGTGAGGAACTGATTGACACCTACACGACTGATGAAAACGGTCAGTTTACGACCAAGTATTATATCTGTGATAATGATTGGACTGTCCGTGAAATCAGCCCGTCCGAGGGGTATCTTCTGGATACCGCAATCCACAAGGTAGGTGCAGAACCAGAGCTATACACGGTAGAGCTGAACAGTACCGCAAACGATGTGAATGAACAGGTCATCAAAGGCAATATCGCAATCATCAAGCATACGGACAACGGAGAAACCCAGATTGAAACACCCGAAGAAGGTGCGGTATTTGAAGTGTTCCTCAAATCCGCAGGCAGCTATGAAAATGCAAAGGAAACCGAGCGTGATGTGCTGACCTGTGACGAGAACGGTTTTGCCCAGACAAAGGATATGCCGTATGGCATTTATACCGTCCGCCAGACCTCTGGTTGGGAGGGGCGTGAACTGATGAAAGACTTTGATGTGTTTATCAGCAAGGACGGTCAGACCTACCGCTACCTTATCAACAACGCTAACTTTGAGAGCTATATCAAAATCGTAAAGAAAGATGTGGAAACAGGTAATACAATCCCGTATGCAGGGGCAGGCTTCCAGATTTACGACCCGAATGGAAACCTTGTGACTATGACTTTCACTTATCCCGAAGTGACGACCATTGACACCTTCTATACTACGGCAGACGGCGACCTTATCACACCGCAGACGCTGGAATACGGCAAAGGCTATTCCCTCGTGGAAGTGCAAGCCCCGTATGGGTATGTCTTAAATTCCGAGCCTATTTATTTTGATGTGGTGCAGGAAAATTCCGAGGAAGAAAGCGGCATTACCGTTATTGAGGTAGTACGCTCCAATATGGCACAGAAAGGTACAATTACAGTAGAAAAGTCTGGCGAGGTATTCAGCTCCGTGGCAGGCGATAAGGGATTGTATCAGCCGATTTTCTCTGTCAGAGGTCTTGAGGGTGCAGTCTATGAAATTACCGCAGCCGAGGATATTGTCACTCTGGACGGGACGGTCAGAGCCAAAAAGGGCGAGGTTGTGGATACCGTTACGACAGGAAAGGACGGTACAGCAAAATCCAAAGAATTGTATCTCGGAAAATATGAGGTTAAGGAAATCACAGCTCCGTATGGAATGGTGCTGAATGAGGAAGTTCATTCTGTTGAGCTTGTGTATGCAGGACAGAATGTTGATGTAACGGAAACGGGTACTTCTTTCTATAATGAGAGACAGCGTGTTGAAATCGACCTCATCAAGAGCCTTGCCATTGATGAAGCCTATGGCATTGGCAAGAACGGGGAAATCTTTGATGTGACCTTTGGCTTGTATGCGGCGGAGGAACTCACAGCCGCAGATGGAAAGACCATTCCTGCGGACGGTCTGATTGAGGTCATTTCCCTTGATGAAAGCGGTCACGGGAAAGCTATCAGCGACCTGCCGATGGGCAGCTATTATGTGCAGGAAACCTCGACCAACTCCGCATATATTGTCAGCGATGCAAAATACCCTGTTATTTTTGAATACGCAGGACAGGATACCGAAACTGTCCGCATCATAGCCAATGAGGGCGAAGCTATCACAAATGACATTATTTACGGCTCTGTAAGCGGTAAGAAATCTGATGAGGATGGAAAAGCTCTGGGCAGTGCAGTTATCGGTATCTTTAAGACAGGAACTACCGAGTTTACAAAGGAAAATGCGATTGTAGCTACCACATCAAAAGATGATGGTAGTTTTTCTTTTGCCAAAGTACCGTATGGAACTTGGATAATCCGTGAAATCGAAAGCCCGAAGGGATATGTACTCTCCGAGGAAGAAATCGCCGTGACTATCGGCAAGGTGGACGAAGTTGTGGAAATCGAACTTGTCAACTACTTCATTAAGGGCAATATCGCTTTGACAAAGGTTGATGAGGATTATCCCGACAACAAGCTGTCTGGTGCGGTATTTGAGGTTTACTCCGATACCAATGGCGATGGGAAACTGGATAAAGACGATACGTTGCTTGGCGAAATGAAAGAACTTGACGGCGGCGTTTACCAGATGAGTGAACTCCGCTTCGGCAAATATCTGGTAAAGGAAACCAAAGCTCCGACAGGTTTTGTGCTTGACGAAAATGTGTATTCCGTATCCGTTGAGGAGAACGGCAAGACCTACACCGTGGAAAATAAGGCGGGTGTAGGATTTATCAATGCAGCACAGAAAGGCTCTCTTAAAATCGTAAAGACTTCCTCTGACGGTAAGGTGGAGGGCTTCTCTTTCCGTGTGACAGGCGTGGACTATGACCAGACCTTTAAGACAGATAAGCACGGAGAAATCGTGATTGAGGGCTTGCGGATTGGCGACTATACCGTATCCGAAGTAAGTAACAAGGCTTCCGCAGGATATATCCTGCCTGCCGATAAACAGGCAACGGTCAAGGTGGACGCTACGGCTATCGTGCAGATGCACAATGAGTTCAGGGATACCCCGAAAACAGGCGATGACTTCAATCTGGGCTTATGGGTAAGCCTTGCAGCTCTGTCTGTTGTCGGTGCGGGCGTTCTCGGATTTGTCAGCTATAAGAACAGAAAGAAGAAAAAGGAGGACTAATTGATGGACGCTAAAACTATTATCGCAATCGTGCTTGTCGTGTTCATTGTGGGTGCGGCGGTATGGCTGAATATCCGTAACAGAAAGAATAAGTAAGTGGTTTGGGCGGCTGAAAGATGCCGCCCTTTCCTTTATGGAGGTAAAGATGAGAAACCTTAAAACCATTGAAAAGAAAGTCAGGGCTGTTCTGGAAAAGAATGAAGATGCCAGAAATGACGATATGGTGCTATATCTTGCACTTTGTAATGCCTGTCTGAAGGATGCAGGGGCAATGCCGCTTGCAGAGATAATGACGCAGCACAAATATCTCGGTCTGCCGAGTTTTGAGAGCGTCAGCAGGACACGCCGCAAGCTGCAGGCACAGCATCCAGAGCTTGCAGGGAGTCACCCTGTGCAGAAAAATGAGAGCCACGGGCGAGAAAGCCTATCGGCGTTATGCCAAAGAATAGAGAGGTGCTTATGGACGAAGAAAAACGCTCCAATCAGAACTATGAAATCATCGAGAGCTGTACTATCGGGAGTACAGAGCTTGTCATCGGTCACAATCCCAACGCACCCAATCCTTATGTGTGTTGGTACTGCAAGGGCGGCTCAAATTATTTCTGGGGTTATTACACGAATGAGCTTGATGCTGCACGGCAAAAGCTGAATGAACGATACCAGTCAGAGTGCCGTATGCCCTATAATCAGCCTTCCCAGAAGGAGAAAAACGGTGATGACCGTGAGCGATAAAATAAAATATGACTGCACGACCTGTCCTTATCCCCGATATAAGGATGGGTCAGTTATTTTCTGCGATGTCTGTATTCGCAAGATTTTAGACGAGCAGAAAGAGAAAAAGGAAAGAAAGGAGCAGCCGAATGAGTAATGAAATAAAGACAAGACCTTTAACCCCGACAGAACAGAAATACACCTATGCCCAAAGTATGCAGCTTGAGGGGCAGACAGGCACTATCGGGCATCTGCGTGGTGACTTTGCCACGACGGGCTATGGCTTTTTACACCACTTGGTTAGACCCCAATGGAAATCTGACGAATTTAAGGCAGACCTTGATACGGTCATCAATGCTTTACGGGAGGATAAAGGGCTTTTGCATAACCGCTATGATATGAGTGCGTTTGCAAGGCATTTTCCCGAAAGTGCGATAAAAGGCAAACTATTGTACTGAGTACGGTTTCCGTGTGGATACGGAGAAACACGCTTTTCTGCTTCGGTGCAATCCCGCCAAAGGCGACTATAATTTTTACTGCTATTGTTATGTGAAGGAATGGCTTGATAAGCATATCCAGAAAGCAGAACAAGGTATCCGATTTATTGACCCTCAATATAAAGAACTGTTCCGTATCCCAGACGGCGGAAAGGTCATTGTCACAACCTCTTGGGGAGAGAAACGGGAGTATCCCTGCCGCTTTATTGATGAATACCATACCGAAGTCGGCAGCAATCTGTACCACATCTGCGAGTTTGCCGAGCGTATGCAGAAAAACGGGGCGACCTATGAGCCGAAACCTGCGGAACAAACGTCGCAGAAAACACCGAAGCACAAGGATTTAGAACGATAAGGAGGATTTAGAATATGGCTGTTAATCAGAAAGCCGTCAAGGCCTTGAATAAGGTCTTGGAAGCAGGCTTTACCGATGAAAAAGCGATTGCCGCTATGACTATGGACGATATTCTTTCTATGCAGGGCATCACGGTTGCGGATATTACTCTCATCAATGACCTGCAAAAGAGCATTAAATCGAACAAGGTCATTGCTTTTCTTGGCGGTGGTGCGGAGTGAGCAAACAGGAATATTTGAAACAAAAACGATAAGGAGGTGTAGGTTGAATGGCTGCGAAGTATCAGCTAATCACAGAGCTGTATCGGCGTACAGGCGTTGCGGTTGCAAAAAATCCGCAGGCGTGGCAGGGCTTTCTGTCCTCTGCCTGCCGCAACTATAAATGCCGTTTTGACGAACAGCTTTTAATATACGCCCAACGCCCCGATGCTGTCGCCGTTGCGAAGCTCGAAACTTGGAACAGGCAATTCAAGCGTTGGGTCAATAAGGACAGCAAGGGTATTGCCGTATTTGACCCGAAAGGTCGCAGGAATACGCTGAAATACTATTTTGATGTGTCCGACACCCACGAGGGCTATTATGGCAGCCGCCCTGTTCCGATATGGCAGATGGATGAGCGATACGAGCAGGCTGTTATGGAAAGGCTCTCGGACAGGTTTGGAGATGTGGAAAGCACTGACCTTGCTTCTGCCTTAATGGAAACGGCAAAGAACGCCGTGGAGGACAATCTGCAAGACTATTTTTCCCAGTTAAAGGACTGCACGAAAGACAGCTTTTTGGAAGAACTGGATGACTTTAATATAGAAGTCGTTTACAGGCGGCTGGCAGCAAACAGCGTTGCTTTTATGAGCCGCTGCGGTCTGGATACGAATGAGTTTTTTGACCGTGATGATTTTGCGGATATTGTAAATTTCAATACCCCTGCAACGATAAACGCCATCGGCGTTGCCACGAGCGATATTGCGGAAATGGCGTTACGGGAAATCTCACAGTCTATCCGAAATGTGCAAATGGCGGAAAAAGACCAGAATCGCACCTTTGCACAAAGAACGCAGGCTCAGTATGATAAAGGCAGACAACAACCCGAAAGGAGCGAATACAATGAGCAAAATCACAACATCCGCAACATCCGCCAAAGAGGATGAGGTTAGGGTCAATCTTCCAACCGTAGATGAACAAATCGAAATGATAGCAAAAGCAGAGGACGAAAAAAAGCCTCTGCTTTTGCTATTTCCAAAGAAGATATTGACGGAAAGGCGCCGGTGTTGCGGACGGAAAATACCGCATCTACCGCCAATTCCAAAAGGGCGTGGACAGACAGAAAAATATTGAGTTCCTTAAAAATGAGTATGGAACGGGCGGCGGTACGCACATCTTCTCCGATGGTTTCAGCGGTCATTCTTGGTATGACAGCAAAGGTCTTGCCATTGACCGAAACGGCACTTATACCAATCACGACCTTGTGTTGAAATGGTCACAGGTTGAAAAGCGTCTGCGTGAGCTGATTAAGGATAACCGCTATCTCAATCCGAAAGAAAAAAGAGCATTATGCCGATTATCTGGAGAGCGTGTCAGCCCCTCAATATGAGATTGACACCCAGAGGAAAATAGCAAGGC